>OGXC01001344.1_pt1 | contig 19124 bp, 17 predicted proteins | sample 1576201 | NCBI WGS metagenome assembly OGXC01 (sample SAMEA3541562, study PRJEB24748) | human gut metagenome | biome: human gut; feature: human-associated habitat; material: faeces | place: China | collected 2012 | reverse complement strand
CGGCCAATCCGTTTTGCATATTGAGCAGATGCACATCTTTGCTTAAAAAAGCATAGCACACATCCGGCAGCAATATACATACTCCAATTATAACCAGTGATAAGATTTTAAGGTTCATATTTAATTCATTACCTGTAGCAAAGGAATAAAATAAAAAAGAGATAACAACAAAGATTCACCAAAAAATATAGAGATGCATTAAACATGCATGCTGAATGAAATGAACGTGTATTAAGCCACATCACTGATTAACATACATTTGCAATGTATTAACCTAATGTCTAATTAAAAAACAGAGAAGCATGAAAAAAATCTCAATTCTATTTTTGATATTGCTTTGCAACTGTACATTCCTGTACGCCCAGCAATTCAGCATCACCGGTGTAGTCACGGATAAAAAGCTCAATGAGCCCATTATCGGTGCTAGTGTAGTTGTCAAAGGTACTACCAACGGAACGGTTACTGATCTGGATGGAAAATTCACAATCCAAGCCTCAAAAAGCAGTGTGCTAATTGTTTCCTTTATCGGGTATACCCCCCAAGAATTTACAATCAATGGCAACCAAACTTTTTATCAAATCTCTTTAGCGGAAGATACGCAAACGCTGGACGAAGTTGTGGTAGTAGGCTTTGGTACGCAAAAGAAAGTGAACTTAACAGGAGCAGTTGCTACCGTGGATAAAAAAACACTGGAATCACGTCCTGTCACTTCAGTTTCACAAGCTCTTCAAGGAGTGATGCCAGGATTGAACATTGACATGAATGACAAAGGTGGACGATTAGACTATAATCCCACCATGAATATTCGTGGAACAGGAAATTTGAATACCGGATCCAGTGCCTCACCTTTAGTTTTAATTGATGGAGCCGAAGGAGACATAAACTCGTTAAATCCGCAGGATATCGCTAACATTTCCGTGTTAAAAGATGCTGCCGCATCTGCCATTTACGGTTCACGCGCTCCATTTGGCGTAATCTTGGTTACAACCAAATCAGGAGAAGCAGGAAAAGCCACCATTCAGTATTCAAACAATTTCAGATGGTCACGCCCCACCAACATTCCTGACATGCTCGACTCCTACCGCTTTGCCAAGTATTTCAATGCAGCACAAAAAAATTCAGGAAGCGGCACCACTTTTATTTTCACTGATGATACGATAGACCGCATTCAGAAATACATGGCGGGTGAATACCCATACACCTCAGACCCCAATGGTTCACAAGGAAACAATTTTTTCCCTTTCAACGTCGCTTCCAATGATAATCAAAACTGGCCAAGAAACTTCATTGACAAAACATCTTTCGGACAAGAACATAATCTAAGTATCTCCGGAGGAGGTGAGAAAGTTAAATACTATCTATCGGGAGCTTTCCTTTCTCAAAACGGACAGATGAATTACTCTGACGAAAACAAAAAACGTTATAACATCAGTGGAAAGGTAACAGGACAAGTCACCAAATGGCTAAGTTTAGATTTTAACGCTCGTTTTATACGTTCAGATATAGAAATGCCAACTTTTGTGAAACTCTATGGCGATCGTTTCTTTGCAGAAACGACCAAATTATATCCCATGATGCCTCTCTATGACAACAACGGACACTATACACGTAATCCTAAATTAATGCAATTAACTTCTGGAGGGCGTTCAAACAGCAGTAAAGACACCTACTTCACTTCCGGAGGTTTCCATCTGACTCCATTAAAAGGATTAGGTATTCACGGACAGGCGACTCTACGGACAGAAAGCTACCGCCACCAATATAATGTAAATAAAGTCTATCTCTATACCCGTGACAACCAACCCGTGGAAGAAGCATGGTTAGGAGGAGACCCCGATTTAGCAGCAGGAAAGACATTTGTGCAAAGTCAAACACAGCAAACTTCCATGATGACAACTTCACTATATGCAGATTATGAATATTCCTGGAACAAGCACAATTTCAAAGTTACAGCAGGTATGAATACCGAATATTATTACATCAACGAATTAATCGGCAAACGCTATGATGTCATCAACGAAAATGTCCCCAGTATCAATACGGCCACTGGTACAAGTGATTTGAAAGGCTCCTCAAAAGAATGGGCTACAATGGGATATTTTGCCCGTTTAAATTATGACTACGAAGGACGATACCTATTAGAAGGAAACATTCGTCGCGATGGGACTTCACGCTTCCGCGGTAACCAACGATGGGGCACATTTCCCTCTGTTTCTATAGGTTGGAACATCGCCCGCGAAGCATTCTGGAGTCCGGCAGAAGCATATGTCAACCTGTTAAAACTACGTTTTTCTTACGGTAGCCTAGGCAATCAGAATACAGATAATTATTATCCTACTTATTCTATTCAAAATATAACTGTAGGTAGCGTAGATGCCGGCGGACGCTGGCTGCTTGACTTAGCCAACAAGTCCAATATAGCATCTTCCCCCGGTCTCGTCAGTTCCTTGCTCACATGGGAACGTGTCACCAGCTATAATGCAGGACTTGACTTTGGTGCATTTAACAATCGTCTGAACGGATACGTTGAATACTACATTCGTGATACCAAAGACATGGTAGGACCTGCCGAAGAAATAACTCCATTAGTAGGAGCATCAGCTCCCAAAATGAATAATACCTCTTTACGAACCAAAGGCTGGGAATTACAACTAACTTGGCAGGACAGAATTGGTAAAGTAGGGTATCATGCTTCTTTCAATCTATCTGATGCTCAAACAGAAGTAACAGAATATCCCAATCCTGATAAAACATTTTACACCAAAGATGAAGACGGAAACACCATTGAAAATTATTGGAAAGGGAAAAAATTAGGCGAAATATGGGGATTCAAAACAGTAGGCATAGCAAAAACCGATGAAGAAATGCAATCATGGATAGCCCAACATGACCAAAGCAAATTACCCAATGTAGGAAACAATATTTGGAAAGCCGGTGATATCATGTACGCTAACCTGGATGACAATCCTGCCATAGAAAAAGGTACGTCTGCCACTGATCCGAAAGATTTAACCATTATTGGAAATTACACACCCCGCTTTCGTTTTGGCTTCTCATTAGGAGCTGACTATAAAGGATTTGATATCAATCTAATGTTCCAGGGCGTAGCCAAACGTGACGTTTGGGTAGGAGGCGACGACAGAACCGCTTATTCTAAAGGTATGATTTTCTGGGGTATCAACGGGGGGCAATGGGATTCCACCGGATACGAAGAACACATGGATTACTTCCGTCCTGAAGGAGATGAAATGGGAGCAAATCTCAATGCTTATTATCCGCGCCCCATTATTGGAAGTAAACAAAACCAGCAGGTACAAAGTCGTTACTTGCAGAATGCAGCTTACATCCGCTTGAAAAACATACAAATAGGTTACACGTTGCCTAAAGCATGGATACAAAAAGCTAACCTGGAGAAAGTACAACTATTCTTCTCCGGAGATAATTTATGGACTGGTACCAAGATGAGTAAAAATTTTGATCCTGAACTAATTTACCAAAACGGTATGAGTTATCCGTTAAGCTATACTCTATCATGTGGAATTAATATTACATTATAAACTTTAAATAAATCATAATCATGAAATTAAAATACATCATACTCCCTATAATAGCAACTTCATTCGCTATAAGCTCATGTAACGATTTTCTAGATAGAGAACCATTGACAGACAATGTGAATGAAGGTTTTTTCACAGAACCAAGCCAATTGCAGGCTTATTGTAACAAGAAATACGAACTATTGCCCGATTTCAAAGACACCAATCTTTTTACCAACGATCAAACCAGTGATAACCAAGCAGGAACAGATCCTGTAGATTTCTTTCTACCGCAACGTATCAAAGTTGCCGCCACAGGAAGTTATAATCGGCAAGGACATTTGCGCGACTGTAACCGATTGTTATATTACGCTTTGGAAAATATCCAAAAAGGGGAACTGGAAGATACCCGCGAAACTCAGCAATATATCGGTGAGATTTACTTCTTCAGAGCTTACATCTATTTCGAATATTTGAGGAAATTCGGAGATTTTCCCATTATCAAATCAGAACTTAGCGCAGATGATTATGCCGCCAATGTGGAAGCAAACAAACGTAAGCCACGTAATGAAGTGGCCCGATTTATTCTAGAAGACCTGAACGAAGCCATTGCCCGATTATTACCGCGCAGTAATAATCTGACCAATCACCGTCTGAACAGAGAGTGTGCCTATCTATTTAAATCACGTGTAGCCCTGTATGAAGCAAGTTGGGAAACCTACCATCAAGGAACCGCACGAGTACCAGGTGGTCCGGGCTGGCCGGGCGGTACTTTCAATGGCAACCTTAATACTGAAATAGATTTCTTCCTGACTGAAGCGATGGCATCTGCCAAAGAAGTGGCAGAAGCAATACAAATCTCTGATAAAATAGAAGATTATATGAATATGTTCAATCAATATGATCTTTCTTCCAACAAAGAGGTATTATTATGGCGTATGTATAGTGCGGATGCCAAAGTGAATAGCTTAGTAGAAGGCAATTATCATAGCATATACAATGAAAACGGTGAAGGCTGTGTGGGACAAGGTGGAGGTTATACACGATCCATGGTTGAAACTTTCCTAACTACCAATGGCCTGCCTATTTATGCACCAGAAAATACAGAATACAAAGGCGACAAGAGTATCCCCGATGTAATGGAGAATCGTGATTTACGCCTTGTAGAATCAACATTCAAACCGGGTGATATGGTTTGGAGAGGTGGTAATATGGACCAAGACGGAAGAATGGTCTATGCAAATCTACTACAAGCTTATCAAAACTTAAGCAGAACAGCTACAGGATATTTAGTTCGTAAAGGATGGAGAGACAGCAATGTAGCTCCAGCGGATAATTCACCTTTGGCTTATATGATATTCCGCGCCAGCGAAGCATATCTCAACTATATGGAAGCTGACTATATGAAAAACAAAAATCTAGATGATTATAGCAAAAAATACTGGAGAGCTTTGAGAAAGCGTGCCGGCGTATCAGAAAACTTCCAAAAAACTATCGATGCAACAGATCTAAGTAAAGAAAACGATCTGGCTGTTTGGTCCGGAAGTCAGATGATAGATAAAACTTTATATAATATCCGCCGTGAACGACGTTGCGAATTTATAGCAGAAGGCATGCGTAAAGATGATCTTTTACGCTGGCGTTCACTAGATAAAATGAAAAACTATCAAACAGAAGGATTCAATTGGCAAGAGTATCAAAAAGAGCCTTACTATGTGAAACAATTGGCTGCCGGCTTAGTGGTTAGTAATTCTAAATATTTACGTCCGCATTTTGCCAACGAACTGATCATTACCAACAATGGCTACAACTTTGAAGAAGCGAATTACCTGACCCCTATCTCTTATGACGTATTCCGTCTTTCAACCCCTGAGAAAGGAGGCGATATTTCCACTTCCGTTGTTTATCAAAATCCAGGCTGGCCTGTCGGTGCCAATCAATATGCTCTGCAATAGGTTTAGATAAAATAACTCAAAAAGGGTGTAGTTTAATTCGTTACAATGTATTCTTATTGTACCTTTGAACACACCCTTTACCAATATCATACCGAATTAATATGAAATTTTTCTCTAAAAAAACATTTTTCATCTTTCCGTTCTTGACTTCTATCTATTTACAAGCTCAAGAAAAACCTAACCTGGTCTTCATCATGGCAGATCAATGGAGAGGAGATGCTTTAGGTTGTCTCGGAAAAGAACCTGTCAAAACACCTTGCCTGGACCAACTGGCCCGTGAAGGTGTGAATTTCACCAATGCTGTCAGCAGCTATCCCGTATCTTCACCAGCACGAGGCATGTTGATGACAGGCATGTATCCGCATAAGAACAAAGTAACAGGCAATTGCAATTCTGCCAACGCTCCTTATGGAGTAGAACTTCCACAAGATGCACGCTGCTGGAGTGATATACTTAAAGCCAATGGATACCAAACAGGATATATCGGCAAATGGCATCTGGATGCTCCTTATGAACCATACATAGATACTTACAACAACCATGGTGCAGTTGCTTGGAACGAATGGTGTCCAAAAGAACGCCGGCACGGTTTTGACTATTGGACCGCTTATGGCACTTACGACTACCATTTAAAACCCATGTACTGGGACACTGACGCTCCCCGGGACAGTTTTTATTATGTCAATCAATGGGGACCGGAGTATGAAGCCGACAAAGCGATTGAGTACCTCAACGGACATATAGATAAAACGCAGCCATTTGCCTTAGTCGTATCCATGAACCCTCCACACACCGGTTACGAGTTGGTGCCCGACCGATACAAGGAGATGTATAAAAACCTGAATGTAGAGGCATTATGTGCCAACCGTCCCGACATTCCCGCCAAAGGCACTGAAATGGGCGACTATTTCCGCAACAATATCCGCAATTACTATGCCTGCATGACCGGAGTCGATGAAAATATAGGTCGGATAATCAACGAATTGAAACGTTTGGGTTTATTAAAAAATACTATTGTAGTATTCACTTCTGACCACGGCATCTGCATGGGGGCTCATGAACAAGCCGGAAAAGATATCTTTTATGAGGAATCCATGCGAATTCCAGTCCTTATCTCATGGCCGGAAAAAATAAAGCCGAAAACCGACCGAACAACCATGATAGCTTTTGCCGACTTGTATCCGACCCTGCTTTCCATCATGGGCTTTCAGCAACAAATACCGGAAGAAGTACAAACATTCGACCTTGCTTCCGTTCTCCTCTACGGAAAAGAAAACAACCGCATTGTCCAACCCTATTATTACATACAGTCATCCAATCCGGCAACAGGCTACCGGGGATTACGCACCGCTACACATACGTTTACTATCCATGCAACCGATGGTAAGGTAGATAAGATTATTCTATTCGACAGGAGATCAGACCCTTACCAAATGAATAATATAGCTATGCAGCATCCCAAACTGGTAAACCGATTGAAAAGCCAATTAAAAACATGGCTGCAAAAAACAGAAGATCCATTTTTTAATTATTTATAACCTATGAAGATACTATATACATCCCTTCTCTTCCTTATGAACTGTGTACTGAGTGTTGCACAACCGGAAATCATTGTACCCAAACCGCATCAATTGAAATGGCACGAAGCGGAAATGGGAGCCGTATTTCATTATGACCTCCACGTATTCGACGGCATCCGCTACGGACAAGGCAATAACCGTATCAGCCCCATTGAAGATTATAATATATTTAATCCTACCCAACTGGATACTGACCAATGGATTCAGGCAGCTAAAGCCGCAGGCTGCAAATTCGCCGTACTCACAGCCACGCATGAAACCGGCTTCGGATTGTGGCAAAGTGACGTAAACCCATACTGCCTGAAAGCTGTAAAATGGCGTGACGGCAAAGGAGACATTGTCCGCGACTTTGTCAACTCCTGCCGTAAGTATGGTATCCAGCCGGGCATCTATGTAGGCATCCGGTGGAATTCACTTCTGGGTATCCATAATTTCAAGGTAGCCGGTGACGGAGAATTTGCCGCCAACCGACAGGCGTGGTATAAACGCTTCTGCGAGAAAATGGTGGAAGAACTTTGTACCCGCTATGGAGATTTATATATGATTTGGTTTGATGGCGGAGCCGATGACCCACGAGGTGACGGTCCTGATGTGGAACCCATCGTCAATAAATACCAACCCAACTGCCTGTTCTACCACAACATAGACCGTGCTGATTTCCGCTGGGGAGGTTCAGAAACCGGCACAGTGGGATACCCCTGCTGGTCCACTTTTCCGGCCCCCTGTTCACATCATAAACGTATTGAAAGCCAAAAAGACCAAATAGCCTTATTAAAACAAGGTGACCCCGAAGGAAAATACTGGGTACCGGCTATGGCAGACAGCCCCCTGCGTAGTGCCAACGGCCGCCACGAATGGTTTTGGGAACCCGATGACGAGAATAATATCTATCCATTGACAACGTTGATGGATATGTACGAAAAATCAGTGGGCCGCAACGCTACGTTAATCATCGGGCTGACCCCCGATCCCGATGGGCTATTGCCGGCAGGTGACGAACAGCGTTTAAAAGAATGGGGGGAAGAAATAAACCGGCGCTTTGGTACACCATTGGCGGAAACCCAAGGCCGGAGGCAACGGCTTACGCTGAATCTGAATGAAAAACAACCGGTCAACTACTGCATCATCCAAGAAGACATTGCCAAAGGCGAAAGAATACGCCAATACAAGATAGAAGCGAAAGTCAACGGAAAATGGCAGACAGTATGCTCCGGCGAGTCTGTGGGACACAAACGCATTGCGCACTTCGAACCGGTAGAAACCACTGCCTTGCGCCTCACCGTAACCCAATCCGTTGCCGTACCCGAAATCAGACATTTCAGTGCCTATAACGTAACTCTCAAATAAAAAATCATGAGAGAATATAAAGCAATATTCATTTGTATCCTGATTTGCAATGTATTTGTTTGTCCGAAATCCTTCGGGCAAACAGATTACACATATGAAAAAGGAAAGTCTTTCAAGAACACAAACGCTTTGTCAATGACAGATACGATTGATTTAACTTCCATTTCTTCTCCCATACCCTATAAGAAATCCATACCCGGACAAACCCAAACTATTGCCTGTCCGGTACGGTTACCCGGGTACGTCCGAGGTATTTTCTTCAGCCGAGACTCCCGTCCGGGAGATTTTGAATGGCCCAACAATACCAACCGGCTCCTACCTTGGGTGTTCAACGATTTAAAAGAATTAACCGACACCCGCTATCCGGGAATACCTTCCAATGCAACCCCATCTACGTTGGGAGATGCATTACTGCTGGAACTGACAAACGGAGAATACTTGTTTGCCAAAGCTGTTGCCGGCCGTAACAGTTTAAGCTGGCTGCAAGTAAACGATAACGGCTCTGTCACCCTATATGTATCCACCTTAGGAAAAGACTATCTGAAACCGGAAGTCCCTCTTCTACTCATCCGACAAGGAAAAGATATTTATTCAACCATTCGGCAAGCCTATCAAGCGCTGATGAAAAATACAGAAGCCGCCGACTTAAAAAGCCGCACAGCCAAGGAATATTTCGAAGCTTTCCGCTATCTCGGTTGGTGTACATGGGAACATTATCATGATGATATAAACGAATCCAAGGTAATAAACGATATGAAAACGATAGAGGCATCCGGCATTCCTATCCGATATGTACTGATTGACGACGGTCATCTCGCCCACAAGAACAGGCAACTGACCGGTTTCATACCGGATAAACAACGTTTCCCGTCGGGATGGAAAAAAATCATGTCATACAAAAAAGAAAATAAAATCAAATGGATCGGACTGTGGTACAGCCTTTTGGGATACTGGATGGGATTATCCCCCGAAAACGGATTTCCACAAGTCGTCCGACAAGCCCTATACCCACACGCCGGCAGCCTTCTGCCAGGAACGGACAGCACCCGCATCCGTTCCTTCTATCGCTACTACGTCAGCACCTTAAAAGAACAAGGATTCGATTTTCTGAAAGTAGATAACCAAGCTTTTACGCTGCCACTCTACATGGGAGGGCATGAAAGTATCCGCCAGGCAACCGACTGTAACCGAAGCCTGGAAGCCGAGATCTACCGGCAAAATATGGGACTAATGAACTGTATGGCACAGAACATCATCAATACCGACCATACGTCATACAGCAACAGCACCCGTGTCAGCATAGACTATAAGAAATATGATGAGGATATGGCAAAATCACATCTATTCCAGTCTTATACCAATACCCTGCTACTAGGACAAACCGTATGGCCCGACCATGATATGTTTCATTCCTGCGATACCGTTTGCGGCACTTTGATGGCACGTTCCAAGGCCATTTCCGGAGGTCCGGTCTACCTGTCGGACGCCCCCGGGGACTTTATCAAGGAAAACATCTTTCCTTTAATTGACAAACAAGGCAAACTGTTCCGCCCCGAAGCTCCTGCCGTACCTATGCCTGAATCTATACTGACCAATCCATTATGGAGTGGAAAAGCATATCGAGTAGCAGCTCCCTCAGGCAACGGAGCAATGACATTAATCTGTTACAACCTGAATGTTTCCCCCCGACATCAGCAAGTCCAGGCCACTATAAAAAAAGAAGATTATTCTCTTCGGAACAGTTTTGAGAAAATGTCTGCCACCCCCGAAGAACGCGTGCTGCTTTATAATTGGGAATCACAAAAGGCAGAAGAACTATCAGACAGCAGTACATTCGAACTTATCGGATTTACAGACAAACTGTTTCATCTCTGCCCCATACGGAAAGGATGGGCAGTCATTGGCATACAGGAAAAGTATCTGTCCCCGGCCACCGTCCAAACTATCTCTTTAACAGAGAACCGCTTGGTGCTGAACGTACTATGTACAGGTACACTAAAAGTATGGATAGAAAATTCCGGCAAGCAAGAACTGAGAAGTATTTCCATAGATACCCCCAAAAAAATTGTAATCGAAAAATAACTTATAAAACTAGCCGATATGAATAAAAAACTACTTGTATCTTTCGCTCTCGCTTCCTTAACAGGAATCTCGACGCAAGCAAAAGAAAAAATGTCTTCAGAAACAACCCAACAACGTCCCAATATCATCTTATTTATGGTGGACGACATGGGTTGGCAAGATACATCCTTACCTTTCTGGACACAGAAAACACATTATAATGAAGCCTACGAAACTCCCAATATGGAACGTCTGGCCAAGAAAGGGATGATGTTCACACAAGCATACGCCTGCAATATCAGTTCCGCTACCCGTTGCAGTCTGATAACGGGTGCTAACAACACCCGACATCGTGTAACAAACTGGACACTTGAAAAAAACAAAGCTACCGACAGACCAAGCAATACAATAGAATTGCCAGACTGGAACTACAACGGAGTCAGCCAAGTAACAGGAACGCCCAATACCTTTGTCGGCACTTCTTTCGTTGAGTTACTCAGACAGAACGGTTATCATACCATCCACTGCGGAAAAGCTCATTTCGGTTCTATTGACACACCGGGAGAGAACCCTACCCATTGGGGGTTTGAAGTAAATATAGCCGGACATGCCGCCGGTGGTCTGGCTACTTACTCGGAGTTGCCGCTCCGCTATGGGGATCTTTTTATGCAATTCCAGCCATGCGGGCCAGAACGTATATCATGCCGCCGCAGGTCACACACTCAACAATGCGACATATCTTTTCCATTACTTCAAATAGCGTTGGCTGCTGCTTCTCCTGATCGGAGGATTCCTCGAGTTCCGAATCTTCCTCGTACATTTCGGACACCGATACTCGTCTCGGATCACTGCAAACCGGGATACATTCCAGACCTGGCCGCAGTACTGGCAGAGCACCTGCCGTCCCCTCATTGTTCTCATGCATCTATTTCACCTCCTCTCACAGCAGGATAAATTCCTTGATTTCTTTTGATGTAAGCTCCCGGCCCAGGAGCACGGATGCTGCCTGGATCGGGGTGAATTTTAATACAGTTGCGATTTTCTGCATCTCATCCAGGGAATACTTCTCCGGCCGGTGATACTTATTCTGAATCGTTTTCTTCGTTACCCCGACCTTAATAGCCAGAGCGGCATCATCGATCGCCAGCCGCTCCTTATTCCCCGCAATACATGCACGAACGATCCTGTTCCGTTCTTCCTGTATATTTGGTTTTAACTTCGGCATACTCTTTCACCCCTTCCGCATCTTTGTATGCTTGCTCTCACATCTCCATTGCGTTATACTTTCCATACAGGCTCCCGCCAGAGCCGAGTACATATAATTGGAGATTTTTTATGGTACTTTTCGGTCTTACACTAACCGTATCTGACTGCATTGATCTTTTTGGAATCATCGCTTCCTTAATCCTTAGCTCTGTGGCCATCATCATTTCAATAATGGCACTTCGCCAGAACTCAAAAATGATAGAAGACTCGACTCGCCCCAACATTCAAATTTATCCTGTGTTTCTTGGCAGCATTCTTTATATCATCATCCGAAATTTTGGAAATTCCGAGGCTATTATCGATGACTTGAAATGCAACCACGAATTCAGTAAAGAGGAATATTTCACGGATCCTAACGGCGATGATTTCGCAAAGTTAGTCGGTTCATCTTTTGGCCCGGGTTATAGCCTTCGTTGCCCACTCGCTTCTTACGCGGTTGCTGACGATTTATATGAATTCAAAATAAAATATCATTCAAGCACCCATAAGTACGAAGGAACATTTTCTTTTAATCCGATCAAGTCGACTCCTTTTGCAGATTCTTATCCTTCCGCGAACTCCGCAGAACAGGATCTTCATAATATTTCCAAGAGTCTTCGTGACCTAGTTAAACTGAAATTATGAAAAACGTGTAATTGCCGCACCGATCTGCGCAAAAAATACAGCAACCCAGCTCAAGATCATTGGACCTATGAGAGATTGTCCTCTTCTTTTTACTGCCCAAATCACACTCGCAACACACAAGCAGATGCCAATCATAATCATCGAAAGTCCTATAATGTCACCTGTCGTGAGCTGCGCTACAATGTCTCTCAGTGTTCTCACCCCTTTCTGTCAGGCTTCTTCTGATCAGCGATACCCCGGTATGTTTTGACGTCATTCTGGGACATTTCCTGATCGGCAGTCCGTAGTTCTTCTTTCAGACATTTGCGCACCGCCTCAGTAATTTTATCTGCTGACAGACTCCATTTCGACGGTTCAGAACAAACTTGGCCTACATTAACATACATCGTCACCGTCAGCTCCGCTGGTCCCTCGGAATCGGCGGAGTGTTTCAGTTTGTATGCTGTCACATTCTGAAGCTCTTCTCCGTCCAGAAATATCCGTTCTGCGGAATCAATGATCACAGTTTTCAGTTTCACTTCTCTCTTACCCCTTTCTCGTCTTTATTATAGTTGATTTTTAATCATCTTTTGTTTTAAAAAAAAGAGACTCTTTTTCTTTTAAACTCTTAATTTCCAGCAGCTCACACAACGCCGCCACTTCACTTGTCTTAAATTCCTGCTTATTGTTCAGTTTCAAGGCAAATCCGTAGCTAGTAAGCCCCAGATGATCCGCTACAAATTTGAGCTTCAGCCCTCTCGACTTGATTAATGATTTTAAAGCATCTGAGACGGTCAAGTTCATCACTTCCTTTCTATTCTTGGTGATTTTAAATCATCTGCCATTATAGTATCACCATGAAGATTAAAAGTCAACTTCTTTTTTTATTTTTATCAAAAAATATTGATTTTAAATCATTTTCGTGATATATTCCTATTATAAATCAAGGAGGTTTCCATATGCCGGAAATAGGGAAAAGAATACGCTCAAGAAGAGAACAACTGGGAATGACCCAAGAAGAGCTTGCGTCTCGCCTTGGGTATAAAAGTAAAACGACAATAGCAAAAATCGAGAATGGAACCAATGATATAGTACAAAGTAAAGTTACTGAATTTGCCAAAGTTCTCGATACTACTCCAGCTTATCTTATGGGATGGACCCAACTGGACGGGAATGTCGTAAATGAAAAGGAACCAGAACTCACCGCCCGCGATGAAAAAGACATCGCCAAGATTCTGGAGCAGACTAAGGAACAGCTGCTCTCCCAGGAAGGGCTGATGTTCGACGGCGATCCGGCGTCTCCGGAGGCGATCAATTCAATTCTGGATGCAATGCAGATCGGAATGGAAATGGCTAAGAAAAAGAATAAAGAGAAATACACGCCCAAGAAATATAAAAAGGACTGATTTCCATGCGCATAAAGAAACTGGTATCACGACTCGTCCGGAAATACCAGACGCGTGATCCATTTGAAATGATAAAGGGAATGAATGTAATCCTGGTCCACTATCCACTGGAAGGCGTCCGTGGGTTTTACCAGTACTTCCAGAGGAATAATATCATCTATCTGGATGAACGGCTCACAGAGGCGGAGCAGCGCTTCGTTCTCGCCCATGAGCTGGGGCACCTGTTTCTGCACAAGAAAGCAAATGCGATCTTTATGGATTCCAGGACACAATTCAACACGGACAAATATGAACGGGAAGCCGACACCTTCGCGATGGAGCTTCTGGTTCCGGACTCCGTGATCTTCGAGCATCCCGATCTGACGATCGGCCAGCTGTCCCGTCTGACTGGATATACTGAGGAGCTGTTGAAAAATAAAAATTTTTTTAACATTACTGAATAGGCACATAATAATCGATTATTCATATCATATGGGATTTCACTCACAAATTATGTACTCGATTCCTATATTACGATTACATTATGGAGGTATTTTATGGGGCTTCGTTTCAGAAAATCATTTAAAATTCTACCTGGTGTAAAAATAAATTTCAATAAAAATAGTACTAGTATAACCTTCGGCGACAAAGGTGTTCACTATACGGTGAATTCAAAAGGTAAGAGAACGGGAACTTTCGGAATCCCTGGCACCGGAATTTACTATACAACATCTTCATCCTCGCGCAGAAAAGCTAAATCTAATACGCCAGCATCTTCAAAGTCATCTCCAATTTCATATAAAACTCTTTTTTATGGATTCTTAGGATGCTTTCTTCTTGTAGGTGTGGCTTCTGGTTTTGGGACAAAACAGCCTGTGAAATCTACGCAAACCAATTCACAGGAAATCGTTTCTCCAACTATAGAACTCAATGAATACGCTCCATCAGAGGTCTCTCTAGTTGTCGGAGACTCTCACGAAACCTCTTTTATGATAAGACCTACATCTGTAGATAAGAATAATATTGATATCGTAAATAGCAATAATTCAGTTGTTGACTGTAGTATAACAGATATCCATTTAGCGTGCGGTAAAGTAGTTACCACTGTTATCTGTCATGCATTATCACCGGGAAATGCGGAACTGTACTGCACTTTAAAGGATGAGGACATCAAAAGTGAACCTATAATATTAACTGTTTCTAACAGTAAATAGTTAAATGAAAGGAGTGTTCCTATGCCATTATTAAAAAATGACCATTATACATCCGAAGACTACTGGAACTTACCAGAAGAAGAACGCGCCGAGCTGATCAATGGCAAATTTTACGACATGGCTCCACCGAGCCGGATCCACCAGAAACTCGTGAGCAAACTGACAGCTCTCTTTAATCAGTACATTACTGATCACCACGGATCCTGCGAGGTATACCCTGCCCCCTTCGCCGTCAATCTCGATGCCGATGAAACTTTTCTAAAGAGAGTTTTGAATCCAAATATACTTTTCTGATTTCTAGGTTATACAAAATGCTTTTATAGATCTCAAAATCAACTTTTCTTCCGGGCGCTCCTTTCTCGGTAGACAGTGTATTCCACTGCCGTTCTGCATCTTTAAACAGCTTTTCTTTCTGCGTTGTAGTAGAAAGCTCATTGCTTTGCGTTTGAAATAGAGCATCCATATTTTAGTCAGTTTCTATAATAGCCATAATTTCATCGGACAAAAGTACCCATTTTACTCTATTCTGCAAGACTTTCCACTAAAAATCTTTATAAAATACAGGAATATTTTAAGAAATAGGAATATCTCTATATTCTTTACCTTACAAACAACCATAGAAAGCCCCATAGACCTATTAAAACAAGACATTACTTTCACTATACACCTTAATATAATAGCATAAGTACGCCGAAGAAGTTAAACTTATAACAGTCAAAATATAGCTTAGTCTCTATAAAGCGGAATCCAGAACTTGTAAATTATCCCTTTATTCAACAAAACAAACCAGAAAAGAACAAAATAATCCAATATAAATATGTCATTCATTTTCTAATTAAGAATTATTCAAACTCCCTAAACATGGGATTTTTTTTGTTCACCCCTAAATACATTTTAACTAATATAGCTTACCGTATCACTTCTATTAACTAAAATAGAAAAAAAGATATTTAATAATCATTTTTTACATTCATATAAAGACAATTTTTATCATCTTTACACATCTTATCTATATATTTGGCTACCTTTGGACAAAAGTCACTATATTTGCGTTTATGAAAACATATACAAGCAATCACATCGTATTTTTTTCGCCTACACATACGTCTGCGAAAATAGCCCGTGCCATCGGAGAAAGTATAGGTATGGGCAGAAGAATAGAAATAGATCTCACTACGGATGAGAATAGTAGCCCGATAGAAATCAAAGATTCTATCACGATCATTGCAGTTCCTGTGTATGCAGGCAGGGTAGCCCCAATAGCATTGCAACGGCTACGAAGATTAAAAGGCAACAATGCTCCGGCTATCTTAGTCGCTGTATATGGTAACCGCGATTACGAAGATGCACTGGTCGAATTGAGAGATGAAACTATTCAATTGGGATTCACCCCACTGGCTGCCGGTGCCTTTATTGGTGAACACCTCAGATACAGAAATCGCACTGCGTTTGTGTCTGGATCTGGGAAGAAAGAATATCCTGATCCTGGGGGCGACCGGAAATCGGATCGATCATATATGGGCGAATGTGCAGTGTTTAAAAATCGGACTGGATGCAGGAGCAGATGTGCGGATCGTGGACAGTCGTAATCGGATCCGGCTCTTGGACCGGGAGATCACACTTTCAAAGAAAGAGGCATACGGACCGTACTTTTCGGTGTTTCCACTGGGAAAGAGTGTGGAGAAATTTAATATTGAGGGCGCGAAGTATCCGCTGAAAAATCATAAATTAACGGCGTATGACAGTCTCTGTGTAAGCAATGCATTTGCAGAGGAGGCGGTCAGGATCACGTTTCCGGAGGGAATCGTGATCCTGATGGAGACGCGGGATTAGAGGAGGAAATAGAAAAAATGAAATTAGGAATCGTAGGATTACCAAACGTAGGAAAGAGTACATTATTTAATTCGTTGACAAAAGCCGGAGCAGAATCCGCAAACTATCCGTTCTGTACCATTGACCCGAATGTGGGAGTTGTGACCGTACCGGATCACAGACTGGATGTTCTGGGTGAGATGTACAATACAAAGAAGATCACACCGGCAGCCATTGAGTTCGTAGATATTGCAGGTCTGGTAAAGGGGGCATCAAAAGGAGAGGGACTTGGAAACCAGTTCCTTGCCAACATCAGAGAAGTAGATGCAATTGTGCATGTTGTGAGATGTTTTGAGGACAGTAATATTGTACATGTGGACGGAAGTATCGATCCGCTGCGTGATATCGAGACGATCAACCTGGAACTGATCTTTTCCGATCTGGAGATTTTGGAGAGAAGGATCGCAAAAGTGGTAAAGCTTTCCAGAAATGATAAGACAGCAGCAAAAGAGCTGGAGCTGTTAAAACGCATCAAAGAGCATCTGGAAGAAAATAAGATGGCGAAGAGCTTTACAACAGACGATGAGGAAGAACAGGAGTGGCTGACAAGCTACAATCTTCTGACATACAAGCCGGTGATCTTTGCGGCAAATGTGACAGAGGACGATCTGGCAAATGACGGTGCAGACAATGCCGGAGTACAGAAAGTGCGGGAATACGCAGCAGAAGAGAACTGTGAAGTATTTGTAGTCTGCGCACAGATTGAACAGGAGATCGCAGAGCTGGATGAGGATGAGAAAAAGTTATTCCTGGATGATCTTGGTCTGGAGGAGTCCGGTCTGGAAAAACTGATCAAAGCAAGTTATCATCTGCTCGGACTGATCAGCTATCTGACAGCGGGAGAGCAGGAGTGCCGTGCATGGACGATCACAAAGGGAACAAAGGCACCTCAGGCAGCAGGAAAGATCCATACAGATTTCGAACGTGGATTTATCCGTGCGGAGGAGGTAAGTTATGATGATCTGATGGCATGCGGAACACATGCGGCTGCCAAAGAGAAAGGTCTGGTAAGACTGGAAGGAAAAGAGTATGTAGTTCAGGACGGAGATATTATCGTATTCCGCTTTAACGTATAATAATTGGAGGCAGGAAGCATGCACTATGATATTAGTTTTCCCCATCTGGGAATCCATTTGGAACATGTCGGAAAGACAATCTCGGTATTTGGATTTGAGATCGCATATTACGGAATCATCATCGGCACGGCGATCCTTCTGGGCTTTGTGATCGCGACATCAGAGGCGAAGCGTACCGGACAGGATCCGGAGAGTTATCTGGATATGGGAATGTTCGGTGTTGTATTCGGGATCATCGGAGCAAGATTATATTATGTGCTCTTTTCCTGGGATATGTACAAAGACAATCTTCTGGAAATTTTGAATATCCGGGAAGGCGGTCTTGCAATCTACGGCGGTGTGATTGCAGCAGTACTGACTGTGATCATTGCAGCGAAGATCAAGCATTTGAGTGCGCCCCAGATTTTTGATACGATCGCGCTTGCCCTGTTAAACGGACAGATGCTGGGACGCTGGGGGAATTTCTTTAACAGAGAGGCGTTTGGCGGATATACGGACAGTTTGTTTGCGATGCGGCTTCCGATCGATGCAGTGAGAAGTTCTGATGTGACAGAGCAGATGAGAGCACATATCCAGATGATCGATGGCGTAGAATACATTCAGGTGCATCCTACTTTTTTATATGAATCTTTGTGGTGCTGTGCTCTTTTGATCTTGCTGTTTGCATATCGAAAGCATAAAAAATACGAGGGAGAGTTGTTCCTTCTTTATATGTTCGGGTATGGACTTGGACGCGCTTGGATCGAAGGACTCCGGACAGATCAGCTTCTCCTGCCGGGAATCGGACTTCCTGTTTCCCAGCTTCTGGCAGGTGTGCTGGTAGTGACAACAGGTGTTTTGCTTGTGTATCTGAGAAAAAATCATTCCAGATATTCGATGCTTGCAAAAAAAAGTACAGGAAAATAAAATTTGTTAAATAAAGGACAAAAACGAAAAACTGCAGTGCTTTCGCTGCAGTTTTTTGTTCTTTTATCTCTCAATAGAAGTTAAAAAAGTGCTAAAATGCAAGAAAACAAGATTGAAATTGCAAAAATAAAATTAAAAATAACTTGAAATCGTGTTGGAAGTGGTATATAATAAAAAAATCTGAATACCAATTTATAATAATAACACTTTAGCGCGGTGATTTATTATCACTAGGAACGAGAAAAAATATAAAAGGGCAAAAGCAGATATGAAACTTCTTTGGGAAAGCCTCGAATGGCTCTACAGGCATATATGCCGGCATT
>OGXC01001341.1_pt1 | contig 19153 bp, 19 predicted proteins | sample 1576201 | NCBI WGS metagenome assembly OGXC01 (sample SAMEA3541562, study PRJEB24748) | human gut metagenome | biome: human gut; feature: human-associated habitat; material: faeces | place: China | collected 2012 | reverse complement strand
CAGATTTTTTTTTCAACCAATCCACCTGCATGGTGAGCTGGCCAACTTTTTTCGCGTATTCGGCTTTTTCCTTGCGCTCTAAGGCGAGTTTCTCTTTCAAGTTGTCTTCTCTTGAATCATCGAAGACAACCGATGCTTTATCGAGGAATTCTTTTTTCCAGTTGCGAAGAAGATTCGGCTGAATGTTATTTTCGCTGGCAATTGTATTTAAGTCCTTTTCTCCTTTGAGCAGTTCAATGACTAACTCGGATTTGAATTTTGCGGAGAAATTTCTTCTTGTTCGAGACATAAAAATGATCCTTCTTTCTATAGTGCTTACAGTATACCAGATTCATTAAAAAATGTCTCTCAAAGTGTCTTAAATTACGATACCATTATACGGTATCCTAACGCCGGACTGCCGGTATCCGTTCCTTCAGAACAGGGGTACATTTTAACCGTAATAATCACCAAAAGCAGTCTGCAATGTATTAATATAAATTTTTCATACACCTTATTTAAAAGAATTTTCATTTATACCATGCAGCGCACAACCAATGGATGCCAAATAGCCTCCTCTGTTCACTGAATAACATTCAATACCTAATACTTCCTGTGCATAAATATCTATACCAGTTATTTGTGAAAGTCCTCCAGATATCAATATTTTATTTGACTGGATTTTTTTAATTAAAAACTTTGCCTGAGTAAAAATTTGCGTTAAAACTGCACGTATAATATCCTTCTCTTCAACATTGGCTGCAATCAATTCCACTATCTCACTTTGTGCAAAAACTGCACAGGTCGATGATAAAGTGATATTTTTTTCATATGTGCATGTCAAATCTATGTCTTCAAATAGTAACCCTAATTGCCTCAACGCATTTATCAAAAATTGACCACTGCCTGCAGCACATTTATCATTTACAAAAAAATTAGTTAATTTTCCATTTTTCTGTGTAACTATTTTTGTATCCTGCCCACCAATGTCTAATATCACATTAAGATCAGGTCTTACATAATTTGCACCTACAGCCAGTGCTGTTAACTCATTAATCTTCTTTAAGCTATTAACATTTCCTTTTCCATAACCACAAGAAACAATAACAGCATCTTCATATTTTGATTTTATGGACTTAATTCGTTCTTCAAAATATTGATTTTGCTTTATTGGCGTTTTTTCTGTAAAGCACTCTATTACCTCAAAATCATCTGACATTACACAATATTTGGTAAATGTAGAACCAACGTCTATTCCTATTCCATACATACCATATCCTTTAATAATGCAACTTTTCTTTGGGCAGAATCTACATCTAAAAACGTCCTATCAATCATATCTATTTCCAATTCAGCCTGTGGTATACTGATATCTCTCGCTGAAACAAAATCGCATTTACAACTCTTATTATGTAATGTTATTGCGCCTTTTGCCCCTGACTCACAAATTGATTTTTTTAACCGTTCATTTCGAGTTGCCTGAGATAAATTTAAGAATGTATAATTATATGCATAGAATAACTTTTCATACGCATCCTCACCTTCATAATTCAAGCACCACCATGTAATATAATTCGAACCAACTATCTTGCAACCTTTCAGTAATGACGACAAATATCTCTCTTCATGATACCACAATGGATATCCCAACCAATATATTGGTATTAGATTTTCATCAGACATGGGTTTCTCTTTTAATTCTTCTTCCATCATTCGGTACATATCCGATGTATCTGCTTTACATCTAGCTGTAATCAAAAAATTGATATCGTCAAATAAAGAGGTGGGTCTCACTTCCCGACATTTCAAATGTTTAATTACTTTCAGCCATTCTTTAACACTATTTTGGCTATTTTGAATTAACTCATTTAATTTATCAATACACAACTTATTTCCTGTCAGTTTTTCCAAAGTTGCAATAAGTGCCTTATGCTGTTTTGTAACATAATCAAATGCTATATCCGTACATGTATTTTCCCCTGGATAATCTATTACAATTAAAGGTACCTTATATTTTTCTGCAATAAGATTCCACCAGTTCGGTAAAGTATTGCACTGATTATTCGTTGCAATCAAAATATCTGGTTTGGGTGGAACACCTCTTGGGCCAGCCTCTAACTCAAGGCAGCCTTGAATACAGCAAGAATAAGAGCAGCAATCTCTGGATAGACAAATATCCTCACTTTTTTCAAGTAATAGTTGCTCTTGGTTACTGGCTGCTATCACAGCCGCATAACTTTCAGGATAATAATACACCATATCTAATGCTTCTAATATTTCTACAGGTGTAAACGCTGTAACCCAAGCTACTTTCTTTTCTGGCAATTTTCCTTTGGCATATTTGGAAAAATATTTATAATATTCTTTCATCAATCTTGCCTGTATTCTTATAACGCTTTGCTCCACGACTTTCTCCTTTAAATCATATCTGAAAATGCTTCTATTTGTAATTTTGCTTTCTGGTCATCTTCTGAATTTAATAACACCAATTTTAATATCGGAATTCCAGCTTCATGCAAGACCTTTTGGTACACAGAATATAAATACTCATACGGTTCACAATACTTCTGTATAATCATTATAACGCCATCAACTTGTTTTTCTCTGATTTCATTCAGATCATACGTTAATATCTTCTCAAAATTATTTTGCGTAGGAGATAATCTTCTACTAAGAATTTCCTGCGCTATATTCTTATAAATATCTCCCTCAACTTTTGTCCCCGTTGAACTAATTAGTCTTCCAGACTCTGGCAAATTATCTCCAACTATTCTCAGACCATTTGCTTCAATAAGTTCTACTATATTTAAATTTGATAAAAAGGAACCCATCAGGTAAACTTTTTTCCCTTTTCTATATGATTTCCATGAATCAATATTACTTTTTTCTATTTTTTGTTCATTTAATGGCAATACCAGATTTCTATGTATTTGTTTAATATAATCAGAATATTTATATTGTTCCAATTCGTCATACACTTTTCGTATAGCAATATTTCTTTCATTAATCCCAATAATGCGATCTCTTACATTTGAAATTTCAACCTCAAAATATTGTTCAATAGCATTCTTGTATCGGTTATATTCAGCCGCTAAATACTCCACCGCAAACTCATCCTGCCTTGCTGGTACCGCAATTTGAAACCGAAATTTTTCACTGTTTTCAAGGTAGCTATCTATAATACGGCAGCTATCACAACTCTTTGGAAAAACCGCACCGCTTATATTACTATCATTAATCACCTGTGATACAAAATCTGACGCGTAACCACAATAATGCGCAATATTTCTTTCTCCACCATATTGTGTAAATCTAACCACATCACAAATTTGCTCCGGAACAAATCCAGATATAGCTAATAATTTCATTTTTTTCCTCCATACACCCAACACTCATCCGAATAAAATGATATAAGATTCTTCAATTCATCGAAATCTAAGGTTTCCTCCATTTGTATTGCATGTGTCACATCAATAATATTCTTTGCAATTCCCGGAACAGATATATCTTTTATAACGTCTGTAAGATTCATAACTCTAGACTCAACACTCGATATATGATTTCTCATCATTTTACTTATCGATGGAGTTAAAAAGCGTGTCATAACACTGACATCCGATTGAACCAAAATCGTCCCATGCTGGCATATCTTTGTTTTATCTATATATTCCGCATTCCCGCTAAACTTTTTTCCATCAACAAGAATATCATTTCTGCCATTATACGTAGCTGTGATTCCATACGTTTCAATCAATCCAACCATCAAATCCTGATACCGAAGTTTATCTTTATTCAGCTGTGTTGTAAGAATAGAATAATTCAAATTGCCTAAATCATGATATACTGCACCACCGCCAGAGCGTCTTCTGGCAATTTTCCCTCCCCAAAATGTAAATGCCTTCACATCACACTCCGCATTTACATTTTGGTTTCTACCAACAACAATTGTTTTATCATTTTGCCAGAGAAAAATAATTCCCGTCTGTTCATCAACAAAATCCAACAATTTCTGTTCCATTGCCAAATTATAATAAGGATCTGTCTTCTGTCCTATTACATATTTAAAATTCATTTCGCAATCTTCTTTCAATTATCTCTAAAGCATCTGTTATAGCTTCACTAAACCCAGGATGCGGCCTTATTGTATTAAGCATCTTATCTATCGTTTCGCGATTATTAATTGCCGATGCTACTTCAACTATAAGGTCGGTTGCGCGTTCACACATAAATTGTGCACCAATGACTTCCCTCGAAACAGCATCTGCAATAATTTTAACAAAGCCTCTTTCCGTTGTAGCAATCATGGTTCTGGCATTTGTATACATGAGCTGCTTTCCTACAACTGGACTCCGCCCATTTTCTTTAGCCTCTGATTCCGTCATTCCAACACTTGCAATTTCTGGTGTTGTGTATATGCACTTAATTACTGCCGCTCTTTTACTTTTTACACCACAAGCAATAAAATCAATTACTTTTCTTCCTTGTTCCATCGCAACATGAGCCAGCATTGGGCTATTTTCTACAACATCCCCTATCGCATATAGTCCCTGAGTTCCTGTATAGCCATTATCATCTACAATAATTCCATGATTTTCTCCAATTTGGAATAAGCCCAAATCCAATCCTTCCAAAACCGCCTTACGTCCAAGAGCTGAAATAATCAATTCATCTTTAACCGAGCATAACATATCATATGTGTATTTCGCATGAATTTTTATATTCCTCTTTTTCATACTCTGAGTAAGTCCCACTGCGATATCTTTATCCCAGTTTCTAAGTATACGTTCTCCCCGGATATAAATATTAACTATAGCTCCAAGACCACTAAATATTTCAGCCAGCTCTACAGCAATTACACCTCCGCCTATAATGCTTACAGATGTAGGAATTTTCTTTAACATCAAAGCCTCATTACTAGTTAGAACATTATCAGATAATCTCATTTTAGGCATTGAACCTGTAGCAACAATAATATTTTGCGCATAATAAGATGTACCACTACAAACGATAGTTTTGTCAGCCTGTAGCTCCGCCCTTCCACATACAATCTCGATTCCGCACGAAATCATTTGTTCACTCAGGCTATTTCGCAAGTTTGAAACAATCTCATAATTTTTTTTCTGTGTCTGCCGGAAATTAATGTTGTTACTTTCTGCTTCAATTCCATATGTACCCAATTCTGAAAGTTGACGATTTATCTCTGCTACATGCGCCAAATATTTTGTAGGCACACATCCTCTGTTTAAACAAGTTCCCCCCATCTCATTATGTTCAAACAGAACAACTGATAAACCATAATTTCTGGCTCTTAGGGCAGCAGTATAACCACCTGGTCCTCCACCAATAATTGCTACATCATACATCATAAATTTTCTTTACACTCCGCGTATGTTTCAGCATTCATTAAATCGGCAGATAAACTTGCATTTTTTATCTTTACAAGCCAACACTGTTCTGCGCCATCATTTATCAAATCTGGGTCATCAATCAATGCTTCATTTACTTCATCAATAATCCCTTCCACCGGCGATATTAAATCGGCAACCGTTTTAATGCTTTCAATATCACCAAATTTATCTCCCTGATGTATTACGCTTCCAGAATCTTCTAAGTTTAAAAACATAACTGATTTCATCCGTTCCTGCGCAAAATTACTGATTCCCATATATACTAAATCACCATCAGTTTTTACCCATATATGGTTTTTCGAATATAACGTATTATTTTCCATAATAATTATTATTTTTCCTCCAAATGTTTCATCAATGCAGTTACAAGTTCTCCTACATTTTTAGATCCCTGAACTTCTGCAAGCATAAAACGAATATGAAATTCCATTTCAATCTCATCAACAAGACTTAAATGAGTCAGGCTATCCCATCCTGCAACATCCGCTGCTGTGGTTTCATCAGTAACAACAATACTATCATCTTCAAATACTTCTCTAAAAATCTCATTTACCTTTTCAAATACTTCACTTCTGTTCATCTTTTAATCCTCCATCGTAATATAATTTTTCTTGTTTTTATATTCAACAACATCGAGTTCATACTGATTGTCCCCTATGTTATCAAATCCCATTACATCATAAATCTTCGAAACCATCTTATTTTTTGCCGTAGGAATGTATTCTGCACTGATTTTTTTGAACCCATATTTTTTTGCTGTATCAAATATTGCATTTACAATAAATTCTTCCATTCCCCGCTTGAGCACACGACAACTCATCAGCCATGTATCAATAAACAAAGTCGCTTCTTCTCGTTTTTCCAGAATTACCACTGCAACTAAGCCATGATCACCAAATTTATCTTTTAAGGTATAATATAGAGTTATATATTTGTCATCTGTTGCAATTCTTTCGATATCACCTTCTGTATAACGCACAGTACGCAAATTAAACTGATTTGAACGCTGTGTCAACTGCGCAATTCGCGCATAACGGACCGGTTCAAACGCCTTTGCTTCTCCAATCATCTCCAAACTTTCCAGATAATCATCAATAGACGCAAATGTCATCTCTAGTTTCTTACGTTCAAATTCAGCCTGATACTGCTTTGTTCGATCAGCTCCCTCTCCAGAAAATGAAGCTGTTTCAAAATAATTCTGTGCCTGAAGATATTCGAGATATAAGGATGGATCTTCAGGAAGATCTGGAACTTCAATCTCAGGAATCATCTGTTTTACCAAATTTCTCTCAAATGGATTATCATCTAAGAATATTAGTGAATCCATACCAATATTTAGACTTTCCTGAATCATTCGGATATTAGAGGCCTTATCATTCCAGTTTGCAACAAACAAAGAAATGTCATCTAATTTCAAAATCATTTCCTCGTGTTTTTCAAACGGTTCTTTTGCTGTGTCTTCATTGTTTTTGCTGCATACCGCAAGAATAATTCCGCATTCTTTAAGCTGTTTTAACCACAACTGCAAATTTGTAAATGCATGTCCTCTTCCAAGTTCGCCAATTTCAATACCGCCAAGCCCATCATCGCCTATAACGCCGCCCCACAACGTATTATCAAGATCACAAACAATGCACTTCTTGATTTTTCCACTCATAGCCAATAAAACATCTGTTACCGCTTTTGCAACATAGGGCAGTGCTTTCATATCAATACACATTTTGGCATTATAATATAATGGTGCATAATAAAGTTCTTTTGTGCCGAGTTGAATTTGTAGTGATAATAAATCCACAGGATAGATATTTCCATTCTTGCTCATTGCTTCCTGCAACAGGAAATTTAATTTTCTAATCTGATAACAAAATGTGCTTTCAACTTTACAAGAATAATTTCCCAACACCTTATCATTAATCTCTGTAAAATTCATCTGTATTACATGAGCCTTAGACTTAGCTGCAATTAAAGACCAATAATGCTCCAATTTCTGCATATACAATTCTGCAAATCTACTCCGGCTGCTCATGTCCATTTCAAGAAATTCTTCATATATCTTATCCGTAGCCAACCAAATAAGAATGTGATCAGGATGGAATGCATACACTTCAGAATTTTCATCAACTAACTGTGCATCAATCTGATTATAATCAGTATCATACACATTTAAATTCAGTCCACTTATTTTTCCATATCCCTGAATTGCCTCTGAAAAAAACTGTGTTGCACAATTTCCCAACACGGCAACTCGTATTTCTTTTCCTGCTATTTCTTTTCTAGCTGCTTTTTGTAATTCTCTAAACTTATACATATTTCCACCTCCACTACCTATAGCAAGTCATTTCTGGTACATGTGTATCAAATGCTACGGAATCAATAATTTCACCACTCTTTTTGTCAATTACTACAAAATTCAAGCCTCTTATATTTTTCGAATAATCCGTATTACCAATGACTATTTTGGATTCATTTCCCGTATTTAGTGTTTCACTTGTTATCTCTATTTTTCTATCACCTATGCTTGTACTATATTCGATAGCTTCATCATTGCCATATTTCTCTATGACACTTTCTTCAATACCTACCCCTCCTATAAAGCTATGATATTTTTTTTCCAGTAAAATATTGGAATGAACAAAACCTATTTTTTTCAGTTTATCTATTGTATCAATTTTCAATGAATATCCCTGAATATCTTTGACAGCCACCACAATAGCATACTCATTTTTTGACATGTTTTTTAGTAAATTAAGATATGTATCTATATCTGTTTCTTCTACTAGTTCCAACTGCTCAAGAGTCTGTTTAAATTGTAGCAAGTCTGTTTCCATAAAATCATATCTTGGATTTTGTCTTACATCTTGCAGTTTATAATGTTCCTTCAAATATTTCCCCATATACTTAGTCAATTTAGCAGCACCGTATGCATTTAAATGTGTGCCTCCATCTGTATCCTTCATTTTATCCAGATTAAGTTCATCATAATGGTACATAAAATTCAAATATTCTACATTATATTCATCTGCAATATCTTGAACAGCATTCCAGTACAATTGCCATTGACTTCTATCAATTTCACCCGCAACTTTTGAATAGTCTAACGGCATTAATGTTAACATTATATCTACGTTGTTATCCTGACACAATTTTATTATTTTTCTCAAATACATTTCCTGCGATTCGGGAAGTTTTTTCTTTTTTGTACTAATTGTTCCAAAACTTTCAAATTCCTGCGCAAAGTAATGTATTTTTGCTCCATATGTTCCTCTTCTATATATAGATTCTTTATTACTGAAATCATCTACTGTTAAATTATCCCACCTGCTATGATATGCTCCCAAATCGTAAACAAAATCTATCCATCTATCACGTGGTAATACATCTAATATCATTTGAATCTTTTCTGGATAATGCAAAGAATCCGTAACATAATGCGTAAATCCTTCTGGCATATCAGTTGCACCCACCATATAAACATCCAAAACCACCAAATCCGGCTTCTGTTCTCTCAAAGCTTGTTTTATTAAGTAATACGACGATGCTAAGCGCTGAGATCCACACCCAAGGTTAAATGAAGAAATTCCATAATCCTCATAAAGCTGTAAAGGATATATTGCATTCATCATAACTGATGAACCAGTAAATATGACATCAAACGTCTCTTTTGAAAATTCAGAGTACTCTTTAGAAACGCGTTCTATAGATTTGTCTCGAAACACAGGCACTACTAACACATAAAAAACGAATAGTACCACAAAGAACAGCATTGTTTTAATTACTCTTTTTATTTGCACTAACGACATTTCTATAGTTCTCCTTAAAAATTCCCATATATAAATGATGCTGCATCGTACCCATCACCATACATTCCCAGAATTGCTGTAACCAAAATCATTGTTATCCATACTCCCCATCTGAACAACAGATTATTTTCCATAATAATATCTCTTATACTTCGCTCATTCTTACAACTCAATAGGTCTACTATTGCTAACAATAATATAGCCCACACTAAACATGTAACATTTTTCCTATTCAGCCCCAACTGATATAAAGACCCATCAAAAAGAATCCAAGGATTCCACGTCATTATCCCTCTCTTTATATTGGTAATTGTTTCACCAAAAGTGCCCAAACGGAAAAACATATTTGCAACAGACATTAACGCGAAGGTTCTGATTGACTGAAATAATCTCCAGCTAAAGCACTCCGTATTAATTTTTAAACTTTCTACTACCTTTTTTAATAATGGTTCGAATAACTTACCGAATACTATGCATAAATAGCACATCATTCCTTCTCCCAGAATAAACTTCCATGCTCCGCCATGCCACAGTCCAAACATTAGCCATACAATAAACATTGCAATGTAGGTTGATATCTCTGATGCAATTTTTTTCCCGTATTTGCTTTTCAATTTTCTATTTAATTTTCTCATTGCGTTGCTTCGAAGTACCGGATACATAATGTAATCTCGCAGCCAACCGCCAAGCGTAATGTGCCAGCGCTGCCAGAATTCCTGCACTGTCTTTGCGAAGAATGGCGTCCTAAAGTTTTCAGGCAAAATAATTCCATAACACTCAGATGCACCAAGTACTATATCCATGCATCCCGAAAAATCGGTATATAACTGAACTAAAAAGGCTGCCGCTGCTATCCAGATATAAATACCCTGATATTTTACTGTATCTGAATAAATAGTATCAACTATGACGCCCAGCCTTGCCGAGATAACAATTTTTTTAAAAACGCCCCACAAAATTCGTTGACAGCCATACGCAATTTTGTCAATTTCAAGCTTATGCCCACTGTACAATTGATCTTTCATTTCTGCAAACTTAGCTATAGGTCCTGATGTTAACTGTGGATAATATCCAATAAATAAAGCTGTTTTTAAAATGTTTTTTTCCGGCTTCACAACTCCACCATATACATCTACCAAATACGCTATAACCTGCATGGTATAATAACTAATACCCAAAGGTGCCAACCAGGATATATGGCTTATCTGTTTTTTTAGTCCAAATACAGAAAACAATACATTGACATTTTCAATTCCAAAATTGCTGTATTTTAAAACAATTAATATCCCCGCATCAATTACAATTCCAATGATTAACCATTTTTTTGCTTTGAGCTGGTCTGTCTCCAAAATCATTTTATTTGCGCAAACATATGTCGCAAATATGGTAATTAACAAATATATTCCTGTATATAATTCACACGATAAACCAAAAAAGAATATACTTGTTACCAGCAACACCACCCACTGTAATTTTTGCGGAAAGACATAATAAACTAGTAGAGATACTATTAAAAAAAGCCAAAAAATATACGATGTTATAGACATAGCATTTTATGTAATATTATTACACATTTTCTCCTTACTCATTTTTTATATTAATTACATATCTAAAGAATTCTCACTGCAACCTGTTCAGATATTTCTACATAATCAATATATTCATGTTGTTGTAGAAATGGCCAAATTAACTTCTCGAGAATCCGAAAATATTCCCTGATATTGCCCTTGCCAAAGTGTAGTTGGACTCATTGTATGGACTTCAAATCCCACCATTTGATCTTCCACCAGTGGAATACTTATTTGAATATTCTCTTTCTGGGGTAAATTAATGTCTACTTCATTTATAAGTCTGCGTTCTGGCTCTACTGCTTTTAAGCTATAGGCATAGATTTTCAAAACAAAATGCCCCTGCACAGTTAATTCAAGGAAAATTTCTTCTAAAGAAGTATATTTTATCCATTTTGCAATTGAACACCCATTCAAATATGTATTAAATTCGATTACCTGGAATTCTGGTAAAAGTAATTTTTTATCCTCATCTTCTGTTAAAAGTACTCCCTTAGTGCCTCGATAATATAATTTATAATGGCTTTCCAACATATCATTTTGTGGAAAAATAATATTCTGAATAATCTCTCGCATTCCTTTCTCCTTTCAACTCACACTAAGAATTATTGATTTTTCACTATTTCCAAATACTTATTCCAAGCATTAATTTGCGTAATTTTATTAATGTTCTTTCGATATGCTTTTTGAGCTTTAAGCAATTCAGGCACAGATATTCCTATATCTAGACACATACAAATTGCCTTTAACAACTTCACATACTCCCGCTTCCCCACTTTTGCTTTCAACGAAGCCGGTTCAAAAATCACCACGCGCTTTCTTCGAAATGCATCAAACGGAGACTCTATTGGTGATAGAGCAATAATCTTTTTATTCGATGGCAATAACCATCCGTTGACAGTAATTTTTTGTATAAACTTCCTTACTTTCCAATTAGTAACAAAATAGTCTTCTATTTTTCTAACAGTATATAATCTTCTGTACTGTTCTCTGTAAAGACTAATTTCCCTATAATCCTTTGCAGATAATTCTACTTTCAAGTTTTCTAAAGGTTTCAGTGTGATTTGTTTACGTAATAAATCATTTAATTTTTCAGCATCCACACTATATAGTCATTCGGGTCCTTTGCAAAAATCCCCAAATGCCAAGTATGTTAGTTGCATCTCTTCATACCGAAATTCTATAAGTAGTGCTATAATTCGTTTCCAAAGCCACTTAACCGTATTCCACAAAGATTGTTTAGACTCTATCACCGCAGTTGTTATTAAAGAATTTCTAATATCATAATAGGTATTTACACCAGGAAACGTAAGTTCAAACCCCTTATGCCACACACTAAAACCATTCAAAAATACAATGCCATATTTTTGATTCCGTATACCAAATTCGATGTCATCGTGATGAAGGAATAATGGAATTGGAAGATTATCTGCATTCACAACATTAAGGCTCATGCAGCAACACCACCAACCAGAATATGGAATATTTTTATGTATGGGCTCACACATATACTCATGTGTACAGATTTCAAACTTTCTTAAATCTGCCAATAGAAAATCATTCTGCACTGCAAAATTGGCAAACCATTCTCCTGCCGCCTGCTGAATATAGTGAAAGTCCTCTCGTAAGAGACTCCCCCCCCAATGTAATATCTTGATATTCAGCTTTTCGCATTGATAAGAAACCATACGCGCGAATAAAAAGTTCTGGATCAAAACTTGCATCATCGTCCATTAATTGTACATGAGTTAATCCGAATTTTTGTTTTTCTGCAATCGCTTCAATCATTCCTCGGGTAAAGCCACCAGCTCCACCCACATTTCTATTTTCAATGATTTTAAAATTATCTGGATATTGTTCGATCAAACGACTGATTTCCTTATTTGCAGATAAAGTTTTCCCATTATCAATTAACCAATAACATAAATTTAGTGAGGCATTCTCTTCCTTTTCCAGAAAGCGTATAACTCTTTTTAAGTTCCGCAAAACATACAATTCACGTTTAAATGTACATACAACAGCAGCAATTCGAACATCTTTTTGTTCTGAACAAATTCCTTCATAATAACCAGTTATTTCTGGAAGAACATTTTTTCAATTATGTTTGTCTTTATAGAGAACCAAAAAAACACCTTTATCTGTATTTTCATATGGAAATTCAAATAATAATGGAGTGTTTGAGGTTAACTTAATTTCTTGCAAAATTTGACTATCATGCACTAAGTGAATTGCACTACATTTTTTTACATTTAGATGTAAACATAAATTTTCCTGATTAGTATATTTCTTTCTTTTTTCTATATAGAAAAGGTTAAAATAGCCATTAAAATCAATCCAATCCCCATTCCGATGAAAGTAAAGCTCTTCCTCCGCACAAATATCAGAATCAGGAAGTTGTATATTTTGTAAACGCATTTAACGTTCTCCTTTGCATCAGCGGCTTTCCTGTTATTTAAGGAAAATTCAATTAGAACTCGTCTTTGATTTGCCAAAAACATATAATGAAAGGAACATTCTGCCTCAAAATGTTTCCTTTAAGTTTCAATATAAAATTGATGCCATACTACGATGCATCAATTTTCACTTCGCATAATGGTACTTATACCAACTTGCCTTATCGTAGTATAGCATCTTTACCCTAATAAGGCAACTTTTAATCGTTAACATTTCTTTAATTTTTTTCCAAACATCCAGTGTTTCTGCCGCCTCGCAGTCATATCAGTAATCGTTTCTATTTGCTCTTAATTTTCCGCTGTTAGCGTCGGGAGAAATTGACCACCCAGAGTCGGATAGAATCAGCCCAAATTAGCCAATTAAAAACCGCCAATGCAATAGCCACTCCTTCCCTTATTCTGTAGCTTTATTCATTGTTAATGGCTCGCCTGCTGATAGAGCAATCGTTTCGCATTGCTTACCCCGATAACTGTTACCCCCAAATCATGAAGACTGTTGCCATATCGAAAATCCGGTCCAGAGCACACAGTAAAGAGGAATCCTCATTAAAAAATTCGCCCCAGGTATTCGGACTTTTGTTGCTGGTAAAAATCATGGTGTTCGGACCTTCTTTGTTATACCGTCGATCGATGATGTCAAAGAACATTCGGGTATTCTCTTTATCGAATACACAGCGTCCCACTTCATCGATAATCAGGCAGGAAGGTTTAACAAGTCCATTAATAGTTGAACTTTCTCTTCCGTACTTGCGGGCATCTGTGAGCTTCTGGTTTAATTCTGTTGCCTTAAGGAAATATGCCTTCATACCATTTCGACAGCATTCCCGTCCATACGCCATGGCCAGATGAGTTTTTCCAACTCCCTGAGGACCAATAAATGCGAGATTTTTGTGCGCATACAGTGCTGACAGGGTAGGCAATGTCTTGAGTATATCTGCTTGTTTGCCACGTAATTGCGTAAAATCAAAATTTTCAAAGGTTTTTGGTTCTTTCAGCGGTAACCGACTCAGCTTTAACAGTGTAGATATGATGTTCTCTTTCTTTTTCTCCTGAAGATAAGAAAGAACGGATGATAAGGCCTGTAACTGTTTTTCGCCCAGATCATGTTCCATCGCGAATTGAGCCATTTCCTGTGAATTAAGATCAAGATTTAAATATTTCGCAGAATCCTGAATTTCGTTAAATAAAGAATCATTCATTCCACAGACCCTCCTCGAAATTAAAGCGCTCAAAACCGGTCTTTTGAGGTTGTGGTGATAACTGTTGGATATGAATCTTCACAGGTGCAGTAGGCTGTTCTGTTTTGTGCTGATCCCGACAATAGCTGTCTTTACGGCTCCATGTAACGTTATGCGTAGTCAGAATCTTTGTCATTTGTGAGTCATAAAGAAAGAGCGTATAACCGTCCCGCATTACACGGCAAAACTTTTCTGTATACCAGTACGGAACACCGAACCGACGCCCTTCATAATTAACAAAGCCATCAAATGATATTTTCCTTTCCGGGCAGAGGTAATAAGAAAGTTCAATCGTATTCTCCAACTTTGTGGCTGACTTCATACATTCAGCAGAATGCTTATCTTTGGGGATGCAGTCAACCGCTTTATGATAACACGCATTCTGACGATTACACCATTGAATGGCTTCATAATTCAGATCAGTAAGTTCATGAAAGACACGTCCCGGGAGAAAGTTATCTTTCACAAAGCGTACCAGCCGCTCAACAGCGCCTTTCGTAAAGGGATGCCGAGGTTTACATAGCTTTGTCTGGAATTCGATATTGCCCATAAAAAGCTCATAATCTTTCTGCCATATAGGATGCCCCTCCGAATCTCTCCGGATAACAACACTCTTCATGTTGTCCGTTAAGATATACTTGGGAATCCCCATGTAGAGAAAGGCGTGGATCATTCCGATAAAAAGATTTTCCTGCTTGGCATTGGGAAAGAATTCAATGTAGCGTTGACCACAGCAATGACAGATCATTGCGAAACAAGCCACCTTATAAGTGGCTCCGCTTTCTGTTTCCACATCGACAAAGCCCCAGTCCATCTGATAAGCTTCTCCTGGAAGTGTCTGATAGCGCTGTCCACGGCTTTCTTGACTGGCTATGATCTGACGTTTTGCTGGAATAAGATCTTGATGTGCCTTGATATAATCTTTTACAGTTGTAAGACCTCCAGGATAGCCGTTTTCCTGCAAGCGTTCCAAACAAACCGATGAGTTTGTAATACCTTTGGCCAGAAGGGCATCGATGATTCCTGAAAAACCAGAAAGAATCGTCGTTTCTGCTTTGCGGCCAGTAAGAGCATGAGGTTTATCGATAAAACCAGTTTTACTGATCCGACGAAGTTTAGATCTGCTAATTCCAGTACGTCGCTGCAATTCAGCAAGATTGATATGGTCTGGATTAAATTTTTCTCCAAAATCATGCTTCATTTCATCGAGAGCATGTGATATGATTTCAGTTAAGTCATTGTCTTTTTTGTTTTCCATGATTGTGATTTGACTGTTGCATTGGTGTTAGAGTCCGATAGAAACAGCCATCCTAAGACCAGCAGAATTAACCAATCTGAGTCCGATAGAAACAGCCAATCTTAATCCAATAAAAGAAGCCATTACGATATTACTTCATGTTCTATAATGGTGTTAGCCAATGCACCACGAAAGGAGAAACATGAATGAGAATAACAGTAATGACTTGCAGACTATCATAACACAAGTCATTGAAGAAATGAAGTCAGAGCAAGGTGATAAGTTCGATATCAATAGAATTAACCTTGCTGAAATGGAACGCCGTACAGGAATGACAAGAGCACAGCTACGACGATTAAAAAAGAATGATTTCCAGATAACACCACATGCTCTTACAGGCCGCAAAGCGGATACAACCATTATCTCTGGATATACAGGAGTTATTGATGACCTGCTGAAAAAAGGGGTATCTAATTCTGAAGTTATTCTGGAACGAATTCAGGAACAAGGCTTTCAAGGGAGCTTAACTACGGTAAAGAGATACATTCAATCTCATAAATATCTTATTCCGCCCAAAAGGCAGACAGTTGCACCGCAGGGCAACCGTGGACGCAGATATTCCAGTGATGCTGGTGAGAGTTATCAAATGGACTGGGGATTTGTAAATGTGGACACAGGTGATGGCACTTCTTACAAAGTAGCTTGTTTTGCAATGATCTGCCATCATTGCGGGGAACGCTATATAGAGTTCTTTCCAAATGCAAAACAGGAAAATCTCTTTATTGGTATGATTCATGCTTTTAAACGTATGAGAGTTCCTGGACACGTTCTGACGGACAATATGAAAAGTGTTGTGCTCCATCGTGATTCGGAAGGACATCCGGTTTGGAATCATGATTATGAAGCTTTTATGAATACCATCGGCTTTGAAACGAAACTGTGCAGACCCAGACATCCGTTCACGAAAGGTTCTGTTGAGCGCCTGGTACGCTTTGTAAAAGAAAACTTTCTAGCAGGACGAGTTTTTGGTACTATTACAGATCTCAACTATGAAGCATGGAAATGGTGCGATAATCAGAACAATCGATATCACAAAGCTGTTGACTGTATTCCTCATGAAAGACATTCTGTAAGCTGTATAAAAAATGCATCCATACTTACGGATACCTTTGATGTCCGAAAGTATTTGTGCCCGATCCGCTGTATTTCATTTGATGGTTTTGTCACATATGAAGGAAGACGTTTTGGAATTCCATACAGTTATGTTCAACATACCTGCCGTGTTCAAAGAGAAGATTTTACATTGTATATCTATGACCTGGAGTTGAGAAAAGTCTTAATAACCCACGATGTGACATGGAGCCGCAAAGACAGTTTCTGCAAAGGTCAGTTTACTGATGATCAACCAGAAGAAAACCCTTCTGTTCCTGTAAAGATCAGTATCACTCAGAAAAAAGAAGATCCACCAAAATCTGCTTTCGCAAAGTTTGCTTTTGGAGGTGACAGAAATGAATGATACACTGATTGAACAGATTCAGGCAGATGCTGCTGCTCTGGATATAAAAATAACAGCACAGGAGATTGCTTTATATCTTTCTGAAAAGAAAGTTCCACCGGAGCACCTGGAAGCCATAAAAAGATTCATAGCTTTTCTCAGAAAAAATCAGCGAGATAAAGCAATAAGCGCACTATTGCAGCACAGCCGTATTCCACAGAAAGAGCCAAGTACATTCGAAAACTTTGATTTCAGCAGAGTGACTGGCGAGCATGCAGCGCAGATAAGAAATCTTCCGAATCTGACAGCGCTATACTCAAGACAGAATATAGCTTTTATCGGTCCTCCAGGTGTTGGAAAAACGCATTTATCAATGGCATATGGTAATGCCTGTTGCCAAAAAGGATTAAAAGCTTATTTCATAAAAGCCACAGAACTGAATGAAAAATTCACAAAGGCCCGAAGAACAGGCACTGAAAGCAGTGCAATATCTGGGCTTGTCAGACCATCATGTCTGATTATCGATGAAATCGGCAGAAGCATCTTCGACATGGAAAACACCCGTCTGTTTTTCGATATGATTGACCGAAGATGCAGTAAGGAAGGCCCAAACTGCATGATTTTCACCAGTAACCTAACACCAGATAAGTGGAGGGACTTCTTTCGAGAAGAGGATTCATTACTCTGTGCGTTAGATAGGACTTTTGATGCTGCCACCGTTTATCTCATGAAAGGTGAAAGCTATCGAGGTCGTAACCTGAAAACTTATTCGATAGAAATCAGTGATCCTACCGAATAATTGTCGATAATTAATTAGCCAAGCTGGTGCATTGGCTATTTCTAATGAGCTCGGATTGGTTGTTTCTACTGGACTCTGAGTGGTCGATTCCTCCGGGCTCTAACACTTCAAATTTTCCAAAATAAATTTTTCCAATATCGCCCCATTTTGGCTGTAAAATTTTTGACAGCCAGCAGGGTATGTGTCGCAAAAGTTGGTGCTGGCATCAAAAAAGAGCCTCCTCTCAGGGAAGCTCTTGGGGAAATATCTTTTGCTGTAATTTTTCTCCACAAGGAGAGTTTCGGCAGCTCTACAAGTTTAATGCCTTATAAATAGCATCAACGTTGTAATCCGGACCAAAGTTCGGGGCTACATCCATAATTTTCTGAATCAAAGGCACGTCCTGTTCGACAAGATCATTTGCAATTTCCTCTGCTGAAGAAAACTTCTGCATCTTGGCGCAGACCTGCTTAATCAACTGCAGCATTCTACCTTTTTTGATGCCTATTTCAACACCTTCCTCATGTGCCTGATTTCTCATAATTTCCATTTCACGACACATAATCGCCACTCCTCTCTCATCTTCCTTAAAATACCGGACGCGGTCTGCAAGGACCTTGTTATGCATATCCTTTGCGTTTGTGCAGCTGAAATCATGCATTAATCGCCCAAGTTTCGTTTCATCCTTAATCTGGGAATTCACATATATGATATGCGCCTCATCCTTAAACAATTTCCCAGTTTCCTTTACAACCCTATCAATATGATAGATTGGGAGATCTGCTTTCATAACATCATTTTCTGTAATGAAGATTACGAAAGTCTCATTCAGAGCCTCATACAAATCACCTGGTTCGGTGACATTCGCATCAATCAATGCGCTGTTGTATCGGGCCCTCTTCGCGCCAGCACCTTTGTCACTCCGCTGAACCTCTACATTAAATACACGGTCATGACTATCGATAGCAAGAATGTCCAGTCTTACGGACCGGCCCTGTAAATTCTTGATGCCACGCTGACTGTGTACTTCCAGAACGTGGATGCCTTCATCGTTCAGGATGATCCGAAGCAACAGTTCCGCACACTGGATATCTTCAAATACTTTCGTCATGAAGTCATCATCCAATAAGCGGAAACCTCTGAGTCTTTGCAGATCTTCCTGATGTTTCTTCTCAAAATCCATTCATCTTCCTCACT
>OGXC01001340.1_pt1 | contig 19160 bp, 18 predicted proteins | sample 1576201 | NCBI WGS metagenome assembly OGXC01 (sample SAMEA3541562, study PRJEB24748) | human gut metagenome | biome: human gut; feature: human-associated habitat; material: faeces | place: China | collected 2012 | reverse complement strand
CGATATCTGCCTTGTAGCTGGCAATAATCTCCGTCAGTTTTGCAATCTGTTGCGGGAAATTCCTTGCAATATCATCTTCCAGTCGGTATTGGTTATTCATGTGGTTCGCTTTTAAAAGCTTTAATTTCGCCACATCCACATCCAATGCCATCTTCTCTTTTACTGCTGGATTTCCGGTTGCAAGTGCCTTGACCTCTGCATAGGAAAGTGCCGCTTCATCCACATCTTCGCAACTTCGCACAGGTGCTTTGCTGGTCATAATCTGAGAAATAAATTTCTGCTTATTCTCAATCAACTGCCACATATAACTGTCGAATGTGGATTCTGTTACATATCGGAAGATATGAACCTTTTTATTATGGTTTCCCTGACGGATAATACGTCCTTCCCTCTGTTCCAAGTCAGATGGTTTCCAACCAATATCCAAATGATGCAGGGCAATCAAACGGTCCTATAGTGATAGGTAATCCTTTGATGTTATCGCCAGACTTTCCCCCACTTCACACCGGACATGAGAGTTTCCCCTCATCCGGCGTTCCATCATCAGTAACTTCTACTTTTTAACATCGTAACTTACAGTTCCTTATCAAGTGCTTTTATATATCAGTCGCCTTACTTCCATAACATTCCCGATAACCACATAATATACCACATAATTCCTCACATAAATCCGATAATATGGATACTCTCTCCTTTTTGCAGAACGATAAGGTTCAAACGCAAGAGGATTTTCCAGCCTTTTCAATATGGCACTTTCAATATCATCAACCAACCGATGTGCTGCATCTTCATTTTTCAAGACATTTGTAATGTAATTTACCGTACTTAGCAAATCAGTTTCAAATATTGGCAAGTAGCGAAGCTGATAAGATTTATTTTCCATGTATTGCACTCCTTGCATTTTTGAACACGCTTTCGTGAGAAAGTCTTTCATCGGTTCCCGCAGCTTGCCTGTCAGCTTCATCAAGCTTCATTTCGATATTATCAGTGAGGCTTGCATACTCTTCTAAACTTAAAACAACCATAGCTCCATATCCATTTTTAGTTAAATACACAGGATTTCCACTATTAACAAGAGTCTCAATTTCAGGAAATTTATTTCTGAGATCAGAAACTGGGCGAATTTGTATCATTTCCACCTCTCCTTTCACTTTTTACTATCTTTATTTTATCCTAATTTTATCACAATTGCAATAAACAGCAACACATTTCTCACAAATTCTACCATCCGCTTATACTGCGTACTCATCAGTCATAACTATTTCTCTCAATATAATATTTTGCCGCTTCCTGTAAAGACATCCCTTTCTTTCTCGCTTTATCTCTCACACTGCTTACAGAGATACTTTTCATTCTACAAAAGGAATTGATTGATTCATATACACTTCCATCCTCCCAAATAAATTGCCGATTTTCCGTAATCTTTCTAATATAATCAATTGCCTCATCGTAATCGCTGTCTTTATTCCGAAACCTATAAGAATGCACAGATTGAACATTAATATTGTATTTTTCACAGCACTCTTTCAAATTTTTATACTCATCACCTCTATAGTAAAATACATCCGTTTCCAGACTTTGCTTCCTTCTCAGACAATGTCGGAAAGCTTCTTGGATCGAACAGTTCTTTCGCCACGCTCTATTGCGTACTGCTTTTAATGACACATCAAATTTTGTACAGCATGCCGACAAAGACGAGTATAAAACCGACTCCCATTCAAAATAATCCTCCATCTTTTTATTATAGTAATATTCAACCGCCTCTACTTTACCCTTTTTCGTTCTCCACATATAACCATAAACGCTGCTGACATTTATACCAAGTTTGTGGCAGCAGTCACTCAAATCATGATAAATACTATCCCGGAATACAAATGTTCTGGAATCTATTTTTTGTCCTTCCTGCTTTTCAATACGATTGATATAAAATTTCAAAGCTTCTTCTCTGGATATTCCGTGCCGTTTTGCGTATGCCGACACATAAGATGCATTGCATCCAAATGCTCTGCAACATGATGTAAATGTAATATATTCCTGTCCGCAGAAATATATTTTTCTTTTATTATGATAATTCAAATAGCTGGAAAGCGCATGCCGCAGCAGAAAATGCTTTCTTTTTGCATATCGCCGGACGCAGATCGGTTTAATCTCATATGCCATGCAGCATGCGGCGAAACTGTCATAAGTCACATGGTTATATGTAAAACGATTATATTTATAATACTGATAATAATGGCTGAGCGCCTCCTCTTTTGATATTTTATTTTTCTGCATATAAGTACATAGGGATTTATAGTTTATATTGTAATAATCGCAGCATTCTTTTAAATCTGTCCACCTCACTTTCTTAAAATAAAATATACCTAGTTTTTTCAAATTTCTGTAATATGCGATTGCTTCTTCAGCCGTGCACTTATGGATTCTTTTGTAAGACATAACAGATCCATACCTTACTTCAAAGTGTTTGCAGCATTCGCTAATACTCTTCCATTTTTTATTAAATGCATAAAAAATGAACCTACAGTTATTAGAATTCATAGATGAAATCCTTCTTTTATCTTTTAATGTATAAATTACCTGTACATGGGAAATTGTATGAATATTTTATAGAACTATAAAAATTTTATTTTTAGAAGTTAAAAAGTAGAGAAATCTTTTAAAAAAGACATTTTTTATTCTGATAGGATAACTATAAAAAATAATTACCCTATATGCATGAGTATGCATTTGGGAAAACTGAAATTTGACCATATTTTTGACCATTTTTTGTATGCAACACCATACCATATGTTACCACCATATCCCGTAGTCAGAATTATCTGACAATATTTTTAGACATAAAAAAATGCCTTAACCACGCGGGTTTCAGCGACTTCTCAATAGCTATACAATTGCATCATCGGTGTTAGTTCGTTACTCATGTCAAAATCCTCACACTAGCTTTTTTATCCTGTTTACGACATAGAAATCCATTCATTTTTCAAGCCACTGATTCAAAGTCATTTTTTGTGTGTCTATGTCCAATCCGTATTTTGGTTTTTCTAATAGTTTTTCCTTTGTATTTCATCCGTTTAATAGTATCAAATTTCAAGTAGCTTTTCAAGAAGCTCTTTTTGCACTTAGAACACTCCTTTATTACAAAATATTGCAAAATGTTATAGAATCAAAAAGTCCTTGCCAGACATCTCTGCCTGACAAGGATCTTTTTTTGATACTTTTTATTACTTCTTCTTTAAGAGGACATTTATTTGATTTATTCTCGAGAAACTTCCTACGCTTCTCTTTCCATTCCCATTCCTTCTGCAAGTTTCTTGCTGAAAGCGAGTACGACTGCACCAAGGATAGCTACAACTGCACCGATTCCGATGAAGAACGGCACTTCGCTTCCTTCTTTATAGAAGTTAACGAGGATCATGTTAAGAGCAGCTCCTACTGACTGAGACATTGACCATACAGTCATCATCTGTGTTACAAAGGCTTTTGGTGCTGCTACTGCTGTAATGGAGTAACCGATCGGGCATGTAAATCCTTCAGCAAACATCAGTACTACATAGAACAATACGATCCACCATGCATTTACTTTTGCATCGCCTGGGTAAATGATATAAAGGAGTGCAATAATCATTGCTCCAAGTCCCCACAAAATCGTTCCGAATCCCATCTTTGTTGTTCCGAATGGCTGTTTCTTGCCAAGTTTTGTCCAAAGCATGGTAAGAAGACTACCGAAGCAAACCGCAAAGATTGCCGGGATTGTCTGGAATGAAGCTGCCGGAATTTCTACTCCGAAGATCACACGATTTACTTTTTCTTCATAGAAGATAGCAAGGATTGAAATTGTCTGTGTCCAGATCAAAAGTGTAACGGCGTTACAGATAAATGGTGGAAGCAGACAAAGTACTTTCTTTTTCTCGTGCTTTTCTGTCTTCTTGCTTGAGTAGATGAAGACAAGATAAGCAAGCGGGATAAAGATGGAAATAGTACTTACTACGTTTGCAAAGGAAGATATTTTCAGCTTTCCTGTTGCAAATGAAACTGCTAAAACTGTTCCTACGATAGCAACAACAATAAGCATTTTTACAACAAAAGAACGTTTCTTATCTGCCGGAAGCGGATCATCCGGTTCCAGACCGATATTTCCGAAGAATTTTTTGTAAGTAGCAATATAAGCAACAGTACCTAAGAATGAGAGAACTGCTGATAATGCGAATGCTGCGTGATATCCGCATTTCGCTGCGATTACACCTGCAAGGGCCGGAGCTGCTGCACCGATATTGGAAATTACGTAAGAAATTGTGAAAGCACTGTCACGTCTTCCATCGTTCTCATCGTAGAATTTACCGATCAGAGTTTCGATACATCTTCCTGCGAAGAGTGAACCGAATACCATACATCCCATAGCAGCTGCATATCCAACTACCCCAAGTGGAAATGCAAGCAAGGTATAACCGATAAATCCGGTAACTCTGGCTACAAGCAGTGACCTACGACATCCAAGAATACGGTCGCAGACATAGCTTCCGATGATGGTTGTCATTCCGACTACAGTTGCATATAAAGAAATCAACTGTGCTGCATCTGCTTTATCGAATCCAAGACCTGCAGGTGCATTTGCATACAGGTAATAGATCATTACGGCATTCATTGCGTAGTTTGAAAAAGACGAACAAAGCTGTACAAAGCTGAGAGTCCCCACCCCCCTAGGCTGGCCCAAAAACGCGGTCTCCTTTTTTAAGGCTTCATCATATTGATTCATTTTTAGTTTTCCTCCAAATAACATATACTTCTCATTCAATAAAAAACAGTTTATATTTTCCCCAATTTTTCCTGCTGCCCTCCTTTTTCCATGATTATATTCACTTGTTTTTTATCTTGAACCTTTCTTGTATCTTACTGAATTCTTCGATAATTGTCAACATTTTACATTTAACAAAATGCATTTATGCTCATTTTTGTAACCATCCACAAAAAAAATGAAAAGAGTTTGGTTTCCCACGACTCTTTTCATCTTAATTTCGTCATTTTTCACATATAAAAAATGCTTAAGTCCATTTTACAACACATGAAACTCCGGCTTTTCCTCCCCATATACGCCCCAGAGCACCACTCCTCCAAGCACGATCGCAAGGCATAAAAGTCCTGAAAACATCACCATAAATGGCAGGCAGATCTGGCCACACAGCTGGAACGGCTGATCCCGGTAATCCCAGATCCCGATCTTCAGCCATTTATTACAGATAATCCCCGTCATAAATTCCAGGGATGTCAGGAAAAGCACTGCCCGGATAATCTGAATCCACATCGGCTCAGACCAGTGCATTACCTCGCCCTGAAAACTGCAAAATGTCAATGCAACTCCCCCAAGCACAAACATGGTCCAATGAGAAAATCCACGAAACCAGATCTCGATCAGATAATAGGTGCTTCCCCCTGCTGCTATCAGAAAGACTATCTCACTTATCCTTTTACTCACTCTTTTCACCATAAAAAACGCCCTCACTATGCAAATCTCTTACATAGCATGAGCGTTTCTTTTGGATTTTATCACAAATCATTGGATTTATTTACAGAGTTCTCCCATATAATAGAAGCCTTTTGCCTCTTTTAAGTAAACTGTCACGATCTTACCGATCATGCTTTCATCTCCTGGGAAATGTACCAGGAGGTTGTTGCTCATTCGTCCTGTCACCAATGACGGATCATGATCGTTGACACTTTCAACCAGCACATCCTGTGTGGTTCCCTGATGTACAGAGCATACTTCCGCCGAAATCTGCTGCACCTCTTTTAAAAGGCGTTCAAAACGGTCTTTTACCACGTCGTCAGGAACCTGATCTTCCATTGCTGCCGCAGGGGTTCCTGTTCTCTTGGAATAGATAAAAGTAAAGGCACTGTCATAACGCACCTGTCTTACAATATCCAGAGTATCCTGGAAATCTTCCTCTGTCTCCCCAGGGAATCCGACGATAATATCCGTTGTAAGGGAAATATCCGGCACTGCTTCGCGGATCTTTCTTACCACCTCAAGATAATGCCCCTTGGTGTAATGGCGGTTCATCTTCTGCAGGATCCTGCTGCTTCCTGACTGAACCGGAAGATGCAGATGCTTGCAAATTTTCTTGGAATGTGCCATTACATCAATCAGTTCATCTGATAAATCCTTTGGATGGGAAGTCATAAAGCGGATTCTCTCCAGTCCTTCAATCTTCTCAATCTCCTGAAGAAGCTGTGCAAATGTCATCGGCTCTTCCAGATTCTTTCCATAAGAGTTTACATTCTGACCAAGGAGCATAACTTCTACCACACCATCTGCCACAAGTCCTTCAATCTCGCGAATGATATCTTTGGGATTACGGCTTCTCTCACGTCCACGCACATACGGTACGATACAGTAGCTGCAGAAATTGTTACATCCGAACATGATGTTAACACCGGATTTGAAGGAAAATTTACGTTCGCTCGGAAGATCTTCCACAATCTTATCGGTATCCTTCCAGATATCGATCACCATTCTCTCAGATTCAAATCTTGTCACGATCAGTTCTGCAAATTTATAAATATTGTGAGTTCCAAAGATCAGGTCAACAAACCGATAGCTCTTCTTGATCTTCTCTACAACAGTCGGTTCCTGCATCATACATCCGCAGAGTCCGATGAACATATGCGGATTCTTTTTCTTCTTTGCACCAAGCTGTCCCAGGCGTCCGTAAACACGCAGATTCGCATTTTCACGGACAGTACAAGTGTTGTAGATAACGAAGTCTGCTTTCTCTTCATCCGGCTCTTCCTTGTATCCGATCAGTTCCAGAACACCGACCAGCTTTTCGGAGTCACGAGCGTTCATCTGACAACCGAAAGTCGTCACGCAAAAAGTCAGATCTCTTCCGATCTCCTGTGCTTTTTCGCTTACATACTTCCGCGCTTTGGCAATGTAATAGTACTGTCTCTCCGGCTCAGTGACCGGAGCTTCTTTGGTAAGATCTATTGCATCAAAATCAATATTATTCATATGTTATTAACCTCTCTATACAAACTGGTTCAGCCCTGCATCATATTCATAATCAATGGATGCCAGTTTCTCTGTCAGTTCTTTTTTCTCAATCTGCATCTCCTGGCAAAGAGTATCCAGATCTGTATAAAAATCCCGTAATTTTGTATTGACCACACTCAGAAGGATCATTGGATCCTTTGGTAAATCTGCCATGTTTTTATCCTCTTTTTCTAATAATCTCTCGTTTTCAACACGGTATTTCGGATATAATCAAAAGTTTTCTCTTCCCCGTCTGCCGCGAGCATATAGAGAAGTTCTTCCAGAAGTGCCCTGGTATCCTTATGCATCCAGTCCCCTGCAATACCGTGAAGATAATATTCAAGCGGTGACGTATCCGTATATTTATCTTTCATATAAATCTTGGATGCTGCGATCCGGTCCATTAACATCTCGACCACATACTTTTTGGGCATCTTCATCCCGGTAAGCATTGGTTCTCCTTCCAGTCCGTAGTCAATCCAGTATTCATAATGATGTTTATTGCGCCCTTTATGGTGCAGCCATGCCGAAGAATAGCCTTTTTCTTCTCTTTCTGCGTTATTCGGACTCCGGTTTCCCTGGAAATACCTGCACCCAACCCAGAACTCCGCCGGAGAGTACTTCGACATATCATGCAAAAGTCCCTGTCTGTAAAGTCCTACCTTAAAGCAGTTCTTCATAACCAGATATTTGTGATGTGTTATGGTGCAAAAATGTTTCCAGATTTTCATTCTTTAGCCTGCCTTCCAACAAAAACTTTGATCGTTCGCTCCTCCAGCTGAACCTTCTTATCTTTTACCGGAACTGCTTCTTTTTCATCCAGGACTCCTTCTTTTGTCCCTGCTATGCACACCCATTCCATTCCTTTTGGAAGGGAAGGAAGTGCAAATGAATGAGAAAGCCAGTGCATATTATATGCAATATAAAAGTCCTTCTCTGTACTTTCTTCATGATAGAATACACCAAGCTGTCTGCTTGCACGCCCTGCCGGCATCTGCCACGCATCCTCCCCATGATAGGAAATCTGAGGGATTCCGCTTCTGCCCATCGTGTCTTCTGATTTTTTCGCTATCTGCTTCATACAGGCTTTGCGAAGTGCAATCAGTCGACATACAAATGTATATAATTCCTCCTGTCTGGAAAGCTGGTTCCAGTCAAGCCATGATATCAGATTATCCTGACAGTATGCATTATTATTCCCTTTCTGGGTATTCATAAATTCATCCCCGGAAAGGATACACGGCATTCCCTGTGCAAATAAAAGTAAAAAGAACGCATTAAATATCTGATTCTTCCGCAACTCGTTAACCGCCTTTTTCCGGCTGTTCCCTTCTGCCCCACAGTTCCAGCTGTAATTGTAATCCGGACCATCCAGATTATTCTCACCATTTGCTTCGTTGTGCTTTCCATCATAGGAAACTACATCACAGAGCGTAAATCCGTTGTGGCTTGCAATATAATTATACAGCTGTGTATCCTGATTCTTCAGCTGGCAGATCACATCCCGGATCATGCCATCGTCTCCCTTTAAGAAACGGCGCATCACATTCTGGAATCCGTCTTCTTTTTTGAGGATCTTACTTTTCGCAAGCACAGGATCCTTTGCAAGTTCATCCGGATTGCAGATATATGGATTCACAATAAATCCATCCACATGATACTGCATCACCCAGTAACGCAGACAATCTAAAATCAGAGAAAACGTAGTTCCCTCTGTGAAAGGCATCTCAAGAATAACTTCAATCCCCGCAAGATGCATCTGACGAACAAGTGACTTCATCTCATTCACCGGATCTCCTGCCGCATATGATGCTTTTGGTGCAAAGAAATATGCTTTTCCATATCCCCAGTAATTCACATGCCTCTGATTCTCATCAAATTCATAAACCGGCATCAGATGGATCTGGTTAATCCCCAATTTTTGAAGATAGGGCAGTTTCTCCGTAACTCCGTCAAACGTTCCTTTGTGTGCGACTCCGGACGAACTGTGTTTTGTAAATCCACGGACATGAAGACTGTAGGCGATCACATCTTCCTTTTTCAGATGCGGAAATTGCGACTTTTCCCAGTCAAATGTATCTGTTACGATCCGGGTACGCAGTTTTCTCTTTTCCTTTCCCTTTGACACAGACCAGTGTTCTCTGCCTGAAAATGCTTTTCCATATGGATCCGGAACCATCTTTCCACCGATTTTATAACAATATTCATAATCTTCCGGTTGTTCCAGCACCACGGAGAGAAAGTGCAGATTTCCTGCCACATCAGAGTATGGCATCTCCTTTGAAAATGCTGAAGCCCTGGCACCTTTTTTATAAATGATCAGTTCACATGTCTGTCCTTCCGGAACTGCTACCGAAAAATTCGCTGTCTGTCCTTCCACAGTACATCCCTGTGGAAACGGAAATCCCACTGCTGTCTTCATATCCACTGTTCCCCCTGTTACTGCCATCCGTCAACTCCATACATATCTACATTCGAGGCATCAATAAAACATACATCCAGATACGTTGTCTTTTCATACTCATCCCCGTTTAAAATAGCAAAACCGATTTTGGCCGATTCTTTTCCGAGTTTGATCGGTGATTGCGCACTTGTTCCGCGAATCAGGGAATCCGTCTTCTGAAGTTCTTTTTTCAGATCCGGAGAACCATCTACCCCGTAAATCTTTACATCAGTAAGACCGGCTGTTCTTGCTGCAACCAGTGCCCCAAGCGCAATCTGATCGTTCCCGCACATTACTGCCGTAACATCCTTATTCTCTGCAAAAATCTTGTTAGCTGCTTCTCTTGCCTCGTTCAAATCTCCACTGACATCTGCTCTTCCTACAATCTCAAATCCCTTTCCGGCAATTGCTTCCTCAAAGCCTGTAATTCTCTCTACAATAGAATTCTGTGTAAGACCTTCAAGAATTACAATCGTTCCACCATCCGGACTCTGCTGTATCAGATCTTCTCCACAAAGCTGTCCGGCAGCTTTATTATCCGAACCAATAAAGGCATCAATATAATCCGTATCCTTAACTTCCGTATCAATATTGATGATCTTAACATCGGCTTCCTTAAGCTCTTCCAGAGCAGGTGTGATCGCATCTCTTGATACCGGACACAGAAAAATGGCATCCAGTCCGTCTTTGATCATCTGATGGATCTGCTCGATCTGGGTGTCTACATTCAGTGCCGGATCTTTTGTCACCAGCGTACTTCCCTGTGCTTCGACTGCTTCTCTCAGTGCCTGCTCAAGTGTAATATAGTATGGATTTTCCATGGTAATACAACTAAATCCAAAACGATAGCTTTTTGCCTCTTCCTTGCTGTCATCGTCCTCTTCTGCTATTGCATTGTCCTGGCTTGTCCCAACATTCTTCTTACAGCCTGCAGTCATGCCAATACAGAGAACCATCACAAGAAAGATAGAAAAAATCTTTTTCTTCATATAGATAAACCTCCCTGAAACCTTTCTTTTATTGTATCTTTTTTACCGCTAATGTCAATACTTTTCCCCTTGCAAATATCCCCATACTCTGTTAGAGTGATAGTATCAGATTGAAAGGAGAACTGAACAATGGAAAAGGAACATAATCTGCTTGAATCCGATGTTGTCACACTGACACTTGATGACGATGTGGAAATCGAATGCGCCATTATCACAACTTTTAATATGGATTCTACCGAATACATTGCACTTCTTCCGCTTGATGAAGACGGTGGAAATGAGGACGGAGATGTATGGATCTATCGCTTTATCCGTGATACCACAGGCGGCTCCGATCATGATCTTCAGAATATCGAAGATGATGATGAGTATGACCGCGCTGCGGATAAGTTTGATGAATGGCTTGATACACAGGAATTTGAAGGCTTTGATATTGAAGAATAATTATTTTATTCTCTGACCTAAAAGCTCTTCCACAAAACGGGACGGTTTGATACTGTTCCCGTTTTTTTGTGTAATATAGGAAATACAGAGATTATTCTTCGCACGGGTTAATGCTACATAAAAAAGTCTTCTCTCTTCTTCAATCTCGTCTTTCTTTTCTGCCTTCTGATGCGGAATCTCACCCTCATTGGCATGGATCACAAATACATCCTCAAATTCCAGTCCTTTCGCTGAATGGATCGTCATCAGCTGTACCTTATTCTCCCGCTCTCCTTTGATCTTCCTTGCCTTTGCCTGCTGTTCTTCCAGCTCCTGCGTATATTTTGCAATATGGATTTCCCATTCATCATAGGATTTGAAGTTTTTACTCCTCTCCTCAAGCTCTGCCATCACATCCATCAGCTGCTTCCACGAAATCTGATGTTTTTCGGCATATTCTTTCAGGAAATCATCATATCCGATCTTTTTTCGGATATACTGGATTGCCGCATAAGGTGCCATATTCTTCATCATACGGACATCCACATCAAACTGGTCAATAATATCCAGCATCCAGTCCTTATCGCAATAAAATTTACGCAGATCCTCAAAATTTACCTGCCGGTTCTCCATACTGTTCCGTGCCAGATACCTGAGTGGTCGGTTACAGATCGTCAGGAAAAGCGACCTATCCCGCTTTCCTGCTGCCAACTGCAGATATGCCATCATATCTTTTACAATAAAATGCCTGTAAAAATTGGTCACATAATCTCGCATTTCAAACGGGATACGGTGTTCGCTTAATATTTCCGAAATCATTCGCGCCTGGACTGCTGCCCGGAAAAGTACAGCAATTTCTCCCGGCTTTATTCCCTGGTCCAGTTTTTTCTGGATCTCTTCCGTTACATACTGCGCCTCTTCCTGTTCATCCAGGACTTCCTGCACATGAACATTCTGTCCTCTTCCCCGAAATGACTGTACACGCTTGTAAAAACGGGTATCATTATGCAAAATCACTCTTGCCGCTGCTCCGGTAATAAATTCGGTAGAACGATAATTCACCGTCAGCGAAATGGTCCGAAGTGATGGGAATTCCTGCTTCATATAAAGCATCAGCTCCGGCTTTGCTCCACGAAATCCATAAATGGACTGATCATCATCCCCGACTACAAACAAATTGTACCTCGGTGCTGCAAGCATCCGGATCACTTCATACTGCACACGGTTGATATCCTGGAATTCATCGATCAGGATATACTGAAAACGCTTCTGCCATCCTTGCAGAATCTCCGGCTTTTTCCGGAAAAGTGCATAACACTGTACCAGCATATCATCAAAATCAAATTTTTTCAGTTCTTTTTTCTGATGCTCATAGCTGCGGAACACTTCTGCAAACTCATCTTGTGTAAGATACTTACTGTGAAAATCTTTCAGATGACAAAGTCCGTTCTTTACCATGCCGACTTCCCGCAGAAGTTCTCTCACCAGTTCCTCCTCATCTTCTACTTCAGGTGTTGATTCGATATTGGTCTGGTCTAAGACCTCCTGTAAAAGTACAGAGGACTCTTTTTCAGACATCAGATTATTCGCACCAATCCCATAGGCACATTTTAGAATCCCATAAAAAATACTGTGAAAGGTCCCAAACGTTACCGGATAATTTTTTCCGGCAGTCAGCCTTTCAAAACGTTCTTTCATTTCACGTGCTGCATATCTTGTAAAAGTAATTACAAGAATCTGATCCGGGCGTACTCCGCTCTCCTCGATCAGATAACGGGTACGTTCTGTGACAATAAGCGTCTTTCCCGAACCCGGAGGTGCCAGCACCATACACGGTCCATTCCCGTGCTTTATCGCTTCATCCTGTCCTCTGTTTAGTTTCATGAACTCCCCTTCTCATATGTAATACAACAGAACGGATTCCTCTTCCGCATTACGCGAAAAAAGAAATCCGTCCCCCATGCATACTTTTATATCTGTATATTACCTGCTTAATAATTCTATTGCATTCTTGATTCTTTCTACAGATTCTGCCTTACCAAGAACTTCCATGATCTCAGTCGCTCCACCCGGAGTATTCTGCTTTCCTGAAACTGCAGTTCTTACCGGCCACATCACATATCCGTTCTTATAACCTTTTTCTTCTGCAAATCCCTTCAGCAGCCCGAATAATGCGTCATTACTGTAATCATCCCATGCTTCCAGTCTTGGAAGAATTTCTTTTAATACTTCCAGAGAAGTCTCTTCGTTAGTCTTCATCTTCTTATGGCAATACATTGCAGTATCATATTCCGGAACAGCTTCAAAGAAATCAATCTGGTCTTTGATATCCGGAAGGATTTCGATACGGCTCTTGATCAGAGACGCAATCTTTTTCAGATCATAATCCTTTGTGATCACTTTCTTGATATACGGCTCTGCAAGTTCATAGAATTTATCAAAATCCATAGCCTTCAGATATTCTCCGTTCATCCACTTCAGCTTATTGATATCAAATACAGCCGGTGATTTGCTCATATGATGATAGTCAAATGCTTCAACAAGTTCCGGCAGTGAGAAGATCTCTCTGTTATCCTGCGGACACCATCCAAGAAGTGCCACATAATTTACAATTGCTTCACTTACAAATCCCTGATCCAGAAGATCTTCGTAAGAAGAATGTCCACATCTCTTGCTGAGCTTTTTGTGGTTCTCATCTGTAATCAGCGGGCAATGTACATAGACCGGTACTTCCCATCCAAATGCTTCGTAAAGACGGTTGTACTTCGGTGCTGAAGAAAGATATTCATTTCCTCGGACAACGTGTGTAATATTCATCAAATGATCATCAATAACGTTCGCAAAATTATAGGTCGGATATCCGTCTGATTTGATCAGGATCATATCATCCAGTTCCGCATTCGGAACGGTAATATCTCCATAAATTTCATCATGGAAAGTTGTGGTTCCCTCTGTCGGCATATTGATGCGGACAACATATGGCTTTCCGGCTGCAAGGTTTGCTTCTATCTCTTCTTTACTCAGATGCAGACAATGCTTGTCATAATTCACAATCTGTGTTCCATCCTCTGATACAGAAGTCTTCAAAGATTCCAGACGTTCTTTATCACAGAAACAGTAGTATGCATCTCCCTGTTCAATTAACTGCTTAGCATACTTCATGTAAATTCCTGAAGCCTGTCTTTCACTCTGAACGTATGGTCCGACACCGCCATCTTTATCTGGTCCTTCATCATGAACAAGGCCTGTCTTCTCCAGTGTTCTGTAAATAATATCCAATGCACCTTCTACATATCTTTCCTGATCTGTATCTTCAATACGGAGCATAAAATCTCCGCCTTCATGTTTTGCGATCAGGTATGCATATAATGCAGTACGCAAATTACCGACATGCATTCTACCTGTCGGACTCGGTGCAAATCTTGTTCTGACTTTTTTCATTTTAGTGTTCCTCTCTTTAACTTCTGTTTTATTTTCACTGTGAAAATAAACTATTCACAGTTCTCTATGACATTCAAATATATGTTCATCTTTATAATACTAACACATTCCCTTTTTTACTTCAAGCATTCCGAAGCCACTATTTTTCCCGTTTTTCTATATTTTGCAGTTCCTCAGATCCAGGAACGATCTTTCGGACATACTTCATGGAATTCTGCTTCCACTCACTCTTCTGAAAAGCCTGGAAAAAGGTATCCACGACAAAAATTGCAAGAGAGATCACGCCTGCGATCTCCAATGTCTGGATCAGATAAAATTCGGACATCGCCTCGTTCCCGTCGATCAGATAATGAACCGTCTGGTACATCCCGTTTCCGGGAACAGTCGGAAGAACCCCGGCAATCAAAAACAACGTAACCGGTGTCTTATAAACTCTCGCAAAAATATGCGAAACAACCGCAGCTGCAACTGCTGAATATAAAGATGCCATAACATCTCCCCTGCCAAAATGTATTGCAAGCAGATAAACAAATCCACCAATTGCTCCTACAATACCAGCCTGAAGAACAAAGCGGCGCGGAACCTGAAGGAGAACCGCAAAACTGTAAATAGATAAAAACGCTCCAAATACCCGGATGATCATTTCAAAAACAGTACTGTTCATTTTTTGCTCTCCTTCCTGCTAAAAAATCTTTGCGCAAAGCGCCAGCCCAATACCAATTCCAATTGCAATCCCAAGTGCTTTTAAGAAAGCTTCCATCACTCTTGCACCACCGGAAAGATAATCCCCCCGCAAGGTATCCCTGACAGCATTGGTGATTGCCATTCCCGGTACAAGAGGCATAAAACTTCCTATCATAACAGTATCCATATTCATCTGATCACCCAGACCTTCTTTTAGAAGGCAGCAGGCAAATGCAACACCAAATCCTGCGAAAATATCCTGAATAAATGGGTGAAATTTCAGATCCTGTCCCGCTGATACAAAGGCAACAAGAAAAAGTCCTACAACGATGGCTGCCCCGGTATCTGCAATGGATCCACCAAAAAAAATTGTAAATCCCACACCAACCCCCATCATTGCCAGGTTAGTTGTCTTGCGGCTGAACTCGAACTGTTTTAACGTCGAAAGCTTCTCATATGCCTGCTCTAGTGTCAGATCATCTCCACAATACTGCCTGGAAATCTCATTAACATCTACGACGAGCTTTAGATTGGTATCCCGTTCTTCTACTCTCTTTGTAACAGTAACTGCCTTTTCGTTCTCCAGTTTGATCGTCGCGGAAATTCCGGTCATGATCACCAGAACTTCTGCCATCTCGATGTGATCCGCCGTCTTCAGTATATGATGCATGGTATCTTCCACACGATACGTTTCCGCTCCGCTTCGCAGCATTATTTCACCGGCAAGCATCGCCGTTTTCAGTAATAATTGCGTATCCATGACTTTCTCCCTCTCACTTTTTCGGATTTATAACTGTCATGATACTATTTCCTATTCTAAAAATCAACCAAAAATTTTTCCGTACACAAAACAGTTCAATCATTACTGTTCACAGTATCTGTGACAAATAATGTATAATCTTTCTGCAAAAACAGTTTTTCGCAAGGAAAAAGGCTTCCCGGTCTTATGACCGGAAAGCCCATCTTCCTGAATTAGAGTGAGAGTGTTTATAAAAAGGCAGATTTAATTAGTTAATATATCCGCTCTTTTTCAGTTCTTCCTCAGCTTTTGCAAGGTTAGCGTCAGATACACGAATGATTGGTCCGGTGCATCCCATTCCGCTTTCTGCATAGATGCCGAGTTTCCACAGTACTTTAACTGCGTCTTCCAGATCCATAACTTCAATACCTGGAATCTGTGCTGTAACGACTTCCTTCGGTGGCTCTTTTACTTCTTCTTCAGCCGCTGCCGGTTTCTGAGAAGCTTTGTGCTCATCAAGGATTTCTTTTAATCCAGCTTTCTTAACAGCTGCAAATTCTTCTTTCGCTACTTCAAATACTTTTCCTCTTACCAGCTGTGCTGCGTAACGGATTGCATTTGCAATAACCGGTGCCCCGGATGCTCTGGATACGATCATGACAAGCTGTTCATATCCTTCTCCGATTCCTGGTCCATATCCAAATCCTGTAGCTTCAAAGCTTCCGCCTGTTGTGAAAGAAGAAAGCATTTTCACCATGATATTTCCTGTGAGGGAATCTGTTACCATGATGTCCGGGGATGCCTGAAGGACGTCATTTCCTCTCATAACGCATCCGCCATCTGCTCTTCCTGATTCTGCAAATTCGATCGGATATCCGTTCTCCTGCAGTTTCTTCAGAGCTTTCTCTGTCTGACGTGCACCGTCTACATTCAGGATACCAACGGTCGGATTCTTCTTGCCACAAGCTTTTGCAGCGATGATTCCGTAGATCGCATTTTTGATCATTCCTTCAATACGGTCTGTGCTGGATGTTCCTGTTGTATTAGCGATGAACATTTCTTTTGCAGTTGCCGGTGTTACACAGCGTCCTACTGTAGATACACCGATCGGGAATGGGAAGTGCATGGTTACTGCTGCATCTACTTCTCCATTCTTCAGCATTTCTTCCATCTTATCATGACCTTCTTCATCGTTAGCCACTTTAACAGTTGTAACGCCTTCTGCTTCTAATGTTCCGATATAATATACATCAATTCCGTCTTTTGCCGCTTCAATTGCCGCTGCCATAGAGTTTTCTTCTCCATGTTCGCTTCCCATTCCGGTCAGTGCAACTTTCGGGCGCTTTCCGAAGCTTCCTGTCTCCAGTCCCTGCGCCATCTCCATAAAGGTGTCGGCAATCATTCTTTCAATACTATTTGCCATTTTGTTTGTCCACCTTTCTTATTCTTCTGTTGCCATGAGTGATGCTGCAAAATCTTTCATTGCTTTTGCAATCAGTCCTTTTACTTCTTCTTCTGATACACCACTGTTATCTTCTGCACCGGTATTTGCCTGGATTACGAAAGATACACCATCGAAGAGGTTGGTCATACGTCCAAGGAACAGACTTCCTTTTCCGATGATCATGACTTTATTGATCTTTCCAGCAAGGATATCTTCTCTTGCAAATCCGATGTACGGTACACCTGAAGGAATATGTCCCTGAGTCGGAGCCCATCCTGTCAGTCCGTGTTCTCCTGCGAAGCTTGCAAGTTCTTTTCTATCAAGTTCGCCTCTCTTAACTGCGAGAGCTGCGATCATCTTGTAGTTAGCAAGCGGTACATCTCCGGCTCCTGCCGGTTTTGTGATATCCGGGTTCTGCATTTCCGGAGAGAATTTATCGATATCTGTGATCTTAAGTCCTGCTCTTTCCAGTGGATCAGCTACAAGGCTTCCGATTACGTTCTGCGGAGCACTTCCTGTTCCTACTGTATGGCGTCCAAGGATATCCAGGTTGATTTCCGGGTTTACACCATCGTTTTCTGCGATGATTACACAGAATCCGCCAAGGCAGTCTTCCAGGATCGGAAGACCTTTCTTTACATGGTCTTTACCGTTCATACCAAGTTTTGCTGTACAACCACCAGCTGTTACAGCTACACATTTGTATGCGCCTGATTTTACGAGAGCTGCTGCTTCGATCAGTGCGTGAGATGGTCCGGCACAGAATCCACGGGAGTCAGAACCTGTTGCGTTCAAAAGTCCTGCAACTTCAGCTGCTGCTTTTGCGAAGTTACCACCGCCACGCTGGTTCATATCACCACAAGCTTCTTCTGCACAGTCGATGACATACTCAACGTCTGTCTTTTCGATTCCTGCGTTTCTTACACCATAGAGGAGGGCGAGCACGCTGGATGCCTTACTCATAATGTTTTCATGCATAACATGAGCTGAAAGGTTTGCATCAATGTCATGCGCTCTCTTTACACAGCCTACCAGTTTGTTTTCATGATACAGACCTTCAGCATGCTCTTCATTTACAAAGTGTTCGATTTCTGAGATTTCAAATCCCTCGATTACTTTTTCTACGATATCATCTGTGATGATCGGATCTGCTGCAAATTTTTCTTTTGTAGCTGCTACAAATCCTTTTTCAAGCATAACAACTTCGAACATGTCGCATGCCTGAGCTAAAAGAAGGAATTCGTCTTCCGGCATGATTTCACCGTATTTTCCGTAACGCTCTGCACCTTCTTTTACTTTATCGTAGTAAGGAAATTCAACCTGGGCAAGGTCGTCCGGTGTTGCATTTCCGATATATACCTGATTCGGCCAATAATTTACACATGTATCATATGACCGAAGATGATCTCTAAGTTCTTTTAAATATTCTGATTCCGGATTAACAACTCTTTCTGTTGTCTGTGTTGTTCCGTTGTAAACTACCATTTCCGGGGTATGTACGAGTACATATCCTGCTCCTTTAATTACACTGTTCATCGCTGGTTTCCACCTTTCCTGACATTCTCTTTTTACGAATGTCACCATCATTCATTTCTCCGTGATATGCGCGTATAATCTACCTGTCCTGATTTAAAAGATTTTGGGCAGAATGCGCTAAACAAGCTTTTATCAGAAGCGCATCACTGGCACGCTTCCGAGATGCTAGGCAATTCACTAATGCAATACCAGCATGTTCCCGATATGCCTGGCAATAAAACAGGCGACAGGAAGAATCCTGCCGCCTGTACCTCTATCTCAGATATTCCGCTTCGAAGGATAAATCCCTCTTTATCTTAGAGGTATTTGCAATATTCGTTGCGGATTGCTGACATTTCGTCTACGATATCATCAACATCAAGGACCATTTCCATCATGCCTACCTGTTCATCGTAAACAGCCGGGTCAAATTCTTTTTTTAACTCTGGTTCACA
>OGXC01001323.1_pt1 | contig 19291 bp, 23 predicted proteins | sample 1576201 | NCBI WGS metagenome assembly OGXC01 (sample SAMEA3541562, study PRJEB24748) | human gut metagenome | biome: human gut; feature: human-associated habitat; material: faeces | place: China | collected 2012 | reverse complement strand
ATGTTTTTGAGGATTGCGAGAGTGCAAAGCACGTAGCAATCTGGTATCAAAGGGGGCAAAAATACCTTTTGACCCCAACTTCTTGTTAACGCACAATATGAGGGGGATTTTACATGAAAAAATTATCACGTCATGAACTGATGCAATACGGAACGGCTATCATTTCGTTCCTTATTGTAATGACGTTCACACTTCTGATTTTTTTCTGGTTTGTACAACAGAGCGTTGATAAAAGTGTACAGAATGTTCTTCAAAAAAACACACTGCAGCAAAAGGATCACTTGGAACTGGTTCTGGAAAAAGAATATGAATTTCTGGAGAGTCCTGCTGCATACTTCGGAACAACTTCCGATCTGTTCAGCAACGATAATCTTCAGCTTCTTGCTGAACTGGCTTCTTCCAGCTCCTATCATCGGCTTATGCTTTTTTCTACAGACGGTATCGGGCACTCCAGCGATGGGAAGAAGACCGATGCAAGTTCACGGGACTATTTTCAAAAGACATTGGAAGGCAGACGCGTCATTAGTTCTCCTCTGTCAAGCAGCGTAGACAACGAAACCCTTGTTGTCCTCACAGTTCCTGTTTATGACAAAGATCAGAATATTATCGGTGTCTTTGGAGGCTCCATCGATGTCACGGAACTGACTACCATGCTTTTTGAGGATCTGTATTCGGGTTCCGGCTACTCATTTATCACAGACCCGGACGGCAACATCATTTCCATTGAATCTACGCACAACGAAATCCGGAAGAACTTTTTTACTTCTTCCTCTGACTGGGTATTTCAGACTTCGGAAGATGGCGCTACTCTTCAGGAAGATTTTAAGCAAGGACACGCAAACTGCCGCAAGATTATATCAGATTTATCATATGCACGCTATATTTCCTACCAGCCGCTAAAGTACAACGGCTGGATGCTCTGCTATATCATTCCTGCTGTCGATGCCCGTCAACCCTTTGCTTTTATCAACAACTTTGAAATCATTCTGTTCGCCTTTTTTATCTGCATTGTGCTGCTTCTGATCTTCGCACTCTGGAAGATCAACCAGAAGAATCAGACTTCGCTTCTTCGCCAGGCGCATACAGATGCTCTGACCGGACTTCTGAACAAAGTTTATGCAGAACACACGATTTCCGAATGGCTACGCGAAAAAGATTTTGAAGATTTACAGGCTTTAATGATGATCGATATGGATTATTTCAAGCAGATCAATGATACTTATGGACATGCAACCGGTGACCAGGTACTGAAAATATTTGCTGGATTTCTGAAAGAACAGTTCCGGGCAACCGATATCATCGGCCGTGTCGGTGGTGACGAATTTATGATCCTGATGAAAAATGTACGTCTGGATTACAGTATCCATCTGCATTTGCAAAAGCTCTATACAAATCTTCAAAATATAGATATCCCGGAACTAAATGACCAGAAACTTTCCTGCAGTATCGGCTGTGCTGTTGCTCCAACGGATGCTGAATCTTTCAGCCAGTTATACCGCCTTGCTGATCATGCTCTGTACACAGCTAAGCACAACGGACGTGGACGTTTTGTTATTTACCACGATATCAAGAACCAGCAGGAAACCGTTTTATCCTGATCAACGTCAGGAATTCTGGTACAGGTCAATATTCCTGTCATTTAATCTCAAAATTCCCGCCGGGCAGATCCTGTACCTGTCCGGCGGGAATTTCATTCTTCTTTATATCTCAGATATGCCCCGGCACATCCAGTCATTTTTAATCATCGTAAGTATCCAGGAAATTGTGTCTTACACCTTTTGCCTTGTAACCGACAACCGTATCCAGATTGACATTTTCCACACTCTTGAAAATATTGCCCTCCACAAACGGATTCGTCTTCTTAAGCTCTGCAATCAGCTTTTTGATTTCCATACGCTTTGACTGATTTTCTTCATTGTTGCAGGTTGTACAGGTATCGGTAAACTTACATGCACACTGGATAAAATGCAGATCATTGTAATCTCTCCATGCCTTGATGTCATCCTCACGGATCAGATACATCGGGCGGATCAGTTCCATCCCTTCAAAATTTGTACTGTGAAGCTTCGGCATCATAGTCTGCACCTGTGCACTGTAGAGCATTCCCATCAGGATCGTCTCGATCACATCATCATAATGATGTCCCAGTGCGATTTTGTTGCAGCCCATCTGCTGTGCAAAATTATAAAGATATCCACGTCTCATCCTTGCACAGATATAACACGGTGATTTTTCAATCTCAAATACCGATTCAAAAATATTGGATTCAAAGATCTGGATCGGAATCTTCATCTTCCTTGCATTTTCTTCAATGACCTTCCGGTTCTCCGGACTGTATCCCGGATCCATCACCAGGAACTTTACTTCAAAGTTAAATTTGTTGTGACGCTTTAATTCCTGGAAAAGCTTTGCCATCAGCATTGAATCTTTTCCACCGGAAATACATACTGCGATCCGGTCACCTTCTTTGACCAGTTCATATTCTCTGACAGCTTTTGTAAATTTGGACCAGATCTTCTTTTTGAACTTCTTGCGGATACTAAGCTCCACATGTTCACAGACATCATCTGCTTCCTTTTTCTTCATATCTGCCATCAGCCATCCAACATAACCGCCCTTCAGGCTGTATGCTTCATATCCCTGCTCCTGCAGTTCTTCTGCGATATCCCTGCTGATCTGTCCTCTGCTGCAGCAGATAATGATCTTCTTTTCCTTATCTTCCGGCGGATTCTCCATCAGTACATCTGCTGAGCTTGCCGTCGAATTCGGCAGGATTCCATGGGCGCGCTCAATCTCGCCACGGATATCAAAAAGCTCGTAGGACTCTGCAGGAAGCGCTTCCATTTCCTCGATCGTAATATCTATACTCATTGATTTTCTCCTTGTAAAAAGAATGTCCCCTGACACATAATCCTCTTTATTGAACAGAAAGTTCCATCTGGATTGTTGTCAAATAAAAAATGCGCATGTATCGGTACATATCATAGCATAATCTGTGCATCTGGTCAAAGGGAGATCCATCCGAAAATACTGGATTTCCGCTTATTTCCACTTATCGCACAGCATTTTCAACACTCCTGACTGCCGCAACTCTTACAATACTCTTAACAGCACCATATACAGGCTCGTTCCCACTGCAATACTTATAAGTGTGTTGTGCTTCCATTTATAGCTAACTGCAACAACCACTACCGCAATTCCTTTCGGAAATGCAATTCCTCTTAAATCGCTGCCCACGTCCTTCAGACAGTAAACGATCAGAACTGCCATGATCGCAGCCGGAAGCACCTGCCCCAGTCTGTCCAGCCACAACGGCATATTTCTTTCTCCATTAAATGCCAGAAACGGCAGTGCCCGAAGTGCGAACGTGCAAACTGCCGATACCAGAACTGCCAGTAAAATTCCGCCCGTCGTCATACAATTTTTCCTCCCTTTTCCATAATGACCAGGATTCCGGATGTGATAAGAAGTGCCGGAAGCATAAAGCTTTTCTGCCCGAAGATCACCAGGCACAAAATCCCGATCCCAAGTCCGGTCACTGCCGGAATGTGTTTTCTGGTCTTTTCCCACTGATCGATAAAAATAATTACAAACAGTGCCGTCATACAAAAATCGATTCCTTCCATACCAAACGGAAGCAGCTGCCCTAAGACTCCTCCGAGAACTGCCCCCGCCATCCAGTAACACCGGCTGAAAAATGCAACCAGGAACATCGTATCCTCCTTCTCTTTTTCCGGGAGGTCGAGCGTACAGTTTACCGCATAGGTCTCATCCGTCATCGTGTGGATCATATAGAGCTTACGCCTGCCCATCTTCTGAAAATCCTTCAGAAAAGTAAGGCTGTAAAAAGTCTGTCTGCTGTTCATCAGAAACGCTGTCAGTGCAATCGTCACGACCGAAGCTCCACTGGATAAAAATGTGATCAGAACAAACTGGAATGCCCCGGTATATACGGTAAGACTGACAAACAGTGAATAGTACCAGCCAAATCCGGCATTTTCCATCATAATCCCATATGCCATGCTTACGAAAATGTAGCTGCACATGATCGGAATGGATTTCAGAAAAACATTTTTTCTGATCTGTGCCTTTGTCATAGTGTTTTCTCCTTAAAATTTTCTGTGCACATCGAAAAAGACGAAGGTTTCGAAAAACCTCCGTCCAAAATTCCTGTGTGTATAATATTTATTTGCCCTGAACCGCTGCAAATCCACCTTCAAGATCTGCGATGATATCATCGATATGTTCTGTACCGATAGAAAGACGGATTGTGTTCGGTTTGATTCCCTGATCAAGCAGTTCTTCTTCTGTCAGCTGAGAATGTGTTGTTGTTGCCGGATGGATAACAAGGCTCTTAACATCCGCAACATTTGCAAGCAGCGAAAAGATCTTCAGGTTGTCGATGAACTTGTGAGCTTCTTCCTGTCCGCCTTTGATCTCGAATGTGAAGATAGATGCTCCACCATTCGGGAAATATTTTTCATAAAGTACATGATCCGGATGATTCGGCAGTGACGGATGGTTCACATGCTCTACCATTGGATGGTTAGAGAGGTATTCTACTACTTTCTTTGTATTTTCTACATGACGGTCAATTCTAAGTGACAGTGTCTCTGTTCCCTGCAGAAGAAGGAATGCGTTAAATGGAGAAATTGTTGCTCCCATATCACGAAGAAGGATTGCACGGATGTAAGTTACAAATGCTGCCGGACCTGCTGCATCTACGAAAGATACTCCGTGGTAGCTTGGGTTTGCATCTGCGATTGCCGGGTATTTTCCACTTGCTTTCCAGTCAAATTTGCCGGAATCTACGATGATTCCACCAAGAGTTGTTCCGTGTCCACCGATGAATTTGGTAGCAGAATGTACAACGATGTCTGCTCCGTGTTCGATCGGACGGATCAAATACGGTGTTCCGAATGTGTTGTCGATTACAAGCGGAAGTCCATGCTTGTGTGCAATTTCAGCGATCGCATCGATATCCGGGATATCACTGTTCGGATTACCAAGAGTTTCAAGATAGATGGCTCTTGTGTTATCCTGAATTGCATCTTCTACTTCTTTCAGGTTATGTGCATCTACAAATGTAGTTGTGATTCCGTAATGTGTCAGTGTGTGTTCAAGAAGGTTGAAGCTTCCACCGTAGATTGTCTTCTGCGCTACGATATGTCCGCCATCTGCTGCAAGTGCTTCGATGGTATATGTAATTGCAGCTGCTCCGGATGCTGTTGCAAGAGCTGCCACACCACCTTCAAGTGCTGCGATTCTCTTTTCAAATACGTCCTGTGTAGAGTTTGTCAGACGTCCGTAAATGTTACCTGCATCTGCAAGTCCGAATCTTGCTGCTGCATGTGCAGAGTTCTTAAATACATAAGATGTTGTCTGGTAAATCGGTACTGCTCTGGCATCAGATGCCGGATCTGGTTCTTCCTGTCCTACGTGAAGCTGAAGTGTTTCAAATTTATAATCGCTCATATTTTTCTACCTCTCTTTTCTACTGTCTGATGTATCGTGATCTCTATAGTGATCTTTCAAATTTGATAGTTGCATTATATCTACTTTTACCTACTTTGTCAATAGGTTAATAGGGAATTGTTTTAAAAACATTTAATTTCAATATGTTTTATCTGTTTTTCCTCTATCAATATAAAAAAGACGCTTTTGGCGTCTTTTCTGTATAATAACATCCACTACTGTTCATCGGTGATCAGCCCGGCGATCAGTTCTGCTCCTGTCACAAGATCTTTGATTGTCGTATATTCATTTACCGAATGTGCCTGGTACATTCCATTTGACAGCACCAGTCCAGGAATCCCGTTCTTCGCAAAGCTGTTGTTATCACTTCCGCCAAATGTCTCTACAAGATTTCCTGCAAGTCCCAGCTCTTTGCTTACTCTTTCAAACCGTTTTACCGGCACACTGTCTTTTGCTGTCTCATAAGCGATCAGATGAACTTCGCAGGTAAGTTCTGATTCGGCTCCGTGTTTTTCAGCCACCTTTTTGAAGGTATTTCCCACTTCTTCTACACAACGAGTCGCTTTTTCATGAGAATAGCTCCGGATTTCTCCCTTTACAATACATTTTTCCGGAACAATGTTCGTTCCGCTCCCACCTTCGATCAATCCGATATTGCAGGTTGTCTCTTCATCCACATGTCCCTGACTGATCTGCGTGATTGCTTCGGATGCAATAGCGATCGCATGAATGCCGTGCTCCGGATCAAATCCGGCGTGGGATGCCTTCCCGGTTACTACCACCTGAAAAGAAATCAGAGACGGTGCTTTATATGCCGCGCTTCCAACCGGTCCGCTAATATCCAGTACATAGGCTTCTTTTGCACGAACCTTTGAAAAATCAAATACGCTGCTACCCTTGATATAAAGCTCTTCTGCAATTGTAAAAAAAATCTCGATATCCCGGTGTGGTACTCCCGCTTCTTTTACACTGCGGATTCCTTCCAGGATCTCCACAAGTCCTGCCACATCATCAGCTCCAAGAACTGCTTTTCCTGCGGAACGGATCACACCGTCTTCTCCGATGATCCCTTTCTTGCCTTTGGACGGCTCAACCGTATCCATATGGCCGGACAAAAGAACCGAATCTCCCGGAAGATCTCCCGGAAGATATGCATATAAGTTTCCGGCGTTTCCTCCGAAATGTTTTCCAGCATTGTCTTCCTCTACTTCAAAACCAAGTTCTTTTAATTTCACGATCAGCCGGTCTGCCATCTGACGCTCCCCAAAGCTTGGTGCATCGATCGCAGTCAGTTCCTGAAATTCATCGACTGCCCGCTGTTCATTTACCTTTATTTTACTCATTTCTGCCACTTCCTTATCTGCACAGTCATTTTTACTGCAATATACTCATATCTACTTTAATACAGCTTCCAGATCTGCGATCAGATCCTCTGCTCCCTCAATTCCAACAGATAATCTCAGAATCCTGTCTGTAATTCCGTTCCGGTCAAGCTCTTCTCTGGAAAGATCCGCATGCGTCTGAGTAATCGGATAAGTGATCAGAGTCTCAGTTCCTCCGAGGCTTTCCGCAAACTGGATCAGTTTTACATTTTCCAGAATGTGATATGCTCTCTCTTTGGAATCTACTTCAAAGGTCAGGATCGAACCAAATCCTCTTGCCTGCTTTTTCATCAGTTCGTAGCCCGGATGTGATTCAAGTCCCGGATAAAGCACCCTTGTCACATACTCCTGCTTCTCCAGAAAATGTGCAATCTTCAGTGCGTTTTCCTGTGCCCTGTCCATACGGACTCCAAGCGTCTTGATCCCTCTGAGGATCAGCCAGCTGTCCATCGGTGCAAGGGTTGCTCCTGTCGTCTTGATGATAAAACGAAGCTGTTCCTGAATGTCCTCGCGGTTTGTTATCAGAAAACCTGCAAGTGTGTCATTATGTCCACCCAGATATTTTGTCCCGCTATGCACAACAATGTCAGCACCAAGCTTCAGCGGATTCTGGAAATATGGTGATAAAAAGGTATTGTCCACGATCAGAAGAAGTTCATATTTTTTTGCTTTCTTTGAAAGTTCTTCCAGATCGGATACACGCATCATCGGATTGGTCGGTGTCTCTGCATAAATTGCTTTTGTGTTATCCTGAATATAATCCTCTACATCCACACTGCTTAAATCCACGCTGGTAAATGTCAGTCCATTTTTCACATTGATGCTGTGGAACAGACGGACGCTTCCTCCATAAAGATCCTCATCAATGATGATGTGATCGCCCGGTTTGAAAATCTCCATCAGAGCTGTGATCGCTGCCATTCCCGTCGAAAATGCCAGTGCATCAATCCCTTCTTCCAGCGATGCTACAATCTTCTCAAGATGTTCTCTCGTCGGATTCTGTAATCTGGAATAGTCATAACCACTTCCTCCGCCTACTCTGTCTCTTGCAAATGTTGCAGACTGATAGATTGGATAACTGATCGCCCCATATATTTCATCCTTATTATCGTCAGCCAGATGCTGACATCGTGTATCAATTCCGTACTTCATTCTTGTCTATCTCTCCTGTTTCTATAAATCAATGTTGCTATTTACTGTACAATATCTTTCTGCCAAAATCCAGTTTTCTTTTCATAAATTTACGCAAGTTCTTTCTCCGTCATCACACATTCAAACTCTCCGGAGCCGCTTACCTGTGAAAAATCTGCGGTATAGCCGAGCTTTTCATAGAATCCAAGTGCCGCTTTTCTGGAATTGATATAGATTTTTGTCACACCTTTTTCGCGCATCCAGTTTTCCGCCTCAATGATCCCTGCCTGTCCGTAATGTCTTCCCCTATAGGATTCCAGTGTTGCCACGCGCTCAATTTTTCCGGTATGTTCATCCAGATAATGCAGCCTGCAGGTGGATACCGGATAAATTCCGTCCATCACCAGAATATATTCATCTTCCGGTGTGTCATCTGAAAATTCTCCCTCAAGCGGGATCTTAAATCCCAGGCACATTGCCTGTGTCCGCACATAGTGTACGCCGGCTCTCTGCCATTCTTCTGTCACTCTGACTGCTTTCATCATTCATTCCCCGCTTTCTTTATTTTCCGGATAATTTTTCTCTTCCGTGTGGTGTCAGCCATAAGGATTCATCCGGTCCATTTGGCACGATCGCAAACTCATTGGACGGGCAGCAATCGATATGATAATGCTTCTTGATCGCCGCAAAATTCGTTGTGTCGCCAAATCCCGGTGTCTGATACAAATCTCTTGCATATGCCCATAGATTCGGATAATCGCGGAGAAGCTTTTTATTCAGACGAAATACCGGATAATATGCACAGTCAAATCGTACCAGTGTCACATAAAGACGCACATCAGATTCAGTCAGTCTGTCACCAAATAAGTATCTCTGATTTGCAAGCCTTTCTTCCAGCCAGTCCAGACGGTTAAATACCATATTGTAAGCACGGTCATAAGCCTTCTGTTTTCTTGCAAATCCAGCTTTATAGACACCATTATTTACCTCACGGAAAATAATATCATTCAGCTTATCGATCTCTTCTCTTAAATCTTCCGGATAAAGATCCGGTGCTCCCTCTTTGTGATAAGGCTTCCATGCCGTCTCAAAGTAAAGTGTCAGGTTGAAATAATCGTTATTTACCACCTTACCGGACGGGATATCTACAAGTGCCGGTACGGTAAAGCGTCCGGTATAATCCGGATCTGCTGCAAGATATGCCTCACTGATATAGTGGATTCCAAGAACCGGATCCACATCTCCTTCGTCCAGTGTAAATGCCCAGTCGCTTCTCGGCACATCCGGTCTCTTCGGATCTGCTGTTCCGAGACTGATCACATCCTCCAATCCCAGAAGTCTTCTTACAATCACGCTGCGGTGCGCCCACGGGCATACCGGTGCCCACAAAAGGCGATAACGCCCCGGCTCTACCGGAAGCTTACCTTCGCCCTCGCCAAACGGTGTTTCAAACTGATTCTTCTGACGGTTGAAATTTCCTTCACTGTCTACTTCTTTATTTACCCATTCTGTCGATGTATTTTCTCTCATAATCTTTTCCCTTTCCTACGCTGTCTGATTCCGTTTTTCCTGCTCTTGTCTGATGCTTCTTGGCGATACATATGGCTGTCTCTCATAATCGTTGTCACCAAAACGATAGCCTTCTTCCAGAAGAAATCCGGTATCTTCCATCCACTTCAGACTTTCTGCATTTCCATTGTAAATCGCCATGCCCGTCTTCTGTAGCGGCATCAAAATGACTCAGTCCAAAATGGTCTAAAATATCTGCCACTGCCTGATAATCTACATTTTCCTTGTCTGTCACCAGTCTGATACTCATTGCTTTCGCTCCCTTCTTTTATCCTGTTGGAAAAAATCGACTGATCCCTCAGCCGATTTTGTTTTTTCTCTTAAATTGAATAATCCGGTTCTTCCATCCGGTTGATCTTTGTAAAGAACTCTTTGACACGTTCGTTCTTCGGATTTCCAAACACTTCTCTCGGCGTTCCGTCTTCCAGGATCTTTCCTCCGTCCAGGAAGATCACTCTGGTTGCAACGTTTCGTACAAAGCTCATCTCATGGGACACCAGAAGCATTGTATATCCTTCATTTGCCGCTTTTTTGATCGTATCCAGAACTTCTCCGACAAGCTCCGGATCCAGTGCAGATGTCGGCTCATCCAGAAGTAACAGCTTTGGCTCCATCGCAAGTGCTCTTGCGATTGCAACCCTCTGCTGCTGACCACCTGACATATGTCTCGGATAATGGTTTGCGTGATCCAGAAGACCTACATTTTTAAGCTGCTCTCTCGCAATCCTTTCTGCTTCCTCTTTTTTCATCTTCTTTACCACGATCAGCCCCTCCTTTACATTCTGAAGTGCTGTCTTCTTTGAAAAAAGATTGAAATTCTGAAAAACCATGCCGGTCTTTTTCCGAAGCTCTGTCAGATCTTTGCCATGAATATGTGCAAGATCCTGTGTCTCACCGTCAATCGTTATAGTTCCGGTTTCCGGTTTTTCCAGTCTGTCCACACATCTTAAAAATGTGGATTTTCCTGTTCCAGAAGGTCCGATGATCGCTACGACATCTCCCTGATTGATGGTAAGGTCGATCCCATCAAGAACCTTATTATTTTTAAATGTTTTTGATATATTTTTGATTTCGATCATACCTTATTCCACCTCTGTATCTCTGATATCTAAAAGTGCCGGTGCATCTTCCGGTACCCGGAGCTTCTTCTCAAGATAGCTGATCACTCTCTCAAGTACGAAAGTAATTACCCAGTAAATAATTGCCAGTGAGATATACACTTCAAAGTAACGGTAATTTCTTCCCGCAAGAATCTTTCCTTCTGCGGTCATCTCCACTACGGAACAGACAAATGCAAGAGAAGTTCCTTTGATCAGTCCGATAAATGCATTTCCAAGGGATGGGAGTGCTACCACGATTGCCTCCGGAAGGATGATCCTTATCAATGCCTGGAAATAATTCATTCCTAAAGCGCTTGCTGCCTCAACCTGTCCTTTATCTACTGATTCAAGGGACGCACGGATGATCTCTGCGTTAAATGCAGATTCATTGAGTGCCAGAGCAACGAATGCATATACGATTGGTGCGACTCCATTGACATTGTAGTTGGTTCCACATTTAAAGTTGATATATTTCAGGAGCATCGGAATACCGAAATAGGTCACATATAACTGAACCAGGATCGGCGTTCCGCGGATAACCGAGATATAGATACTTACCAGCTGTTTCAGTACCGGTACCTTTTTAATCTTCACAAGTGCAAGGAGCAGTCCCAGGATGAGACTAGCGATCATTGCTGTGACAGCCAGTTCCATTGTGACCGGAAGATATTTTAAAAGTAGCGGTATCTGTGTAAATACCAGTTTTCCATCAAATAATTTACCCATTAGTTAATCGTCTCCTCGAACTTATCATCCTCCGGTGCGGCATCCTGACCATACCATTTTTTACTGATCTCAGTCAGGGTCCCGTCTTCCTTCAGCTCCTTCAGCGCTTTGTCTACCTGTTCTCTTAAATCTTTCTGATCCTGTGGGAAAATATAATATGCATAAGAGTTTTCTGCAATCATTTTTGCTTCATCTTCCGGAATATCATTTTTCTGCACATCATAGTTAAATTCTTCCATGTAAGAGTTGTACATTGCCAGATCGATGATCGTAAAATCCTGCGATCCGTCTGCTACATGCTGTAAAAATACAGATGTATCTGCATCCGAGTAAGTAATATTGATCGCTTTATCCGGATTCTTTTCATTCCATGCTTCTACTGCATTGGATACGCTGATTCCTGTACCACCTTCAAAAGAAAGTCCTGCTGCATCTTCAAATGATTTGATCTCTTTTCCACCTTTCTTTGTTACGAATACATAGCTGATCTTGTCATATGGATAAGAGTAAAGATAACTTGCTCCACGGTCTTCGTTGTAAGAGAAGTTGTTGACTCCGATCTGATAATTTCCACTATTCAGTCCGGAAAGTACAGATCCAAAATCAGTCACTTCGTATTCCAGTTCATAATCCGGAAGTTTATCAAAAACTGCATTCAGTACATCCACATCGTATCCTGCCGGCTTGTCATCATCGCCTACATAGACATATGGTTTTGCGTTTGCTCCGGTTGCTGCTTTGATTACTGTCTTTCCACTGTCTGAAGAGCTGTCCTTTGAAGCACTTCCTGAAGAAGATCCACATCCTGTAGCCAGGACTCCTGCTGCCAGTGTAACTGCTAAAATGCTTGCCAACTTTTTCATAATATTTTTCCTCGTCTTTCGTCTGTTATTTTTCTGCTTTAAATTTGTGTGCCGGATCTTTACTGAGTGATTCTCTTCCTGTCGGTGTCTTCCAGATAGTATCCCAGTCTGTTTCCTGCACCACGATATCATAGTATGTATTTTCCCAATACTCTTCATCTGCTTCATTCAGATCGACAGATGCCGCAAAATCCTTAAAATATGTGTTATGTCTGAATGCCGGGATCTGATACAGATCTCTTGCATATCCCCACAGATTCGGGTAATCTACCAGACGGTGTTTGCAAGGTCCGATATTTCTTGAATAAGACACATCCAATCTTGCGATGGTTGTATAAAGACGGATATCACTGTCTGTCACATAATCTCCGAATAAGAATCTCTTGTCTGCAAGTCTTTCCTCCATTGCATCAAGCCCTGCGAAAAATGTCTCATATCCATCGGCAAATGCCTGTAAGGATTCAGCGAACTGCGCTCGATAAACAGCGTTGTTTACATTTTCAAAGAGCCATTTGTTCAGCTTATCGATCTCCGGTCTTAATTCTTCCGGGTAAAGATCCGGCGCTCCCTTTTTGTGGAACGGCCTGAACGCTGTTTCCAGATGATTTGTAAGCCAGTGGTAATCATTATTTACCACTTTCTTTGTCTTATAATCTACAAATGCCGGAACGGTTGTACGCCCTGTGTATTCTTCATCCGCATTGTAGTAAAGCTCACTTAAGAACTGTGCGCCCGTTTCCGGATTGATATGATCCGGGGAATTTACAAATTCCCATCCAAGATTCTCTTCCCGGTCTGTCCAGTCTACGATCTCAACTTTCACTGCATCCTCAAGTCCGAGAAGCTCTCTTGCGATCGCTGCCCGATTGGACCAGTTGCATCCTTTTGCCCAGAAAAGAATATATCTGTCTTTTTCTACCGGATTTTTCCCTTCTCCAAAACCTTCCGTGAAGCGGTTTGGCTGACGATGGAAATTTCCATATTCATCAATTTCCTGTGCAGTTTCTCTCGGTCTTACTCTGATCTGTCTTCCATTTACATCTACATATTCAAAATCTGCCATAATTCGTTCCTCCTACTGTTCTTCTGCCTTAAATTTATTGCCCGGATCGCTGCTTAAATGTGCACGGTCATGCGGTGCACCCCAGTATGCATCAAAATTGATCTCATCCAGAAATCTTGCATTGAAAGATTCAAAAAATAATGCGCCGACCTTCTTGTTGTTTGGATTTGCGAAATCCTTAAAGTAGGTGTTGTTTCTGAATGCCGGAATCTGATACAGGTCTCTTGCATATCCCCACAGATTCGGATAATCGATCAGGCGGTGTTTGGTATGTCCAAGCTGCCAGGTGTAACGAATATCCAGTCTCGCCAGCGTCACATACAGTCTCACATCACTGTCTGTCACATAATCTCCAAAGAGAAATCTCTGATTTTCCAGACGTTTTTCCAGAATATCCATTGCTGCATAAAAAGAATTATAGGCATCCCAGTAAGCTTCCTTTGATCTTGCAAAGGTTGCTTTATAAACTCCATTATTAATGTTATCAAAGAGCCAGTCATTCATCTCATCGATATCTTTTCTGAGTTCTTCCGGATAAAGATCCGGTGCTCCTTTTTTGTGGAACGGTTTAAAATCTACTTCAAAATAATTGGTAAGCCAGGTGTAATCGTTATTTACAACTTTTCCTGTCTTTGTATCGATCAGAGCCGGTACCGTTGTTCTTCCTGTGTAATCATCATCTGCTTTGTAATAAGCTTCACTTAAGAACTGGATTCCAAGGACCGGATCGATATGATCTTTGTCGTATACGAATTCCCATCCAAGATTCTTCTCATGCTTTGCATGATCAACCATGTTGACACTGATTGCATCTTCCAGTCCAAGAAGTTCTCTTACGATCGAAGCTCTGTTAGACCAGTGGCAAAGCTTTGCCCATACCAGATGGTATCTGCCTTTTTCTACCGGATTTTTTCCTTCTCCAAATCCTTCTGTAAAATGATTTGGCTGGCGGACAAAATATCCATTCTCATCTATCTCCGATACAACTTCCTGCGGACGTACACGGATCTTTCTTCCATTTACTACTTCATAATCAAATTCTGCCATTATTTCTTCCTCCGTTCATATTTATCAGTACTGGTTATTTTGTATAACCTTTATTTCCTATCAATTTAGTTGGTATAATATCATCTATTACCTACTAAGTCAATAGGTTATTTTATTTTTTTGTTTTTTTCTTGAAACACATATAACCCTACGGTATAATAGGTAAAAAAGCACCAGGGTTCATAAACTCTCTGGTGCTGCTATTGTACATATAAAAAAATGGGGGAAAACTAATTATGATTTCTACAAAAGGACGTTACGCACTCCGCGTGATGATTGATCTCGCCCAGCATAAGGACGAAGAATATGTTCCGCTTAACGAGATCGCAATCCGCCAGGAAATTTCCGAAAAATACCTGGAAATTGTCCTGAAAATTCTTGTAAAGAAGAAACTCTTAAAAGGACGCCGTGGCAAAGGGGGCGGATACCAACTTACCAGGGAACCTTCTGAATACACTATCGGCGAGATTCTTGAACTTGCGGAAGGCAATCTTGCTACAGTCGCCTGCCTGGTTCCAGGTGCCGAGGTCTGCAGCCGTGAAGAGCAGTGCATTACGCTTCCTTTGTGGAAGAAATTTGATGGAATGGTACATGATTTCTTCTACGAGATTACATTGGAAGATGTGTTAAACGGAAATATTTAAGGAGATTTTTTATGAATACTTCGAATTTTGAATGGCCAGTTGATAAAAAGCCACTGTATTCCCTGCTTTCAATCCGCCTCCGCGGTCTGATTGACGGAATCCCTCACCAGATCTCAAATCTGGCAAATGCATCGGCCCTTCTCGGTGATGCGCTTCTGAACATCAACTGGGTTGGTTTTTATCTGATGAGAGAAGGCAGGCTCGTCCTTGGTCCTTTCCAGGGCAAACCTGCCTGTATTGAAATTGAAATCGGTAAAGGTGTCTGCGGAACCGCTGTGGCAAACGATCAGGTTATGCTGGTAAAGGATGTCCACCAGTTCCCGGGACATATCGCCTGCGACAGCGCCTCTAATTCCGAGATCGTAATTCCGCTTCATAAAGGAAATGAAATCGTTGGCGTTCTGGATATCGACAGCCCTGTTCTCGCCCGTTTTGATGAAGAAGATCAGGAAGGGCTGGAACACTTTGTCAGAATCCTGGAATCTATTTTTGACAGATAAGCTGTTCTTCCAGATAGCTTATAATCACCTCAGCTGCATATCCATGTGACTTTTCCCCCGGATGCCGGAGAGAACCCACTTTTTCCTCCGGCGTATCCGGGAGTTCTAAAAATCCATAAATCTTTTCATAGCGTGATGGCACATTATGATCCGGATTATTATCACATCCTGACAAAACTCCCCATCCTCTCTGCAAAACAGCCCGGAATTCTACTATTTTCCACACTTGACATTTTCCTTTTCTGCTTATACATTATTACATTAGCAAAACTATTTTTATTTGGAGAGATTAAGATGAATGAATTATTAAAAAAGATCCGCCTAAAAGATGCTTCCGCATTTACACATAGTGGAAAATTCCACGCAGATGATGTATTTTCCTCTGCATTGTTATTATATTTAAATCCGGAAATTACAATCCTTCGTGGTAATAAAGTACCCGAAGACTTTGACGGCATCATATTCGACATTGGGCGCGGCAGATATGACCATCACCAGAAAGACAGCCGCATCCGTGAAAATGGCATCCCTTACGCGGCATTCGGCCTTCTCTGGGAAGAACTTGGTACCGAAATCCTGGGGGAAGAGCTTGCTGCTAAGTTTGACGAAGCTTTTGTCCAGCCACTGGATAATAATGATAATACCGGTGAAAAAAATGAACTGGCTTCACTGATTGGAAGCTTCAATCCTTCCTGGGACGAAGATGGCGGAACCGATGAAGCCTTTTTCCGTGCAGTCAGTGTTGCCGGAATGATCCTTGACAATAAATTTGCCCGTTACCTTGGAAATGAACGTGCTGACAAGCGGATCGAAGAAATTCTCGAAACACAAAATCCTGAAGCTGATTCCCGTATTCTGGTCCTTCCTGAATTCATTCCATGCCAGAAACGTCTTTCCGAAACAGATATCGCTTTCGTTATTTTTCCATCCAACCGCGGTGGTTACTGTATCCAGCCTCAGAAAAAAGAATATTCCCTGAATTATAAATGCAGTTTTCCATCTGAATGGCTCGGTCTGGAAAATGAAGAACTCCAGAAAGAAACCGGTCTTTCGAGTGCTTCTTTCTGTCACAAGGGCGGCTTTTTGATGACTACAGCTACTTTAGAAGATGCACGAAAAGCATGTCAGATCAGTCTGGATACCTTTACTGACGAGATTACCCTTGTAAATCTCAGTTCCGACACTTCTACAAACACACTTTTAATGAAGCTGCCAGAACTCACGCATGTAAAAATTATCCACAAACCTCTGCCTGATCTCCCTGCTTTAGATATCAATGGAATTTATGCTGAGGTAGAAATGGAAAAAACAGAGTGGAAAAAATATATCAAAGATCTGGTAAAAGATCTGCTGAAAACGAAACCGGAAGCTGTCTATGTCGATGGAGATATGTTTTCTATTTACCCGGTCGTGCATCAGCTTCGCAAAAAGCATATCCCGGTTCTTACTTCTGTTACAAAAGACGGTGAAAAACTTATTATCCGTATCCCATCCGGTTCCTGATTTTTTATTATCAGGAATTTGATGATCTGAAAGTGTCAAAAAGAATGTGCCATAACACATTCTTTTTGACAAATGAGAGCTTAATTATCCCAGTATAATTTTCGCTTTTTATCATCCAGTCCATCCACAAACCTTCTTTTAAATACAAGGAATTCTTCCAGATCCATCAGGATATGGTACAACATCGCACGGCTCTCAAATTCCTCTCTGGTCTTTGGAAGTGAATTGTTCCTGATAATCGCAAAAAGTTCATGTAGTTCATCCAACTGAGCTGTCGGAACTGTATGTTCCTTCACACATACCAGCATATCAAACACATAACTCGAAATGATCATTGCCTCATCTGGCATATGTCTGATTTTCTTCATCTCATAATGTAAGTTATGGATCACGTTGCACTGCTTCATACGCATTTCAAAATAATCGATATAGTATCCCGGATGTGAGTGAAACGTATTATCCTGATATTCATAGGCATCCTGGATAAAGCCCTGAACCTCTTTTTCCAACGCACAGATATCATCCCATACATTTCTCTGCATTTCCTTATTCGCCAGATATGCCGAGATCTCTCCAAGTATCATCTGCAGACGTTCTTCCGTATATCGCATATTTTCGACCAACGCCTTGCGCTGACTTCCATAATCATAAAACAAGTTCAGGACCAGTGCCATCGTAATTCCGATCAATACCAGCATAAATTCATTTGCAATAAAATCAACTTCAAAATCTCTGACTTCCAGAAAATGCATTCCGATCAGTGCATTTACAGAAATCGTCGCTCCCCATCCGATCATCTCTGCGATAATAACCACAAAAAAAACATAAATACCATATGCCATCCATTCTGATTCTACTGCCGAGAATATAATAAGCGCCATAAGTACTGAAATTATAAATGTTACAACCCTCGCTAGCGATAATTTAACAGTTTTCCACTTTGTAGTCACCATCGTAAGAAGTGCAACACTCCCTGCCGCCAGTGAATACTTCAGTCCAAACAGATTGGCTATGTAAATCGCCAGACTGCTTCCTATCGCAATTTTTAGTGCCTGCATCCCAATCTTTTTACTTTTCATTGTTCCTCCTGAAATCTCATGCGTATATCCCCACAAATTCTGTACACTGCTGCATCATCCAGATCTTCCTGTTGTTTTTGCTGTTGCTTTCCATGCATGACAAGTATTTTTTCAATAAGCTCTGGATTATCTTCGCCCTCAACCATACCATCAAAAATCATGAGTACTTTTTCGTTTTTCACATCATAATAGTATTGTATATCATTAGCTGTGTTCCTTTTTTCGTCTGCCACTTTGATGCATACACAGTCATATATAATGCATTCGGAACCGACTGATCATAGCTGAACCATACACATCCATGTCACGCTCATATTGCAAATATCCAAAACAACCCCTGTAATCATTATTATACCGATTAACAGACTAATAAACCACCTTTTTTTATCTTTACTCTCCTTCGTGCCCCTGTATCATAGTACAAATGTATGCCTATACGATGCAGCTCAATCCAGACAAATCAAAGAAAGTGACAGAAGATAATCGAACAGCAGACCACATCTACCGAAGATGTGATTTTGGAAAAGGAGAATTGAAAAATGCAACGATTATTATTTGACTTTCTGTTCTTCTCTTTAGGGGGAACAGTTGGCGTGATTGCCATATGTACTTTACAGGCTGGCAGACAGTCTGACCGAAAAAAAAGCTGCATATACTCTGTATTGGGAGAGACAAAATCGGACATGATTTTAGAAGTTTTTTGAAATTATTTTTTGAAGTGCAAAAAGACATAAAAAATGCCAGGATTTCTCCTGACACCATAGTGACTGAACCAATTTCGTGCCCAGTGGGCACAAGGTTGGTTCTGTATTCATTTCTTGGAATTATTGATTCTGTTAATAATATCATCCATTTTTTAACACGCATTTTTTGCGTGTTGTTAAAGTGAGTTTCTTATTCTTCATTTTCTGCATTCACCAATTCTTTCTTGAGTTTCTTTTTCCAAGAAAGCATTTTATGTCCTGAATAAATAGCCATAACCATGCAGATCAGAGAACTAACTGCAAAATATTTATGACTTGTTTTTGTTTCTTTGTAGCCTGTGTAAAAAGTTCCTAGCATCGTTATCAATGCTCCGACAGACCAATATTCATGAGCTTTCATTTTATCATCTCCCTTTGTTTATTTAAATATGCAACTTTTGATGAAATATACAAACTGTTAAGGAAACAATCGGAGTTGGTGTAAACGAAAAAGCAGCCTTGAGTT
>OGXC01001295.1_pt1 | contig 19514 bp, 13 predicted proteins | sample 1576201 | NCBI WGS metagenome assembly OGXC01 (sample SAMEA3541562, study PRJEB24748) | human gut metagenome | biome: human gut; feature: human-associated habitat; material: faeces | place: China | collected 2012 | reverse complement strand
TGCTTTCCCAAGAGATTATCCGGCCTGAAGCAGATCTTAGTGATGTGAATATAACCCGTATCAGACCATTAAATGAAACAGAACTATTAGTGGCAACCGAAGGCATGGGCGTATATAAGCTAGACATGAACAAATGCATATTAGAACGTTACATATCAGCAAATTACCAGAGCTATAATGAAATGAATGGTGACAACATCAATGACGTATTTGTTGATGAATCAAAACGAATATGGCTTGCCAATTATCCCACAGGAATTACAGTTATAGATTATCGTTATGAAAACTATCATTGGATGAAACACTCTATGGGCAACAAGCAGTCCATTGTCAATGACCAGGTGCACGCTGTCATTGAAGACAGTGATGGAGATTTATGGTTTGGTACGAGTAACGGCATTAGTCTTTACAATTCGGGAACGGGAGAATGGCATTCTTTTCTGAGTTCTTTCAATCATCAGCTAAAAGACAAAAATCATATATTCATAACTTTATGTGAGGTTTCACCCGGCATTATCTGGGCAGGAGGCTATACTTCCGGTATATACAAGATAAATAAAGCAGATTTATCCGTGGAATATTTCTCTCCTTATTTACTTTCACACATAAATATGCGCCCGGATAAATATATCCGTGATATGATAAAAGACTCAAAAGGACATATATGGTCGGGAGGATACTATAATTTAAAATGCTTTGATTTGGCAACTAACAGTGTTCGCCTATATCCGGGAGTAAGTTCTATTACAGCTATTGCCGAAAAAGATAGTCATAATATGTGGATCGGAACGGCAATGGGATTGTATTTGCTGAATAGAGACTCCGGGAAATACGAATATATTAAGTTGGAAGCCGGATCGACCTACATCAATACGCTTTATCAAGCAGATAACGGACTGCTATATGTTGGTACGAATGGAGCGGGAGTATTTATATATGATGCACAAAATAAGAAATTTGAGCATTATATAGCTAAAAATTCCGCACTTGTTTCCAACAGCATTTTTACTATTTTGCCTGAAATTATAAAATCTTTCTTTTCTGGATAATATCTGATTGAAATTCTCTTAAACTAAGAATATAATGTCATTATATATTCTTAAATTCTAAGAAAAATACCTATATAAATTCTACTTATAAAGAAAGATACATGATAACATATATTTGCCACAATAGAAATGAAAAAACAACAGAAAAACAGCCATGTTTTGGAACCGTATGCGAGACAAGTACATGTCAGTGCTGTGGAGGCAGGGCAGACGTGCAGTCTACGATATACTGGTGCAGACAATGTAATGTTCCACTGTATGGTAACAGATGCAGCAGATGCGGGATGGAGGCAAAAAAGCTTACAACGGACGTCCGGCCTGTATTTCCAGAGGAAAGACTTTTAATCGAAATTATCTTGCAAAAGCCATTTGAATTTCTGAAAAAATCAGTCTGGAATGGAACGGGAAACCATTATTTTGTGGACGGAAAAAAGATTGCTTTTTCTGTAAAAGAACTGAAAAAGATCAATGCAGATGAAGTCCGCAGACAATATGAAAAATATAGTACACAGAATACCTATTGTTATTTTGATGAGATGACGGGACGCTTTATTGAGGCAAATAAAGAACGGTATGAGTATATCACGCAGGAGGCAGGAAATTATATACGAAAAGCAGTGGGTGAGTTTGGTGCAATGGATATGTTTGTTTCATTCAGTGGAGGCAAAGATTCTACAGTGACTTCGAATCTGGTATTACGTGCATTGAGCACACCTCAGATCATGCATATTTTCGGGGATACAACGTTGGAGTTTCCATTTACCTATACCTATGTGGAAAGATTTAAGAAAAATCATCCTAAAACACCTGTGATCTCTGCACGCAATAAGGAAAAAGATTTTGAGGAACTATGCAAACTGATCGGTCCGCCGAGTCGTGTGATGCGTTGGTGCTGTACTGTTTTTAAAACGGGAACCATACAGAAAAAAATTCGTTCGTTATACAGGGACAAAAAGCAGATATTGACTTTTTATGGGATCCGGCGCAGTGAGTCAGTAAGCAGGAGCAAGTATGAGCGTGAGTCTGACAGTCCGAAGATCACAAAACAGAGGATCATATCACCCATTATCGACTGGATGGATTTTGACATCTGGTTATATATTCTTACAACAGAAATTGATTTTAACGATGCATACCGTCTTGGCTATGCGAGGGTTGGATGTTGGTGCTGTCCGAACAACAGTGGCTGGTCTGAATTTTTATCTAAGGTACATATGCATGAGCAGTCAAAGCATTTTAGAGAGATGCTGATTGATTTTGCAACAAGCATTGGAAAAGAAGATGCTGAGGTTTATGTGGATGATGGGTATTGGAAGGCAAGACAGGGGGGAAATGGTGTTGCGTATGCACAGAAATCCGTTGTGTCATTCACACCATGTGCCACGGAGGAAAATTCGTTCAATTATGAATTACAGCGTCCAATTTCAGAACAGTTGTATGAACTATTCCGTCCATTCGGGTATCTGAATTTTGATATGGGAAATACAAGGCTGGGAGAGGTTTTTGTACTTGATAAAAGAGAGCAGATCGTTTTGAAACTGCAGGGGCGGATTGGAACAACCAATTTGAGAGTTACCATTTTAAAAACAGAAATAGCCGGTGCGAAAGATTTGAAAACAGCGGAAGAAAGAATAAAATGTCAGCTCACAAAATATCAGATGTGTATGGGATGTCTGGCCTGTGAGAGTGTGTGCAGATTTAATGCGCTTTCTATCAGGGAAAATAAAGATGGGGAGATTGAGTACCATATTTCAGGCGAAAAATGTAAACGCTGTGGCGAATGTGTGAACCATTTTACGGCTGGATGCTATATGAGAAAGGTTCTGGCAATCAAAAGACAGCGGACGGAGGATAAAGAATAATGGGAAAAAATAAATACCGTTTTAAAGGGCATGAAAGTTTTATCCTTCGTGAAGGATGGCTGAATAAGGGTTTATATGAAGTAGACCGTAATCCGAAAGTTTTTTCAGAAAATTATGGAGCAGATGCACTTGGAGTGGGACCGAATATGGCAAAGGCAATCCGGTACTGGCTCAGGGCAGCAGAGCTGGTTACAGATTCTCCGAAAACGGGTGTTATGCTCACTGCGATTGGTCAGTTGATTCTTGCACATGATCCATGCGTGGAAGATTATTTTACATTATGGCTGATACATTGCAAAATTGCAAAAAACCGGGAACTGGCAACGGCATGGAATTTATTTTTTAATGAAGTTTCTTATGAGGAATTTAAAAAACAGCAGCTATATGATGAGATGGAGACATTACTCAGTGATTTAGACGATGAAGTGCAGGTTGCGCAGAGTTCTGTCTATGCAGATTGTGATGCAATTTTACGGATGTATATGCCGGCAAAGGAGACAAATCCCGAAGAAAAAAACGCCAGTCCATTTGGAAAGTTAGGATTATTGAAAAATACAGAGGGGATTTACTACAGAAAACAGCCAGATCTGAACAAATTACCGGAGGATATTGTCTGGTTTTTATTGGTAGATAAGGAAAAAAACCGTACGTCTGTTTATCTGGATGATCTGTGGAAAGAAATGGACAGTCCAGGAAAGATACTGCAGTTGAAACGTACAGCATTGATAGAGATGTTAGAGCGTCTGGAGGAAAAAGATAAAATCGTAATGAACCGCACTGCAGGTCTTAATATGATTTATTGGGAAAAAGGATTGACCGGGGAAATGATCGTAAAAAATTATTACGAAAGATAAAGACATATAGGAGTTGCCGGAATGGAACAATGGAGAAACTTAATACATATCAACCGTAATTTCCAAAAAGCAGTCAATTTGCAGCTTGATATAGGAGATCATGGAAGAATTGAACATTATATACCGACACGGTCATCCATGTTGATATTGCGCAGATATTTAAAAGCTGTGACGGGAGAGGCAAAAGAACATGCAACTGTTTTAATCGGTCCGTATGGAAAGGGAAAATCCCATTTATTACTGGTATTGCTTTCAATTCTTTCCTGTGACCTGCCACAGAGTGTTTTTGAAAAAATAAAGATCACAGATCCGGAGACAGCGGATTTAGTCACGCAGATCCGGAAGGAGAATAAAAAATATTTACCGGTATTGGTTTCTTCTGTACCGGGGTTTTCTATGAATCAGATTTTATTATTCGCACTGCGCGAGGCATTAGAGAAAAATGGTTTGTCGGATATTGCACCGGAGACTGCATTCACAGAAGCACTTAGAATCCTTGAAAAGTGGGAAAAGGAATATTCGGATGTGTATGCCAGATTTTGTGAGTATCTGACGGAACATCAGACAGATGTGCAGGATTTGAAAAAGAATCTGAAAAGAAAACATAAACAGTCATTGGAATTATTTAAAGAATTATATCCGATGCTGACGGCAGGAAGCACTTTTATGCCATTGATGCAGTCTGAGACCATACGATCATATCAGCAGATTATAAGAAGTCTGACAGAAGAATGTGGTTATGAGGGCATCTTTATTATTTTTGATGAATTCAGTAAATATATAGAAGGACATGAGAAATCCGGTTTTGCAGAGGATATGAAAACGCTGCAGGATATGTGCGAATTGGCGGAAAGTTCCGATCAGAAATTATTTTTTACAATGGTGGCACATAAAAGTATTCATGAGTATACCAGGAGTATAGACACTTCCATGAAAAATGCGTTTCGCGGAGTAGAAGGAAGAATTTCAGAGATATCTTTCGTCGTATCCGCACAAAATAATTATGAATTGATCGCCAATTCAATCCGGAAGGAAGAACCTGCGTTTTCGAAACAATATGAAAAAGAGATTGCGAAAAATGAGCAGGGGAAGCTCCAGAAGTTATCCTATCAGCTTCCATGTTTTCAGAAATTATTTTCAGAGCAGGACTTTGAACGGATCGTTGCCAAAGGATGTTTCCCGCTGACACCGCTTGCTGCGTATGCATTACTTCATATCAGTGAACGTGTTGCACAGAATGAGAGAACAATATTTACATTTTTAGCAGATGATGGACAGGGAAGTTTATCATGGCTGTTAGAGCGGAATGAAGAAAACTGGGTAGGCGTTGATAAAATTTATGATTATTTTAAATCAATGTTCCGTGAAACCGAAGATGTACCGATGATCCATTCAGAGTGGCTGAAGGCAGAGTATGCGCTGGGAAAAGCGGAAACGGAAGATGAGAAAGCTGTCATAAAAGCAATCGCAGTAATCCGTATGTTACATAGAGAGGATGAACTTCCTGCACAGGATCAGGCAATCTGTCTTGCATTAGGGATGGATCCGGAAAAGAAGTATCGTCCTGCAATGGAAAAATTAAAAAAAGATGGGATTTTAATGTTCCGCAGCAGTGTCGGAGTATATGCATTCCGCAGCAATGCAGGCGTTGATGTGGAAAAAGAAATCACGAAGAAGATGGATGAGCAAAAAGGGCACTGTAATTTTTGCCAGATTCTGTCAGAGGCTGCAGACACAGAGTATGAACTGCCAAAGCAGTATAATCAGGAATATGCGATGACACGCTATTTTCAGTATGAGTATATGTTTTCAGAAGAGTTTTTTGCCCTGGAAAATACAAGATATCTGTTTGATGAAAAGTTTTCAGACGGAAAAATTATAGTGATGCCGGAAAAAGAAAAACCCCAAACAGATGAGATACAAAAGCAGTTAGATAAACTGGCGGATAAAAGAATTCTTGTGTTAGTGTCCGACCAACGTTTTGACAAAGAGGAATTATTACTTCGCTATCAGGCGGTTATGACGTTAAAAGGGGACAAACGCTTTATTGAAGAAAATGAAGTGCTGCTGCAGGAACTTGAATTATGTGTTGAGGATATCCGGTTTGAAATTAATATCTATCTGGAAGAGCATTATCTGCCGGAGAGCGGAAAGGTAATAGTTCTCCAGACGCAAAAGAAAAAAGAAAAGTGTACAACGGCCGCAGAATTTAATCAGATATTAAGTGATGTCTGCAGAGAATATTATGGCTACGCGCCGCGTGTAAACCATGAACTGTTAAATATTGAACACATCGGCAAGCAGTATTTAAGAGCGCGCAATCAGGTGATCGATAAAATGTTAGGGCATGAGGATCTGTCTGTGTACCAAAAAGGAACCATGCCGGAGGCTATGGTATATCGTGCTGCATTTGTGCATACCAGAGGGGATAAGGGCTGTCAGAAAGTTAGTTTAGAGATAGATCGTTTTTTTGCGGAATGTGCAGGTGAAAAAAACTCTTTTCAGATATTATACCAGCGATTGCAGGGAAAATGTTTTGGCGCAAGGCGAGGAGTGATTCCATTGTTTCTGGCAAAAAAATTATCTGAAATTGAAGGAACAGCGGTCATTTATATTGGGGAGAAAGAGCTGGAAATTACTTCGGATAACCTGAATCATGTGAATGATTTTCCAGAAAACTATGCATTGTATCTGGAGCTGGAAACCGTTGAAAAAGAAAAATATTTAAAAAAATTGGAAAAGATTTTTGAATGTGATACGGAGAAGTTTCCTGGACAGAGCAGATTCGCACAGATTGCTGCCTGCATGCAGAAATGGTATCGGTCACTTCCCCAGTACACGATGATAACACTAAATCTTCCGGAAAATCAAAGTGGATCGATAAAGAAACTTAGGAATCTGTTGAGAAGAGCAGAAATCAATCCAAGAGAATTGTTATTTGAAAAAATTCCGGCATGCTATGGAGAACCTGGTTTTGAGCAAACGGCACAGGATTTAAAAGAAAGTAAAAAAATATTAGATGATGTATTTATTACATTAAAAAAACAGGTCGCAGGAAACATAAAGCGCGAATTTGGAAAAACGCAGAATGTGAGTCTGAAAGCATGTTTACACGAATGGTATCTGGCACAGAATTATTCATCAAGAAATCATGTACTGGCAACGGCAGAGAGTGAATTTTTGAATTATTTAGAGAAACTTTCTACCAATGATGAGGGAGAAATTGTATCAGCGTTGTCTTATATTTTATCAGGGGTATATTTAGAGGACTGGAATGATACAAACTTTGTAGAATTTCAGGAGAAATTGCACGCGATAAAAGCTGAAGTTGAAAAACTTGAGGAACATGGTAAAGATGCAGGTGGCAGCAGTCGTATCCTGTTGACAGACCAGAATGGAAATGCCATAGAAAAGTATTATAATGCGGATATTTCGGATACAACGAGCCTTTACTTAAAGAATATGTTAGAAGAGGCATTGGAGGACTTTGGGAATACGCTCGAAACAAATCAGAAGGTTGCAGTGCTGGTGCAGACTTTAGAGGGATTATTACAGTAAGAGAAGAGGAGATTGGTTATGGAAGAAATTTATCTTGATAATGCAGCGACGACATTTCCAAAACCAGAATGTGTATATCAGGCAATGGATGAAATTGCGCGGACCGGTGCTGTCAATGCAGGCAGGGGTTCTTATGCGCTGGCGCGGCAGGCATCCGGGTTGATTGAGAGTACAAGAAAACAGATCAAAGAACTTGCAGGAGCAGATGATGTAGCAGAGGTTGTGTTTACAGCCTCTGCTACGCTTGCATGTAACGTGATTTTAGGGGGACTCGAATGGAAACAGACGGATATCGTATATGTTTCACCTTTTGAGCACAATGCAATGATGAGAGTGTTGTATCATTACCAGAAACAATATGGATTTAAAATTATCGAACTTGCATTAAACAGGGAGTCGTTAGAATTAGATTTGTCACAGATCAGGTTTCAGTTCACCAGAGAACATCCAACAGTCGTTGTTATGAGTCATGTCAGCAATGTGACAGGTTACATTCTGCCAATCAATGAGGTGGCAGAGTCAGCAAAACAATATGGAGCAGTTGTGGCGGTGGATGGTTCACAGGCGCTTGGGCTTGTGCCGGTAAAATTGAAAGAGAGTGGAATCGATTTTTATGTTTTTGCGGGGCATAAAACACTCTATGGTCCGTTTGGAGTTGGAGGATTTATCAGTGAGGGGGATATTTCTTTAAAACCGTTTCTTGTGGGTGGAACAGGCAGTGATTCCTTAAACCCTGATATGCCAGGACAAATGCCGGGAATCTTAGAACCGGGAAGCCCCAATATAGTTGCGATTGCAGGATTACATGCAGCCTTAGAAGCGTGCTGTGACATGGAAAGGCAACTTTCACAAGAAAGAAAATTTGCAGAATATCTGATTGAAAAGCTAAAAAGAATAGACGGAGTTTTACTGTATCTGCCTTGGGATGAAATGAAACGAACCGGAATTGTTTCTTTTTCCATAGAGGGTTACCGTGCGGATGAAGTTGGGATGCTGCTCGATGAAGATTATCATATAGCGGTCAGAACAGGGTATCAATGTGTACCGCTGATCCATAAATATTTAAAAGATGAAAAATATGGCGGCGTGATCCGGGTGGGGATCGGACGTTTTACAAAGCAGAGTGAGTTGGAAATATTAATCAATGCGATAGAAGAAATTGCAGAAGGGTGAAGGAAAAATGGAAAATCAACGTTTGGATTTTGGAGAGATTGTCAGAAAAATTGCGGAGGATAAAATGCTGCTGCCGGATTTTCAGAGAGGATTTGTCTGGAAGGATGAAGAACAGAGAAAGATCGTAGCATCAGTTCTGGCAAAAATGCCGATAGGGAGTATTTTACTGTTGAAATCAAAGCCGGATGAGTATGCATCGAAGTCAATCGGTATGAAAGAAAAAAATACATATCAAAGCCAGGATGGTGAGGTCGAATTTCTACTGGATGGACAGCAGCGTATGACAGCGCTTACGAATGTTTTTTCAAATGTGATTTATGAAAAATGTAAAATGTTTTCAAAATTGAGTTCACGGGCATTACAGCGAAGATTTTTTTTAAGAATTCCAAAGTGGGAGAACTGTAAAGAAGAGGCAGATCTGTTTGGAGTCCATAATTTGACTTTTCCCATATCAGATTCTGCGGAACCGGATTTTCTGACAGCGGATATTTTACCGTTTATTAAATGTGCCGCATTTTTTAATCAGGATGGAGAGCCGTATAATCCACAGCAGTCTTTGTCGACCCGTCTGGATGATTTTTGCCTGACAAATGAGGATGGATATTTAGTACCGCTGTATTTGATGGTGGCACCGGAAAATATAAAAAAGGCGCAGATAATGCTGTGCTATAATACGATCACCTCTGATATCGCAGGTAAAATCGGAGATGAGATCAGACAGCATTTTACAGATTTGTCGGATGAAAATAAGAATGATTTTATAGCAGAGATTTTTGGAAATGATGAAAACTGTAATGAAATAAAAGAAGATCATTCTAAGTTCGGTGAAAAAGTGCAAGAAAAACAAATGGTGTGGAAAGTCTGTCTGACAAATTATCTGGATTCCTGTGTAAAGAATATGGCGTTGAATAAGATTGAGGTATCGGGGGAACAGCGTGACAGGGCGATCGATATCTATGAGAATTTAAATCGTGGAGGAATCAGTTTAAATACTTTTGATCTGGTTATGGCGAGAGTTGCAAAAGTAAGTACAGATAATTTTTATCGTCGTCTGGTCAGGTATATTCAGGAAGAAAAAAGTTATGACAAACAGGTCTTACCGGATCAGATTGTTCCCTTGATTGGGAAAAAAATACAAAATAATCAATACAATGCATCCATCAGTACGGGATGTTATAACGAGGAAAAGAATGACATAGCAGGAAAGTATATTGATGTTTTTTTAGATGTGCTGTGTCTGTATTGCAATAACAAGTTATTTGAACCGGATAAATTCAAATTAGATTATATAAAGAAGAAGCAGATTCTGATGTTAGCACCAACGGATATTAATGATAATGCGAAAAAGGTTTGTGATGCCATAGACAGGGTAATGTTTTTCTTTCAGAGCAGATGCGGAATCCGGAATATCCAGGAAATAAATTATTCTTTGATGATTGTCTTAGTGGCAGTTATATTTTTAAAGGATGAGTGGTTTAACGATAAAACTGTTCACGATATTTTAGAAGCGTGGTATTGGTCATCATTATTTTCCGGCGAGTATGATAAAGATCAGAATATAAAGATGATCGCGCATCTTCAGACCATGGTAAAGACAATGCAGGCATCCAGCCGAAAAGAGAATGTTGACTGGATTGCAAATATCAAAAATTATGTGTTGGAAGCACAGAATTTTTCGGATGAAAAGTTTTTACTGATGGAAAAGGCGGATGAAGACCGTATCCCGAAAAAAGTGATGCGCATGTTTATGTGTCAGTATCTGCTGTCAAAGACATATAAGGATATGTTTGACGAAAATAAAATTTTAAGTGCATATTCCGATGAAACAGAAAGATTTGAGGCACATCATATTATACCGCTTGGAACAGTAAAAAAGGTAGGGGAATCTACGAAAAAACTTCGTGATGATGAAAAAAATATCTGCAACTCGCCTTTAAATTTTGTGTACATAACGAAAAAAGCAAATAAGGAAATATCCGATGAATCCTTAAAAGATTATGTACAGAAGATCAACGCGGAAGCAAAAGCAAAACTGCATATTACGGCTTATACAAATTCGGATATACCACAAGATCAGGTAAAACAGATTTTAAGGGAACGGTATGATTTCCTGAAGGGGGATATCAGGGAGCGGATCAGTACTTTATTAAGTTAAATACGGCTTGGAAAGTGCAGATAAAGATATTGTTTTACGAAAGAACAATGCAGGATGGAGGTATTTTATGAAAGAGGTCAGTGAAAAAGTAATGCGGAATATGATTTTTGAGGTTCTTCATGTGGAGCGTAAAAATTTGCGGAGCAAGGCAAAAACAGATCAGAGGATGGCTGAGGAACTTGCAAAGATCATAGTTGATTATGCGAAGATGTCAGTGTAGCAGACTTAGGGGGAGAATAGCATGAAATTCCAGAGCATTACAATGAATAATTTTATGAGGTATAAGGGGCAGAATGTAATCGAGTTCAGCTGCGATGAAAAAAGAAATGTTACTGTCGTGCTGGGAGATAATACGGTTGGCAAGACAACAATTGCACAGGCATTTCGCTGGGTGCTTTATGGTGCGGTATTGACAGAACGCGGAAAGCAGCAGGAAGACTACCAGCTGTTAAACAATGATATTCTGGCAATGATGGATGCGAACAGTAAAGCGGATGTTACGGTGGAACTGGTTGCTGTTGATGATGAAAAAAGATACCGGATCAAGCGTGAAATCCATTATACGCGTGCATATCCACAGTTGATCGCAAAAGAATTTTATAAGAAAGTTTCACTGGAAATATCAGAAAAGGATGATCCAAATGCCGGTATTTCTGTGGAAACGGAAAAAATAGAAGAGGTAATCCGTGAATTATTTCCCAAAAATCTGTCACATTATTTTTTGTTTGATGGAGAGAGATGGAATGATGTAACTGTTAACGGTGTGCGTGAAAATATCAAAGAGTCTGTACATACACTGACCGGATTATCTGCGTATCAGGCTGCAATCTGGCATTTGAAGGATATGGGAAGTCATTCCGTTATTAAAAAGTTCAAAGGAAAGATATCAGGTTCTGGTAATATGTATGATAATCTGGAAAAAGACCGGAATCGCATGGAACATGAGATAGAGCAGTGTAAAGATAAGATAAAAAATATCGAAATCAATATACAAAACAATAATGAAAAAATAGAGGAGGTGCAGCAGTATCTTCTTGAAAATAAGAATACGGAAATTTTGCAGGCAAAATATAACCAGTTATTAGTAGTAAGAAGAACGCAGGCGGAAAGAGGAGTTGCTGCATATAAAAGTCTGGTAAATTTATTCAGTGATAAAGCTTATATGTTGTTTGCGAAACCGATGATAGAGGCATCTGTGAAAATGGTAAAATCTGTTGCAGGAGAGCGGCGTGACATACCGCATATGCATCAGGCAAGTATTGACTATATTATAAAAACAGGCAGATGTATCTGTGGAACTCCGATTTTACCGGATTCTAAGGAATTAGAATGTCTGATGGAACAGAGAAATTTTCTTCCGCCGGCAGATATTGGTTCATTGCTGGGTGAGTTTGAACGGACAGGACAGCGCTGGAACCGGCAAAGCAATTCTGTTTATGATGATTTAAGAGAAGATGCGCAAAATGTGGATCAGAGCATCCGGGCTTACGAGGAAACCTGTAATCAGTTAGCAGGGATGGAACAGCAGATGGACAGGCAGACAGACTTTGCCGAAAAAAGAAAAATGCTGAAATATTATCAGAGTGAAAACAGTAAATTAGGGGTGGAAAAGGGAACACTGCAGGGACAGATCTTAAATTTTGAGCGGCAGATCGAACGAACAGAAGCTGAGATGAAGAGTCAGGAAGTCAGAAGCGAAGAAAATAAAAAATGGCGAGAGCGTGTAGATTTGGCAGAAGCATTATATACAAGATTAAAAAATGATTTTGAGGTAAAAAAGAATAAGACATTTCTGGAATTAAACGGACAGATCCAAAAAAATTTTGAGCGTATGTTCAATGCGAAAGATAAAAGAATACAGTTGACGGAAAATTATGAGATTCAGATGTTATATCCTACAGATGTGGGTTTCCGCGAAGAGAAGAATCTGTCAGAGGGCGAAAAGATAGCACGCAATTTTGCATTTATCGTTACGATCATGGAATACAGCAGAAATAAAAAGGCAGAGCAGATTGGAGTGGAGGGTGCTGGAGATACACTGCCGATTGTTTTAGACGGACCGTTCTCTAAACTGGGGGATAAAAATATCAGTCTGATTGCAAAAGTTTTGCCGGAAGTATCAGAACAGGTAATTATTTTTATGCTGGACAAGGACTGGAAGTACACAGGACTCGATGAATATGTCGGTGCGTCTTATTATATTGAAAAAGCAGCTGACGAGGCATATGCGTCCATACGGAAAGTAGAATCTGATCAGTAGCGGAAGGGGATACAAAAGATGGGGAATTATGAATTTTTTAAGAAGGAGTTTGAATTTCATGGAAAGCATGCCAGGATGGCAGGTGAATTGTGGGTAAAAGGTGACTATGAGCATACCTGTTTCCGGAGACTGATCGATCTGTATATGGTGGCAGCAGTGGTGGGATTTCGCGTAGACCGTAAAGCAAAGGAAGATTTCTCGCCGTTTGGGACAAAGAGCATTTTAGCCGAGCAGGTCATAAATGCAAAAGAAGAATTAGATTTTATTATGCAGATGATGATCATGCTGGATGCGAAAGAAAGCATGCCGGCTGAGAAAGCAGTAAAAAAAGCATTTCGGGGTGCGGAGACGGAGGAAGAATTTCAGGCTTATCAGTCCATGTTTCATGATTATGTCAGAGGCGGGGTAGAGGAACTGTATGAGAGACTGATCATTCAAAAAGCAGAACCGGACAGTGAATTTTATGATAATAAAACAGCAAATCTGATGTCTGTGTTAGAAAGATTTGGTTATGGTTTACAGGATATGGAGGAGTAATAATTTTACATGATTTTTGAAGGAAAAATGTAAAAAAATCAAAAACAGGTATTTACAATCGTCGAAAACAGGGGTATAATTTAAGAGAATTATATCATACCAAGTGATAATTAGGTTATTACAATAAGGTAAGAAACCTAAAAGCTCTAATCCCATTCTTCGGAATGGGATTATCTTTTATACAGAAGTTTATTCATGACAATGACCGGTATGCGGATCATTGTTGAAGCGCGCAGAATAAAACAGTTGTCCCGTTTGCTGGTATGAGAGAGAACGGTTCAGATGAGAGGAGAAGGAACATGGACGAAAAAATGGATTATCGTATTGGGTTGGATATTGGTATTGCATCCGTCGGCTGGGCGGTATTACAGAACAACAGTGATGACGAGCCGGTTCGTATCGTAGACCTTGGGGTAAGGATATTTGATACAGCAGAAATCCCGAAAACAGGTGAATCTTTGGCGGGACCAAGGAGAGCTGCACGAACGACAAGAAGGCGGCTTAGAAGAAGAAAACATCGTTTAGACAGAATCAAATGGCTCTTTGAGAATCAGGGTCTGATAAATATTGATGACTTTCTGAAACGATATAACATGGCAGGGTTACCGGATGTTTATCAGCTTCGCTATGAGGCATTAGACCGGAAACTGACGGATGAAGAATTAGCACAGGTGTTGCTTCATATTGCAAAACACCGTGGATTTCGTTCGACTAGAAAGGCAGAGACGGCTGCAAAGGAAAATGGTGCAGTTTTAAAAGCGACGGATGAAAATCAAAAGCGGATGCAGGAAAAGGGATATCGTACGGTCGGGGAGATGATTTATTTAGATGAAGCATTTCGAATCGGATGTTCCTGGTCAGAAAAGGGATATATTCTCACCCCACGCAATAAAGCAGAAAATTATCAGCACACCATGTTAAGGGCAATGCTTGTGGAAGAAGTCAAAGAAATTTTCTCCAGCCAGAGACGTCTTGGAAATGAAAAAGCGACGGAAGAATTAGAAGAAAAATATTTGGAAATCATGACAAGTCAGAGATCTTTTGATTTAGGACCAGGCATGCAGCCGGATGGAAAGCCAAGTCCATATGCGATGGAAGGTTTTTCAGACAGAGTTGGAAAATGTACATTTCTTGGAGATCAGGGGGAGCTGCGCGGCGCAAAGGGAACTTATACGGCAGAATATTTTGTGGCACTGCAGAAAATAAATCATACAAAACTGGTTAACCAGGATGGAGAGACCAGAAACTTTACAGAAGAGGAACGACGGGCACTGACTTTGCTGTTATTCACACAGAAGGAAGTGAAGTACGCAGCAGTTCGCAAGAAGTTAGGTTTGCCGGAGGATATTCTTTTTTATAATTTAAATTATAAAAAAGCTGCCACGAAAGAAGAACAGCAAAAAGAAAATCAAAATACGGAAAAAGCAAAATTTATTGGGATGCCATACTACCATGATTACAAGAAATGTTTGGAAGAACGGGTGAAATATCTGACAGAAAATGAAGTCAGGGATCTGTTTGATGAGATTGGTATGATCCTGACCTGTTATAAGAATGATGACAGTCGTACGGAGCGGCTGGCTAAGCTGGGACTTGTACCGATAGAGATGGAAGGGTTATTGGCGTATACACCGACGAAGTTTCAGCATCTTTCGATGAAAGCGATGCGGAATATTATCCCGTTTTTGGAAAAAGGCATGACTTATGATAAAGCATGTGAGGAAGCAGGATATGATTTTAAGGCGGATTCTAAGGGGACTAAGCAGAAGTTATTAACAGGAGAAAATGTGAATCAGACCATTAATGAGATCACGAATCCGGTAGTAAAGCGTTCTGTATCACAGACTGTCAAAGTGATTAATGCGATCATCCGTACATATGGAAGTCCGCAGGCAATCAATATTGAGCTTGCAAGAGAAATGTCAAAGACTTTTGAAGAACGCCGGAAAATAAAAGGTGATATGGAAAAACGCCAGAAGAATAACGAAGATGTGAAAAAGCAGATTCAGGAATTGGGAAAATTATCACCAACCGGACAGGATATTTTAAAGTATCGCCTGTGGCAGGAACAGCAGGGAATCTGTATGTATTCCGGTAAGACTATTCCATTGGAAGAACTGTTTAAACCGGGATATGATATTGATCATATTTTGCCATACAGTATTACATTTGATGACAGTTTTCGGAATAAGGTACTTGTCACTTCTCAGGAAAACCGCCAAAAGGGAAACAGGACACCTTATGAATACATGGGAAATGATGAGCAGCGTTGGAATGAGTTTGAAACTCGTGTGAAGACGACGATACGGGATTATAAAAAACAGCAGAAACTTTTGAAAAAACATTTTTCAGAGGAAGAGCGTAGTGAATTTAAAGAGCGTAACTTAACGGATACAAAATATATTACAACCGTTATTTATAATATGATCCGTCAGAACCTTGAAATGGCACCGTTAAACCGTCCGGAAAAGAAAAAACAGGTACGCGCGGTAAATGGAGCAATTACGGCGTACTTAAGAAAACGCTGGGGATTACCTCAGAAAAATCGTGAGACAGATACACATCATGCGATGGATGCGGTTGTCATCGCCTGCTGTACGGATGGCATGATCCAGAAAATATCGCGTTATACAAAAGTAAGGGAGAGATGTTACTCAAAAGGTACAGAGTTTGTGGATGCGGAGACAGGAGAAATCTTTCGACCGGAAGATTACAGCAGGGCAGAATGGGATGAGATATTTGGTGTTCATATTCCAAAACCGTGGGAGTTATTTCGGACAGAACTGGATGTGAGAATGGGGGATGATCCGAAGGGATTTTTAGATACACACTCTGATGTTGCTTTGGAGTTGGATTATCCAGAGTATGATTATGAAAATCTTCGTCCGATTTTTGTCTCAAGAATGCCAAATCATAAGGTAACAGGGGCTGCACATGCAGATACGATCCGCAGTCCGAGACATTTTAAGGATGAAGGAATCGTATTGACTAAGACGGCTTTGACAGATCTGAAGTTGGATAAAGATGGAGAAATTGACGGCTACTATAACCCACAAAGTGACCTTTTATTATACGAGGCATTGAAAAAACAGTTGTTGTTATATGGAAACGATGCAAAAAAGGCATTTGCTCAGGATTTTCATAAGCCGAAAGCAGACGGTACAGAAGGTCCGGTAGTACGGAAAGTCAAGATACAGAAGAAACAGACGATGGGGGTATTTGTGGATTCCGGAAATGGAATTGCAGAAAATGGCGGTATGGTCAGAATCGATGTATTTCATGTGAATGGAAAGTATTATTTTGTACCGGTGTATACGGCGGATGTGGTGAAGAAGGTGCTGCCGAATAGGGCTGCGACAGCACATAAGCCATATGGAGAATGGAAAGTTATGGAGGATAAGGACTTTTTATTCAGTTTGTATTCGAGGGATTTAATACATATAAAGAGTAAAAAAGATATACCTATAAAAATGGTAAATGGTGGGATGGAGGGTATAAAAGAAACGTATGCATACTATATAGGCGCAGATATTTCGGCTGCTAATATACAAGGAATTGCACATGACAGCCGTTATAAGTTTAGAGGCTTAGGTATACAAAGTCTGGATGTGCTTGAAAAATGTCAGATAGATGTTTTAGGTCATGTTTCAGTAGTAAGAAGTGAAAAACGAATGGGGTTTTCTTGATAAAAACATGGGGGATAAATGGGATTTCGAAATATTAAGATAGACAGTCATGTAAAGCTGTCTATCAAAAATCAGCAGCTAAATATTGAAACAGACATAGCAAGACAGATTCCACTGGAGGATATCAACTGTATCATTATAGAAAATCAGACCGTAACTGTCTCAGCTTATTTACTTCAAAAAATGGCAGATATGGGAATCGCGGTTTATGTCTGTGATGAGAAACATCTTCCGAATGCAGTATTGCTTCCCATGGTAAGGCACAGTCGCCATTTTAAAATTCTGAAATATCAGATAGAGGCAGGAAAGCCCTTACAGAAAAGACTCTGGCAGCAGATCGTGGTTCAGAAAATAAGAAACCAGGCATTGTGTTTAGCCTACCTTGAACTGGATGGATCAGAAGAACTGATGAAAATGTGTAAAGAAGTCCAGTCAGGCGATCGAACACATGTGGAGGCGAAAGCAGCAGCTTTTTATTTTAAAAGTCTGTATGGATTAGGATTTTCACGCGGTAATGATCATATCATTAACGCGGCGTTAAATTATGGTTATGCTATTGTAAGAGGTCTGATCGCCCGCTCCATTGTCTGTTATGGATTAGAACCTTCGATTGGAGTGTTCCATCATAGTGAGCTGAATAATTTTAATTTGGCGGATGATATGATCGAGCCATTTCGTCCGTTAGTTGACCTGTATGTAGCCCAAAATTATGATATAGCAGAAATTGACAGCGATCTTACGCCAGAAAGAAAACGTGGTATTTTTGGTATTATAAATTATGATATGGATATGAAAGGAGAAAAACGTATTATCAGTAATTGTATTGATATGCTGGTGGCAAGTTACAGTAGTGCTTTGCAGGGAAAAAGATCAGATTTGGAGTTGCCGGAACTGATGCAATTACAGGTACATAGCTATGAATAGGTTTATGAGAATGTTAGTATTTTTTGATCTGCCAGTAGTAACTGCAAAAGAGAAAAAGGATGCCACAAAATTTCGTAAGTTTTTATTGAAAGATGGCTACAATATGGTGCAGTGGTCTGTATATTCCAGGATATGCAATGGTATGGATGCAGTTGCAATGCATAAACAGCGTTTAAAACAAAATCTGCCCTTAAAAGGATCAGTACGTGCGCTGGTTTTAACAGAAAAGCAGTATGAATCTATGGAAATTATGTTAGGAACGAAAACGTTCGATGACACCCCGGAATCAATAGAATTAATGGATGTTTTTTGAAAAAAGAAGATTTTCGATAGAATTTAACTTCCAAATTAAAGATTTTTTTTAGATGAAATCCCCACGAATCCCTGTAGTTCGTGGGGATTTGTGCTCCCTATTATACCATACCAAGTGATAACAGGGAATTACAACGTTTACAAGTTTCCGGCAAAGGAAATCCAAATTATACCATACCAAGTGATAACAGGGAATTACAACAATAGACCGTTCGGAGAACTTTTGCATGATATTATACCATACCAAGTGATAACAGGGAATTACAACCAATCGCTGATCCGCAAGCGGAAGCTCATGATTATACCATACCAAGTGATAACAGGGAATTACAACGGTATCTCAATGGCGTGCAGTCAGCATGGAATTATACCATACCAAGTGATAACAGGGAATTACAACCTGCTGCCCGTATTGCTGCATCTGCTGATTATTATACCATACCAAGTGATAACAGGGAATTACAACCGCAGGCAATCGAGGTTCAGAACAGCAATTATTATACCATACCAAGTGATAACAGGGAATTACAACGGATCGTTAAACCCATTCCTCCATCGGAACATTATACCATACCAAGTGATAACAGGGAATTACAACTTACCAGTCGGCAGAAAATTCCAACATGGCATTATACCATACCAAGTGATAACAGGGAATTACAACGACTTGTGGAAATCTCTCTTTAAACTCTGTATTATACCATACCAAGTGATAACAGGGAATTACAACACCATTCGGTAACTCCTTAGGAGTGATAACATTATACCATACCAAGTGATAACAGGGAATTACAACCTGTGTGCCTTTGAGGATAACTCCTTGATAATTATACCATACCAAGTGATAACAGGGAATTACAACTAGGCATTGGACTTATGGCAAATGCAAGTAATTATACCATACCAAGTGATAACAGGGAATTACAACTTAAAGGGGATGAAATACAACCCGTGGATAATTATACCATACCAAGTGATAACAGGGAATTACAACCGGTATTGATATGGACGAGAACGGCGAATTATTATACCATACCAAGTGATAACAGGGAATTACAACATCTGAAAGACAGGGATTTCGCTTTTAAATTTTTTATCTATGCATTTTTATAAATAATCCAGTTATCAGCATTCCATCTGCGGT
>OGXC01001292.1_pt1 | contig 19529 bp, 16 predicted proteins | sample 1576201 | NCBI WGS metagenome assembly OGXC01 (sample SAMEA3541562, study PRJEB24748) | human gut metagenome | biome: human gut; feature: human-associated habitat; material: faeces | place: China | collected 2012 | reverse complement strand
GAAAAACGGTATATTTTGTAAGTATATTTTTCTGGCTGATTGAAATTTTAAAACCTGGCTCCCTGCTTCGCACCAACTCTATTGCTTTTTTATGCAAATATGCTATTGTAAAATTAAATATATATTCTGGAAAATATTATGTTGCCAATTAACTATTTACACGAAAGGAAAACCATGATTATAGTTATGGTATTCATGATTACTTTCAATAACAACGTATATGCTGCAGAATTAGATAATATGCAACATAACGACCAAGCATATGTGTTAAATTCATTTTCAGGAAATAACTTGGAAAGTATTTCAGTTCAATATGCTTGGAGCGCCGCATTCTCCTTTGAGGAAACACAAACACTCTTAAAACAAACCGGATATCCCCACGGAATAAGAGGTTTGCGATGTTCACTATGCTTCCATTCCTTTAAATAATCCATTATTTTTCTATACATCACTGCACCTCCATGAAATGTTTACTTTTGGCATATCAATTATTCATGTAAAAATCAACGTATTTTTCATTTGTTTTTACACTAAATTGCATGAATTATTTCTAAAATTATACATTATTTAACACGATTCCCCGTATTACGATCAAATAATTAAAAAAGAAACCGGGCATCCACGTTGTAAACATGAACTCCCGGTTCCACTTTTTTAGTTAAAATTTAAATACTGCTACTCCGTAAGGCGGCAGCTTATATCTGATCGAATAATCCCGTCCATCACAAGGCTTCTTTTCTGCCTTGTAAGACAGCGGACGCTTCGTATCTTCTGTGTCGGTTCCACCAAACTGCGGATCTGCACTGTTTAATACCAGCTTATAGGTATGTCTGCCCGGCACACCTACCCGATAATCGTCACGCTCTACTGGTGTGAAACTGATCACGAAGAGCAGGTTATTCTTTCCATCCTTACTCTTTCGCACAAAGCTGAAAATACTGCGTTCATAGTCGTTGGCATTCATCCACTCAAATCCTGCCCAGGTCGTATCCTGCTCGTACAGGCATGGATTCTTACGGTACAAATGAAGCAATGCCTTTACCCAGTCCTGCATATGTTTGTGTTTCGGATCATCGAGCAGATACCAGTCTAACTCGCGCTTCTCGCTCCACTCACGCTCCTGCGCGAATTCCTGTCCCATAAACAACAGCTTCTTGCCGGAATGTCCCATCATGAATGCGTAACCCGCCATAAGGTTTTTAAACTTATCCCCTTCAAGTCCGGGCATCTTGTTGAGCATGGAGCATTTCAGGTGTACGACCTCATCATGGGATAATACCAGAATGTACTTCTCACTCTCATTGTAACTCATGGCAAAGGTCATCTTGTTGTGATTGTCCTTGCGGAAATACGGGTCAAGCTTCATATAGTCAAGGAAATCATGCATCCAGCCCATGTTCCACTTGTAGCTGAAATTAAGTCCGTCATCCTCTACCGTACCCGTTACTTTCGGCCATGCCGTTGATTCCTCTGCAATCATCACAGAACCCGGATTTCTTCCGAGAATCAGCGTATTGATGTGCTTGAAAAACTCAATGGCTTCCAGATTTTTATTTCCACCATAAATATTCGGAACCCACTGTCCATCTTCCTTCCCGTAATCCAGATACAGCATGGATGCAACTGCATCCACACGAAGTCCGTCTACGTGATAATTCTCAATCCACATCAGTGCACTTCCGATCAGGAAGTTCTTGACCTCATTCTTTCCGTAATCAAAGATTTTGGTTCCCCAGTCCGGATGCTCTCCTTTGCGCGGGTCTGCGTATTCATAGGTTGCAGTACCATCAAACTCTGCCAATCCATGTGCATCTTTTGGGAAATGTGCCGGCACCCAGTCAAGGATCACGCCAATCTTGTTCTTATGGCATTCGTTGACCAGATGTGCAAAATCCTCCGGTGTTCCATAACGGGAAGTCGGTGCATAATATCCCGTTACCTGATATCCCCAGGAACCATCATACGGATACTCGGAAATCCCCATCAGCTCAATGTGGGTATACCCCATCTCCTTGACATAAGGAATCAATGTCTTTGCCAGATCGCGGTAGGAATAAAATCCATCATCGTCCCGCCCCGGATGGCGCATCCAGGAACCCGGATGTACCTCATAAATCGCCATCGGCTGTTCATATACTTCTTCTTTGGAAAGTTTCTTTCTTATATCCATCCATGCGGAATCCGACCATGTAAAGTTCGAAATATCCGTGACAATGGAAGCGGTCTCCGGACGGAGCTGTGCATAGTTTGCATAAGGGTCTGCTTTGTACAGCTTTCTTCCATCCTGCGCGATAATCAGGAACTTGTACATACAGCCAATCTGGACGCCCGGTACAAACAGTTCGTATACGCCCATCGTCTCCGGTGTCACACGTTTCATCTCATGGGACGTTTCATTCCAGCCGTTAAATTCCCCAATCACGTATACACGGTCCGCATGCGGTGCCCAGACATCGAAGCATACTCCCTCTTCTCCTTCAATTGTCATTTTGTGAGCACCCATTTTGCGATAAATATCATAATGTGTTGCCTGTCCAAACAGGTAACAATCCATCTCTGTAAAATTACTCATAAATACCCTCCCTGTCTTCTCTTATCTATCTTACTCGAAGTCCTTTTCCGTTAGTACAATTCTGTCATCATCCGTATAACGGCTGGCGGTCAGAATACTGATAGCTTTCTTTAACCCTCCATGTGCCTCCCGATGAATTGCTTCATCCACAATGTCTTTCACCTCTGTCAGGGTTGTAGCCTGATCCAGTCTCTGAATATTGCTGATCCGGTTATACAATGCCAGAACCGCCATATCATCAATTTTATATCCAAGTTCCCTGGAATAAGAACGTGCAAACGTGACCAGCTCATCATTTGTAAAAATCGGAACGGAGATCTGTTCACTGAATTTTTTGGCAAATGTTTCATTCTGCGCAAATAATCTCTTGATGCCCTTGGATGTGTCTTCCAAAATAACGAAGAGACCACTCTCATCGGCATCCAGCAGATTGGATAATTCCGATACAGTTTTTTTCTCCATATCCCCCGCCTGCTCAATAATCAGGCATCCCCCTGACACCTTATCCAGCAGCCCGCTGACATTTTTCTGGTTCAATGCTTCCGCATGGATCTTTCCAATCTTTCCATCCAAAACCCCAGTCTCCTGCTGCAGGACTTTGATCATGCTGGTGGCAAGTGTTGTTTTTCCACTTCCCTGTCCGCCTTTAATTACGAGATTCCCCCTCGATGCAGTTTCCTTATTTTTCAGATGGGACGAAGCAACTGTCAACGCTTTGCAGAGCTGATCCTCCATGCCCTTCACCGGCATAAAATACGAAAAAATCGCTTTCTGTTCATCGGTCAGTTCTACAAGCGGAAGATTCTGTTTTTCCTCTTTTCCCAGATCCACCGGTGTGTCTACCTGTGGAATATGTACTGTTTTTCCTTTCCAGGAAGAGCGATCTGTTTTTCTTCTTACAAAAGCAAACTCTTCTTCCCTCTCCTGTGCAAGTGTTGGTTTCTGTGGCAGATCCTCGATCGGAACCTCCTCAAAATCCTTTTTCTTTGTTGTATCTGATTCTGTCTTTGTTTCCATTTCTTCTACACCACGATTCTCATTTAAGTTTTGGTCATCTTCTGTCACATCGGATGTCTCTTCTGCCGGTTTCTGTGCGGCAGCTTCCGTCTTTTTTTTCTGCTGGGAACGTACCATTTCTTCTAAAGATACTCCCTCTGGCCAAAGTTCTTCGGCATCTGTATCCCTGGCAGGCTGTTCCTCTTTTTTGTTCTCTTCCTCTTCTTCCTTTCGTTCTTCCGGCTCATTCGTTGCCGGCGGTGTTTTCCTTTCCGGCGTCTGTGGCGGTGTTTCTGCCGTTTCCTCCACAATATCCGCCTTCTCTGCCAGTACCGCATCCAGTTTTGGCAATACTCCTGTCAGGCGGTCCATAATATCGCCTGCCTCCTGCAGCGCACGCGCTTTGGCGGATTCGAGTTTCCGCTTTCTGGCATCTTCTAGTGCAGCTTCCGCAGCCTTACGCATTTTCTCCCACTCACTCAGCACTTCCTCAATTGTCATCTGGCCTGTAATCTGATGCTCAATCATGTTTTTCTCATTTGTCATCATGCTCATCTGACCATCGGAGTCTTCTCCCAACAACTCTTTGAAATTTGTCTTGAGTGAACCATCAATCTCCTCATCTGTCTCAATGTGCCGTGTATTCTGTTCCGGCTGTGCCTCAGGCTTTTCTTCCTCCATCTGCATTTTCAGATAAGGGACATCTTCCACCATACGGTTGATATTGTCCAGCGTATCCGTGACCGTCTCTTTTTCGGTTGCATCCATGATCTGCTGCATACCCTTTGCAATTTCCGCCTGAAGATTGACGGTATTAAACCGTTCTGTGTTTACTTCTACTTTTGGAATTGCGACCGGATCATGCACGGTCTCCCCGGCACGCGCCATCTCATCCACATCAATGTGTGTCAAACCTGCTCTGTCATCTTTTGCCTGACAAAACGACCGATACTTTTCTTCCTGTGTTTTTGTCAACGGCTGATACAGCATTTTCAGTTCCAATGCACGCTCTACATATGGCCCGTCTCCAAACCAGAGAACCAGCTCATCACATGCATCAATACACTTCTCACTCATCCCTGCTTTGTGATACAGATAAGCAAGCTCATATGCCCACTCTTCCGTGTATTCCTGTTCCTTGAGTTCTTCAAGAATCGGTATCAGTTCTTCATAAGAAGCCCCCTGTGCCTTCTGTATATCATAGCGAAGTACATATTTAAGGGTGTCATGAGGCGCAATCTCCACAAACTCATCGTAATAATCCTGTGCCGCCTGAAAATCTTTCATCTTGACCGCCACTTCCGCAAGACGGTAAATAATCATTCTTCCGATCGGCGAGCGATCATATGCCATCAGCAAAACTTCCCGGCTCTCCTCATAACGCTGTACTTTTTCGTACACTTCCCCAGCTTTTACCAGACCATTTACATTTTTAACCTTATTCCAATTGATGGTATCTGCAATATCTGCTGCCTCATCGTATTTCTCTTCCGCATAGCGGGATTTCATCTGATCAAGCTTCAGATTATATTCGTATTTGTCCAATTGTTATCTCCTTAAAGTATCCCCAAACAGGTCTATCTGTCTATTTTCAAGTATACCATAGGCGGCAATTAGTGTCAAAAAATAATCCGAAAAAAAGAGCTGCACACAAACGCGTACAGCCCTTGAAATTACTGGTTTTTCTTTGTTTCGTCTTTCTTCCCGGAATCTTTTAAAGTTCTCTTTTTCTTTTGTTTTTCCCCGTAATATATGATCGCACCGGTTGCCTCATTCACACCGGCCGCCTCCACATATGCCTCCGTTACGGTTGTAAGATTTTTCTTTCGTATGCTGTGGTTTACCAGTCTGCGGATAATATAGTAAATCATCGCAAACACCGGAACCCCAAGCAGCATTCCCAGAAATCCAAACAGTCCGCCTCCGATCAGAATTGAAAACATTACCCAGAATGCAGACAATCCGGTGGAATTTCCTAAAATCTTCGGTCCAATGATATTTCCATCCACCTGCTGCAGAACGATAATAAATATCAGCAGATACAACGCATGCAGCGGACTCTGGATCACAACCAGAAGAAGTGACGGAATCGCACCGATAAACGGTCCAAACACCGGAATGACATTGGTTACTCCAATGATAACCGCAACCAGTATCGTATCCGGAATATGCAGGATCAGACATCCAAAATAACAGATTACTCCGATGATGGCAGAATCTATAATCTTTCCAATGATGAAACCACCAAATACTTCATCTGCCTTGTGGAAAACTTCGATAATAATATTTCCCTGTTTTGGCTTAAAGATCGCATACACAATCTTTTTGCCCTGTCCCACCAGGCTTTCTTTAATGGATAAGACATAAACAACAACAATAATTCCAATGATGAAGTTTAATATGGATTTGACCATCGTGATTACGCCGGAAGTAATCTGCAGCAGATATTGCTGCATCTGTGGAAGCAGATCGTTCGTTGCCCAGTTTTCCACATAATCCGTCAGCTTTGTCAGCATATCACTGATGGTATCTGTCACTCCATAGGCTCCGAGTTTTCCGCTTTTCACCATACGGATCAGACTTTCTACATTGCCGGGCAGTGCTTCCACCAGCCCGGTAACACTTGATACCACCGAAGGAACAATTGCGGCGATCAAAAGCACCAGGATCACCAGAAGGAACAGGATTGCCCCGGCAATGGACAATCCACGTGCCACTTTAGCCGCTGATTTTTCTGATTTCATTTTCTTTTTCAGAAACGGCAGCCAGCGCCGCTCCTGAAATTTCATAACCGGGTTAAGCAGATAAGCAAGTCCCAGTCCGATAATAATCGGCTGCAATGCACCTGTAATCAGATGCCAGGTATCTGCAACCCCCTTGTACCGGAGCACCAGGAAGAAAAATACGGTACAACAGGCAAAGGTGAGAAATACCATCAATCCGATTTTAATCAGAAGAATCGTCTGACGCATGCCATCCTCACTCTGTTTGATCTGTTCCATCTGTTTTTGTTTTTCCACGTCTGTCATACAAGATCTCCTATCCGCGGTAATAATTGATCAGGCAGCCTTTAAGGATAATATCTTTCTCATCCGGTGTCAGTTCTCCCATACGCAGGGTAAACGGCTTTAAAGCACCATCCTTTACCACATATGCCTCAAATTCTGTCTTTCCGTCTGCGATTGCCTCACGGATTTTTGGAACAAACAGGTAATCCAGATTGTGGAACGGAAGCTCTCCCTGATCAATAACAAACGGAATCATACCCCAGTTAATCAGGTTGGAACGGTATCTCTTGGTCGCATATTCATTTGCAATGTTTGCCCATCCGCCAAGTACCTTCTGGCAGGAAGCCGCCTGCTCACGCGCAGAACCGTCTCCCGGTTTTACTGCAAAAATCGTACTTCCGAAACCAACGTTTGAGCGGTTGACATCGGAGAACGTTGCACGGATGGTATCCATAACCGGATGAATCTCCGGAAGTGCATCCCCCGGACAGGTATCTGCCTCGACAGCCTTCTGTGCCTTCTGTACTTCCTTGGCACGTCCAACATATTCCGGATCCTTTCTGGAAAGTGCAAACTCTGCCAGTCCCAGTGGGTTGGAACGGAAAGAGGATGTCTCACCGGAAGGAATCAGCTCGTCCGTTGTGGTCACCGGATCGTGAATCTCGGAAACAACTTTCAGCACAAGGTTCTCCGGAAGCGGGCTCATAGCCGGCCAGTCCTTGATATTTGGTCCAAACTGGATCTCTACGTCCGGATCTGCCACACCCTTGCTGTCAAATACACGGTTTTCATAAATGGTCTTATCAAAGAAGTATTTCGGCTTGCTGTAGTTTACATCAATATCGGTAGCTGCGGTAAGGAATCCCTTATTTGCAGCGGTTGCAGCGATAGAACGCGCATCCATCAGTGCTACGGAAGCAACCTGTCCGTTCTGTACCTTAGAGCCCTCACGGTTCGGGAAGTTACGTGTAGAATGACGGATGGAAAATGCATTATTTGCAGGTGTATCTCCGGCACCAAAGCACGGTCCGCAGAATGCAGTCTTGACAATGGCACCTGTCTCCAACAGATTAGCAACGGCACCGTTCTTAACCAGTTCCATATAAATCGGAGTAGACGCCGGGTATACGCTCAACGTAAACTCGTCCGCTCCAATGGAAGAACCCTTTAAGATATCTGCTGCGTCGCAGATATTTTCAAATCCACCACCGGCACATCCGGCAATGATACCCTGATCTACATACAGTCTTCCGTTCTTTACTTTGCTCTTTAAGTCAAGGTCTACTTTTCCATCAAAGCTTACCTGTGCACGCTTCTCACAGTCATCGAGAATATCCATCAGGTTTGCATTTAATTCCTCGATCGTGTATGTATTGCTTGGATGGAACGGCATGGCGATCATTGGCTTAATCTCGCTTAAATCAAGTTCGATAAAGCTGTCATAGTATGCAGTTTCTCCCGGATTCAGTTCCTCGAAATCTCCGGTTCTTCCGTGAATCTCATAGAATTCCTTCACCTGGTCATCGGTTCTCCAGATAGAAGACAGACAGGTGGTCTCTGTTGTCATAACATCAACACCGATACGGTAATCAACACTCAGATTGGATACGCCCGGTCCGACAAACTCCATCACTTTATTTTTTACAAATCCGTTGGCAAATACTTCACCGATAATGGCAAGTGCGATATCCTGCGGTCCGACACCCTTCTGCGGGGTACCTGTCAGGTAAATGCCGACAACTCCCGGCATATCAATATCGTAAGTCTTATTCAAAAGCTGCTTTACAAGCTCCGGACCACCTTCTCCAATTGCCATGGTTCCCAGTGCTCCGTAACGGGTATGGGAGTCTGATCCAAGGATCATCTTTCCGCCGCCTGCAAGCATTTCTCTTGCAAACTGGTGAATAACTGCCTGATGAGGAGGAACATAGATTCCGCCGTATTTCTTTGCACATGTCAGTCCAAACATATGGTCATCTTCGTTGATGGTTCCACCGACTGCACACAGACTGTTGTGACAGTTAGTGAGTACATAAGGAATCGGGAACTTCTCAAGACCTGATGCCCTGGCGGTCTGGATGATGCCGACAAATGTAATATCGTGGGAAGTCAGCTTATCAAATTTGATCTGCAGTTTTTCCATGTTGCCAGATGTATTGTGGTTCTTTAAAATTCCATATGCAATGGTTTGTTTCTTTGCATCTTCCGGTGTAACAGTCTTTCCTGTCTTTGCATTGACAGCAGATGCCGCTTCCGGTGAATTAATGACAACATCCCTGCCGTTGACCAGGTATGCGCCGTTCTCATATAACTTCATAGTTTCCTCCTTGTTTTCGAAATCATGGTTAATGGTAATTATATAATAAAATGTATTTTTATGCAACGACTGCAAACGTAATGGATGCCGCAAACAGATCGCCGTCTACCAGGATTGCAAACTCACCGCCCATCAGCTGTGTAAGATTCTTTGCAATGGACAGTCCAAGACCGCTTCCCTCTGTCGTGCGGGATTCCTCTCCCCTCACAAAACGCTCCGTCAGGTCCTTCCTCGCCGCTCCCTGTTCCGGCAGCGGATTTTTCGAAATATTTTTGATACGGAAAACCGCATTGTTCTCCTCTACTTCCAGATCTACATAAACCCGGGTATTTTCGAGTGCATATTTTGCCGCATTGGTATACAGATTTTCAATTGCACGGTAGAGCTGCCGTCCGTCTGCCCGGATCATCACCGAATTGTGCGGCAGTTTCGTCACAATGGTCAGCCCCCGTGCCTCAAAACGTTCATTGAACTCACCACCCGTCTGGTACAGTAGTTCTACCAGATCGATGGTCTGCATATCCAGCTGGATATTTCCGGAACTGATCTTTGATGCTTCGACCAGATCCTCCGTCAGCTGTTTCAGCCGCTGGGATTTTTCATCCAGAACCCGGATATAATTACGTGCATTTTCGTTTTCCAGGTTTTCACGTTTGAGCAGATCCACATAATTGACAATGGAAGTAAGCGGTGTTTTGATATCATGGGAAACATTCGTGATCAGGTCTGCCTTCATCCGTTCATTCCGGATCCGCTCCTGAATGGCTTCGCTCAGCCCTGCACGGATATTATTCACAGAAGCTGCAATGCCTCTTTCCTGTCCGTGAAACTGTTCCACATCCAGTGTCGTATCCAGTGCCCCTGCCGCAATTTTTTCAATTGCATGCTGGATCTCATATCTTTCGCGCGCCTTACGCGTACACAGTCTGGGATTCTGTCCGGAGATAAACACCCGTCTAAGGAAGCTTCCTGCCTGATAGATCAGACTGTATGTCAGAAGGGTATTGTTTTTGACCCGCCGGACAATGCTCATATAAAACAGCAGGAATACAACATCGACCAGATACCCGACTGTTCCGACCGCTACCATCAGTCCGGACAGTTCAAACTGGATGTCATGGAGATTTCTCCCCAAAAAGAGCACAAGATAAATGAATGCCACAAAAAGCACCATCTGGATATCCGTATAAATTTTATCGATCCAGGTCAGGTAAATGGTTGCATCCTCCTCCGACCGGCGCCCTGCAACACCTGTCAGATAGGCAAGGAATACAAAGCTTCCGACCATGCCGATCACCATAAACAGGCTGAGAATCCTCAGCCCTCCGATATGTCTGCGCAGATTGTATCCGATCCCATAGATTCCGCAAAGCATCATAATCAGGAACATCTGATGCATGACAATGGCTGCACCCTTTTTTCCGCTGGAGAATTCTTTCATAGACAGCTACGCCCCCGCTTCGATTTTATAGCCGACACCCCAGACCACTTTCAGATACCGCGGTTCTTTCGGATTGATTTCGATTTTTTCCCGGATATGCCGGATGTGGACAGCAACTGTATTGTCAGCGCCAATTGCTTCTTCATTCCAGATTTCCTCATAAATCTGACTGATGGAAAATACTTTTCCTTTATTTTTCATTAAAAGCAGAAGGATGTTGTATTCGATCGGAGTCAGTTTGACCTCTTCCCCATCTACCGTAACTTTTTTTAATTCATCGTTAATAACCAGACCGCCGGCTTCATAAACGGCATCACCGGAAGGGGTGCTCGAAAGTGTGGTATAACGCCGCAGCTGTGACTTCACACGGGCAACCAGTTCCAGCGGATTAAACGGCTTGGTCACATAATCGTCCGCCCCCACGTTCAGCCCCAGAATCTTATCCGCATCTTCTGTCTTGGCAGACAGGATGATAATGGGAATGCTGCTTGTTTTACGTGCCTGGAATGTCGCACGGATTCCATCCAGTTTCGGCATCATCACATCGATCACCATCAGATCAATTTTCTTTGTGCGAAGCATCTCCAGAGCCTGTTCCCCGTCATATGCCTTTACTACCTGGTATCCTTCCTGAATCAGGTAAATCTCAATTGCGTCTACAATTTCCTTGTCATCATCACACACCAGAATCGTCATGCGGATGTCCTCCTATCAGGTTCTTGATCTTGTTCTGAAAGCCGGCGGATTTTTCTTTTTCTTCTGCCGCTTCCTGTTCTTCCTGTTCATCTTTCCACTTAAAATAATCAGCATCCAGATTCACACGCAGTTGTTCTTCCAGCTGCTTTAACTCTTCATCGTCATCTTCTACTGTAACCGGTGCCGGAATCTCCGGCTTCGGCGACAGCTTCTTTGGTTTTTCCACCGGCTTTTCTACTGGTTCTTCCGCAAGGTCTTCTACCGGTTCTTCCGGTACGGAAAGTCCAAGCTTATCCAGATATTCCTGGTTAATCTTAATATCGGTCTGCCGGTTTGCATAAATCGCTTTTTCTTCCCGCTTCTCCTGCTCGTACTCCGGTCTTCCTTCCATCTTTTCCTTCTCAATCTCGCGGTTTCGCTCCTCGATGATCTTTAAGTACTTTTCGGTATCAACCAGATCCTGCAGCTGTCCTTTGAGTTCGGACTTGTTGGTTCTTAATGTTTTTTCTTCTTTTTCCATCTGTTCTTTAATTTCCTGATAGATGGCACCGACCTTTTTGTCTGCCTCCTGCATGATATCCTGCATACGGTTTAACGTTTCATCCATATACATGACAGATGCCGCATAAATGTCCTCTGCCTTACGGCTTGCATCCCAGATGATCTGATCTCCCTTTTTATGGAAATCGCGCTCTGCCTTGTCACGGCTTCGAATGGTCAGCTCGTATTCATCCATAATCTGATAAATACAGGTATTTAATTCTGCCAGCAGATCAATCACCTGCTGCTTATCTATGATAACTTTACTCGGCTCTTTCGGATACGGCTCACTCTTCGACAGCAAAACGTGAAGACTGCGCAGTACCTTTTCCGTATTGTCCTGTGCTCCCATGTGTCCTGATTCCTTCCATAATAGATAATTCCGTACTTTCTATTATAATCAATCCCCCTATAATACGCAATATTTTAGATTCTTAGGTTTTTCTAAATTTTATTACACAAAACTTTATTTTTTACAGACACAAGGTTATAATAATTTTTTGAAAATGAACCTGTTTAATAAAGGATATATACTATGAATATCGTCAAAACTTACGGAAATTATATTAAAAAATATGCCGGCACCCACCCGGCAGTTTCCCGCAAAATGATTGACATCGGATTACATCTCGAACAGTTCCGGACGGAACATTTTGCAGAAAAAACAATGCCGAAAGCATATCAGAAGCTGAATACGCTCGGCGTAAAAAATACGCTTCATGCGCTGGAATACCCGGAATCCACGGTCTGGTGCAATCTGTTTGCACCCGTGGAAATTTTCCAATGCTTCGGACTCAGTGCGCTTTCCATGGAATGTCTTTCCTCGTTTCTCTCAGGATTTACGTGTGAAGACTATTTTATCGACCGCGCAGAAAGCCGGGGAATTGCCTCCACGCTCTGTTCCTATCACAAAGATTTTATCGGTGCCGTAGACTCCGGAATTATTTCACCTGCCAGACTCGGTGTGACAACTTCCATGATTTGTGACGGCAATATTAACACATTCCGCTATGTCAGCCGGCACACGGATCTTGACACTTATGTGATCGATGTGCCGGACAGCTGTTCTCCGGAAGCCGTGGAATATGTGACCATGCAGCTGAAAGAACTGATTCAGAAACTGGAAGCACTGACCGGAAAACGTCTGTCCATGGATGACCTGTCGGAAACACTTGCCCGCGAAAACCAGTCGAAAGCTTATTACAAAGAGTTTTTAAAACTGCAGGCAGAGCGCTATTATCCATCGACACTGACTCTGCAGATGTACATGCTTTTTGCCACCCACTTAAACATCGGAACACCGGAAACCCTTGATCTGTTCCGCAGTTTTGCCGAGGATATCAAACAATATCCAAAATATGACGGCACCCGGATTGTGTGGGTACATCTGCTTCCTTTTTATCAGGAAACACTCAAACACTATTTTAACCTGAACAGAGATTACCAGATCCAGTGTACCGAAATGAACCTGGATTACATGGACGAACTGGATACCACCCACCCACTGGAAGCACTTGCCACTAAAATGCTAAACAATCTCTATAACGGTCCATACGAAAAAAAAGCAAATATGCTCGTAAAACTGGCAAAAGAAATGCATGCCGATGGCGTCATTAACTTCTGCCACTGGGGCTGTAAGCAATCTGCCGGCGGAGTATTCCAGCTTCGCGAAACACTCAAGGCCGCGGATATTCCACTGCTCGTTCTGGATGGCGATGCCATGGACCGCCGGAACAGCCATGACGGACAGATCAAAACCCGTCTGGAAGCTTTTCTGGAAATTCTGGATAAAGAGAGGAATTCATCATGTTAGGTTATGTATGTAAATATACCCCCATGGAATTATTTGAAGCCATGGACACGGAAATCACACGTCTGGAACCATCCGTTACGGATTTTAACCACGCGGACACCCTGATGCACGCCAACATCTGTTCCTATACCAAGGCCGTGCTGGAAGATGTGATGGAACATGACTATGAGGGTGTCATTCTGACTACCTGCTGCGACAGCATCCGGCGTCTGTATGACACATTAAAAAGCCAGTTCCCGGATAAATTTTTCTTTTTGCTGGATATTCCCCGCAAATTTAATGATTTCGCAGTAGCACTCTATGAGCGCCAGTTAAAACAAATGCTCACGGAGTACGAGGCTTTCTCCGGAAAAACACTGGATCTGAAACGTTTTGTTTCCATGATGCAGAACAAAGCAGCTCTGAAAAAACAGGAAAACACCCGCATGTCTTCCAGTGCAGTGTCCGAAAAAGGAAACGGACAGAAACTCAATATCGGAATCATGGGTGCCCGATGCAACAATGAAATCCGTCAGCTGCTTGTCGACCGCGGTGCCAATCTGCTGTTTGATTTAACATGCACCGGACTTGCACGTGATTTTTCCATTACAGAGGATCAGGCCCTGCATTCTTATGCTGCCGCGCTGCTAAACCAGATTCCATGCATGCGCATGTTAAAAGCAGCGAACCGTGAACATTTTCTTGACGGTTTTACCGACCGCCTGGATGGAATTATATATCATACCGTCAAATTCTGTGACTCTTATTCTTATGAGTATGCGGATTTCCGCCAGCGGCTGGATCTGCCGATTCTGCTGGTAGAAACCGATTCCACCAGACAATGTGCCGGACAGGTCCGGACCCGTGTGGAAGCCTTTATGGAAGAATTGAAAGTGAAAAAAGGATTGTCCCTGACCGGGGAAAAACAAATGATAAAAAGAAAGGGTGATACTGTGTATACATTAGGAATTGACAGCGGCTCTACCTCTACAAACGCCGTAATCTTAGACGAAAACAGACAGATCAAAGCATTTTCAGTTGTCCGCACCGGAGCCAAATCTTCCCAGAGTGCAGATGCCGCACTGGCAGACGTTCTGAAAAAGGCCGGACTTAACCGGGAAGATATTTCCCTGATTGTATCCACCGGTTATGGTCGTGTCAGCATTCCATTTGCGGACAAAAATGTAACCGAAATCAGCTGCCACGGAAAAGGTGCGCATCTTCTCTTCCCGGACGTTCACACGATCCTCGATATCGGCGGTCAGGATAGCAAAGCCATCCGGCTGAATGACAATGGAGAAGTTGCCGATTTTGTCATGAATGATAAATGTGCCGCCGGAACCGGCCGCTTTCTGGAAATGATGGCGCGCTCCCTGGAAATCAGTATCGACGAACTTGGTCCGGTATCCCTGCAGTCCAAAGAAAATATTGAAATCAGCAGTATGTGCAGTGTTTTTGCTGAATCGGAAGTTATCTCCCTGATCGCACAGAACAAAGAGATTGCTGATATTGCACATGGAATTCACAAGGCAATTGCCGGGAAAGCAATGTCCCTCCTGAAACGTGTCGGTCTGAATCCGGGATATATGATGACTGGCGGTGTTGCCAAGAATCCGGGTGTCGTCGCCGTGCTGGAGGAGCAGCTTGGAGAAAAACTACATATCTATGAGGAACCAGAGATTGTCGGTGCACTGGGTGCGGCATTGTATGGGCTTGAGGAGATCCTATAAACCAGAAAATAATTTTACAACAACAATCGTGATACGATTTATTTTCCAATCGTAACGTTTGCAGATGGTTAGAAAGTACGTTACCGCGTTCCGGTTTTGCAGGCGAAAAGATACACGGTGGATCGGATTTTTGAAAAACGGCTGCTGATTCTGCTTCCGTATCATATCTTACGGTATGAACATTTTTTGAAGCACAATGGAACGAATTCGAAAAAAGTGAAGCATCTGCTGGACGATTTCCGGGAGATCAACCGAAGGTTAGAGGACGCGTCCGAAAAAGAACAAAAGTCACATCTTTATATGGATATGATTGTTTTAATTGAGAAAATCGCGGATTATATTATTCCAAAAGACAATGATATTAGGAAAGGATTGGGTGAGATTATGGGTGGTAAAATTTTGAAGTTACGGTCTGAAGAATTGCTGGAACAGGGCGAAGCCAAGGGTAGAATTGATGCAATTCAAAATATGATCAAATATAACGTTCCAAAAGAAAAAATTTTACTGGATTACACTTCAGATGAATACGAAGAGGCATTAAATTCTATGCCAGTAAAAGTATAAACACACACCAAAAGGGGCTCCGAAGAGTCCCTTTTGATGTGTAATGACCATATTTGCTTTTACTGTAACAGAGAAAGTACACCCTGATTAGACTGATTAGCCTGTGCGAGCATAGACTGTCCAGCCTGTGCAAGAATGTTGTTCTTGCTGTAGTTTACCATCTCTTTTGCCATATCTGTATCACGGATACGAGACTCAGCAGAAGATGTATTCTCGGAAATATTATCCAGGTTATCGATGGTGTGCTCTAATCTGTTCTGTACAGCACCGAGTGCAGATCTCTGGGAAGAAACCTTAGAGATAGCATCGGAAATAGCATCGATTGCGTAGGTTGCTGCTGTACCGTTCTTGTCCGTTACGTTTAAGCCCTTGATTCCAAGGTTTGCAGAGTTCATGGTGTCGATGTCGACAGTGATCTTGTTAGTCATGTCAGCATCTGCACCTACATGAAGACTGAAGCTTAATGTGTTGGCAACTTTTGCAGTTCCTGTATGAATTTCAATTGTACTAGTTGCATTTGCAAGTGTCATTGCAGTATAGTTTTTATCAATACCCACCTTTGCCTGATTCTGAGTATCACCAATCTGGTTTGCTTTCAATAATTCAGCTGCTGCAAGACTATATGCTTTTTCTTTAGTGATTACATTTTTGTTGTTATCATCAACTCCATCATTATCCTTATCTGCAATAAGGGACAGTTCCGTTGTACCCACTTTAACAGTTCCAGATGTTACCTTTGTACTAAATTCAGTTGCATCCGCATAATCTGCCTTTGCTGTGATTCCGGCACCAGTATCCGCTGGTACAATTCCGTCTTTATACCATCCAGCTGCATTTCCATCTGCCTTTGTACCAGTTGTAACTGCTGCTTTTGCAGCCACCCATTTATAAGTATCTCCATTTACCACAACATCCTGGTGCTTTGTATCAATATCAGCAGTTGTCAACATGTCCTTTAATTCTTTTGTAGATGCTCCAATGGAAAACGTCTGGCCTCCGATTGAAACTTTATCTCCAGCCTTCAATGCATCCATTTTAAATGTAGCTGTTCCATCACCATTATCGGTCAGAGTTCCCTTTAATCCGGCATCATGTGCTTTCATATTGACAGTCTTCTCACCGTCATCACCCTTTAACAGGTAAATCTCATTGAATTTGGTTGTCTCAGCAACACGGTCGATCTCTGTATTTAACTGGTCGATCTCATCCTGGATAGCCTTACGGTCTGTATCCTTGGAGTTTGTACCGTTAGAAGCCTGAACTGCATAAGTTTGAGCAAACAGAACATAGCACCCGGTGTGAAACCATTGAACCTGCTTTTAAATCTTAACTCGACCGCATGGATGTATTCATTTCCGGTAGTTGGCCCCACATTCATGATATTTGGATTTGAAGGTATTAGTGCAGAGGAATATGTAAATAATCCATTGAACAGGGAAAATAGACCGGGAGCTTCTAATAAGACTAAATTCTATTTGATGATTCCGAAAGAGTGGGTGATTGATTGTGTGGAGTGTGTGGAAAATGAAGCCAATGCCAATAAGCGTGTGCCTGATGAACTGAACCATGGACCTGTGTATATTCCGGAAGGAGATTATTCCGGGAAATCGTTGATACGTAAAAGTGCAGCATCAACCAACGGGCGTTTCATTTATCAGGATACGAACAATGCGGCGGAGGACTTTATCGTATCCGAACCGTCTTTAAAAAAATAAGCAAGCAACTATGCGGAGTACATTATTTATTTTATGGCTTCTGTCGGCGATTCCCGTATATGCGCAGTCTGATTCATTGCATATCTATTCTATGCAAGGGGTTTATCAGCAGAATAATTGGCTGACAGGAGCTAATCCAGTAGGAATGTCATTCAACCGTTTCCGCTCGTTCTCTGTGGCGGAAGTGGGGTATAGGTTTGAAGATGGAAACTTTGGTAATGTCAGTTTGCCCGCTTCATCCAATAAGTATACGGTGTTTGGTGAATCTTACCAGACTATAGGTAATGTCTCTTTATATGGAAAAATAGGATATCTGAATAACCGGAAGCAAGAGGTGAACTGGAATGGGATGACCGGTGACTGCTGGCGTGGAGTAAATCTTTGTGATTCAGTGAGTGGCGATCAACGTTCGGAACAATATCAACTGTCCGGTGCATTTTCACTACCCGTTTCTTCGCATTGGCTGATGGGTTCGAGGTTCGATTATTTAGTTGACCTGAATGCTAAGAATACAGATCCTCGGAATGAAAACCAGTGGATGGAGTGGAAAATAACTCCCGGAGTTGGTTATGAGTGTGGAAGTCATCGTTTGGGGGCTTCCATATTTTATGGCAATCGTAAAGAAACGGTGGATTATCAGAATATAGGTACTCATACGGCATATCCTTTCTTTGTTTCTTATCCGTTAGGGTACTTTAAAACTTTGCCTAAAGGAGAAAATATAAAATGGTATTATTCTGCACAGGAGTTCGGAGGATTCTTACAAGAAGAAGGAGTTTATGGACGCTTCCGGCTATTTCAACAGATAGGAGGGAACCTTGTCAGACAAAATATAGTAAGTGACCGTATACAGAACAAGAAAGAAGGTGAGACAGATGGCTGGAAACTGGATTATAAAGGTATAGGATCATTAGTTTCTCCGTTGAATCGCCATGAATGGAATTGGAAAGTTTTGTTTGACAAGTCGGATAGTTATGATCTTTTGCAGCAGCAGGAAGAGAACATGGGTAAATGGCATTCTTCGGGGAAGGTTCTTCGTTCTACTTCCCGTATTAATGAATATGGGTTGACTTATGGTTACTATCGACTTTATAATGAGTGGAATAGTCGTTATTCTATCGTTTCGGGAATTGACTTTAAGCAGACAAAAAGTCAATTGTTTTTTTATCCGGCTGAATATATGCAAACTGTACGCCGTTTTACTGCATATTCTACATTTACTCGGAATTTCTTATTATCTAATGCCCGAATTGATTTAGCTATTGGGGCAGAGTACGGTAAAGGAGGTGGAACTATGATAGCTGAAAAAAAGTTGCAATCAGGACAGAATACGCCCACAATCAAATTATGGCAGAATATGGATCGGTTGGGGCAGGAGTACAATTACTTAACAGAGCCCAGATGGGCATTGCATTTATCTCTAACTTATACTCATACCGTTTCTTTTACTTGGTTTGCCCGATTGACGATGGGGTATGAAAATGCTTCTAAAAATCTTTTTAATTCAAATAAGGAAAATATTTCTGTACAAATAGGATTGTTTTTCTAAATAGATTCCGTAGTTTTGAAGCGACTAACTAAAAAACAATAGAGTTATGGAAAAAAAAGAAATTTTGGATAATCAGAAATCAGATCCGAGACCTGTTGGTAGATGGATTATTTACATTGACAAGTGTACGGGATGTGGCGAGTGTGTGGATGTTTGCAGTTTGGGACTTCTTTACATAGAGAATGAGAAAGTTAAAATGAAAGAAGAAAGATATTGCAGTGAATGTGAAGATTGTGCCCGTGCCTGTGCATTCAGAGCTATAACCTTTAGATAGTTATACCAAGTGAAGAGTTTCTATCTATTTCTTTTTCTGTTTTTATGCAGTGCTTGTTCTAATTCAGGCAAAAGAGAAGTTTTGGATGAAGAATTATCAAAGATGCCGATATTATCAGTTTCTTTTGATTCTTTGTTATCTGAGGTCAAAAAAATGTCAGATCGAGATAGGGTAGCATCTATGATTAAAATATCGTATAGGAACGAAGAAGAAATAGATGGAATAAAAAAACAGAAACGACTTTTAATGGAGGTTTTACCTTTAAGTTCCGGCAAAAATAGACGTAAACTGATCGGAATGGCAGCTGCCGTGCTTCTCATGGCTTCCGCTTTCTG
>OGXC01001287.1_pt1 | contig 19566 bp, 14 predicted proteins | sample 1576201 | NCBI WGS metagenome assembly OGXC01 (sample SAMEA3541562, study PRJEB24748) | human gut metagenome | biome: human gut; feature: human-associated habitat; material: faeces | place: China | collected 2012 | reverse complement strand
CCCGGACGAGCTGCTCATCGTTGAGGAGTGGGACTCCGAAGCCCAGCAGCAGGCCTTTCTGAGGCACTTCTCTTCATTTCCCAACACCTCCTACACTGTTTCGTCTGTCTTGAATACTCTGTTGGAAATTCCTACAGATAACATACACAGTAACATTAAGACAACACCGATTGCACTGGCGTATCCATAATTCAGAATATTAAATGACTGATAATACATATAGGTAGACATAACCTCTGTTGCATGGTTTGGCCCGCCTGAAGTCATAACTGCAACCAGATCATAATATTTCAGAGAACCTGTAATAATCAGGACTGCATCAATTTTCAGGATTGGTTTAATCAGAGGGAATGTAATGTATTTAAACTGCTGCCAGCCTGTAGCCCCATCAATCTCTGCTGCTTCATAGAAAGAAGAATCTATGTTTCTCATAGCTGCCAGCTGGATTACCATATGATAACCAACATACTGCCACATGATAACAATAATAATACAGAGCATTGCAGTTTTTTTATTTGCCAGCCACATCTGCTGCAGACCACCAAGTCCAATTGCTTTTAAAAGTCCATTCAGAAGACCATAATTACCATTGTAGATAAATGTCCATGTAAGACCAACTGCTACACCACAGATTACACATGGAAGAAAAAATACAGTCTGGAAGAACGATGCACCTTTAATCTTTTTAAAAATTGCATTGCCGAAAAACATAGCCAGAGGCATATGTGCGATTAATGAACCTACAACCATTAAAATATTATTTCCAAATGCATGTTTGAATGTTTTATCACCAAAAAGGCTAATATAATTTTTAATTCCTACAAAATCCATCTTTGACATAAGGTCTGTATCAAATAATGAAAGATATACATTATATAAAATCGGAGCCAATGCAAAGATTGCATAAATGATAAATGCAGGTAATACAAAAAATGCTATCGTCTTTTTATTACCCATTACTTTATTCATAGATGATTCTCCTTTTCAAAAAACGGAATCTGAATCTCCAGATCCCGTTATTCTTATACACTGGTCAACTTTATTTACTTTTGCTTTCTACATATTTTTGCAAATTGTCAAAAGATTCCTGAACATCATCTCCATTTGCAATGCCAATGGTAGTATTATTAAATTCATTTCCAAGATCTGTATCTACACGATCAAACCACGGAGTTAACACTTTCTGTTCCCCCATAACTTTAATTGCCTGACTGCAGAGAGGCGTTAATTTAGATTCATCCGTATCAAAATCTGTACACGGAATACGTCCATAATCATACAAAAGAATTCCTGCTGCCTCTGCACTTGTCCAATATTTCAAAAGTTCTACGGCAGCATCTACATTTTTACAATTTTTAGTAATCGCATAAGAAGAATCAACAGATCCAACACTATTAGCTGTGTATTCTGTATTCACAGCTGGCATTGCAAAACAGCTAATATTTTCTGCTTCAGGCGCATTTTCTGTTTTATCCAGATTAGAAACTTCCCAGGAACCATTGAAATACATAGCTGTCTGTCCACTTGCAAATTGTAACTGTGCTTCTTCTCTCGATACACCAGTAAATCCGTCTTCAAAATATCCTTTTTCAACTTCTTCTTGGAATAATTTTCCAGCCTCGACCATAGCTTCATCATTCCACTTGCCAGTACCATCTCTCAAGGAATCATAGAATTCTTTACCTTTAATTCCATCACTTAACTGCTGAATATACTGCGAAACAAGCCATGCATCATCTGCTGTGGAAGCCAATGCAACCGGTGTTATCCCATTTTCCTTTAAAGTATCGCATACCTGAACATATTCATCATAAGTAGTTGGAACTTCCAGATTATACTGATCAAAAATAGCAGTATTATAATACATAACAGCCATACACTGCTGTGTCGGAATGCCATATACTTCATTATCATAAGTTAACTGTTCCAGAGTTCCATCATTAAAACTATTCTTCCATTCTTCATCTTCATCCAGATATTTCTGAAGGCTTACAATCTTATTTCCATTTACAAAATTTTCAAGATATCCCAACTCCCATGTGAAAATAATATCTGGTTCTGAATCTGAGGCCATCATAGTTGTAAGTTTTGTTTTATAATCTGCATTACTGATATTCTGTGATTCAACAATAACTCCCATATCATTTGTCTTATTAAAGTTTTCAATAACTTTTCGATACCCCTGCATATACGCATCTGAGTCAGATCCGTTTAGCATAATAGTTAATTTAGTTAAATCATCATCTGCCTTTGCTTCTTGCGTATTTTCTGATTTTGAATTGCTTCCGCCACATCCGGTAAGCATGCTTGCCGCCATTGCTCCAATCAGTAAACATACTGTAAATTTTTTCATTTTGTTCTTTCCTCCCTTGTGATATTTGTATATATCTCTGTGTTTTTCATAAGAATATTTTATCAATTTTACCTTTTATTTAAAGATAGAATCATGTCCTTTTTGGTTGTTATTTTGTCATTCATTTGTTAGATTTTTATCTTTTATCATTTTTACACAATGCTTTTTATAGCAATCCTAATAAATTTTTGCAACATAAAAGGAGACTCTTTCGTAGTCTCCCTTTATATTTGTCCAGTTCTTATGCTTCTTCCACTATCTTCAGATTCCAAGGCAGAACAGTAATGTTTTCTCCATCCTGCACAGATTCCTCTGAAAACAGTTCTGTTCCGTCTGCACCATGATATACAACATTCTGCTCTTCTGCAGAATAGTTCAGGATATATCTGACATATTTACCCAGATCATTGGTTCCTTTTCTTACGATCACCGGCCAGCTATACTCCGGAATTTCTACTTCTGCGCTGTTAAGTGCATCTGTGAGTACTGCTTTTAAAGTGTTGTCATCTGTCATACAGCCAATGTAAATGGCAATTCCTTTTCCATAATGGTTCTTTGTGATTGCTGCGTATTCCTTCCAATTATAATGGTCATAGGATGCAAGTACTTCTGCTTCCTGCGGCATTAATAATTCCATGAATATTTTTGCTTCAGCTTTTTCGTCTGCTCCCTTTGCAGTTCCATTGATAATGCTTCCTGACAGCCCTGTATTCTTCGGGAAAGTGAACTGCTGGTAGCTGATACCGAAACAGTTACTCAGAATATGCGGCTGCATTTCATGGCTTACCTTAATATTCTCATTCGCAAATGCAGTCTTAAATGTTGCCACCAACGTACCACCATCTGCCACATACTGTTTCAGTCTTTCCAGAAGTTCATCTGGTGCTGCATAGAGTGCCGGGACAAAGATTGCTTTATACTGTTCCAGATTATCAGATTCCGGCCATACGAAGTCACACTCAATATTCATCTGATACAGTGCATCATAAATCCAGCGCACAACATCATTATATCCAATGCCATTGTTTCCTGCCGCAGTTGCCTCGATTCCGAACCACTTGAGAGCCGTTAATGCCTCATTACTTACAAGGATAGCAACATCATTTTTCTTCTTCAGATTCACCAGATGACTTCCGATTTCTGAAAATTCCTTACCCATAATACATGCTTCGCGATATGGCGCATTCTCCTGCATGTCATGACTGAGAAGTCCCTTCCAGTATGTCTCAAAAGAATTATGAATAGAATGCCAATGCCAGTACATTACGCTGTTAGAACCACTTGCAAGGTGACTATAACCCTGAAGTCTGAGCTGTCCCTTGTACGGAGTCCATCCCGGATAACCCTGAGCTTCTGTTTCCAGAACAAGATAGTTATCTCTCTTTAAAGAACGTGTCATATCACCGCCAAATGCAATCTCTGCCCCTGTCAGATCATCCTGTGTTGGATGATAAATATCTGTGCCTGCAATCGTCAGTGCCTTCGCTGCATGATAATGGTTTACATCCGGCTGTACTCCATAGGAATATCCCCGCCATTCAAAGTCAAAATTATGAGTGATAAACTGATCTTCTCTGCGGTATTCATTTACGATATCTGCCTGCCAGCTTAAGAATTCGTCCACCAGCGTTCTCTGGAACTTCTCAAATTCAGCTCCGAGGCTTCCATTGATCGTTCCTCTCACATCAGGGAAATCTTCCCACGCATTGATGCGGTTGCTCCAGTAATCCAGACCAAATTCATGATTCATAGCATCCAGATCATTATTAAATTTCCTGCGGAGATATTTCACAAATTTCTCCTGCACATTCTTTCCGGCTGTTCCGTAGTACTTGGTTTCATTGTCTACCTGAAAACCAATAACGCATTTTCTGTGTGCGGTACACTCCATTAATTTACGGATCACACGCTCTGCATAGAAACGATACACCGGATGAGTGATGTCCATGATCTGACGGGCTCCGTAAATACCTCTGCCCTTTACAGTCTCTGCCATTACATCCGGATGAGACTTCACCATCCATGTAGGAATCGCATAAGTAGGAGTTCCAATGATCACATTAATCCCAGCCTCTTCCATTGCGTCCATTACACGTTCTACATGAGAAAAATCAAACACACCCTCCTGCGGCTCACAGGTACTCCATGTAGACTCTGCAATCCTTACTGTATTGATTCCTGCTTTTTTCATCATTGCAACATCCTGCTGCAGACGGTCATATGGCATATATTCATCATAATATGCCGCTCCGAAAAGAAGTTCCTTCATTATAATCATATCCTCCTGTTAATATCTGTCCAATTAGCTGTTGATTTCTTATGAACCTTATATTAACCAAGCCGTGCGGATTATTCTATCATCTATTTTAGGTGAATATCATTTATTTTTGTTCTTTCCATTTTCCATATTTCTTTCTGTATCTGGCAGGTGTCATTCCTGTCTGCTGACGGAAAATATTCCCGAAATAACTCTGTGAGCAGAAAGAAAGATAATTTGCAATCTCTTTTACTTCATAATCAGAATAACGAAGCATATTTTCGGCAAGACGTATTTTTTCTTTACGGATATATTGCTGTATGGTAATCCCTTCAATCTTATGAAAAAGATCCGATAGGTAGCTGGTATTTACTCCTATTTTCTGCCCGATTTCTCCTATTATGATTTCACTGTGAAGATTCTGATAAATATAATTCTTTGTCCGCTCAACCAGCTCATTTTTCTGCTGATTCTTATGAATTTCCGCCACACATTCTGCAAATTCGTATTCTGCCTGACGCATCATGGAATCGATTTTTACTGCATTATTCATATCCTCGATCTTCATAATGTAACCATCCACCATGGAAAAAGCCTCTTCCGGAATCATTCCCCCGCTGATGGCTGCACGGGATGCAAGTGCGATAACACAGATGGCAATATTCTTTGACTGACGGACCTGATTTTTGGCAAGCTGTCCTACTTCTCCACGATAAGTTTCAGCCAGACTACGGTTAAGCATTTCCACATCTCCATGACGGATACTATCCAATTCACGCACTTCCTGATCATAAGGATTATGCGGAAGATCCTGCTCCTGATGCTCGAAAATAGCACTGAAAATCTGCCCTTTCACCTCTATAATATCTGTTTCCCGAATTCCATTCTTCTGCCAGAGATCATTAATCGTCAGTTCTTTTCCTGTTATCATGTGATAGAGCATCAGAATTCCTGAGCCAAACACTTTAAGTTCACAAAACGACAGACGAAAGCCCGTCTCATTACTGATATGGTGATGCTGCATCAGATAATGTTCTGAATCTTTTGTATGCTTTTCAGTGCTGACAGGACCAACCACAATTTTTGCAAAATGCTTTTTTTCATCCAAACGGCTTCCACTTTTCGATTCATTATTTGTCTCGTTTTGAATCTCACCACTTTCTAATGAAATAACAGCATAAAGAATCGTATCCTTCTCATAGAAAAGATCTGGGTAATCTTTTTTTTCACGATTATGAACAGCAGATAGAAATTCCGAATTTGTAAATAAAGGATTGTACTGCGCCGCCATGTCCCCATAACAGGCTTCTATTGCACCTGATTTACTGATACAGGTAATATTGCCATGCAGAATACGCACCATCTGTTCGCAAATATATTCAAGATTCATGTTTTTCTCCCTAAAGCGTGCAAATTGCAGAAATGATTTGTCTAACACGCCCTAAACTATAATCGCTTTAGTCTACTAACTTTTTATCTTTTCTGTTGGATATTATAGCATGTATAATCATCTTAAATAAAGACTTATCCTGCTTTTTGTAAGAACCTTCGAAAACACTTATCTTCTTGGTGATATATTCAGTAATACACAAAAGAAACCACAAGCAATCAGTGCTCATGGTTTCTTAAATTTATCTGTATTATTTTAATTTTCTTCCATTTCGCGTAAATACCGGAATCTGTGAAAGAGGAGCATCAACTTCTATTACCTGTCCACCTTCATAAATTTCTTCTGTATCAAAATTTGTCCACTGAGAGCCCTCTGGAAGATATATGGTACGTTTTCTCATATCAGCATAAGTAACCGGTGCTACCAGAACATCTGGGCCAAACATATACTGATCTTCTATCTCCCAGCATTTTGAATCTTTTGGAAAATCATAGAACAAAGGTCTCATAACCGGAGTGCCTTTCTCATGCGCTGCCTCCATTAATTCTGTAATATATGGTTTCATACTTTCACGTAATGCCAGATACTTCTTACAGATTTCATATGCCTCTTCACCAAAAGACCATACCTCATTATCAGCTCCGGAAACACAGGCTGCCCCACCTTCCTTTCCCATAGGCTCCTTTAGAGGTTCACGATAGCCATGAAGTCTCATAACCGGACAGAAAGTTCCATATTCAAACCACCTTACCAGAAGTTCCTGAAATTTTGGATCTTTTGGATCACCACCATGGAATCCGCCAATATCTGTAGTCCACCACGGAATTCCGGCAAGACCCATATTTAGTCCTGCTGCTAACTGATTTCTCAGACTTGAAAAACTAGAATGAATGTCTCCGGACCATACCAGTGCTCCATACTTTTGAGAACCAGCCCACGCACATCTCAACAGGTTAATAATATTTTCCTGTCCCTCTGCTTTCATTCCGTCAAAAAATGTTTTTGCATATAATGCCGGATAAATATTTCCAACCTGTACATTTGGTCCCATATGATAACGATAATTATCAAAATCATATACACTATATTCTGGTTCTGCTTCATCAAGCCAGAATACTTTTATCCCTTTATCATAATAATTCTTTTTCGCTTTCTGCCATACATATTCTCTTGCGGCCGGATTGGTAGCATCATAATGTACCGTATTTCCCTGGAAATCCATAACAATACGAAAACCTCTATCTGTACGAATCAGATATCCTTTTTCTTTCATCTCCTGGAAATTCTCGCTTCTATAATCTACTGTCGGCCAGATAGATACCATAAGCTCAATTCCCATTTCTTTTAATTCCTGAATCATCGCATCCGGATCTGGCCAATATTTTTCATCAAATTTCCAGTCGCCCTGTAATGGCCAATGAAAATAGTCAATAACAATAACAGAGATAGGAAGACCTCTTTTCTTGTACTCTCTTGCTACATTAAGAAGTTCATCCTGAGTCTGATAACGAAGTTTGCACTGCCAGAATCCCATAGCATAATCTGGCATCATAGGTACAGTTCCTGTTACCGATGCATATGCCTCTTCAATTTCTGCCGGTGAATCACCTGCTGTAATCCAGTAATCCAGAACTTTTGTAGAATATGCCTCCCAAGTTGTAATATTCTTTCCAAACATTACTCGTCCTACACCAGGATTATTCCATAGAAATCCATATCCCAGAGAAGAAACAGCAAATGGAACACTTGCCTGAGAATTTCTCTGTGCCAATTCCAGATCTGTTCCTTTCAGATTCAGATATGGCTGCTGATATTGACCCATTCCATAAATTTTCTCTTCCGGATTAGATACAAATCTCATAGAAAGATGATAATCTCCACCAAGAATTGGCTTAAACTCTCTTGCTTCAATATCCAAAGCGCTACAATAATCAGCAAACACATCAAGACGATTTCTAAGATATTCATCTAAAAGAATTTCATCTTTTGAATTGTAAATAGTCAATTTTCCATAAGAAGAAATCACGGCTTTTATTTTTCCATTAATAATAGAAGCTCTTTTTTCTTCAATCTGAATCTTCGGAACAATATCCTCTACCGGCATTTCTAATGCCCAGTTTTCCTTTGGCATTTCTGCCAGTTTAGTTGCCCGGATACGGAAGCTGTTCGCTCCCCATGGCTGAATCCAAAGTTCCTCTGCATCATAATGAAATTTCAGGCAATTATTTTCAGTTCTAAACACGTCCATTATTTGTCCTCCTAGATTAATTTATCAACCCTTTACGGATCCGCTTGTCATACCTTCTACAATATGTTTCTGCATAGTCAGGAATATAATACAGCATGGCAGAATCAAGAGTACGCCATAAGCCATAATACTGTTCCATTTAGTTCCATACTGGTTCATGTATGTATAAATTGCTGATGTCATAGGTCTCATTGTATCTTTTGTATTAAATGTCATTGAGTAAACCAAATCATTCCATCCAAATACAAAGCTGAAACATGCTGCCGTAATAACTGTAGGTTTGCTAATCGGAATACATATTCTGAAAAATACTCCAAGAGAGGTACAACCATCAATTTTAGCTGCATCCTCCAGTTCCTTAGGCATACTCAGGAAACCTGGCCTTAACATCAAAACTACAAACGGAATAGAAATAGTAGCTGTAGATAAAATTGGAGCTAAATAAGAATTCAGCAGTCCCAGTTTTGAAAAAATCAAAAACAGTGGTGTCAATACAAGTGATGCAGGAAGCATCTGTGTTACCAGAAAAACAAGTACGAAAAGTTTCATTCCTTTTACTTTATATCTTGCCAGCCCATAAGCTGCAGGTACTGATAATACTAAAGACAGAATCATAGAGCCTAATGCAATGATGACAGAGTTTTTTAATGTAACACTAAGATTTCCAATCAGGTCTTTATATGCCGTAATTGTAAATTTCTTCGGCCAAAGTGTAGGTACACTTGAAAAGATCTCACTGTCAATCTTAAAAGAATTGACTATGATCCAATATAATGGAAACAAAAATATGCATGCAATAATTACAGCCAGAATACTCAGAAGAATATTTTTCTGCTTATCTCTTAAATGTATTTTTCTCATAATGAGCTCCTTTCTTCTGTTTATATAGTTTCGTCTTTTGAAATAGTTTTTAAATATATCAATGCAACAATAAACAGGCAGATAAACAATACATTTGCTGCAGCTGCACCTTCTCCGAAATGGAATGTCTGGAAAGACAGTTTGTAGGAATATGTGGATAATACTTCTGTCGCATCTACCGGTCCGCCTCCAGTCATAACATATACCAAGTCAAATACTTTGAAGGTAAGTACGAATCCCAGAATCAGTACTGACATAATTGTTGGTTTTAAAAGAGGAATCGTGATTTTAAAGAATTTCTGTACTGATGTTGCTCCATCAATTGATGCAGCCTCATAAACATCGCCTGGAATATTATTTAATCCAGTTGTAAGGAGCAGCATATTAAACGGAATACCAACCCATGAATTGGCAATGATCAGAACCACCATTGCTGTATTACCTTTTAACAGCCATCCTATCGGACTTTTAATAAGGTGAAGGTTCATTAAAATAGTGTTAATAATTCCACTGCTTTCTCCAAACATGAATTTAAACACAAGTGCAGTAACCGTAACCGGAAGCATCCAACTGATAACGATAAACCCTCTTATTGGTTTTGCTAATGTGAATTTTTTTACAAAAAACATTGCCAGCAGGAATCCCAATGAAAACTGGATTACCAGACATCCGATTGTATATACAAATGTATGAAGCACTGATTTACGGAATGTTACATCCGAAAAAATCGCCTTAAAATTATCAAGCCCTACAAAATTTCTTGCCGCACTAGCCAGTGTCGTCGCCGTTACATCCTGTAAACTGATAATCCAGTTATATACAATAGGATATCCTATAAAGATCAGCATATAAATAACTGCAGGAAGAATAAAAAAATAACCTATCCGTCTCTCCCTTTTTTCGCTCTTACTGTTCATCTGGCTCCTCCTTTTTACAATTTTGAGCATAAAAATCCCATCACATCACAATTAATATTGTATATGCGATGGGATTCTCTGATTTTTTATTAATTTATTTGTTTATTTATCAAGAGCATCAATTTTTGCCTGAGCATCGCTCATAGCTGTATCTACATCTTTCTGACCAGAAAGTACTTCCTGTTCTGCTGAATAGATAGCTTCAGAGATTTCTGGCCATACAGGTGAAGGACCTCTGGATTCTGCAGTAGGAAGAATCTCGGCAAAAGTAGCATTTAATGGATCATCTTTGTACATTTCCTGTACATCTACATCTGCTCTTGGTGAATAACGTCCAATCGCTTCACAGATTTTTGCCGACTCTTCTTTACTGGTAATCCATGTAAGGAATTTCCAGCTTGCTTCTACATTAGCGCCTTTACAGATAGCTACGTTCTCTCCACCAAGTACAGAAGCATAATCTCCATCATCTGCTTTCGGAACTTTAGCCACTCCATATTCCAGATCCGGAGCATCATCAGAAAGTCCTGAGAACTGCCACGGTCCGTTAATCATCATAGCTGCCTGTCCTGATGCAAACTGTTTCTCTGCATCTGCCTGTGTCCAGTTAATACATTCTTTGCTGATATATCCTTTATCCATTAAGTCTTTCAGGTAAGTCATAGATTCTTTGGACTCATCACTTGTAAGATTTTCCACGCTTCCACCTGCTGAAAGAAGCCATGGCATATACTGGAAAGTTCCCTCTTCATTTCCAATTGCAGAAATTGCAAGACCTTTACAAGTATCTGTTGTCAGTTTTTCACATGCCGCCTCTAACTCTGACCATGTTGTAGGTACTTCTACTCCTGCCTCTTCCAACATAGATTTATTATAGAAAAGTCCCAGACAGTTATTTCCCCAAGGTAATCCATAAAGTTTATCGTCATAATAACAGGAGTTAATGGATCCTTCCATAAAATCTGCTTCATCCCATGAATTGTACAGATCCGTAATATCCTCAAATACTCCCATGGACGCATAAGAAGCATGATCCGGGTTATCTACCATTCCACAATCTGGAAGTTCTCCGGAAACTACACCTATGGTGTACTGTTTCATCAGTTCTTCTCTTGGAAGATACTGTGCCGTTACATGAACTTCATCCTGAGAATTATTGAATTCCTCAATTGCTTCATTTACGAACTTACCTTCTTTGTCTTCTGACATATAATGCCAGAAAGTAATCTCTGTAGGCTCCGCTGCCGATACCGTTCCTACATTTGTCAGACTGCCTGCCATAAGCGCTGCGATTGCAACTACTGCAATTCTTTTTTTCATTTGTTACCCTCCTTAAATAATGTTCTGTTCTCTTTGTTTGTAACTGTAGTATAGCAGTCAGAAGCACTAAAAAAAATTCTATTTTTCTAAAAAAAGTGTAATTATTTTACAGTTTTCAATGCAAACTGTTTAGCAGATACCCCTGCATATTCTTTGAATACTTTAGAGAAGTATTTTTGATCCGGGTATCCCACAGCACAGGCAACTTCATATATCTTCATATCGGTACCAGTCAAAAGTTCTTTTGCTTTCTCCATTCTTACCTGTCGCAGATAATTTGAAAAAGTAATTCCGGTTTCTTTTGCAAAAAGATTTCCAAGGTACTCCGGAGTCATATGAAACTTTTCAGCTATGGCATCCAACTGCAGTTTCATTCCATATGACTCTTCTATCACATTAATCATTTCTCTAACAATATCCGAACAGTTTTCTCTGTCCAGTCCCTGTGTTATTTCTTTTTCCTCATTTAATTTGTTCAGCAATTCTTTCACGTCTGAAACAGATGCCGGCTTCAGCAGATAATCCATTACTCCTAATTGGATTCCCTGCTGTGCATACTCAAATTCTGCATAACCACTCAATATCACAAAGTCACAGGATGCTCCCATTTCTTTTGCCTGACGTATCATAGATAATCCATCCATTTTCGGCATTTTTATATCTGTAATGACCACCTCAGGCTCCATATCACTGATCATTTTTAATCCTTCAAAACCATTTTCTGCTTCTCCTATGACTTTACATCCCATATCCAGTTTATTAATCAGAGTGGATAAGCCGTTTCTGATACGAAATTCATCTTCTACAATAATTATCTTCTTCATAATTTGCTCTTCTCCTATGCTACAATAATCCCCGGATCTTTTCTTGGAATAACAAGAATAAATTCTGTTCCACTTCCAAGTTTACTTTTGACCATAATATCAGCTTCTTCCTGATAGTAAATACGAAGTCTGTGAATTACATTACTAATACCAATACTTTCACTATTAAGTGCTCCATTTTCCCCAATTTCTTTTCGAATCCGTTCTAATGTCAATATGTCCATCCCGCATCCATTATCTCTGATGTGAATCTCGAGCTTTCCATCCTTTCTGACGCAGGCTTCTATATTAATCATTCCACCTTCTTTTACATTTTCAAATGCGTGAAGAATCGTATTTTCAATTATAGGCTGCAAAAGCATTTTATATACAGGAAACCCCATTGCATCTTCTGTTACATCATAAACACAATCAAAAGAATTCTGAAAACGATCTCTTTGAAGAAATACATATTTTTTAAGCCAGCTTATTTCTGCCTCCAGACAAACCATACTTTCAATGTTTGACACACTGTACCTTAAAAGACTCCCTAATGTTGCCAGCATATCACTAATTTCTTCTTCATCATTTTCAATAGCACGCCAATTAATAGAATCCAGCGTATTAAAAAGAAAATGCGGATTAATCTGTGCTTCTAATGCTTTAATTTCTGCATGTTTTTGACTGATTGCCGCCTCCTGAATCTCTATGTTTTTCTTTTCAAGCGTCTCTACCAGATGGTTAATACGTACTGTCATTTTGTTAAACTGACGTACAATCGTATACAACTCATCTTCTTTGTTAACATCTACTTTAAGCTCTTCCGTTTGTTTTCCCTCATAATTTCGCAATCCCTGTGAAATTTTCTGGATATTTCCAATGTACCTCCCAAAAATCCCCCATACGAGTGCACAAACTATTATTACTACGATTACAACAATTATTATTACTGCCCATAAAGTATGATAAATATCTTCCCTGTAAATTGCTCTGTCAATAATATGTACAATTGACCACTGAGTAGACTGAATCGGATATTTCCGTATTTCCAATGTAGAAACATTTTTATAAATCTCCCCCAGATAAGAATCCAGACTTATATTAATAAATTTATCCTTTGTTCCGGCAATAATTTTATTATAATCATCTATAATAACCGTTTCTACCCCTTTTACAGAACTCTCACTTTCACTATTGAACAACAGACAATTATCATCCAGTGCAATAATCAGAACTCCGCTCTGTTCCTGTGTTCTAAGATCACGTACAGGAAATCCCATAAGAATCGCCTGGTCATCTCTTACTTCTTCAATACCTATATTTACAGTAGCAATAAATGTTAATGCCTGATTGTTATTCACTTCATCATAGATTTCCGTTCTTTTCTTAGATTCTGACCAGATACTGTCATACTGACTTCCATACCATCGAGAATAACTCACATATTTCCCACTGTCAGAAAGAAATACAGCTGCCCTGATCTGGTCATACGTATTAATACCATTACTTAAGATTTTCTTGATTTTCAGCTCATCAACAGAATCACTGATATTATACATTTTAGCAAGATTAATAAATTCTGAATCTGCAACCAGTTCATACATTACATTTTCATAATTCTCCATTCTTTCCTGCACAATGATTTCATGCTGTTGTGCATTTTCATTCAATATATTATATGCACTGTCCAAAATCCTCTGATAATATACTCCGGTAATTATCAATGCAATCAAAAGCATAGGTATTATTGTCAGTACCAGATAAATTGTTATAATTTTCCTTTGAAAGCTATGAGGATTACCAACAAAACGTTCCAGATAATTTTTCATTATTTGTATCATTCCTTTTAAATATTGTATAACAATCTGTAGATTATAAGTTATCTATGCATCAACATTTATTTATATCAATTTATAAAATTGTCTCTTTCCAAAAGACTAATAAATTATAACATAATTTATACCGAAATAAATATATATAGTTTCATCATAGCACAAAGAAACTTATAGTGTTACTGAGAGCATAGTAAACAGTAACGTTATAGTTTAAATTCCCACAGAAATTTACCTACAACCAAAAAACTGCTAGCAGACTATGTACTAACAGTTTTTTCAGTTACATTACCCACAGGAAAAATCTCATATCCTGAACTATATTCTTTTTATATTCTCTTTCAGTTAAAGCGAATCTCATCCGCTAATTCCTTTGCTTCTTTTACCATAACCTGAATCTGATCAAATTCACCGTTTCTGATCATATCTCCCTTTACCATCCAGCTTCCGCCACAGCACAGAATCTTATCACAAGATAAATAGTCTTTCAAATTTCCGGTATTTATTCCTCCTGTCGGCATAAATTTAAGGTTCTGGTATGGTGCTGCCATTGCCTTTATCATGGCAATTCCACCAGCCTGCTCTGCCGGGAAAAATTTAACCACTTTCAATCCTCTTTTTACAGCCTGGGCAACTTCTGAAGGGGAAATACATCCAGGAAATACCGGAATGTTTTTTTTCAGGCAATAATCCACGATTTCCGGGTCAAACCCTGGACTTACAATAAATTTTGCACCAGATTTCACTGCAAGATCTACCTGTTCTGTAGTCAGTACAGTTCCCGCTCCTACCAGCATATCCGGATATGTTTCTGACATCAGACGAATACTTTCTGCCGCTGCCTCTGTACGGAATGTTACTTCCGCACATGGAAGTCCGCCCTCAGACAGAGCCTTTGCTAAAGGAATCGCATCTTTTTTATCTTCCAGAACAACAACCGGCACTACTCCTAATTTCTGAAACTGTTCTTCTATTGTTTTCATAATCTCTGCCCCTTTATCTTTTAATATCAAAATTCATCTGCATCACATGACGGATCAGTGAAACATCATCGGTAATGTTTCCATCTCCATGAAGTGTATGCTTGATCGCACTGCTGGCCACTCCGAAATTTACGGTATCTTCCGGAGTAAATTTCTGCATAAGTGCGTAAATAATTCCACTTACAAACGCATCACCACCGCCAACACGATCCAGAATATTAAATGTCAGTTTTCTGCTCTCATAAGTCTTTCCCTCATACCACAGGTATGCTTTCAGACTGTTTTCACTACAGCTTGGAGAATATCGTACATGTCTGGCAATACATTTCAGATTCGGATATCTTTTAACAAATGCATTGAAGACTATCTCTTGCTGTTCTAAATCTGGCTGAAATGGGATATCATCCTTCACGTCTCCTGCACTGTAATTATTTTCGTCTTTCCATAAGTGATATGGTTCTATTCCCATCAAAACATCGACATACGGAAGACACGCTGTACAGAATTCTCTTGCCTCTTCCCAGCTCCATAATGTACTTCTGAAATTTCCATCAAAGCTGACGGTGATTCCATTCTTTTTTGCAATTTTCAGACAGTCTATGATCATTTTTCTGCAACGCTCTCCCAAAGCAGGGGTAATCCCACTTAAATGCAGCCAGGTATAGCCATCCAGTAATTTTTCCAGATCGACCTTAGTAAAATCATACTCATCAAAAGCACTGTGTTTTCTGTCATAAATGACCTTACTTGGACGAATCCCATATCCAGTCTCCAGATAATATGTTCCTAATCTATGTGTCGGAGTTTCTTCAGATGTACTGAAAATTACAGGTGTACAGTCAACATCATTACTTTTCATCATTCTTATCGCACTTTTTCCAAGGCTATTATCCGGTACAACCGTAAAGTATGAGCTGTCTATCCCTAGATTTGCCAGAGACAATGCCACATTCGCCTCACTTCCTCCATATCTCGCTTCAAAACAATCTGCCGTCCGGATTTTTTCACAGTCAGGAGGAGTCAGACGCAACATAATTTCACCCATTGTTATAAATCTTTGTTTTCTATTTTCTTCCTGATACATAATCAATTCCTTTTCTCATATCCCATTTGATCAATATTCCAGATATGCACCCTTCATCGGACTTGCCGCATGCTGGCTGAATAACCTCAAAACTCCTTTTCTATATTTCGGCTCTCTTGGTCTCCAGTTTTTGCGTCTTTCTTTTAGTATCTCATCAATCTCTTCTGCTGTTTTGCGCTCTCCGGCAATTCCAATGATATTCAGTTTTCGCTCCATTACATCAATTTCAATCAGATCGCCTTCTTCTACCAGAGCGATAGGACCGCCATCTACTGCCTCAGGGCTGCAATGTCCGATCACCGGACCTGTTGAAGCTCCTGAGAATCTTCCATCTGTGATCAGAGCGATACTTTTTCCTAATTCTTTATCACTGCTGATTGCCTCAGATGTATAAAACATTTCCGGCATTCCGCTTCCTTTTGGTCCTTCATAACGGATAAAGACAGCATCACCTTTCTGAACTTTATGTTTCAGAACCGCATCCAGACATTCTTCCTCACTGTCAAATGGTCTCGCACGAAGAACCGACTTGAACATTTCTTTCGGACACGCCGTATGTTTGATAACAGCACCTTCAGGCGCAAGATTACCTCTTAATACTGCAATACTTCCATCTGTTCCAATGGCTTTGTCATATGGACGGATAATATCTTCTTTTGAAATTTTAATACCATATCTCTGATTAAATTCCTGCAGCCATTTATCACATTTCTCATAAAATCCGTTCTTTTTCAGATCATCAAGATTTTCACCAAGAGTCTTTCCTGTTACCGTCATTACATCAAGATGCAGATGTTCTTTAATTTCTTCCATGATGGCCGGAACTCCTCCTGCATAATAGAAGCATTCTGCGGGCCATCTTCCAGCCGGACGAACATCTAACAGATATCTTGCATTTCTGTGAAGGCAGTCAAAAGTATCTCCTGTAATTTCTATTCCAAACTCATGTGCGATTGCCGGAATATGGAGAAGACAGTTTGTACTTCCTGAAATTGCTGCGTGAACCAGGATTGCATTTTCAAAGCTTTCCATTGTTATAATATCGCTTGGACGCATATTCTCTGTCTGCGCCAATTTCACTGCCTGTCTTCCGGCCTCTCTTGCATATGCCAGAAGATCCGGGCTGGTTGCCGGCATTAATGCGCTTCCCGGAAGTGCAAGTCCTAACGCTTCTGCCATAATCTGCATGGTTGATGCAGTTCCGATAAAAGAGCATGCTCCACAGCTTGGACATGCATTACATTTAGCCCAGTCCAGCTTTGCCTCATCAATTTCGCCTCTCTCATATTTCGCGCTGTACATGCCAAGCTGTTCAAGAGTAAGCATCTCTGGTCCGGCATTCATTGTTCCACCAGGAACAACAACGGCTGGAATATTGACTCTTGCCAGCCCAATCAGATTTCCCGGCATTCCTTTATCACAGCTGGAAAGATAGACACCTGCATCAAATGGAGTCGCATTGGCATGAATCTCTATCATATTTGCAATCATTTCTCGGCTTGCCAGACTGTAATTAATTCCATCTGTTCCCTGACTTTCCCCGTCGCAGATATCAGTACAGAAGTAACGCGCTCCAAAGCCTCCGGCTTCTGCAATACCTTTTCTGACTTCTTCTACCAATATATTTAAATGTCCGCTTCCCGGATGACTGTCACCATAAGTGCTTTCAACCATAATCTGCGGTTTCCCAAGATCTTCCTTTTTCCATCCTGTTCCGATTCTTAATGGGTCTAATTCCGGCGCTAATTTACGCATTTCCTGACTTTTTAAATTCATGATTTTTCCTCCTGCTAAGCAATTTAGACGTAAGATTATTCGAGAAATCAACCTGTTTGTACACCAGTACATCATTTTCGAAATAACCAGAGCATTTTTCAAACATGTGCTAAAATATATATGGTAATTTTTTATTATGAAACGATAAACCATACGATCGTTGCTCCAACAATTCCTACTAAACCAACAATCGTTTCCATCACTGTCCATGTTTTCAGATTTGTCTTTTCATCAACTTCAAATAAAGATTTGGAAAGCCAGAAACCGGAGTCATTTACATGGCTGAAGGCTGTTCCTCCTGCTGCAATCGCGATAGTAAGTGTTGCAAGCTGCAACTGTGAAAGACCTGAAACCCTAGGCATGGAAGCGATGATACCTGCTGCCATAGTCATAGATACTGTAGCCGATCCAACAGACACTCTGACCGCCGCTGCTACCAGAAATGCCACCACTAGCTGAGCCGGTTTCATAAACGGAATATTATTTCCGGCAAATTTTCCAAACACCGGTCCTGCCAGGATCATTGCCGGGATTCCAATAATAATTCCAAGAATAATAACGGCCGCGGCGGAAAGAATAACAAGCAGCAGGTAAAACAGCCGACACCGCCGGTACAGGAGAAGAAGGAAGATGAAATCAAAACCATCACACTTCCGGAAACCATGACGATCAAAGAGCTGGCTGACGCTATGAAGATCCAGGCATCTGCGATCATCAAAAAGCTCTTCCTGGAAGGTGTTATGGTAACGGTAAACCAGGAGATCGATTTTGAAAAAGCAGAAGAGATCGCACTGGAGTTCAACTGCATCGCAGAAAAAGAAGAAAAAGTAGATGTGATCGAAGAGCTTCTTCATGAAGAAGAGGAAGATGAGAGCACCATGGTTTCAAGACCGCCTGTAGTCTGTGTTATGGGTCACGTTGACCACGGTAAGACTTCTCTTCTGGATGCGATCCGTAACACGCATGTGATCGCAAAAGAAGCTGGCGGTATTACTCAGCACATCGGTGCTTATGTCGTAGATATCAACGGACAGAAGATCACATTTCTGGATACACCGGGACATGAAGCATTTACTGCCATGCGTATGCGTGGTGCAAATGCAACCGATATTGCGATCCTGGTTGTTGCAGCAGATGACGGTGTAATGCCGCAGACTGTAGAAGCGATCAACCATGCAAAAGCAGCCGGCACAGAGATCATCGTTGCGATCAACAAAATCGATAAGCCAAGTGCCAACATCGACCGTGTAAAACAGGAACTTTCCGAGTATGAACTGATTCCGGAAGACTGGGGCGGAAGTACGATCTTTGTTCCGGTATCTGCCCATACACACGAAGGTATCGACACACTGCTTGAGATGATCCTTCTGACTGCTGAAGTTTCTGAACTGAAAGCAAACCCGAACCGTGCAGCAAGAGGTCTGATTATCGAGGCTGAGCTGGATAAAGGAAAAGGTCCGGTAGCAACGGTTCTGGTTCAGAAGGGTACGCTGCATGTCGGTGATCCGGTAGCATGCGGTTCCAGCTATGGCAAAGTCCGTGCGATGATGGATGACAAGGGAAGAAGAGTAAAAGAGGCAGGTCCTTCTACTCCGGTAGAGATCCTTGGTCTTTCCGATGTACCAAACGCAGGTGAGATCTTTGTTGCATGCGAAAATGACAAGGAAGCAAGAAACTTTGCAGAAACCTTCGTAAGTGAAGGAAGAGAACGACTGCTCGAAGAGACAAAGGCAAGAATGTCT
>OGXC01001260.1_pt1 | contig 19853 bp, 20 predicted proteins | sample 1576201 | NCBI WGS metagenome assembly OGXC01 (sample SAMEA3541562, study PRJEB24748) | human gut metagenome | biome: human gut; feature: human-associated habitat; material: faeces | place: China | collected 2012 | reverse complement strand
ATCGTGGATGATGCAACCGGAAAAGAACTGATCCATTACTGAAGGCTAAGGGGAGACGGCAGGTGATGAACTGTGTGGAACAGACCCTGCCAGAGGATGCCGGTTCATTTAATGAAGCCCTTATGGACCTGGGACAGGAAGTATGTATTCCCCGGTTTCCCCGGTGCAGCGAATGTCCGATAGCATCCTGGTGCAGAGCGCACAGGGAGGGAAAAGAAAAGGAACTGCCGGTGAGGACAAAAAAGAAAAAGCAGGAAACTCTTTATCTGGCTGCCGCATTGATTTTGTGCCATGGTGCATTTCTGATGCATAAAAGGCCTGAAAAGGGAATGCTGGCCTCTATGTGGGAATTCCCTATGGTTCTGGCACACACACCGGAGGAGGCGGAAAGGGAGCTTGGCAGGCGCTGGAACTGCCGGCTCGAGGGTCCGGCGATTGTTTTTTCTTCTGCAGGTGCAGGGAGTATCAGCGCTCTTTTGATATTTGATTCTAGCTGTTTGACTGCATTTTCTTCTGCAGGTGCGATGTGAGGTTGTGCCTTCGTCCTACCACCACCACGCTTGGCATGGCTTCTGTAATGAACTCCGATGGTTCATCCGTGTGATCGTTATCCACATCCATGACGATGGCATTCGAAGTCACGAAATTGTCCTTGTTTCTGTAGTTATCTTTATATTCAGCGCAGACATGATCTTTTTTGACCGCTTCCTGGAGAACATCAGAACTATCTACTTCCACCCTGTGTGGGTAATCGCAGTTAGCTTTATTCCCGGTGCAGTCGGCTGTGTAAATAACAAAATTCATATTTAACGTTCCTCCTGCAATCTCTCTGGCCCAATCTCCAGAGCTCTGTTTGTTTCACTACACGAACTATCGAAATATCTGATTTTCTTTCCGTGTCTCTTGGCTTTTGCTATCTCAGTGCACATGCCTTCACTAGCCTCTTTGCCAAATACCCACAGCTCGTCACACTTTCCAAGCAGCACCATATCCATAAACATGGCCAGCTCTCGTTCTGACTCTTCCTTCATATAAAGAGGAAGCAGCAAATGTGGCGCGAGTGGTATCGCATCCTGGTCCACTGCGAATCGACTGTATCGTTTCGCTGCTTCTGTATTGGTAACAACATCACCGGAATATTTGGAGCAGATGTAGACAAGCGGCAGATACTTCTTCTTACTTGCCTTCGCGATTGCTTCAGCTGCAGTTGGATCAGGATAGCCTTCCTGATTACGTCCAAATACGCTCATGGCTCTCACTCTCCTTTCGTTAAAAGAAAGATAGAAGTTTTACCTTCTTCAACTTCCTAAGGGGAATTGGCCACCCAGATTCCGGCCCATTTCACAAAATTTCAAAAAAATATGTCAGGCACGAATCGCTTCCTTATATAAGCGAATCAGCCTGACATTTTTATTTTCACAAAACCCGGAATTTCATCTCGTACTTTCCCTTAGGTAGTTAGAAGGGCATGCAGGCGCAGGGCTATAAGATCAAACAGGGCAAATTTATTTCATTCCGCGCCCCCGGACAGGAACGCTTCACCCGCTGCAAGACGCTGGGGGAATCCTACACCGAAGAAGCAATCAAAGAGCGTATCAAAAGCCGCGCCATCACAAGGAGGCCAAAAGAACGCAAGGGAATTTCCCTGCGGATTGATCTAGAAAATAGCATCAAGGTCCAACAGTCGGCGGGTTATGAGAAGTGGGCAAAGCTCCACAACTTGAAGCAGGCCGCAAAGACATTGAATTTCCTGACCGAACATGGGATAGACACCTACCCGGATTTGGAAAGCAAAGTGGCCGAGATCACCGCCGCCAACGACGAGGCCGCCGCTGTCCTGAAAGCTGCGGAACATCGGCTTGCGGATATGGCGGTATGGATAAAGAACATCACCACTTACAAGCAGCTCCGGCCCGTGGCGCTGGAATATGGCAAGGCAGCGGACAAGGCTAAATTTCGACGTGAGCATGAAAGCACCTTGATTTTGTATGAAGCTGCGGCAAAGGCCCTAAAGGAACATCCAGATTTCCGGGGACGATCATTACAGCATCAAGATCCACACGGAAAATGTGACAGTTGCCAGAAAGTGCTTTACATTATTGAGAAAAACATTTAATATAGAAACTGATATCTCTATACGGCGGAATGCGCACCTGGGAAAAAACAGGATCTATTCAGTCTGTGTGAAACAGCATGAGGATGCACTCCGCGTATTGAAAGCCACAAAACTTCTTACGGAGGACGGAGAGGTCGGAGAGAATCTTTCCGTTGTGGGAAATGTGGTCGTACAGAACCCCTGCTGCCGCAGGGCATTTCTGCGCGGCGCTTTTCTTGCATCCGGCTCCATCAGTGATCCGGAGAAGTTTTACCATTTTGAGATCGTCTGCGCGACAGATGCGAAAGCCCGCCAGATCCAGTCCATTATGGCAACGTTTGACATTGATGCAAAAATTGTCATCCGCAAACGCTATTATGTGGTATATATTAAAGAGGGGAGCCAGATCGTGGATATCCTGAATGTGATGGAGGCCCATCTGTCACTGATGGAACTGGAGAACATCCGCATCCTGAAAGAGATGCGCGGAAATGTCAACCGCCAGGTCAACTGCGAGACGGCAAACATCAACAAAACAGTGTCAGCCGCTGTGAAGCAGATCGAGGATATCGAGTTTATCCGCGACACGGTAGGCTTTGAAAGTCTTCCAGATGGTCTTGCGCAGATTGCAAAGGCAAGACTTTTAAAACCGGAAGCGACGCTGAAGGAACTGGGCGAAGACCTGGAACCGCCGGTTGGAAAATCGGGTGTCAACCATCGATTGAGGAAGCTTGGTGAGATGGCGGAGAAACTGCGGGAACAGGGAACCGAAACGTGAATGGAGACTAGTAAGCGCCATTCTTTGTGCAATTGAGGAGGATTATTATGACAAAACGTACGGTGACTATCGAACTTGCTTCTGGTCTGGAGGCTCGACCGATTGCGATGTTAGTGCAGCTTGCAAGCAGCTATGAGAGTACAATTTACGTCCAGAGCGACAACAAAAAGATCAATGCCAAGAGCATCATGGGCATGATGACACTTGATCTTCCGGTCGGCGAGCAGGTGGTCGTGACAGCGGACGGAGTGGACGAAGAGAAAGCAGTAAACGATATTGAAAAATATCTTAGCAACAACTAAGAAATAAGTCAGGACATGCGCAGATTTGCGCCGGAAAGCGTGTTGCAGGCTCGCTTGCATAAGCGCTTTCTGGTGCGAGGCTGCATACGGACAACGTCCGGGCTTCTTATTCGCCTGTAAGGCGGACAAGAAGAGGCATGTCTGTATATAGCGACATTACGGGACTGCCGCCTTTCGGGGTGACAGTCCTTTTGCAATTGATGATAAAAAATACGGAGGAGACAGATGGCATTTACACACTTGCATGTCCATACAGAGTACAGTCTTTTGGACGGATCCAGTAAAATAGGAGAGCTGGCGGCGCGGGCAAAAGAGCTTGGCATGGACAGCATGGCGATCACCGATCACGGTGTCATGTACGGGGTGATCGATTTTTACCGGGCAGCCCGTGCGGCCGGGGTCAAACCGATCATCGGCTGCGAGGTGTATGTCTCCCCGGGCTCAAGATTTGACCGCGAGACTGTACACGGCGAGGACCGTTACTACCATCTGGTCCTTCTCGCGGAAAACAATACAGGATACCAGAACTTGATGAAGATCGTCTCCAAAGGCTTTGTGGATGGCTTCTATTATAAACCGAGGATCGACGAGGAGGTCATGCGGGAGTACCACGAGGGAATCATCGCTTTAAGCGCCTGCCTTGCCGGAGAAGTCCCGAGATATCTGGAGAAAGGTCTCTACGAGGACGCAAAGGCGGCTGCAAAACGCCATCTGGAGATCTTCGGCGATGGCAACTATTTCCTGGAGCTCCAGGACCACGGTATTCCGATGCAGCGCCAGGTAAACCAGGGGATCATGCGCCTCTCAAAAGAATTAAATATCCCGCTTGTGGCGACAAACGACTGCCACTACATCAACGCCGAGGACTGGGAGGCCCACGACATTCTGCTCTGTATCCAGACAGGGAAAAAGGTCTCCGACGAGAACCGTATGCGCTACGAGGGCGGACAGTACTATGTGAAGTCCGAGGAGGAGATGCGCAGACTCTTCCCATACGCCCCGGAAGCCATCGAGAACACCCACAAGATCGCGGAGCGCTGCAACGTGGAGATCGAGTTTGGTGTCACAAAACTCCCGAGATTCGATGTGCCGGAGGGCTACGATTCCTGGGGCTATTTAAACCACCTCTGCGATGAGGGCTTCGCGATGCGCTATCCGAATGATGACGGAACGCTCCGCGCCCGCCTGGATTATGAACTCGGAACCATCAAGAGCATGGGCTACGTGGACTACTTCCTGATCGTGTGGGATTTCATCAACTTCGCGAAATCCCATGGGATCGCTGTGGGACCGGGGCGGGGTTCCGCGGCGGGAAGTATCGTGGCGTACTGCTTAAAGATCACGGACATCGACCCGATCCGGTATCAGCTCCTCTTTGAGCGTTTCCTGAACCCGGAACGAGTATCCATGCCCGATATCGACGTGGATTTCTGCTACGAGCGCCGTCAGGAAGTTATCGACTACGTTGTGGAAAAGTACGGGAAGGACCAGGTGGCCCAGATCGTCACTTTCGGTACCCTGGCGGCCCGCGGCGTGATCCGCGATGTGGGGCGCGTCATGGACCTGCCCTACAGCCTCTGCGACCAGGTATCGAAGATGGTCCCGGCGGAATTAAATATCACGTTGGACCTGGCACTCAGGAAAAACCCGGAATTAAAGGCGCTATATGATTCAGATGAGCAGGTAAGAAAGCTCATCGACATGTCAAAGCGACTGGAAGGACTCCCGCGCCACACCTCCATGCACGCGGCGGGCGTCGTGATCTCCAGGACCTCCATTGACGAGTATGTCCCGTTATCGAGAGGTGCCGACGGCACCATCGTGACCCAGTTTACGATGACGACGCTGGAAGAACTGGGCCTTTTAAAGATGGACTTTCTGGGACTCCGCACACTCACTGTCATCCAGGACGCGGTGAAGATGATCGAAAAGAACTGCGGTGTGAAGCTCGATCTCGAGCACATCGATTATGATGATAAAAAGGTCATGGATTCTCTCGGAACAGGAAAGAACGAGGGCGTGTTCCAGCTGGAAAGCGGCGGCTTCAAGACCTTCATGAAGGAATTGAAGCCGACTACCCTGGAGGATATCATAGCCGGAATCTCCCTGTACCGTCCGGGTCCAATGGACTTTATTCCGAAATATTTAAAGGGAAAGAATGACCCGGAATCCATCACCTACACCTGCCCGCAGCTGGAGCCGATCTTAAAGCCGACCTACGGCTGTATCGTCTACCAGGAGCAGGTCATGCAGATCGTCCGAGATCTCGCCGGATATACCCTCGGCCGAAGCGACCTTGTGCGCCGTGCCATGTCGAAGAAAAAGGCGGCGGTCATGGCGAAGGAGCGCCAGAACTTTGTTTACGGAAATGAGGAAGAGGGCGTAAAGGGCTGTATCGCCAACGGGATCGACGAGAAGACGGCAAACCAGATTTACGATGACATGACGGACTTCGCAAAGTACGCCTTCAACAAGTCCCATGCGGCGGCCTATGCGGTGGTTGCATATCAGACCGCGTTTTTAAAATATTATTATCCAAAGGAATTCATGGCGGCGCTCATGACCTCCGTGATGGACAACACCACGAAGGTCTCCGAGTACATTCTCGCCTGCCGGAACATGGGAATCCCGATCCTGCCGCCGGATATCAACGAGGGATACAGCGGCTTCTCCGTATCCGGAAACGGTATCCGTTACGGACTTTCCGCCATCAAGAGTGTGGGCCGGGCCGTGGTGGACGTGATCATCGCCGAGCGTGAGAGCGGCGGTCTCTTCAAAAACCTCGATGATTTTGTGTCCAGAATGTCCAACAAGGAAGTCAATAAGAGAACGCTGGAGAGCTTCATTAAATCTGGTGCCCTGGACACACTTCCGGGAACGAGAAAGCAGAAGCTTATCGTCTCCGGTGACCTTCTGGAGAGCAAGTCAAAAGAGAAAAAGACGGTCATGGAAGGTCAGATGAGCTTCTTTGACATCGCCCCGGAGGAGGAAAAGGACAACTTCCATATCACGTTCCCGGATGTGGGCGAGTATGACAAGCAGACACTTCTGGCATTCGAGAAGGAGACCATCGGCATCTATGTCAGCGGTCATCCGATGGAGGAATACCGGGAACTCTGGGAGAAAAATGTGACGGCGAGAACTTCCGATTTCGTTGTGGATGAGGTCGGAAAGACCATTGTGGAGGATAATTCCAATGTGGTCATCGGCGGAATGATCACGTCGAAAAAGGTGAAGACTACAAAGACGAACCAGCTCATGGCATTCATCACCGTTGAGGATCTTGTGGGCACGGTGGAAGTTCTCGTGTTCCCGAAGATCTACGAGAAGAACCGTCAGGCGTTCACCGAGGAAAACAAGGTGTTTATCCGCGGCCGGGCGTCCATCGGTGATGACCCGGTAGGAAAGCTGATCTGCGAGGAAGTGATCCCGTTCACCGATATCCCGAATGAGCTTTGGCTTCAGTTCGAAAATCAGGCATTCTACGCGAGCCACATCGACGATGTCATGGCGGCACTCCGTGATTCCGACGGAAAAGACCGGGTCATTATGTATTTAAAAGAAGAACGGAAAATGCGCAGACTTTCCGAAAACTGGGCAGTCCTCGCAGGGCCGGATCTTCTAAACCGCCTGTATAAGATCCTTGGTGAAAAAAATGTCAAAGTTGTGCAAAAGGTCATTGAAAAGAAGGGCAAAGTGTATTAAAATGTAACTGTTTGGTAGGTCTGTGCATTCACTGCGCTGACCGTAAGAGAACATTGGCTGGAAGGCAAAAATCCCATCGGCGAAGTCGATCCGGAATGGATTTTTGCATGTGACTGCGAAAAAACTGAGCAGTTACATTAAAATAAGGACGTGTACGGCGAATGATTGACAGAATTTTTTTATGGAGGAAACCCATATGTCAAAGAAAGAAGTCAGAACGATCGGAGTATTGACCAGCGGCGGAGATGCCCCTGGAATGAATGCGGCAATCCGTGCGGTTGTAAGAACCGCTATCAATAAAGGCCTGAAGGTAAAAGGAATCATGCGTGGCTACGCCGGACTCCTTCAGGAAGAAATCGTAGATATGGACAGCGTCAGCGTTGCGGACACGATCAACCGCGGAGGTACGATCCTTTACACAGCCCGCTGTGAGGAGTTCACAACTGAGGAAGGCCAGAAGCGTGGCGCTGAGGTATGTAAGAAACATGGTATCGATGGTATCGTTGTGATCGGAGGAGACGGTTCCTTCCGCGGTGCCGGAAAGCTTTCCGCTCTCGGAATCAACACGATCGGTCTTCCGGGAACCATTGACCTTGATATCGCCTGTACCGACTATACGATCGGTTTCGATACCGCTGTAAACACAGCGATGGAAGCCATCGATAAAGTCCGTGATACTTCCACCTCCCATGAGCGCTGCAGTATCATCGAGGTTATGGGAAGAAATGCCGGATATATCGCTCTCTGGTGCGGTATTGCCAACGGCGCGGAGGATATTCTCCTTCCGGAGCGCTACGACGGCAATGAGCAGTACCTGATCAACCGGATCATTGAGAACAGAAAGCGCGGCAAAAAGCATCACATCATCATCAACGCTGAAGGAATCGGACACTCCACTTCCATGGCAAGAAGGATCGAGGCGGCGACAGGTATCGAGACCCGTGCCACCATCATTGGCCACATCCAGCGAGGCGGTACACCGACCTGTAAGGACCGTGTTTACGCGTCCATTATGGGTGCGAGAGCTGCAGAGCTTCTGGCGGAAGGAAAGAGCAACCGTATCGTAGCCTACAAGGACGGCAAGTTCGTGGATTTCGATATCCAGGAGGCACTGAATATGAAGAAAGACATCCCGGAGGAGCAGTACGAAGTAAGCAAACTTCTCGTGCGCTAACTGCGTGGAAAGAACTGCTGTCCGTATGACCTGCGGCAGCAGCAGTAAAGGAGCAGGAACATGGGTATCAGAGAGGACGAAAAGATCGCCCCGCACTGTGAGTTTATTCATGTCCACGACAAGGTGGTAAAACGGGTGATGGACGTGATGCCGGAAGGCGAGGAGCTCCAGAATCTTGCGGAATTCTTCCGGGTATTCGGCGATTCCACAAGGATCCGTATTCTGTATGCACTCAGCCAGTCGGAGTTATGTGTGTGCGATATTGCAAGTCTTCTCGGAATGGGACAGTCTGCGATCTCCCACCAGCTTCGGATCCTGAAGCAGATGCGCCTTGTCAAGTTCCGCAGGGAAGGAAAGAGCGTTCTCTACTCTCTTGCGGACGGTCACATCCAGACGATCCTCGCACAGGGGATGGAGCATATAGGAGAGAAAATATGAAATTCACGAAGATGCAGGGCATCGGAAATGATTATGTTTATGTAAACTGTTTTGAAGAGACTGTGGAAGATCCCTGCGGGACGGCAAAGATGGTCAGCGACCGCCATTTCGGAATCGGATCGGACGGATTGATTTTAATTAAGCCGTCAAGGGTTGCGGACTGCCAGATGGACATGTACAATCTGGATGGATCCCGGGGTGCCATGTGCGGAAATGGGATTCGCTGTGTCGGAAAATACGCCTATGACCACGGAATCGTGGATAAGACGGAGATCGACGTGGAGACTGCATCCGGAATCAAGCATCTGTCTATGAAATTAAAAGACGGCAAGGTAGAGCTTGTGACGGTGGATATGGGGCGTCCGGTGCAGACCTCCGAGATCGGGGAGCCGATCACGGTGGATGGAAAAGAGTACCGTTTTACCGGCGTGTCCATGGGAAATCCCCACGCGGTGGTATTTATGGATGGAATCAAGGATATGGAGATCGAAAAGATCGGCCCGTCCTTTGAAGTCCACGAAAAATTCCCGGACCGCACCAACACGGAATTCGTGGAGATCGTAGACCGCGGACATGTAAATATGCGTGTCTGGGAGCGTGGTTCCGGAGAGACTCTTGCCTGCGGAACAGGTGCCTGCGCGACAGCGGTCGCCTGCATCTTAAACGGTCTTACTGACGATGAAGTCCGCGTGACACTGCTCGGCGGCGACCTTCTGATCCGTTGGGACAGAGAAAAGGACACTGTATTTATGACAGGTCCGGCGGCGGAAGTGTTCCACGGGGAGATCTGAAATACCAGACTGACAGCAGCCGGGTGCCTTTAAAACAGTGCTGGATCCGTGAAAATACGGTCGGGCAGCATAGATAAAACATGAACGCAGGAATCGTTTGGTGGTCTGGATATCACAGATGTCTGCCGCAGGGATGCGGCGCGGCTGAACGGTTATCTGTATATAGATAAGGAGTTCCGGGCATATGACACAGCTAAATATACTTGAAAACCGGAACAAAGGAGATAATTATGGATCATATTGACAGGGAGATTCTGCAGATCCTGCAGCATAACGCGAGAGCGTCCTTGAAAATGATCGCGGAGAAGACATTCCTTTCTTCCCCGGCGGTTTCAGCAAGAATTGAAAAACTGGAAAAAGATGGAATCATCACATCCTACCAGGCACAGATCGATCCGATGAAGCTTGGATATCACATCCTCGCCTTCATCAACCTCAACGTGCTTCCGGAGGACAAGCAGAAATTCTATAACTACGCGGAAGGAATCCCGAACATCTTAGAGTGCAGCAGCGTTACCGGAGAATACTCCGTGATCATGAAGGTTGCCTTCGAGAGCACAATGCAGCTCGATAGCTTCCTCGGCCAGCTCCAGAAGTTCGGCAAGACCAGTACCCAGGTGGTATTCGCCACCCATGTAGGTCCACGAGGCGTGCAGGTACAGGAATAAGATACATAGGAAAAATAAAAAGGACATCTGAACGAGAGATACGAGGGTATTTCTGGTTCAGATGTCCTTTTTGCTGCAAAAACAGCGTTTTTTAATCTGCCGCAGGAATTTCCAACCAATTGTTGGATGGCCTGCGGCAGAGATATTTATAAGATCGCAACCAATGCCGACACGATCGGGATCGAGATCATGGGCAGCAGAGTGGAGATACAGATCCCTTTCGACACCAGGGTGACATCTTGGTTGTATTCCATACAGAGCATGGACACGTTTCCAGCAATAGGGCAGCCGGAGAGGATCGTGGAGATCTCCAAAAGTATGCGGTTCCTGATAAAGAATCTCAGGACGAGGAAGGTGATCACCGGGAGACCTTCGACTCAAAAGTCTTATCGATCACGCCGGATCGGTTGGCGAGATAGCCGGTGAGCATTAAGAGAAAGAGACTCACCATCTGGTTGAATACAATTAACATGGTGTAAAGAGATCCTTTCGTGTGATTGCCAGGGAAAGTTTTAAGACATGGATGGCGCAGGTCTGATGATACGGGAATATGATAAGGTATCCGATCATTCATTCAAAAAATCGCTGTGGGTATCCAGACAGCGCAGATTTTGGACTCAATGATTGTATCATATCATAAAATTTATGAAAAAGGAGAATAATTTTGGCAAAGCAGAACAGTGTCATCATTGATCCGGGTCACGGCGGGAGTGATCCGGGGGCGGTATATGGGAACAGAAGGGAGAAGGACGATACGCTGGCGTTGTCTTATGATATCGGAAATGCCCTGGAACGCCGGGGGGTCCGGGTGGAGTACACGAGAGTCGGCGATGTATACAACAGTCCATATGAGAAGGCGCAGATCGGGAACAGCTCCACGGCGGATCTGTTTTTGTCGATCCATCGGAATGCCATGGCGGTGCCGGGGTCTGCTTCCGGAACTCTGAGCCTGATCTTTGGGAGAGGTGGCGATGCGGAGACATTTGCGGAGAATATCAACAAAAAGCTTGCGGCGGTGGGATGGAACGACCTTGGAATCGGTGAGCGGCCGAATCTTGTGGTCCTCAGGGATACAGCACTTCCGGCGGTTCTTGTGGAAGTTGGATTTATCGACAATGAGAAGGACAATGACTTCTTCGATGAGAACATGAGCCGGACCGCGGATGCCATCGCGGATGGGATCGTGCAGACATTTGCGGAGCTGGAAAAGCAGACGGCAGGCGAGGAGATGCCGGGCTTTTATATGGTTCAGACCGGGATCTATCGGGTAAGAGCCAACGCGGAGAGGGAAGTGGAGCACCTGAAATCCCAGGGATTCCCTGCGTTTATGACGTTTAAGGACGGACTTTATTATGTCCGCGCCGGGGCATTCCGGAATATGGAAAATGCAGTGCGGCAGGAGCAGGAACTTCGAAAGCTGGGATATCCGACATTGCTTGTAAAGACATGAGTTATATGCCTGTATTTTGTAATTGTGAAACTTACGAAGGAGCTGAAAAACAGCGAAAATATTATAAAAAAGACTTAAAATTTCAAACTATATATGGTAAAATACAGATAGAATAAAAAGCATTCCCATGATTTTTCCAGGTACATCTGCCGAGAGGCGGGAGGGGAAGAAGGAGGCATTTATGGCGGAGAATAAGAAATTTGTGATCACGGTCGGAAGACAGTATGGAAGCGGCGGAGCGGAGATGGCGAAACGTCTCGGCGAGCGCCTTGGACTTCATGTTTACGATAAGGAGATCTTAAAGATGACCTCCGAGGAGAGCGGGATCCGCGAGAGCTATTTCCACCTTGCCGATGAAAAAGCCGGAAATAAGCTGTTATACCGGATCATCCACTCTCTGATTCCGGAAAACGGAACCCCGTCTCTGGGATCTGACCTGATCTCATCTGACAACCTGTTCCGGTTCCAGTCATCGGTCATCCGGAAACTGGCTCAGGAAGAATCCTGTATTATTATCGGCCGCTGCGCCGACTATGTCCTCGACGGAACTGAAAACCTTGTCCGGCTCTTTGTGTATGCGGAGATCGAGGAGAGGATCAACAAAGTCCGTGAGAAAGGATACTTCCCGGAGGAAGATATCTTAAAGAATATTAAGCGGATCGACCGGGAGCGCCGCGACTATTACCGCTACTATACCGGAAAGAGCTGGGAGAATCTTGAGAACTATGATCTGATGATCAACACCACGAAACTTTCCTACGATGATATGGTGGAGTGCGTGGTAGACTACCTGAAAATGCGCGGGATTCTTGCAAAATAGAGGGAAATACGATAGAATATAGGCGGCTTACACTTAAGCCGCCTTTTCTGTATTATGGGGAGTCGGATTAAGATCCTTATGATAAAACAATTTAAACCAGTAAAATTCGCTGTGCGTCATTCCTGACTGGAACGAGAGCGAGAAAAACACAGAAACTATTTTGACAGGTCATTAGAAAGGAATACACATGAAAATCACACGCCCGATCCGCGCAGTCCTCTTTGATATGGACGGTGTTATGGTAGACAGTGAATTTGTATACATGAAATATCTGCTGGAATTCGCGAGAGAGAAGAATCCGGCGGTCACAATGGAAGATATCAACCCGATGGTGGGCCGCAGCAGGCAGGATAGCTGGATGGTCATGGAGCGGGCCGTAGACAACGGTGAGAGCTGGGAGACACTGATCAAAGAGTGGGCCGACAGGGACATTTACAGCCGGATCGACTACCGGAAGATCTTCCGCCCGGAGATGAAGACCACCGTGCAGGAGTTAAAGCGCCGCGGCTATACGGTCGCCCTGGTATCCTCCACAGGTCCGAAGCTGATCTCGAGGATCGTGGAGGAGGTGGGCATGCGCCCGGAATTTGACCTGATCGTCAGCGGAAAACAGTTCAAACAGAGCAAACCGAATCCGGAGATCTACCACTATACAGCGGATACTCTGGGAATCCGTGAGGATGAGTGCTTTGTCGTGGAAGATTCCACTGTGGGGATCGAGGCTGCATACCGGGCCGGAATGTCGATCGCTGGACTCAAAGATGACCGGTTCGGGTTCGATCAGAGCAAGGCGGATTACCATATTGATTCGATATCTGATATTTTAAAATACCTGTAATTTTTTCTAAAGCAGTTAAACTTCAAAAATGCTGAAACCATGGACAGGTTATATAAAATAAAGAATTAAATATGCATTAGAACTTAGATAACGAATCAATAAAGAGAAAAATCACACGATATAACAGGAAACGGAGCAAACATATATTATGGCAGAAAACAACAATAAACAGGAAAACATCATTCTCTGCGGTGCAAACTCATACCAGCAGAAATATTACTTCAACGAGAAATTCAAACTTCTCCCGGAAAACATCAAAAAGGAACTGCAGATCATGTGCGTTCTCTTCACCGAGGACGTAGGCGGCATTCTCTTCCTTGAATTTACCCCGGAAGGAAACCTCGAGTTCCGCGTGGAGGCGGAGGACCAGGATTATCTCTTCGATGAGATCGGCAGCGGCCTTAAGATCCGCCAGTACCAGAGAGAAAAGAAAGAACTTTTAGAATCCCTGGAGTTATTCTACCGCGTGGTATTCCGCGGCGATAAGCTTGAGGACGAGCTAGGGAAAGAGGGAGAATAACACCGGTATCGGAGGACGCGGTATGAGAAGAACAGGCTGGAAAAGTATACAAAACAAAATGAGAAACTGTGGAGGATATGAGGATAAGAGGAAAGCGCGGAAAACGATGATGGCGGCAGCGGCCGGAATTGCCGGTGCCGTACTTTTGAGTCTTACAGACTCCGGAACAGCAGGGATGACTGCCTATGCTTTCAACATTGGTCCGGGCATGGAGGATCACGATATCATATATTATCAGGAGCAGCCGGAAAACAACCCGGCCTACAACAACGGCTGGACTTCCAATGTCGGCCCCGGAGCGTCCGGTTCCAATCCGGGCGGCGGTCTTGACAGCGAGAAAGATTACGTGTACTCGAAAGGCCCGGGAAACGAGGCGGCACAGCAGTACGCAAAAACAGAAAACAGCACGATCTACATCCACAATACCTACCGCGGCGGCAGCTGGAGACAGCGGGCTGACGGGAAATGGGCCTTATATAAGGCGGACGGAAATCCGGTCTCGAGTCAGTGGGGCTATGTAGATGGAAAGACATATCTGCTGGATATGTATGGAATCATGCAGACCGGCTGGCAGAATGTCAATGGAAACTGGTACTATTTAAACAGCAAAGGAGCTATGCAGACGGGCTGGCTCTTGAAAGAAGGAAAATATTATTTCCTGAACACGGACGGAACGATGGCATACGGATGGGTCAACTCTCAGGGCAGCTGGTATTACTTCCAGAAACCAGACGGAGACATGTTAACCAACGCTTATGCGCCGGACGGACGGTACGTAAACGCAGAGGGAGTTTTGATTCAATGACGTTAAAAATCGGAAATGTGGAACTTGAAAACAATGTGATCCTCGCCCCGATGGCGGGCGTGACGGACATGCCGTACCGGATCCTCTGCAGGGAGCAGGGAGCAGGTCTGGTGTGCATGGAGATGGTGAGCGCGAAGGCGATCCTCTACAAGAATAAAAATACTCAGGAGCTCTTAAAGGTGGATGAGCGGGAGCGTCCCGTGTCCCTGCAGCTTTTTGGCTCTGATCCGGATATTGTAGCGGATATCGCGGCGAGCCTGGAGGATGGTCCATACGATATTTTCGATATCAACATGGGCTGCCCGGTGCCGAAGATCGTTAAGAATGGTGAAGGCTCTGCCCTCATGAGAAATCCGAAGCTGGTGGAGGAAATCCTTACGAAACTCGTGAAAGCGGTGAAAAAGCCGGTGACTGTGAAATTCCGCAAGGGCTTTGACGATACCTGCATCAACGCCGCGGAGATCGCAAAGATCGCCGAGAGTGCCGGTGTGGCGGCGGTGGCTGTCCATGGAAGAACGAGAGAGCAGTATTACTCCGGAAAAGCCGACTGGAATATCATCCGCGAGGTCAAAAAAGCTGTGAAGATCCCGGTAATCGGAAACGGAGATGTCTTTACACCGCAGGATGCGAAGCGCCTTGTGGAGGAGACGGGCTGTGACGGGATCATGGTGGCCCGGGGTGCGAAGGGAAATCCGTGGATCTTTAAGCAGATCACCCACTATCTCGAAACGGGCGAGCTTCTCCCGAGACCTTCCGCGGAGGAGCTGAAAGCCATGATCCTGCGCCATGGCCAGATGATGATGGAGTTTAAAGGCGAGTTGGCGGGAATGCGGGAGATGCGGAAGCACGTCGCCTGGTACACCGCCGGGTATCCGAATTCTGCGGCATTAAGAAATGAGATCAATTCGGTTGCGACACTGGAGGAGCTGACGGAGCTGATCGGGACGAGACTATAAGGAATATCAAAGGGAGATCCGAAGGATAACGGATCTCCCTTTATTCTTGCGTAACAGGGAATTCTGTGAAATTCCCTGTTACAAAAAAGGCACATTCTATAAAAATGGGGGTGATTCGCCTATTGACAACTGCCATAGATATCTGAATAGGAGACGAGAGTCACGTTTCCGAGTTTTTCGGCCATTTCCGTACATCCACTTGTAAAACCGTTTTTCGAAAACAGAAACAGATGTGTGGAGTTGTAGTGGAAAAGCTGGCTTCGATGGACAAGAAGCTCGAGGACACCGGAATCAACGAGATCGTTTGTCCATTTGCATTCGCAAAACAAGGCTGTATTCCTGTCCTGCTCTCCCATGATGTCGATTTTTGTTTGCGCATGTGTGGCTGGATCAGTTCCCCACCAACGCCCAAGCTCCTTGAAGAAAACAGGAGATTTTCCATTTAAGAGCAGATGCCATAGATATTGGGTGCAGATATCTTCAAAGATTTTTCCCATATAGTCGGAAAGCTGAGGTCTGATCCTCTGATAGGCCAGATCAGATGCGCCGCGGACGATCAGGGAGGCATTATCAGGAATAAACCGGTACCAGAAGCGGAACATGTTGCCCTCAACCGTGTAAATTGTTTTTTTGGAGTTCTTTTCCCCGTAAGGTGTTTCGCGGCGGACCAGTCCCAGAGAGATCAGATTTTTTAAATAAGCAGTACAGGTGCTGCTGTTTTCGCCGACTTTTGTGCTGATTTCCGATAGTTTGGAAGCTCCGGTAGCAATCGCTGAGATAATTGCGTTATATAGCGATGGTTCGCGTACTTCCTGTTTGAGAAGATTTTCAGGTTCCTCGAAGAGGGCGGAGGATGAATTTAAAAATGTATTTTTTATGTTTTCATCAACACTCATGGAATCATCCATCTGAAGAAGATATTGCGGGGTTCCACCGGCAATCCCGTAAATCAGGGCACAGTCAGATGGAGAAAAATTTCTGAAATAGTGGCATGTTTCAAAAAAGTTAAAGGGTAAGATCTTAAACTGTGCGGTTCGCCGCCCGTACAGGGGGGCTTTATATGCCAGCACATGATCCTCCATATAAGACATGGAGGAACCGCAAAGGATCAGCATGAGTTTTGAGCGATCTTTATATTGGTCGATTAACAGCTGGAGCACAGAAGAAAAGCTTTTTGATGATCGTGCAACATAAGGATATTCATCAATAACAAGGATGATCCGTTCCTGTTCTGAACGTCTAAAAACATACTCTAATGCTGACTGGAAGGTAAGAAAGACAGATTCAGCAGGATTACGACTGTCTGATTCCAGAATACTTCTGCTAAAGTTTTCAAGGTTCTGCTTTGCGTTGCTTTCAATTCCCATAAAATAAATAGAATTTTTATCTTTAATAAAATGGCTGAGCAATGCGGTTTTTCCAACCCGGCGTCGTCCGTAGACAACTGCAAATTCAAATCTATCCGATCGATATAGTTTTTCAAGAGAGGACAGCTCTCTTTCTCTTCCAATGAACATGATTTCACCTCCGGCTGTTGTACATGTGATCAGAGTACAAACAGGCAAATGACTGAATGGTTACATCTTAATTATAGCCGATAATATCCTCATCGTCAAATACAAAAAAGTCATTTGCACTTTACTTAATCATAAATTAGTTAATTGTAATTAAGTAAAATGTATTAAAGAAAATTTGCACTGTTTACACGACATACGGACAATAAAACAGTTGTTATCATAGCAAATTTGAAAGAATAAAAAATCCGGATCTGGTTTCTCAGAAGATAACAGATCCGGATTTTGTGGTTTTGAGTGTTTAAAGGGTCATACGATGTGCGAGGCTGCTTACCTCGGAATCAGCGACGAGACGGAACGCGGAAGCTTTTGAACGTTCCAGGTGGTAGATGAGCCGCTCCGCGGCCTTTTCCCAGTCACCCTCCAGACATGGTTCCACGATCGCCGTGTGCTCCTTGAAGGTCGCCTCCAGGCGGAAATTCGAAACATTTCCAGTCATATATCGGAAACGCTCATTCTGTGTCTGGATCGTATCGTAGCTTCTGTTGATAAATTCATTCGGGCAGGCGGACATGAGGAACGCGTGAAAACGGTAATCGAGGTCGTAGAAGAAATCTTTGTCACGATATAGTTCTTTTTCGGGATCCCATTTTTGAAAGATCTCATAGAATTCTTTCAGTTTGGAAACTGAAAGATTTACACCATAATGGGTCAGGATGTATGGCTCATACAGCATTCGGACTTCAAAGGTCATATCAATGTCATTTAATGTCAGAGGACGAACGAGAATTCCGCATTTCGGGCGGATTTCCAAAAGACCTTCCTGTTCGAGACGTCCCAAGGCATCGCGGACAGGCGTCCGGCTTAAGGAGAGCTCTGTTGTCAACTGTTCTTCATTCAAAAAAGTACCCGGCGCATACTGACAAGTCACGATTTTATTTCGGATTGTATTGTATGCAAGGGTTTTCAGATTTATTTTAGGCATAATGGACTCCTGTTTCCGTGAGATAAAGTGGCAGCAACAGACCCGGCAGGTTTTCGAACACCGGATTCTGAATGCAATGTATTCATATTATCATAAAACAAGGCACATTTCAAGAAAGGAAAATCAAAATTCCCGAAATAGTCAACTGGCAATTTGCACAAGTCTGGAATCTGGATTTTGTTGAAATGGACAAATCACATATAACTTTCTTAACAATTATTGACAGCGACGTGAAAAGTATTATAATCTGTTGTATACAACAAAGAATACAACAACTATGATTTTGAGAAAACTATACAGTTGGTAAAATCGTAAAATTAAGGAGGAAACAACGATGAAAGCAATGTATATTGACGCACCGGGTCAGGTTTCTATTAAAGATGTAGAGATGCCGGTAAGAAAAGAAGGAGAAGTTTTATTAAAGATTCTTTACGGTGGAATCTGCGGAAGCGATCTTGGTTCCTACCGTGGAACATTCGCATATTTTGATTACCCGAGAATCCCGGGCCACGAGTTCTCCGCTGAGGTTATCGAGGCAGATGAGAACAACGCGTATGGCATCAAGCCGGGAATGATCGTAACCTGCAACCCGTACTTCAACTGCGGACACTGCTATTCCTGCGAGCACGGAATCGTAAACGCATGTATGGACAACCAGACAATGGGATGTCAGAGAGACGGTGCTTTCCAGGAGTACATCACAATGCCGATCGAGCGTGTGTATGACGGTAAGGGAATGGACGCTAAGACACTTGCAGCAATCGAGCCGTTCTGCATCAGCTACCATGGCGTGAGCCGCGCAAACGTAAAAGAAGGAGACAAAGTTCTCGTAGTCGGCGCCGGTACCATCGGTGTTCTCGCAGCGATTGCAGCAAAAGCGAAGGGCGCTACTGTATACATCTCTGATGTATCCGCAGGTAAGCTTGAAATGGCGAAGGACTTCGGTGTTGACGGAACCTTATTAAATGATTCTCCGGAAAACTTCGAGAAAGGTGTTGCTGAGATCACAAACGGCAACGGCTTTGATGTAACGATCGAGGCAGTTGGTCTTCCGTCCACATTCCAGAACTGTATCGATGCCTGCTGCTTCGGTGGACGCATGGTTCTGATCGGAGTCGGCAAGAAGAACCTTGACTTCAACTTCACACTGATCCAGAAGAAGGAATTAAATGTCTTCGGTTCCAGAAACGCATTAAAGAAGGACTTCTTAGAGCTGATCGATATCGTGAACGCAGGCAAGGCACCGCTCCACAAGATCATCACAAATACATATGCGTTTGATGATGCTGCAAAGGCATTCGATGACTTTGCTCACAACCCGGGCGATATGTTAAAGGTTGTATTTGATTTTTCCAAGATTTCCAAATAATATGGAATGTTTGCTAAAATAGTGGTAAAATGAATTCACTTTTCAGACACCATTAAAATTAGAACCTTTCCCCGCGCAACGGGGTGAGAGAGCCTTCCGACTGGTGGGGATCAGACGGAAGGCTTAAATAAATGTTTAATACATTACGGAGGGAAACATTATGAAACTCAAAAAAGTTATGGCATTAACCATGGCAGGTGCTATGGCAGCAACAACACTTACCGCTTGCGGAAGCAGTTCTTCCACAACAGAGACAACAAAGGCAGCTGAGACAACAGCAGCCGCAGCAGCAGATACTACAGCAGCTGCAGCAGCAGATAACGGTTCTTCCGATGCTGAGACAGTTCTTCAGGTCGCTTTCGAGAACTCCATTTCCGAGCCGGTTGGACAGGGCTGGGAGAAAGCTCAGGAGATCATCAAAGAAAAATCCGGCGGCAAGATGGCAATCGAGATCTACCCGGATTCCCAGCTTGGTGATAAGTCTTCCTTAATCGACTCCATGCTTCTCGGCGAGAATGTCTGCACACTTGCAGACGGTGCTTTCTACGCTGACTACGGTGTACCGGATTTCGGTATCGTATTCGGACCGTTCCTGTTTTCGGTATCCTCGTCAAATTTACCGCACCAGATAAGCTCGGTAAATTC
>OGXC01001253.1_pt1 | contig 19929 bp, 18 predicted proteins | sample 1576201 | NCBI WGS metagenome assembly OGXC01 (sample SAMEA3541562, study PRJEB24748) | human gut metagenome | biome: human gut; feature: human-associated habitat; material: faeces | place: China | collected 2012 | reverse complement strand
CAGCGAACTGACGCGCGGGGTGACCTTCACCGTTCTGCCGCAGCTGGCCGGCGAGACTTTCGACGTGGGGTTCGCGCTGCGCCGGGAGGGTTATACGAATTGGTTTAACGGAAAATCCGTCCCGACGGAGGTCGGAAATTTATGATAGAACAGTTTTTCAAATTCTGCGTCGTCGGCGGCTCGGGCGTCTTCGTCGATTTCGGCGTCACCTATCTCTGCAAGGAGTGGCTGAAGCTGAACAAATATGTGGCCAATTCGCTGGGGTTCCTCTGCGCCTCGACTTCGAACTACATTCTCAACCGCATCTGGACGTTCCAGAACGAAAATCCCGACATCACGGGCCAGTACCTTCGGTTCCTGGGCATTGCGGCTGTCGGGCTGGTGATCAACAACGCCACCATCTACGTCCTGCACGGCCGTTTCCGCCTGAATTTCTACCTGGCGAAACTCTTTGCCATCGGCGTGGTGACGTTCTGGAATTTCTTTATGAATTATTTCTTCACCTTCTGACCGGGCTGTCTTTCCGGCCCCGCATCATTTGCGTTTGCGGATACGGCGGAAGGGGAGTTTCAGCACCCCGAAGAACGCCTCCCCGAAGATTCCTCCCGACATCTTCGACGTTCCCTCGCGGCGTTCGACGAAGATGATCGACACCTCCTTGAGCCGCATTCCCAGCCGCCAGGCCGAGTATTTCATCTCGATCTGGAACCCGTAGCCCTTCATGCGGACGGCGTCGAGGTCGATCGTCTCCAGCGCCCGGCGCGAGTAGCAGACGAATCCGGCGGTGGCGTCGCGCAGCGGCATGCGCGTGACGATGCGCACGTATGCTTTTGACAATGGTTCAAACGCTACCGCATCTTTTTGCATATAATCGGCAAGTTCATCTGTGAGCTTCCCTGCTTTTTCGATTATCTGCTCAATTTCTTCCTGATACTCGGCATATTTTTTCTTGCCTGTTGTAAGATTGGCAACCATTGATCCAAGCGACATGCCGACTGCCGCAACATATGCACTCGCACCTCCGCCGCCGGGAACAGGTGCCGAACTTGATAATGTTTTTAAAAATGTATCCATACTCTGCTGTGTCATAATAATACGCCAATCCTTTCTTTATTTACATCTACTCATCAATCTCTCCCGTGCAGATTGTCACTGCCGGACCTTCAAGATATACTGTGTTATTTTCTCTGTCCCAGTTAATTTTCAAATCGCCGCCGAGAAGGTGAAGTGTCGCTTCGTCATCGCACATTCCATTTAAAACGGTTGCTACAAGACTTGCACATGCTCCCGTGCCGCATGCAAGTGTCTCTCCTGAGCCACGCTCCCATACACGCATGTTAAGATTCTTTCTGTCAACTACCTGAATAAATTCAGTATTTACCTGCTCTGGAAATGCTTCATGCTTTTCAAAACCCGGTCCGATTTTTTCAAGTTCAAACTTCTTTATATCTATATCGTTGTCAAGATAAACTATCGCATGCGGATTCCCCATTGAAACACATGTCACATTGTATGACTTTCCATCAACTACAAGAGGCTGATTAATAACTGCAGTCTCTCCGTCTGCCGGCTTCAAAACAGCTGTATTTACAGGTACTTTTTCTGCCTCAAGAATAGGTGCTCCCATATCAACTTTTACAGATTCAACCTTTCCGTCATCCCCAAGCTTTAATTCAAGAGTCTTTACACCTGACAGTGTATCAACTTTTACTGTAGTTTTATCGGTAAGCTTATTGTCATATACATATTTTCCTACGCAGCGTATTCCGTTACCGCACATCTTTCCCTGCGAACCGTCCGCATTGTACATTTCCATGAAAAAATCAGCCTTGTCTGATGATTTTATAAGAATCATTCCGTCAGAACCGATTCCGAAATGTCTTTCACTTACCTTAATTGCCGTCTTTGACGGATTTTTTAACAACTTCTTGGTGCAGTCAACATAAATGTAATCGTTTCCCGCTCCCTGCATCTTTGTAAACTTCATAAATTTTCAGCCTCCTTGTTTTGCGAAGCAAAATGCGACTGCCCTTGCAGGAGCAGAGGATTTAGCCACCATCATATATGCTTATCACCATCTGTGCAGATTCTACCATAGTATTTCCGCTGTCCATGCTGCACTTCTGTATGTATCTGAATGCTTCCGGCTCTGACATGTTATTTCGTTCCATCAATATCGCCTTTGCATCATCTATTATTTTTTGTTCCTGCGGGCTTCTCCTTCTTGGCTGGCTGCGAAGCTTTCTTCTTCTCCTGACCTGTGCCTGAAGCATCATCTCTATTGTGGAACATAAATCATTTACTTTTATAGGCATTGCCGCACAGACAATATCATTATCCTGACAATCTCCCCAGAGGTTTCTTGATGCCACAAGAAGCATCTCAAAACTTTTTGGTTTATATTCGTTTAATTCCGTGTAAATCATGTTGTCCGACAGCTTATAACCACAGATAATAATTCCATCTGAAAGATTATCTGCCTGATTGATAACCTGTGCCCCCGTTATACACGGAATTGCAACTTCATATCCTTTTCGTACCAGAAGATTACGGACTGCTTTCGCCTCCTCAATCTTTGGAAATGCCACAATTAAAGTTGACATTAATTACATTTCCTCCAAATTAGAATTTCGCAAGATATTCGTCAATTTCCCACTGGGAAACTCTTGTACGGTAATCTTCCCATTCTTTTAACTTGGCTTCGGTATATTTTTCTACTATATGATCACCTAAAACATCACATACAAACTTATCATTTTTCATGCACTGGACTGCTTCATAAAGATTTTCAGGAAGTGTCGCAATACCGGATGCTGCTCTCTCTTCATCTGTCATCTCAAATATATTGCAGTCAACACTTGCAGGAACCTTTAACTTTCTCTTAATTCCGTCAAGCCCTGCTGCAAGGCAGAGTGCAAGAACAAGATATGGATTTGCTGAAGGGTCAGGATTTCTAAGCTCAACTCTTGTTCCATTTCCTCTTGATGCTGGAATTCTTATAAGCGGACTTCTGTTTGTTGCAGACCACGCAATGTATACAGGGGCTTCATATCCCGGAACAAGTCTCTTGTAAGAGTTTACAAGTGGATTAGTTACTGCTGCCATTCCCTTTGCATGCTCTAAAATACCGGCAATAAAGTGGTACGCATCTTCTGAAAGTCCCAATTTATCTGAATCGTCAGCAAAAATATTCTTTCCGTCCACTGTTGCAAGTGACATATTTACATGCATGCCAGAGCCATTAATTCCATACTTTGGCTTTGGCATAAATGTAGCATAAAGACCATGTCTTTTTGCAATCGTCTTTACTGTAAGTTTAAATGTCATTATATTATCAGCCGTAACCAGAGCTTCATCATATTTAAAATCAATCTCATGCTGTGCAGGTGCTACTTCATGGTGGGACGCTTCAATCTCAAAGCCCATATCTTCCAGAGTAAGAACCATATCACGTCTTACATTCTCACCAAGGTCTGTAGGGCCAAGGTCAAAATATCCCGCTCTTTCATGTGAAAGCGTTGTCGGCTGTCCATTGTCATCAGTATGAAATAAAAAGAACTCACATTCAGGACCAACTTCAAAAAGATAGCCCATATCAGCGGCTTCTTTTATCACTTTCTTTAAAACATTTCTTGAATCTCCCATAAATGGTCTGCCATCAGGTGTATATACGTCACATATAAGTCTTGCAACTTTTCCCTGCTGCGGTCTCCATGGAAAGATTTCAAATGTGTCATAATCAGGATAAAGATACATATCAGACTCTTCTATACGCACAAAACCTTCAACAGATGAGCCATCAAACATACACTTATTATCAAGAGCTTTTGCCAGCTGGCTTGATGTTATTGCAACATTTTTTAATACACCAAATATGTCAGTAAACTGAAGACGGATAAATTCAACATCATCTTCCTCTACCATTCTAAAAATATCTTCCTTAGAGTATCTTCCCATAATCTGCCTCATTTCTTCCGCAAAATGTGCGGCGTGGTATATTTTTATGTAATTTAATCTTTTATATAATACAACACTTTTAATTCGTTAGTAAATACTATCTAACTTAATTTTATTTATTACTTGAACTAACGTCCACATTTTAGTAATATATCTGATGTAAATTAATTTTTATGAAAGGGTTTTAAAATGGATAAGCAAAAGAAAAGATACAAGCTTAAAAAGAAGAAACGTCAGGTTAATTACGTACCTGCCCTGATTGCACTTGTTCTTATTCTATGTGTAAGTATCGGCGTAGTTGTATCCGCCGTTTCACATTCTAAGAAAAACAAATCAGATATTGCCTCTTCAAATAATGCCTCAGGCAATACAACAGAAATGACAACCGTTCCCGAAACAACTACGAGTGAACCGGAAGTTGAAATAAACGTATGTATGATAGGTGACATGCTTATACACGAAGGTGTCTATAAAACAGGTCTTGAAAGTGACGGAAGCTACAATTTTGACCATCTTTTTGCAAATATTTTGCCTGATCTGGCAGCTTCTGATATGAATATTGTAAATCAGGAAACTATTCTTGGCGGTACTGAAATAGGTCTCGGCGGATATCCTGCATTTAACAGTCCACAGGAAATCGGTGACGCTGAAGTCAAAGCAGGATTTAACATAATTCTCCATGCAACAAACCACACACTCGACCGTGGTCTTTCAGGCGTCAACAATACTATTGAATTCTGGAAAACCAAACATCCGGATACAACATATCTCGGAATCCACGACAGTGAAGAAGATGCCAAAAATATTTATGTATACGAAAAACAGGGCTTTAAGGTTGCTGTTCTTAACTATACATACGGAACTAACGGAATTGCAATTCCTTCATCAGCGCCTTACTGTGTTGACACATTTGATGATGAGGCAAAGGTAAGAGATGATATCCGCAGGGCCCACAAGCTTGCTGACATGGTTATTGTATGCCCTCACTGGGGTACAGAATATGTATATGAATCAACTTCTTATCAGGATCAGTGGACTAATGTTTTCCTTGAAGAAGGCGTTGATGTCGTACTCGGAACACATCCTCATGTAATTGAACCTGTAAAAGAATTCACAAGAGAATCTGATGGTCACAAAATGGTTGTCTACTATTCTCTCGGCAACTTTGTTTCAAATCAGGATGAAATACCACGTATGATTGGCGGTATGGCAAAACTCACTCTCTACAAGAAAGGTGATAATGCTTCTATCAAATCTTATGAATTTGAGCCTGTCGTAACGCATAAACGCTACGGCTACAAAGAAATCACTACATATAAGCTTTCTGATTACACGCCTGAGCTTGCAAGCCAGAACAAGATTCTTTCAGACCCTACATGCTGTTATACAGGTTACTTCGGATGTATATGCGGTGCTACATTATTTGATTATCCTACACACGGTCCAAGAAATTTCTCAGTTGACTACTGTAAGCAATTCTGTAAGGCTGTTTTAGGCGATATTTATAAAGACGAATAAACAAAACAGTTTGGACAATTTCGTAATGGCCATATGAATACACAACCCCCGATGCCATAAATACTGAGGTGTCACAAAAATTATACTTTTGTGTACATCCCACCGGCAACGGGGGTTTTCTGTATCTTTTATACTATATTTTTATTCTACATTCTTCAATGCTTCATCCATTGGAATTTTTCTTATTTTCTTATATTGCAATGCACCTATTATGGAATATGCTGCAACACCTATCACAAACATTTCCACAAGGACATACGACGGTGCTTTATATGCAAGCCATCCCGGGTATGTCCCCATAATTGCTCTCCACAGGAATCCTATTGTAAAATCGGACAGTGGAACACTTATAACAAGTGAAATAAATACGACTATCGCCGTAGCTGCAACATACAGCCTCATTATCTCATTTCCCTTATAACCGAGAATCTTGACTATCGAAATTGCATTGGAATTCTTCTCAAGAATAATCTTTGAAAGAAGATAAACCATAAGCATATAAAGTGCTACGGCAAATACAAGCCATATATAAAACATTCTTCCCATTGAATCTGTAAGCTGGTCGGCAACTATTGTCATATCATTTTGTGTAAGCTTCGTAGCAACATATTTTTCATCAATATCAAGTTCGTTGTCAGTAAAATATCCCGAATAATACGTATCCTGTTTATCAAAATCATCACGGAATCTGTCTATGTCCATAAATACCGCCAGACTTGACGGATAGACATAGCTTCCAGCAATTTTATAAGTATATTCTTTATCCTCATATTTTTCTTTTAAAGTTATTGTATCACCCTTTTTAAGCCTGTATTTATCAAGGACTCCGTCAGAAACATATATTTCATTATCTTTTAATCCCGAAAAATCAATATCAAAATACTGCGAGTCTTCATTTAATCCATATACCGTAAATTCATCATTCAGACCATTGTCTCTTTGCATTTCAAGCTTTGTTATGGCATATTTTTCCGCTTCATTATCTTTAATTTCCACAGGCATTTTTAAAATATACTGATATTTGCAAGGCATATTATCAATAATTGTCTTTTTATAGTCATTAAGAACCGGCTGCATAACAAGTCCGAACAGCAGCATTATGCTTGAAAATGCAATTCCTATAAGCATTATTATGTAACTCGAAATATTCTGGAAAATTATTCTTGTCCTGAAACGTGTAAAAAATTTCCATTCAGGAAGCTTAACAGCCTTTCTGTTTTTGCGTTTTTTCAAATCACGCCTTATAAACTTCAGAGGTGACAATTTCAGCATTTTTGTGAGCATGAAAAGATTAATCACAAACATAAGCACACAAGGAATAATTGTTGTCATAACAAATGCATAAGGCGACCATATTGTCGTGTATACAGTAAGGCTGTAACTGTTATAGTAAATGGCAGCAACTATATCTTTAAATATCGTATATCCAAGTATATTGCCGATAATCGCACCGATAAACATAATTATCATCGGCAGTTCCATATAATGTATAACAAGCTCTTTACGTGTATATCCCGATGCACGAAGCGTACCAATAACCGTAGATTCTTTCTCAATTGTACTTATTGATGTAACCGCAAAAATAAATGCCATGATAATTATTACAATATATAAAAGCACCATTACCATTGCTGTATCCGAGCCCATATCGTCACCCGCAAAATGAATTGCCTGATTATCAGGCTCCGGTACAAAATCAGTCATCACCGCATTTTTTGCAAGGAATGTTTTAATATCGTCTGATTTATCTTTTTTCTCTTTATCTGTCAGCGATGTGTTGTCATATTTCCATGCATAACAATATTTTAAATTATTATTGCTTATTCTGTTAAATGCTTCCGGTGTCACAACAGCAACTGTAAAATTTTGTGCATCAAACATTAAATCCGTATTGCTTCTGAATAATGCACTGTAGTCAGATAAGGCAACCAGCCCTGTAATCTCATATTCTTTTTTATCAAGAGTTACTTTATCGCCCACTTTTAAATCTGCACTGTCAGCAAATTTTCTGTCTATTGCAATCTCTCCGTCTTTTTCGGGAATTCTTCCTTTGTGTACGCTCACACCATCTATATCTTCACGATTTTTATAAATTCTGTAAGTGTGCTCTCCCTCTTCTTCCTCTTTGTAAAAAAGACTATAAACAGTTATGTCCTCTTCATCTTCAAGTTTGTTTTGCAATGTCCTGGTAATCTCATCATTTAAAATAAAATGCCCATCTTCGATATTATATTCTTTAAAACTATCATTGTATGTCTTTACCATACTTTTTCCGGCGACGAGAAATCCCGACACCAGACCGATTGTAAGTGTCATAAATAAAAATATCACAAGATATTTTCCAAATTCGTCTTTAAGCTCTCTTGGGAGTCTTTTTCTAAGCGGATTTTTCATATTTAACCTCTACTTTCCATTTACCATTCAAGCTGCTCGGCCGGAATTTTATTTTCATTATCATATTCTTTTCTTATTCTTCCATCATGCAGATGAACTACTTTATCCGCCATATTTTTTATCGCATCATTGTGAGTTACTATAATTATTGTATTGCCATACTGTTTATTTACTTTTTCAATAAGTTGTAAAATTTCTTTTGATGTATTGTAATCCAATGCTCCTGTCGGCTCATCACAAATTAAAATATCCGGATTTTTTACGATAGCTCTTCCTATTGCCGTTCTTTGCTGCTGTCCTCCGGATAACTGGTTAGGCAGCTTATCTTTATGTTCCCACAATCCCAGCGTGTTAAGAAGCTCATTCAAATCAAGCGGACTGTCACTAAGATACGCACCGACCTCAATATTTTCTTTTACCGTAAGATTAGGAATGAGGTTATACATCTGAAAAACGTATCCGAGATGCTTTCTTCTGTATAACGAAAGCTGCTTTTCTTTCATGTCTTCAAGCTTTGCACCGTCAATTATTATGTTGCCGCTGTCAGCCTCATCAATTCCGCCTATGATATTAAGAAGCGTTGATTTTCCCGAACCAGATGGACCAAGAAGCACACATATTTTTCCTTTTTCAACCCCGGTTGTCACATCCTTGAGGACATGATTCCTGTTTTCCCCCTCCCCGTAATACTTGTTAATCTTTTCAATCTCTAAAAACATAAATCCTCCTATCTTGTTTTGCGAAGCAAAAACACTCTGCGATTTTATATTTATAACTAATGTTAGTTTTTACTAACCCGTGTTTAAAAATTTAGTCTGTAATCATTCACGTTATATGCCATATGGCATTTTTTTGCGATACAACTTACCTACCGCGAATGTATTACAGACTTAAAATCCCGTCAGATTAACTTTTCGAGACTCTTTAAACTTATTGCTATTGTTGATGTATTATGTAACAGTGCTGATGTTGTAGGCGGAATTATACCAGCAACGCCAAGCACAATAAGGGTTGAATTGATACCCATAATCATTCTGTAATTCTTATGGATACGTTTCATAAGTGCATTGCTTATATGTTTTAATGCAACCAGTTCATAGAGGTCATTTCCCTCAACTGTGACATCTGCAATTTCTCTTGCAAGCTCTGCTCCGTCACTTATTGCTATTCCTACATCTGCTGCAGAAAGTGCCGGTGAATCGTTAATTCCGTCTCCAACCATGATTACTTTGTGTCCAAGCGATTTTTCTTTTTCAACAAATTTTGCCTTATCTTCCGGCAGAACTTCTGAATAATACTCATCAACACCTATTTTTGCAGCAACAGCTTTTGCTGTACGCTCACTGTCACCTGTCATCATTACAGCTTTCTTTATTCCCGCTTCTTTAAGCTTCTTTATAATATCTGCTGCTTCTTCTCTTATAGGATCCTCTATACAGATTACTGCCGCAAGTTCATTTTCGATTGCCATATACAATCTTGAATATTCATCCGGCAGGCCATCAAATAATTCCTTCTTATCATCAGGTATAATGCATTTTTCATCTTCAAATACAAAATGATAACTTCCGATTATTACTTTTCTGCCTTCTATCTGTGATGAAATACCATGTGCAACTATGTATTCTACTTTTGAATGCATTTCCTCATGCACAAGATTCTTATTCCTGGCAGCTCCCACAACAGCCTTAGCCATTGAATGAGGAAAATGTTCTTCAAGACATGCTGCAATTCTTAAAAGCTCATCTTCTCCAAGTCCATTAAATGAAACAACCTGTTTAACTGTAGGTTCTGCCTTAGTAAGTGTGCCAGTCTTATCAAATACTATTGTATCTGCCTCAGCAATGGCTTCCATATACTTTCCGCCTTTTACAGTTACACTATATGTTCCTGCCTCATTAATAGCACTTAGCACTGACAAAGGCATTGAAAGCTTTAATGCACATGAATAATCAACCATGAGTATTGATAACGCCTTTGTCACATTTCTTGTAAATAAATATGTGAGTGCAGTTCCTGCAAGTGAATAAGGTACGAGCTGATCTGCAAGATGTGATGCTTTGCTCTCAACTGATGATTTGAGCTTTTCTGATTCTTCTATCATATGAACAATATTCTCATACTTGCTTCCACCATTAGTAGAACGCACTGAAATTGTAATCTCGCCCTCTTCAACTACTGTTCCGGCATATACAATCGCAGATTCACCTTTTCTTACTGGCATTGATTCACCTGTCATTGAAGCCTGATTTACCATTGCTTCCCCGGAAACTACTTCGCCATCAAAAGGAATTACATTGCCGACTCTTATTCTTACATTATCGCCTGCCTCAATTTCATCCGATGGAACAAGTATTTCCTGTCCGTCTTTTACAAGCCATACCTTTCCTATATTAAGAGACATGCTTCTGGCAAGGTCGTCTACGGATTTCTTATGTGTCCACTCTTCAAGAATTTCACCTATGCCAAGCAGAAACATTATTGAGCCTGCTGTTGCTGTATCATTTCTTAAAATAGAAACTCCAATTGCTGTCGCATCAAGAACCGGAACCTCAATCTTTCCTTTTGCGAGAGTTCTTATCCCCTCCCAGATATACTTGAACGACCTTACTATTGTAATGCCTGCCCTTATAGGAAGTGGTACGAAAAGCTTATTGCCAACTCTCAAAACAACCCTGTTTATAAGCTTTTCCTTGTAATAATTATTAAGTTCCCTGCCTGAATTATCAAGATATGTCTGTGGAACATCCACATTTTTATAATTAAACTGCTGTAACAGTTTAATCACATGTGACCTGCTGCCGCTGTAACAGATAACTACATCATTAACTCTTTCATTGACTTTAACTTTTGTGACACATTCCTGTCCATCAAAGTAATATTGCAGAATGTCTGCCTCACGGCAAGTCATCTCATTCTGCTTTACCCTGACACGAATTCTTCCTCTAATCTCATCTTTAATAACAAATTTCATAAGATTGTGCCTCTGTATATTTCTAAATTATGTAACAATATTTATACAATAATTATTGTTCACTGCATCCACAGCCACATTCAGATTCTTCTGACTTAGCTTCCTCTAACTCTACATCCTCTGTAGCAGATTCATCCTCGTACTCAGCTGCAGCTGCCTTACGGTCATCATTAATCTGAACTGCTCCTGCATAAATGTCCTCGCAATTATCCTGTACATTTGCTGCAATCTTCATAATACAATCTTTCATTCTAAGGACAGCTGCTGTGCATCCTGTATATACTTTCTTGGCATCTTTACTTGAAAGAAGTTTGATTCCTGCTGTTCCAAATAAAACGCCTGCCGCAAAAAGTCCTGTTTTCTTTCCGTCAAATTTTACTGCCATAATTATTTCCTCCTTGTGTTTACGGGTTAATTAATTTCCTGTTTTTCCCATATTTTTAACGAAATATATCTCGTTCAATTTAGTTTACACCTGAAAAAAATCAGCCGCAACAAAAATATCCTTATTGATATTTCTTTATCAATAAGGATTATTTCATCAATTTTTATTATATATAATCATTTTTTTATATAGAAAATCATATTATGTTTAAACAACATATTTTAGTTATAATTCCACAATCTATGCATGGAGGTAAACATGAAAAAATCTATATTTCAATCAATTATCCTGCTCGCACTTATAATGGTGCTTGCCTGCTTATTCTATCTTACCCCCGATAAAAAAAGCAAAAATTCCCATCCCGTATCATCAGGAAGTGTCTCTTACATAAAACCCGGAAGCGGAATAGGCGGTGGCGACATTAACGGAAATGCTGTCGCCGGCAAAAAATCACTTCCTATTTACTGTGTAAAACATGATGACAGTGAAAAATGCATTTCTATATCATTTGACGCCGCCTGGGGTGCCGACGATACAATAGAAATTCTTAACACTCTCGATAAATATAATGTAAAAGCAACATTTTTCATGACCGGCGGCTGGGTTGACTCTTATCCAGACATGGTAAAAGAAATCTGCTCACGAGGCCATGACCTCGGAAACCACAGCCATAATCACAAACAGATGAGCAAGCTTTCCGCCTCTGAACAAAAAGACGAAATAATGTATGTAACAGACAAAGTCAAAGAACTTACAGGATATGATGTATTTCTTTTCCGTCCTCCATACGGTGACTATAATTCGACGTTGATTAACACTGTATATGGATGTAACCATTACCCTATACAATGGGATGTTGACAGCCTTGATTGGCGTGATTATGGAGTTGAAAACATAATAAAAACCGTCACCAATCACAAAGCTCTCGGTAACGGTTCCATAATTCTTATGCATAACGGTGCAAAATATACTGCCAAAGCTCTCGGCACCGTAATTGAAACCCTCCAGTCACAAGGATACACCTTTATTCCAATATCAGAAATGATAATACGTGATAATTTTCACATGGATGGAACCGGAAGACAGATTGCAGATTAACCACGCTTTTTCATTCCTGCATTCACAGCTGCCATAACAAGCATGCCAACTGCATTAAATGCAAGCACAAGTATTGCTGCTGTCATTCCTATTCCGTCTGCAAGAAAACCAACTATCTGCGGCGTAACTATTCCACCAAGTGCTGCTATGGCAAGAAAAAGTGACATTCCTGCCGTAGAACCTTTGATAATACTGCCGACACTTGATACTGTTGTCGGATATATTCCGGCAAAGAAAAATCCAAGTCCCGCAATTGCCACAGTTATGACCGGAAGGCTGTGCGTCGCTGTAAGCAAAAAGAAAAATATTGTTGTAGCAACGCAATATGCCAGAATAAGTTTATTTTTATCAACTTTTGATGATAATTTTGCTGTGAGCAGTCTTCCAAGCATTACCATAACCCATGTAACTGATACAAGATTGGTAGCATATGCACTGCTCATTATGTTCATACTCTTAAAATATGTTACAAACCAGCCATTTACACAGTTTTCAAGCCCAAGATATAAGAAAAGCAGTAATCCACAGACATAAAATACAGGACTTTTGTAAAATGGCTGTGCCATGCTGCCCTCATTCTTACCCTTCTTAGACTCAACAGGCCAGTTGTAATCTATTTCCATCCATACATATAAGATAACAGACAGTGCTGAACCGGCAATTATAGTATAAGCCGGTGCACGCCATCCAAATCCGTTTCCTATATAAAGCGATGTTATAAATGGTGCAAGAAATGCTCCCGCTGCAAATGTCATATGTAAAAGGTTAAGTGCCGTCGGCTTGCCGTTTGAATTATCATTGACAACAGCATTATTGATAATGCTGACAGAACCTCGTCCGATTCCGACAAGAACAAACGCTGCATATATTACCGGCACCGGTGGAAGAAGTGTTATAACAAAAAGCATTACCGGTATTAATGCAGAAAATATTATTATAGTTGCTTTTCTTCCTATCTTTGATGCCATCGGCGGATTCACAAAGCTTGCAATAAGATTACCTATTGCAAATGCAGATAAAAATCCACCGGCAACACTGTAATTAATTCCTGCTTCTTCTATAATATAAGGAAGAATTGCACCAACTAAAAGTACCATCGCACCATTTACAAAAAATGAAAAATAGCACGGAAAAAACAATCTGAATTTTGATTTCATTTTTACCTCCAAAAATATGCATACAAAATGGCACGAAGCTAACGATTAACTTCGTGCCATTTATGCGGATGACAGGAATTGAACCTGCACGTCTGTTGACAATAGAACCTAAATCTATCGCGTCTGCCAGTTCCGCCACATCCGCAAGCGATATATATATTATCACAAACAGATTTAAACTGTCAAGTTCATCCATTCAATCACTTTATTTGTACGCATTTCCCATTTATGATTTTCTGCACATATCTTATATGCATTTTCTGCAATATGTTCCAATTCGTCGTGATTCGTCAGCAGTCTTTTAATTTTATCAGCCGCGGCATCAATATTTTCAAGATTATAAAAAATAATATTCTCTCCATCAATAAAATTATCTTTCAGATATCCGCTTGTATCCGTAACACAGACGGCACCGTTTAACATTGAATTAAACACTCTGTCGTGTGCTCCCTGTTTAAACCACGGCATTACATTTACTGATATTTTTGAGCGGCTTATCATATCAAGACATTCCTGTGACGAAACATTTCCGGCAATAATAATATTTTCCGGGTGACGACATTCAAGCATATCCCAGCCGGCACCAAATGTATGAACCTTTATTCCACTGTCCGCAAGCCTTGCAATCACTTCTGCCCTGAAATAAAATCTTACAGACAAATCAACAAACATCAGGTTAGGCATTATCTGTTTTAACTCATCGTCCGTAAATTGAATACCCTGATTCTTTAGTTCTTCTTCGGCTGCATCTTCAACAATCATTTCAGGGTTTTCTATAAGCTTTCTTACAAGTCCTCTGTAGAATTCCTGATAATCACTGTCAAGATGTGCTATAAACCTGTCAAAAGAATTTACAGGTGTATAATTTCCCGTAAATATAACATCAATGTCACGCTTATCTACTGGCAGAAATTTATCTGAAAGAATATCTCTTTTTTCATTAAGTTCAGTTCCGCCAAGCACAAGAAATCCGTCATCAGGTGCAAGCTGCACACCAGGAAAAAACCTTTTCATATATCTTATATGGTTCTTGTCAATGCTTATCTGCATATAATTTTCCGGACGCAGCGGCAGATATTTATGATAATACAGCGGATGGTCAACAACCATGTTATAAACGGGAATTTTCGTTTCATTCCAGAAGCTTCCGCCTTCAAATGATTCGTCATAAAGCCCGTCTTCGCCTGCAATACCATTAAAATTAAATGTGAACGCCATGAATTTTTTTGATTTATCAGCCTTATAAAAATCACAGAGCTGTTTTGCTGACAATCCGCTTAATACAAGGTCAAACCAATATATTTCATATCCGTGTTTTTGAAATGTTTTTGACATCTCAATACTGAAATATTCCTGTGTCTCTACTCCGCCCTTAAATAAAATGACGACTTTATCCATTTTAACAGTTCCTTATTGCCTCAAATATATTATCGAGTGCGGAAACGTCAAGATCTTCTGCAAATCCGCCATCCACTTTTGATGCTGCCTCAGGATTTATCGGAATCTTAGCAACCGCCTTAATATCATGTTGTGCGGCAATCTCATCAATATGGCTCTTTCCAAAGATTTCATGTTTCTTACCGCAGTCAGGACATTCAAAGTAAGACATATTTTCAACAATTCCAAGTACAGGAATATCCATCATATTTGCCATATTAACCGCCTTTTCCACTATCATTGAAACAAGCTCCTGCGGAGATGTAACAACAACAATTCCTGCAACAGGAAGTGACTGGAATACCGTAAGCGGAACATCACCTGTTCCCGGCGGACAGTCAACAAACATACAGTCAATATCTCCCCATTTTACATTTTCCCAGAATTCCTTTACTGCACTGGCTATTACTGGTCCTCTCCATATAACAGGATCTGTCTCGTTATCCATTAAAAGATTCATAGACATTACCTTGATTCCGCCCTTCGTAACTTCAGGATAAATAACTGTTCCTTCTTCATCACACTTTGCCTTCTCTTTAAGTCCGAATGACTTAGGAATTGATGGACCTGTTATATCGGCATCCATGATAGCAGTTTTCAGACCGTTTTTTGCCGAATTAACAGCAAGAAGCGATGTTACCATAGATTTGCCGACACCGCCTTTTCCGCTCACAACCGCAATTACTTTCTTTACTCCCGCATAGTTATCTTTATTTTTTTGCTCCTCTACTCTTTCGGCACAGTTAGAGCCGCAGCTTGAACAATCATGTGTACATTCTTCACTCATTATATATACTCCTTTTCCCTTCTCCCAAATGTTGGATGTTTCTCCCAATTATAATATATTTTGGGAGAAAATCAAACTAATCGGGAGAAAAATAATTTACATAAAAATAATTTATTATATTATTCTAACCACTTGTACCGTTTTAATTAACGGTATCAACCATAAAAAGCTGCACCTTAACGGTTTTTACCCGTCAAAGTACAGCTCTTTTCATTACACAGATTATTTCTATGGCATATTTAATCAAATCTGTATACTTTTTACATTTAACTTACATCGATAAAATCATTTTTTACCTGCAAATACAGGTGTTGAAAGGTATCTGTCTCCTGAATCAGGAAGCAAAACTACAATTGTCTTTCCTTTGTTTTCAGGTCTTTTTGCAAGAATGTCAGCAGCCTTTAATGCAGCTCCCGAACTTATACCTACAAGTATACCCTCTGAAAATGCAATGTTTCTCATTTCTTCAAAGGCATCATTATCTTCAATTTTTATAATCTCATCATATACCGATATATCAAGAGTTTTTGGAATGAATCCGGCTCCGATTCCCTGAATTTTATGAGGACCGGCTTTGCCTTCTGAAAGTACAGGGCTTGTAGCTGGCTCTACGGCTACAATTTTTACATCAGGCTTCACACTCTTTAAATATTCACCTACACCTGATATTGTTCCGCCGGTACCTACTCCGGCAACAAATATATCAACCTTGCCTTCTGTCTGTTTCCAGATTTCAGGACCTGTTGTCTTGATATGTGCCTTTGGATTTGCCATGTTATCAAACTGTGCAAGAATAACTGAACCCGGAATCTGCTCATGAAGTTCCTCAGCTTTTTCAATTGCACCCTTCATGCCCTTAAATCCATCAGTAAGTACAATTTCAGCACCGTATGCTTTTAAAATATTGCGTCTTTCTATTGTCATAGTCTCAGGAAGAGTAAGTATTGCCTTATATCCTTTTATAGCCGCAACTGATGCAATTCCAATACCTGTATTTCCTGAAGTCGGCTCTATAATTGTAGCTCCCGGCTTTAAAAGCCCTTTTTCCTCGGCATCTTCAATCATTGATAAAGCCACTCTGTCTTTTACAGAACCTGTAGGATTAAAATATTCAAGTTTTGCTATTACATTTACATCACTAATTCCAGACTTCTTCATATATCTGTGAAGAAATAAAAGTGGTGTATTTCCTATTAAATCCGTTGCACTATGATACATATTCTCCATTTTCTTACTCTTTCTCCATTTCTTAAATGTTTCTGAGATATTCCATAACTGAATATATCGCATTGGCACCGTCTGCCGCAGCAGTTACAACCTGTCTTAACTGCTTTGTGCGGACATCACCGGCTGCAAACAGGCCATTTACTGTCGTCTTTGTATCTTCCGATGCCTTTACATAATTGCTCTCATCGAGCACGCCGAACTCTTTTAACAGTTCTGTCTGGGGAATCATTCCGACTGCTGCAAAAAGTCCGCTTATATTAAGCTTTGTTTTATTGTCAAGAATTATACCGTCAATTTTTTTATCTCCGGTGATTTCCTCAACTCTGACATTCACTATAATTTCTACATTTTCTTTTTGTTTTAACTTCTCAAGTGTCGAAGCAGAACCTCTGAAAAATTCACGTCTGTGGACAAGATATACCTTTTCACATATGTCAGAAAGATACATTGCATCATCAAGTGCAGTATCACCGCCGCCGATTACTGCAACTCTCTTTCCTTTATAGAAAGCACCATCACATACAGCACAAAATGACAATCCTCTGCCATAATATTTTTCTTCACCCGGTACACCAAGTGGTCTGTTTTTACAGCCTGTGGCATATATAACCGCTTTACTTTCAAGCGTTATATCTTCATCACAGCCTATTATCCATATCCCGTCTTTTTGCCCTAAAGACAAAACCTGTGCTTCCGTGAATTCGACGCCGAGACTTTCTGCATGCTCACGGAACTTTTCACCGAGGCTGTAACCGTCGATTCCCGGAATTCCCGGATAATTGTCAACTCTGCTGCTCTCTGCTATCTGACCTGTTCCAAGATATTCTTTTTCCACAACTGCAACATTAAGATTAGCTCTTTTGGCATAGATTGCTGCGGTAATACCCGCAGGACCGCTCCCTATAATAACAACATCTAACATATAACTAATTCTTCCTTTGTCGATACATCGCCCTCAATGTGAAATGAATTAAGCACCGGCTTTTCCGGCTCCATTAATGAAAGAATCATATAACTTGCCTTGCTGTCATATGCAAGACGTTTATCTTCTTCTGAAGGTCTTGAAGGTGATTCCGGATGTGAATGCCAGTTGCCAAGCGGAACAAGACCATTTGCCCTCATATCCTTGACTGATGCAAGCTGCTCTTTCGGGTCGAGTGAAAAATGCTCATTTGAATGGTCAATATTTGTAAGAATATATACTTTTTTTATTTCTTTATCATCGCCATTCTTAACGCCTGCAATAAGTCCGCATGCCTCTTCCGGAACGCATGACTTTGCATGTTCTAAGATAAGCTCATAATCTTTTTTTGTCATCGAAATCATAATCTGCTCCTTTATTGAACATTATTTTTTCAATAGTTCATTGCACTTTATTTATCAGTACATTCTACCTGTTCGTAGTCGATAAGTTCTGTTATTGTAGGATGACTTCCGCATACTGCACAACCATCTGTATTTGATGGAAGTTTAATCTTGTGGAATTCCTGATTAATTGCATCGTATGTGAGAAGGTAACCTGTAAGAAGCTTTCCTACACCTGTTATGTATTTGATAGCTTCCATAGCCTGAAGACTTCCGATTACGCCTCCCATGGCACCGATTACACCAGCCTGCTTACATGTAGGAACTGCATCCTTTGGTGGTGGATTCTTGAATACACATCTGTAGCATGGTCCTTCTCCCGGAACATAAGTCATGAGCTGACCCTTGAATCTGATAATTCCGGCATGTGAAAATGGCTTCTTAGCCATAACACAGGCATCATTAATAAGGAATTTTGCAGGGAAATTATCTGTTCCGTCAATTATGAAATCATAATCCTTGATTATATCCATGATATTTTCACTTGTAAGGAATTCTCTGTATGTATTAACTGTAACATCAGGATTCATGGCATTGATTGTCTCTTTTGCAGACTTAACCTTTGCCTTGCCGATATCAGCTGTCTGATGAATAATCTGTCTCTGAAGATTGCTTAAATCTACATCATCGGCATCAACAATTCCTATTGTACCTACACCTGCTGCTGCAAGATACATTGCTGCCGGTGCTCCGAGTCCGCCGGCACCTACGATAAGTACCTTCGCATTAAGAAGCTTTTTCTGGCCTTTGGCACCTACTTCTTTTAAAATGATATGTCTTGAATAACGTTCAATCTGTTCATCAGTCAATGCCATAGCTTCCACGTATAATCCAATTATCTTAGATGGTAATTGGATTTTTCCTTTCTCCCAGTTAACACTGGGTATTTATTTCCATCTCTGTTATATTTTGAAAAGGCACTGTGGATCTGTACCTATAACTTTACAGCTTTGACTGGTATGAGGTGACTCAGACCACAGCTTTTCGTCTATTACTGTTAATCAGTTTGTTAACGCATCGACGTTTTTATTTACGTGATTACACAGCCGAATTCTCTGTGGAAGACAGCAGTGCTCAAAATATTTATCAGGAGGTATAAGCCTATGTCAATGTACTTTATTGGAATTGATATTTCCAAGTACAAACATGATTGCTGCATCATTTCTGCAGCTGATCAAAAAGTAGTTTCTAAAGTCACAATCAAAAACAATAAAGCTGGTTTTAATGAACTGCTTACAATCATTCATTCTCTCGCAAATCCTGCGGACATAAGAATAGGGTTTGAATCAACTGCCCATTATGCTCTCAATCTTGAACTCTTCCTTGAAAATTCTCTCCTAACCTTCATGGAAGTAAATCCTGTTCTCATCAGTGAATACAAGAAATCAAAAACACTTAGGCGTACAAAAACCGACTCTGTTGACTGTGAATCAATAGCTCGTTGGTTAATGACTGTTGAATACAAACCCCATTCAAAAGGATTTTACCACGCTTACTCTTTAAAGTCATTAACTCGTTTACGCGATAAACTTATCCGACAGCGTTCTTTCTATCTTGTTAAAATCACAAATGTGTTAGATCATACATTCCCTGAGTTTAAACCATTCTTTAATGAACGCTTATCCAAAAC
>OGXC01001232.1_pt1 | contig 20165 bp, 19 predicted proteins | sample 1576201 | NCBI WGS metagenome assembly OGXC01 (sample SAMEA3541562, study PRJEB24748) | human gut metagenome | biome: human gut; feature: human-associated habitat; material: faeces | place: China | collected 2012 | reverse complement strand
ACAGGAAAGAGTGTTTTCTGACGATATTTTCTTGATTAAATCAGCGTTTCCCTAGCAGCCCAACGCTGCCCATGGGGTTGAGGTTAGCTGATGGAAACTGTTGGAAATGCCGCAGGCGGATCAGCTTTTCTGGCCACTGACTGCCAGAAGCTAATAGCTCCGTGCAAGTGACTCTGCACACAAGCATGCTAACCGCCAGGCCCTGACAGTTCGACAAATGGAACTATTCCCACCTGATGTCTTATAAAAAGAGGGGGACCGTAAAAAGCCACGGCCCCCTCTCATTCATTCTTCAAACAGCCAATCACTGCCGGGAATTCTCCAGATGCTGGTTCCAGAGCTTCACGATTTCCTGTTTATGCTGGGCCACCCAGCCTTCATCATAATTTTTAAACAGATGAATCTGGTCCTGGGGCGTCATGTAGTCCGCCAGCTGTACCCCTTTGCGCAAAGGCCGGACAGTCAATGTCTTACCGGCTTCTTCCTGAATTTTCTTTGACAACATAAAGTCCACGAATTTCTTCGCATTGTCCATATGTTTCGCACCTTTAATGATTTCTACTGATTCACCCGGGAAAATAGCCCCTTCCTTTGGGAATACCACCTTTACCGGTGCCCCATTCTTTACATAGGTAGCTGCCGGGTCTTCCCAGGTCAGTCCTACCGTATATTCCCCATCTGCTGCTCCTTTATGAACAGCGCCGGAGCTATTCAGGAATTTGCCATCTACGTTTTTGATAAAGTTATCCACATAGGCCCAAGCCTCCGGAGACAGAGGGTCCCCATCTTTCCCTTTGGCATAAAGCATGGCCATGAGGCTCTGGAAAGCAGAAGATGAATTGGCCGGGTCTCCAAAGGCAATTTTCCCTTTTAATTCCGGATTCAACAGATCATCAAAGCCTTCAATCTTCATATCTCCTGCCAGTTTTGTATTAACAATAAAAACTGTGGGATCTGCAAAAGCCGGTGTGAAATAGCCGGTCTTATTTTTTGCATTATCCATCATATTTGCATCTTCCGGGGATACATATTTTTCAAAAAGATCTTTCTGGGACTCCAGCATCGTCTGGTCCGCAGCCCACAGCACATCGCCCTGGGGATTATCCTTTTCCGAAGCCACCCGTTTCACCAGAGGACCTGTGCCCGCTACAATCATATTGACCTTGATACCTGTCTCTTTTTCAAATTCCGGAATTACCAGGTTATTCAGACTTTCACTGCGGGCAGTGTACACCGTAAGTACTTTGTCTCCCCCTGCAGATGCCGTGCTGGCTGCCTTTTTGTCTCCTCCACATCCGGTAAAGATACCACATGCCAGTGCGGCACAAGCCAAAACCGCTGCTATTTTCTTCATTTTTGACATAACAGGTCCTCCCTTTTAAAAAAATGTTCTCCCAATCAGAGCAAATATCCAATCATTCCATTCTCATTATAACATTGCCTAATGAGAAAATCTCACATTATTCTCATTTTGTATCGATAATGTAAAATTTTATCTTCTTATGTAATAATTGTGTAAAATTATAAACTTTAATAAAAAACGCCTACTCGAAAAGAGTAGACGCTTCTTATGATATACAGGAAATAGTATACCGATTCTTTTATTTATTCCTTCCTGTTCCAGGGGACCAGTTTCCTTTCCAGGAACTGGAGGAACAGGTTGAAGATGAGGCCCAGCACGGAGAGTACGATGACCCCTGCCATGAGGCGGTCCGTAATCATGAGGTCCCCATAGTGGAGGATGAGGGCGCCGATGCCCTGTTCGGCAGCGATCATTTCAGCGGCCACCAGCAGGAGGAGCGCCGTACCGGCGGCGATGCGGAGGCCCGCAAATATCATGGGCAGTGCATAGAGCAGCACCACGTTCTTCATGGTGTAGCCCCAACCCGCATGGAAGCTCACAGCCACTTTAATGAGAAGGGTATCCACGTTCTTTACGCCGGAGTAAGTATTCATGGCCACCGGGAAAAATACGCCCAGGGCGATGATGGTGACTTTCGATACCTCCCCGATACCGAGCCACAGGATGAAGAGCGGGAGGAGCGCGATTTTCGGAATCGGATACAGGGCATTCACGATGGGGTTCGCTATCCGGTCCGCCAGGGCGGAGGTGCCGGTAACAAGGCCCACGAAAAGGCCAAAGGCACTGCCCAGGAAGAATCCCATGAGAATGCGGTACAGGGAGGCTGCCAGGGAAACGCCAATTTCCCCGTCTTTGATCATATCCACCAGGGAGGAAAGGATCATGGTCGGCGGAGGAAGGAAGAGAGATGATACCACGCCGGCCCGGCAGATGGCTTCCCAGATGATGAGAACCACCGCCACCGAAGCCAGGGATACGGCGGGGGTATAGCTCTTCTGCCACCGTTTCATCTTGTTTTCTACGATGTACTTATTCATCTTCCTGCACCTCCGTCATGGCCTCCAGGGCATCCTTGCTGATGTGTTCCCAGATGGTCCGGGTAAGGCTGTCGATTTCTTCTGCATGTTCCGGTTTCTCCCGGTCCTCCCGGGGAATGGAAATGGTGAGGATATCCCGCACCTTGCCGGGCCGCCGGGACAGCAGCACCACCCGGTCCGCCAGCATGACGGCCTCCTGGATATTATGGGTCACATAGAGGGTGGTGAGCCTTGTCTTTTCCCAGAGATCCACCAGTTCCTGCTGCATGATGATCCGGGTCTGGGCATCCAGGGCGGAGAAAGGTTCATCCATGAGAAGGAGGTCCGGGTTAATGGCCAGGGCCCGGGCAATGCCCACTCTCTGCCTCATACCGCCGGAGAGCTGGTGGGGATAGGATTTTTCAAATCCCGAAAGGCCGACCAGGGAAATATAATGGTCGATCCGTTCCTTCCAGTCCTTCTTCGGCAGCACATGGCCCGCGTCCAGGCCAAAGGCAATATTGTCGTACACATTCCGCCAGGGCATGAGTCCTGTCTCCTGGAATACGATGGATACCCGGGGCTCCCGCTCCAGTTCTTCTCCGGTGAAGTACACGCTGCCGCTATCCGGTGAAAGAAGGCCGGCACAGATATTGAGAAGCGTGGACTTCCCGCAGCCCGAAGGACCTACGAGGGCCACAAATTCTTCTTTTTTCAGGGTTATATTGATATCTTCCAGCACCGGCAGCGTCTTCCTGCCGTTCCGGAAGGATTTACTCACATTTTCAATGACAACTTCCATACAATACTCCTGGTATAAATAAAAAAGTTGAGTTTCAGCCGCTTCGCGGCCAGCTCCCCCAAAGGGGGAAGCCAGGATTTGCAGCGAAGCGGCGGAGCCTCAACCCTCAAATCTCAAACCTCAAATCTATTCACCCGTCATGGGCTGCATCTATCCATCAAATGAGGCCCGTTCACCCCATATACGCCATAAGACTCCCTCCACTCTGGGAAAGGAGTCTTATGGACCATTCCTTATTTCTTCATGGCTTCTTCCAGGAAGGACGTATTCACCACGTCTTTGGCATCCAGCTTCCCGTCGATCATGCCATGGGAAGAATACCAGTCGATCTGGGTCTTGATATCATCGGCCATGAGAACCCCGTTCTTATCGATGTAAGGCAGGCCGAGGCGGATATCCTCTTCCGGTGTCTTCACGTACTTGGAGATAATCTTCACCACTTCATCCAGCTTCTGGGGATCCTTCTTGTCCACCACCGCATTGTAGTATTCATTGCAGGCCCGGTTGTAGGCTTTCATGAAACGGACGGCGGCATCCTTATTCTTTGCAAATTCCGGGGAGTAGAAAATGCCGCTTGTCTGGTAAGGCATCACAGCGCTGACCTGGGTAATTTCTTTGCCGTACCCTTCGTTCTTGACCTTTGTAATGTTCGGTTCATTCAGGATGCAGGCATCGATCTGGCCGCTCTGGAGAGCTGCCATGACGGCGGACAGTTTGCCCAGAGGCACCACGGTCACATCGTCCAGGGTAAGGCCCTTGGATTCCAGCATCCGTCCCAGCATGTAATGGAAGGTGGATCCTTTCTGGGTAATGCCTACCCGTTTTCCCTTCAGCCCTTCAATAGAGGTGAGGCCATTATCATATTCTGCGGTGGAAGCCAGGAGGGCGGAGGAAGAATATCCTTTTTCTTCCCGTCCCTTATCGGCCACGATATAGAGCTTCTGCCCCTTGGCGGCCATGTTGTAGAGGCCGGCGGTGATGCCGGTGGCTCCCACGTCCACCTTGGACGAAGCCGTGGCTACGGCGATGGGCTGGGCCGCATCGAACCACTGGGCATCGATGTCGATGCCCTCATCCTTGAAGTACCCCTTGTCCATGGCGATGAAAAGGGGAGCACTGCTCGTAAGCCGCAGCATAGCCAGGGACACCTTCACCGGCTTCTTTTCTCCTCCGCCGGATGACGTGCTTCCGCCTCCGCCGCCACAGCCTGCAAAAGACAGGGACACCGCCAGTGCCATGATCCCTGCCATTACCATACCAAAAATCTTCTTGAAATTCATTCTACCATTCTCCTCTCCTACGGGGCCAAAAACCGGGCCCTGTGATTGTTCCCTGTATTTTACTCTATTTCCCGCCAAAATTCCACTGATTTCCACCTTTCCCGGAAAGCCCGGATCCGGAGAAATCCATTTCCCCTGTCATAGGGTATAATAAAAGAAAAATAGTTATTTCAGGAGGTTACACCATGGTTGACCCTTTTATCTACCATAATCCTACAAAAGTATATTTTGGAAACGATGCCCTGTCCCATCTCCATGAAGAACTGCCCCGCTGGGGCAGCCGGGTCCTTCTTGTCTACGGCGGCGGTTCCATCAAGAAGAACGGCATCTACGACACCATTATCAGCGAAATTGAAAAAGCCGGCCTTTCGGGCTATGAAATTTCCGGAGTCAAGCCAAATCCGGAAATTGCCCTGGCCTACCAGGGCGCCCGGCTCTGCCGGGAAGGGGGTATCGACCTCATCATCGCAGCCGGCGGCGGCAGTGTCATCGATACGGCCAAGGTCATCGCCGGCAGCGCCGCCTATGAGGGAGACCCCTGGGACCTGGTGAAGAACCGGGTCCAGCTCACCAGGGCCCTTCCCCTCATCGCCATCCCCACCATGGCCGCCACCGGTTCTGAGATGAACAGCTGCGCCGTCATTACGAATCCCCAGACCCTGGAGAAATACGGATGGACCACGGAGCCCCTGCGGCCGAAAGTTTCCTTCCTCTGCCCCCGGAATACCTACACCGTGAGCCCCTTCCAGACAGCCTCCGGCAGTGCGGACATCCTGTCCCATCTCCTGGAGGTATACCTGAACCGGGAAGAGGGCTTTGATTCCATGGACGGATTTATGGAATCCATGATGCGCTCCGTCATCCGATGGGCTCCCATCGCCATGGCAGAAGGGAGCAATGAAGAAGCCCGAGCCAACCTCCTCTGGGACTCGGAATGGGCCATCAATGACCTCATCGACCGGGGCCACAGTGTGGCATGGAGCTGCCACGGTCTGGAGCACGAACTGTCCGCCTGGTACGACATTCCCCACGGTCTGGGGCTGGCCATCCTCACACCGGCTTTCATGAGCCATGTGCTCTCTGAAGAAACGGCGCCCCGCTTCGCCGTTCATGTGATGGGCGTAAAAGAGGGAAAGAATCCGGAAAAGACCGCCCGGAAAGGCATAAAGAAACTGAAAAAATTCCTCACCACCTCCCTCCAGCTTCCCGGTTCCCTTTCCGCCATTTCCATCGATGACAGCCACTTCGAAGAAATGGCAGACAACGACCTTGCCTGGAAAGGAAAAGATGGCATTATCCAGGGCTTCGTCCCCCTCACGAAAGAAGACCTCATCGCCATTTACCGGAAAGCGCTGTGAGGGAAGCCGCTTAGCGGCTAAGGTTTGAAATTTGAGAGTTGAGTTTCTGCGGCTTCGCCGCCGATTCCGTCTAATGTCCATCAGCGGTAAATCAGTAAGCCGATTTCTACGGTTCCACCAGCCCGCTGTCCCACTCTCCCATGATTCCCCAGAAAGGACCATTCCATGAACATTCTTCTCGCTTCCTCGTCTCCCCGCCGGAAGGAACTGCTCCTCCAGATTCACTGGGAGCCCCGCATCGTAAAAAGTCATTTCAATGAAGTGAAAACGCTGGAAGAAGCGGAAAAGCGGAAATCCGAAATAAACCATCCCCTTTTGTCTTCCTTTGCCGGTCCGGACCTGGTGTGTGCCCTGAATGCCCTGGGCAAGGCAGAAGGGGCCGACCGCGGGGAAAAGGAAGCGTTTCCTCTCCTAGCCGCCGATACCATCGTAACTATCGGCGGAAAGATTCTCGGGAAGCCGAAGGACCGGGGCGACGCCTTCCGGATGCTCCGCTTCCTCTCAGGCCGTGACCACTTTGTGAAAACCGGCACCGCCATCCTCTACAGGGACCGCAGCCTCGTCACCGTCACCACCACCGAAGTCCGTTTTCGTTCTCTCACGGACAGGGAAATCGAGGACTACATCGCAACCGGGGAACCCATGGACAAAGCTGGCGCCTACGGCATCCAGGGGCTCGGCACCCTCCTGGTGGAGGGTATCCAGGGTTCCTACGACAACGTAGTAGGCCTCCCGCTGACCGCAGTCTATGAAATGATGAAAACGTTGGGCGCACTGTAAGGAGCATGGGATTGGTTTTTGCACTGACGGGCAGAGCTACTCTTTCGAAGCTTCCAGGGCAGCACTGATAAAATCGCTTTCTCAGCTGCCAGAAACCTCGCGGGAGTGACTCTACCCACCAGCGCAGAAAAAAGCCGGGAAACAGTTTTCCTGTTTCCCGGCTTTTTTCTGTATCCTCATTTATCCCGAAGCGCCCGCTTCAGGATCTTTCCCGATGCATTCTTCGGCAGCGCATCCATAGGAATGAAACGGCGGGGAATCTTGTAACTTGCAATATTCCGGGCCATGTATTTCCGGATTTTGTTCTCGTCAAATGGGTACCCCTCCTTCATGACCACGTAAGCCCAGACCGCCTGGCCCCGGAGAGGATCCGGGTGGCCGATGACCGCACATTCCGAGACCCTTTCTACTTCATAAATGCAGTCTTCCACTTCACCGGGGTAGATATTTTCCCCGTTCACGATAATGAGGTCCTTCAACCGGTCCACAATGTAGATGAACCGGTCCTCATCCATATAGGCCAGGTCTCCCGTATGAAGCCATCCATCGGGCTCCAGGACCTTTGCCGTTTCCTCCGGCTTCTTCCAGTACCCCTTCATCACGTTGTCTCCCCGCACCATGAGCTCTCCCACGGTACCGGGCTTGTAGGGTCCCTCCTCACCAGTCACAATCTTTGTTTCCACTCCGGGGATGGCAGGCCCTACGGTGAGATACTTGATCCGGTCCGCCGGCAGGACGCTCACCACCGGCGATGCCTCAGTGAGGCCATAGCCCTCCCGCACGGGATGGTGGAACCGGTCAAAGAAAGCCTGGGACACGGGCTGGGGAATAGGGGCGCCGCCGGAAATGAAGTCCCGCACCGTCACCATGAGGGACGGGTCCCCCCGGCGGGCCAGGAGATTGTACATTGGCGGCACCATGATGGCAATGGTGATGGAATACTTCACAATGGCATTGATGATTTCCGAAGGGCTCTTCGTCCGGAGGATGACCAGTGTAGAATGGGCATAGAGACCCACATGGAGCACCGTAGTGAGGCCATAGCAGTGGAACAGGGGCAGCACGCAGAGAATCTTATCCTCCGGCCCGTAATCCACTGCCTGTACAAACTGCAGCACATTGCTCATGAGATTTTTATGGGTCAGCATGGCGCCCTTCGGACTTCCGGTGGTGCCGGAGGTATAGACCAGGGCACACACATCGTCCTCCGTCAGGTCCTCCGGAAATGGCGGCGCCTCTTTCGCCCGGTTGTCCCTTGCCCGGAAGTCCAGGTCATGAATGTCCACGGAGGGGCAGGATACGTCCAGATCCGTATCGGTAATGAGAAGCGCTGCTTCCCCGTCCTTCAGGATATAGTCCACTTCCCGGTCCACCAGGGAGTTATTGACAGGAATAATGACGGCGCCCAGACTGATGACCGCCAGGTACGCAAAAATAAACTCCGGCCGATTGGCGGAGTACAGACCTACCTTCATGCCTTCCCGGATTCCCATTTCATAGAGGCTGTTGCGGTACAGGTGAACCAGCTCCGCCAGTTCTCCGTACGTGAATTCCCCCTCCCCTTCGATGGCGATATGGGAAGGGTCCGCCCCATTGATAATTTCGTGAACAAACATATTACACCTCATATACTATTCCTATGAATTAACAGATTCATGAATTAATTTACATATATTATACAATATTCAGCTGGCCCTTGTATGGATGGTTTTTGTATGAACAGGCAGAGACATTGAGCCTTTAGCCTGAAGCATCGAGCTGCACAGGCCCTGCGGGCAAATGAGATTGAGACCGAGGCCGAGATCGAGTGTATAGGGCCCTGTGGGCCCAGGACCATCAATTCCCATCACCATCTCTCAGCCGTTGGCAGTTTTCTTTGGGGAAGAGAACCTCCTGCTGAGTCAATTGCAATTTTTGGGGGGCGTCATCAGGAATCCAACTGCGGCGGCAGCCGCTATTGGAAAGTCTCCCTTTTTCAAAGGCAGCAGTCCTGCAGAGGACTGCTGAGCCGGGCCCAGGTTGGTGCCTTTACTGCACACTAAGGCACCTTCCTTTTGTGGCCCGGCCGGAATGATGTCTGCGAAGCAGACAGAGGGATTCCGGTGGAAGCGCCGCAGGCAGGGCCTCAACTCTCAAATCTCAACTCTGCCTTTGCCGCGAAGCGGCTGGACCTCAATTCTCAAACCTCAATTCTCAATTCTATTTTTTCGTTATATAATAGGGTTAATTTATTCTTAAGGAGTGATACCATGAACGATATGCATGCAAACCGGCTGGCCGCTGTCCGCCGGCGGATGGAAGAAATGGGCCTTTCCTCCCTCCTGGTTTCCGAGCCCGCTGCCCTGTGGTATCTGACAGGAGAAACCATCCATCCCGGGGAACGGCTCACGGTGCTTCTGGTTCCCGCAAAGGGCAGCGCCCTCTGGATCCGAAACCGCCTCTTTCCCCTGTCCAAAGGCATGGACCTTTCTCCGGAGGAGGCGGAAAAGGCAGGTTTACCGGCAGATATTTCCTTTGAAGACGGCGAAGACGGTCTGACCCTCCTCTCCCGCCACCTGCCGGAAGGGACCGTAGGCATCGATAAATTCTGGCCCTCCCATTTCCTTCTTTCCCTCATGGAGAAACGGAAGGACCTGTCCTTCAAAAACGGTTCCCCCGCCGTGGACCGGACCCGGGCCATCAAGGACGGAGAAGAAACAGATACCATGCGCCGCGCCTCCTTCATCAATGACCGGGCCATGGAGCGGATTGCCCGCTTTCTCCATGATGGGGTGACAGAAAAGGAATGCGCCCGCCGACTCCTTGCCATCTACGGGGAAGAGGGGGCAGAGGGCTTCTCCTTCCCGCCCATCGTTTCCTTCGGTCCCCACGGCGCCGACCCCCATCACATGCCTGACGACACGGTGTTCCATGAAGGGGATGTGGCCCTCTTTGATATAGGCTGCCGGAAGGACCACTACTGCTCCGATATGACCCGCACCTTCCTCACCGGCACCCCTTCGGAGGAAGAAAAGAAAGTACACACCCTGGTCCGAGAAGCCGGGGAGCTGGCGGAATCCCTCGTCCGCCCCGGCATTCCTCTTTCCGAACTGGACCGGGCAGCCCGGGATTACATCGCCAAAGGCGGCTATGGTCCCTTCTTTACCCACCGTCTGGGCCACTTCATCGGCATCAAAGAACACGAAGAGGGAGAAGTGTCTTCCTCTTCTCCCCTCACAGCAGAACCGGGCATGATCTTTTCCATAGAACCCGGCGTATACCTCCCCGGAAAATTCGGTGTCCGCATTGAAGACCTGGTCCTTGTCACCGACACCGGCTGTGAAGTCCTGAACCATGCCCCCAGGGGCTGGGAAATCCCCTGAAAGGAGTCTGTCATGCTGAAAATCAGAAATTGTACCATCGGCGAAGGAAAGCCGAAAATCTGCGTTCCCCTGGTGTCCTCCGATTTCGAGGCCCTGGAGCAGGAATGCGCCTCCCTGGCCTCTGTTCCTTTAGACATGCTGGAGTGGCGGGTGGACTACCTCATGAAACGGGACGGTTTCCACGGCCCCTCGGACCTGGACAGAGCCTGCCGCATCATCCGCAGCCATTTCAAAGATACTCCCCTCCTTACCACAGTCCGCACGAAGGGGCAGGGCGGGGTCCACGACATGGAAGAGGACACCTATTTCTCCATCCTTTCCCTTCTCCTTTCCTCCCGGTGGGCCGACGTACTGGACGTGGAATATGGCCATGACCCCATGGATACGAAGGTCCTCATGGCGAAGGCCAGAGAAAAGAAAATTCCCCTCCTCATGAGTTTCCACAGCTTCCACCGGGCCCTTCCGGAAGCTGAAATCACGGACACCCTGGAAGCCATGGCCGCTTTCCACCCGGATATCCTGAAAATCGCAGTCATGCCGGAGACACCGGCAGACGCAGCAGCCCTTATTTCCGCCGCCGCCAAAAGGATGACCCGCTTTCCGGAAACTCCGGTAGTCACCATCGCCATGGGTCCCCTGGGCATGCTCACCAGGGCCGCCGGAAACCGCATGGGCGGTCCTCTCACCTTTGCCGCCGGAAAAGAAGCCAGCGCCCCCGGCCAGCTCACCGCCGCCGAAATGAAGCAGGTGCTGGATGTGCTGTATAAATAGATTTGAGTGAAGAGAGTTGAGAGCCCCGGTTCCGCGGCTGCGCCGCTTGTGTGGCTGGCGGGCATGCGAACATGCGGAGCTTCTAGCTATTAGCTGCTAGGGAAACTGGTTTGCCTGCGGCGCTTTCAATTCATGTTCCCGGCTGCTTTTTCATGCCGTAGGCTAGTCATCTTTCCTGACAGCTAGCAGCTAGAAGCTAAAAGCCCCCGCACGGGTGCACGCCGCCCAGCCACATAACCGCCGCAGGCTGATGCACCCTCCCGTTAAAAGACCGAATCCAATAAAAAACATCCCCGCCACGAGGTGGGGATGTTTTTTTTATTGGATTCAGGCTTCCGGTTTTTCTTCAGCCGGTTCTTCCGGCTTTTCTTCGGTGTCCGCCTCTTCTTCTGCAGGAGCTTCCGCCTCCGGCGCTTCAGCCGGAGCCGGTTCCTCTGCTTCTTCTGCAGGCGCTGCCGGTTCTTCCGGTGCTGCTTCCTGTGGTTCTTCCTTTGCTGCTTCAGCCGGTTCTTCCTTCTTTTCTTCCAGTGCCGGGAAGCCTGCCATGGTGGGAACTTCCAGCTTATCCATGGCGTCGATGGCGGCCAGGGCGAGCTCCAGGTCTCTCCGGATCTTGCCTACGTAGGTCTTCATGTTGCCTTCGGTGCGGATCATGTTTTCCATGAGCCGGCGCCGGGATTCTTCGGCATCGCGGATGGTCCGCTTTCCCTCCTGGTGCGCATTGGCAATGAGGATGTCCGCATTCCGTTTTGCATTCTTCTTCACGTTTTCTGCGGTATCCTTGGCCAGCTGCAGGGTGTTGGTCATGGTTTCGGAAATTTTTTCATAGTTGGCCAGCTTCGTCTTCATCTGGTCCATCTGTTCTTCCATTTCCCGATGTTCCCGGTAAATCTGTTCATAGTCCGTCACGATCTGCCGGAGAAAATCGTTGACCTCCTCTTCACTGTAGCCCCGAAGGCTCTTGGAGAAAGTCTTATTATGGATGTCCATTGGTGTAATCATGGGTACGCCTCCTTAAGGTTCTCTTCCCTATTTTACTTGTTTCCATCCATTTCGGCAAATCGGGAAGAGCACCGGGAAATGGAGAGGGGGGATAAAAAGGTCCAAAAGGTTCCAGGGAGGAAAAATACAGGCACATGAGATTGAGGCCGAGGCCGAGATCGAGTACATCAGCCTGCGGCAGAAAAGTGGCTGCGGGACTGAGAGGGAACGGGGCAGCGCTTGCGGGGATGGTGCGGTGTATCAATTTATATGGCACTGCGGGCTTTGTATTCCTCAGCTTCACCGCTGTCCGGTTTCAAAAGGCGGCGCTATATTCTTTGTGCGCCGCCACATTCACTCCTCACTCCTGACTCCTCGCTCCTGACCCATAGGAATCCGGTCATACGGAACCATGGGCCGACTTATTTGTGATTCATGGGCCGCTTTTTTCAGTCGTCCCGGTCTACCTTGTATTTCCGTTCCAGTTCTTTGTAGGTATCCAGGCCGATAATATGATTGAACTTGCCGAATTCAATCATCCGGTCTGCCGTAGCTTCGGTGGTGCCGTTCTTTTCGAGGCCGGTGAACAGGTCGTAGAGGGCTTTGGAAATGGTGTATACAGCGCTGCAGGCCCAGAAGACCACGGAGAATCCCATTTCTTCCAGTTCCCTGGCCGGAATGAGGGGCGTCTTGCCGCCTTCGATCATATTGGCCACAATGTAGGCACCGCTGCCTTCCATGCCCCGGGCGAATTTTTCCAGTTCCTCCCGGCTTCCAATACCGTCGGCGAAGCAGATTTCTGCGCCTGCGTCGGCGTAGCGCTTGCTCCGTTCGATGGCGTCGTCAATGCCGTATACAGCCCGGCTGTCGGTGCGGGACATGATCATGGTTTCCTTATCGAAACGGGCATCCACGGCGGCCCGGATTTTCTGGGCATGTTCCTCGGCGGAAATGACCTGCTTCCCATCCATGTGACCGCAGCGCTTCGGCCATGCCTGGTCTTCAAAGAAAATGCAGGCAGCCCCGGCCTGTTCAAACATCTGCTCCGTGCGGATCACGTTCAGCGCATTGCCGTAGCCCGTATCGCCGTCAGCGATGACCGGGATATTTACGGCGTTGCAGATGCCCGTGAGCTGCTCTGCCATTTCGGAGCAGGAAAGAAGGCCCACGTCCGGCTGTCCCAGACGGGAAGCGGATACGGAGTAACCGCCCATGGTGATGCAGGTCATACCGGCAAGCTCGGCAATCCGGGCTGCCAGGGCATCCCCCACCCCCGGGGTGACCATGATTTTATGGGACTTCAGGTTATTGCGGAAATCAATACGTTTTTCGGTAGCTGTTTTCATAATGGTTCCTCCTGTATGAGAATGGAAATCTGAGAATTGAGAGTTGAGGTCCAGCGGCTTTGCCGCCGGTTGTCATGCTGATAAGTAGTGTCACTCGCACGGGCTTCTAGCTTCTAGCGGCTAGCTGTTAGGAAAACTGATTTGCCTGCGGCGCTTTCAATCGGGGTATCTGGAAGTAAGCCGTGCCGTAGGCGGTTCAGCTTTCCTAACCGCTAAAAACTAGCAGCTAGAAGCCCCATGCCGGTGCGCCAATCCGTTAGCACCGTACCGCCAACCAAAAAAGCCCCTTTCCATGGGAAATCCACGGAAAGAGGCGCATCGGCGCGGTACCACTCTCACTTATACCTCAGGGAGCATGGAGAATGGTACAAAAAAAGCCCTGTCCCATCGGACAAGGGCGCTCATGGCGCGGTACCACCCTGCATTATACTCCATATCCTTAACGCGGACAGACGGTGGGCTTACTGTTCTTTCAGCCCCCAGCTCACAGGCGACACGCCCCTCTTCCATACCGGTTTCCATCCTCCCGGCTCTCTGTCATTTCCGACAGGGCTTATTCCTGTTCATCGCATGGTTCTTATTACCCGCTATTATAATAGGCATTGTTCTATCTGTCAAGAACGAGGAAATCGCAGGTTAGTCGGGATTGGCATGGTAAATGGATAGAGTCATCCGGGGTGGGCCGCCGGAACCTGGCGGCCCCGCCCCGGATGACCCTATCCATCAGCGCCCAAAACCATTATTTTCCTTTCTCTTCATCATCCGGATGGGCTTCCGACTCCATTTCATAGGACCACATGTGGGTGGGTACCAGGTTCCCCTCTTTATCACAGATGTAGCGGACAGAATGGGGCATATTATGGGCTGTGGACAGGGGGCGGGTAAAGCCCCGGCCGATGACATCGGTGGTGTTCATGATGAAAAGGAAAGCCGAGGGGTCTATGTCTTCAATGAGATGGCGGACCCTGGTAATCTGGGTAAGGTCCACAATGGCAAAGACGATTTTCTTTTCCACCCCTGAGAAAGCACCCTGGCCGTATAGGAGCGTTGCGCCGTGGTGAATATTCCGAAGGATGGCGTCCGAGATTTCCAGGGGTTTATCGGACACGATGAAGGCCGCCTTCCTCTGGGCAAAGCCGATGACGATACGGCTGGAAAGGTTCGCATTGATGTACATGGCGATAAGGGTGCAGATAGCAGGCTCTAACGTGAAAATGAAGGCTCCCGCCGTGACAATGACGAAATTCAGGGCAAATACTACGTATCCGATTTCCAGGTTATAGTATTTCTTCAGGATAGCCCCAATCACATCAAGGCCGCCGGTATTGCTGTTGTACCGGTACAGGACACCCATGGACACCCCCAGCACCACGCCGCCGGAAATAGCGGCCACCAGGGGATCCTTCACCACGTTGTACGCCGAAAGGAACGAGGTAAGGTCAATGAATACGGAGCACAGCACCGTACCCAGGATAGTGATAAGGGTATAAAACTTCCCCATGAATTTAAGAGACAAAAGGAGAATCGGCACATTGAGCAGCAGGTTTCCCAGGCCAATAGGAAAACCGGTGAGGTAATACAGAATCATGGCGATACCGGTCAGGCCGCCGGACAGGAACTGGTGGGGTACAAGGAATACGTTGACGCCGATGGAATAGCCAAATGTACCTACCACCGTAATGGCAATGATAAAAGCGAGTCGCTGCCAGAATGTGGGCGTACGGAAATCGGCCCCTAATACGTTTACCATATTGGATTCCTTTCCTTCCTTTCATGAACTATGAAAAATTCCTATACCATTATATCATTCTCCCGTGGCACCATGAAAAGATTTTCCCGTTGTTTTCCGCCCTTCCTTGTGGGAAAATGAAAAAAAGGGCTGACCGGTCAATGGGCCAGTGAAACAGTGGGACAGGCCGGAGAAGGCTGACCGCTATCTGCTGTCCGCTTACCGATTCCCTTCATGGCTGGACGGAGTGGAGAGATGGAACGCCCTTTGCCGGCTCTCCAGCCATGGGACGTCAGATATCGTCAGCGGCTCCGGCCACAGGCTGAAAGAGGGTATGGGCCGCGAAGCGGCAGGCCAGCTCAAAGCGCAGGGCCCCACCAGTTCACCCGACACCCAGCCGCACAACCACCGCAGGCAGGACTGCCCGCCCTATGTCAAAGAAAGAAGGTCATCCTATGCTTGAAAAACTGCCACCCAAAATCATTGAACATCCCAATGGCGGCAAAGGCCGCATCATTCTCCAGCCCATTGCGGGGCCGGAGATTCTGAAGGACAAATGCCGGCTTTATGTAAAATGCACCCTGGCAAAAGGCTGCTCCATGGGCGTCCACCAGCACAAAGGAGATGGGGAGATCTACTATATCCTCTCGGGCCGGGGACTTTACACCGATAACGGCAGCACCTGCGAAGTAGGTCCCGGTGATGCCACATTCTGCAAGAGCGGGGACCGCCACGGACTGGAAAATATCGGCGATGAAGACCTCGTCTTCATGGGCCTCATCATTTACGACAAATAAACAGATTTGAGATCCAGCGGCTTCTCCGCAGCTGAGCCAGCAGACAATCCAACGCCTGCAGGCTCTTGGACAGGGGCCTCACCAAAGGCACAGGGCCTCCATTCTCTTCACACAATTCAATTCTGTTTTTACATGGCAAAAAGCACGAACCCGAAGGTCCGTGCTTTTCTTATGTCATTCGTCAGGCGCCGGCGCCATCGCTGAGGTCACCGGTATCCACCCGTCTTACCCCGTTCAGGGTGAGGGAAGAAAGCCCGGCCAGCGCATTGCCTGCATCCAGGAGCTGCTGGTCCGTAGCATCCAGTTTCACCTGGGACAGGGTCACCGTTTTCACAGCCGCTTTGCCTGCGGCGGTGGTACCGTTATTGAAACGGACCTGAAGTTTTACATCGGAAATTGCTTTCACTGCTGCCATAATAGGTTCCTTTCTTTTTTTACAACTGAATCAATACCTTACGCCAGGTCCTCGGAGGAGGTGGTGATGACGCTGGCCCTGTCCAGGGCCACCACATCGGCACCGGCGTTGGTGACGAGGATGGGAATGAGCTTCTCCGCTGCCGCCTTCGCCTCATCCAGGGTCACATTGTCCTTCGGGCTGGCAATGGTGATGGTCATGGTGGAGTTACCACTGGTTTTGAATACGAGTGCAAGATTCTTCATAGGTTCTGTCCTTTCTTCATACATCATGGAATCAATGGAGAAGTTTCTGACGTGCCCCCGCGCGCCGGGCTTCCTCTTCGCTTCTCTGCCTGTATAGTGGCGGGAAAGGGGAAAGTGTCCCGGGAAATTTATAGAATTGAAATTTGAGAGTTGAGGTCCCGCCGCTTAGCGGCAGAGACGTCAGACAGCTCAGACGATCAGAGACCGGGCAGGATCAGCGGCCTCACCGCCATTGAAATCCTGATACCCCTGCCCGTAAAACGTGGCATTGCCTCTGCAGGCAGCTCTCTTCACTCATTTCAAACCTGCCCTTTGTCCAGGCAGATATCCCCGTCCAGTTCCAGGCCTTCCAGGCGGAGGGCATTGGTGAACTGCCAGATGGCGGCACCCGGAAAATTACATTCCCTGCCCCACTGGGCGCACCACACCGGTGTACCCGGCGGCAGGGACAGCCTGTGTATCTTATGGGTCAGCCAGTCCCAGCTGCCGTAAATGCCGGCAGGATAGCCCTCCTTCTTCATTTCCTCCAGAAAGGCGGCGGATATGGCGGTGATGGCCTCCCCATGGGTGAGGCCGTTTTTTTCCTTGTACCGGTCCCCATCTTCCATGTCCAGCCAGCAGCCCATGGCCAGATACTCCGGCGAAAGGCCGCCGTCCCGGAGCACGAAGGCTGCAAACCGGGCTTCCCGGGCCGCCTCCACCGGTGTCAGGGCATAGCTGTAGTAATAGATGCCCGTTTCTATGCCTGCCGCCAGGGCACCATTGATATTTTCATAAAACCTTTCATCCAGATGGTACTGCCCCCAGCCCAGCCGCAGAATGGCAAAGGAGAGGCCCGTCTTTTTCAGGGCGCTCCAGGGGATCACCCCATTGTGCTCCGATACATCGATACCCCACTTCATTTTCCCACCCCCTTCAGACGCTTGAGGAGAAGGGCCATGGACGTAAAGCCCGCCTCCGACAGATTTTCGATGACCGACAGGGCCTCCGACGCCGCCAGGTAGCTGATGGCCAGGGACACCATGTCCGAAGGCTGGCCGGCTCCCTGGAGCAGGTAATCCGCACAGCCCGCCGCCAGGACGCAGATATTGTAAAGAATCAGCTTCGACAGCCCCCGTTCCTTCATGATCCGGCTCCGGATGAGCCCCAGCTTCCGGGCCCGGGGAATGGCCCTGGCCATGGCCAGGAGAGAGGGCTCCCTGTCCCCCTCTGCCCGGAGAAGGGAAGCGGCAATAGCCAGCCACCGGGCCAGAAGGTCCAGCAGTACCAGCAGGGAAAAACAGAGAAACATAAGGGCATGGTGGGCGGCCACAAGAAAGAGGAGAGACCCCGTCACTTTCAGGGGAAAGCAGCTGGCCAGGTCCTTCCCGGACTCCAGTAAATGGTTCATAATTGATCTCCTTTCGCAGCAGGCATTTCCTGTCTCTATAGTTCTCTGGCGAAAGGAAATGTTCCGGAGAAAAGAAATATTTTTCCTTCCCCCATTTCCCTCTTACCGCAGATAGAGCCCTACCAGCCCCTGTAAGGTTATTTTTCACGCTTACAGACTGCCGAAGAGCGAAAATGGCCTGTTTCATGCCCCGGTATCGAACTTGCGTTCTATTCATGATTTCCCTATGCTTAAACCATCCGCGGAAATACAAAAGGCATGCCGGAAACAGGCAATCATGAAAAGACAGGAGAACTATGAAGAAGAAAAGAAATTACTGGAAGCTGCCCAGAATGGCAGTAAGGAGGCGGTGATGGCCCTCATCCGCCGCTACGAGCCCCTCTTCCGCCGGCTGGCGGCCGGAGAGACCCGGATGGACTGGGAAGACATCAGGCAGGACCTGGTCGTTGTCTTCCTGGAATCCCTGCGGGACTTTGACCGGGAGAAGGGCATCTACTTCGCCTGGTATATCAGGCAGCGGCTGTACTGGGCCAAGACCCGGATCATCCGGAAGGCCATGGAGCGAAGCAGCCATGAAGTGTATAAGGAGGAAGAAGAAGAAATGGCAGCAGAAGATCCCTGCGGCCGGGAGCAGCCCCTGGAGGCCCTCCACCGGGCCCTGGCCACCCTGAAGCTCCCGCCGGATGAGAGAAAAATCCTGGACGCCCTCCTCCGCGGGAAAAGCGTGCCCCAGATCCTGAAGGAAACCGGAAAGAGCCGCTCCTCCTACTACCGGAGCCGGGACCATATCCTCCAGCGCCTCCGTCGGGCAATGGAGGCAGAAAGCTGAAAAGCAGGCACCCCGCCGGTCCGCTGGAGACCGGCTCCGGAGCTTCCTGACTAAAGGCCCCAATCCCCGGCTTCCCCCTTTCCACAGGCACCGGCGCTGTAATATAATAGAGAGAAACCAACCACCGGATATGACCGGTACCATAGAAGGATAGCAGCAGGGAGGATAAAGATAATATGGGTCTCAAAGAATTCAAACTGGCCTATGGCCGCGGAACGCAGTCTGTCATGCTTCCGGAAGAGCATATTTCCGATGTGCTGGAGGGCGTACCCACTCCGGCCTGTGATGTAAAGGAAGCCACCTTGGAGTGCATGCGCCACCCCATCGGCTCCAAGCCCCTGACCGAAGTGGTCCACAAGGGAGATAAGGTATGCCTGGTGGTGGCGGACATTACCCGCGCCTGGAACCGGGCTTCCGAATTCACCATCCACGTGGTGAACGAACTGAACCGGGCCGGCGTGCCGGATGATGACATTTACATCGTCTTCGCCCAGGGCACCCACCGTCCCCATACGGATGAAGAAAACGTGACCTGTGTAGGGGAAGAAGTGGCCCGGCGCATCAAAATGTACCAGCACATTTCCACAGATAAATCCATGCTCACCCACATGGGTACCACAAAACTGGGCACCGACGTGTGGATCGATACCCGGGTAGCCAAAGCGGACAAGGTAATCCTCATCAATGCCGTGTCTACCCACGATATGGCAGGCTTCGGCGGCGGCCGGAAACTCATTCTTCCGGGAGTCGCAGGCTTCGAGACCGTACAGCAGAACCACTGCCACGCCCTGGGACCCACCCTGGGAAGCGGGCTGAACCCGGACGCCAAACTCCTGAAAATCGAAGGGAATCCGGTATCCGAAGACATGCAGGAAGCCTGCGACATGGTGAATCCCTGCTTCCTCGTCCACTCCATCATTAACGAGGAAGGGAAGGTTTCCTCCATGGTAGGCGGCGACCCCTATAAGGCATGGCTGGAAGGGACAAAAGAAACCTACCGCATGCAGAAGGTCCCCATGAAACAGCAGGCCGACGTGACCATCGTATCCGCCGGCGGCTATCCGAAGGACACGAACCTCTACCAGGGCACCAAGTGCTACACCACCGCAGAAATCGCCACGAAAAAGGGCGGCATCATCATTACCATGATTGAAGCGGAGGACATCATGGAGCCCCCGGCCTACCTGGGAAGCTTCAAGTACAAGGACCTCACGGAAATGGAAAAAGGCCTCCACAGCTGCTTCACCATTCCCTTCTTCGTGGCCTTTGAAAACCTGATTACCGCCATGACCCACACGGTGTACATCGTCACCCGGCCGGAAAACTTCGACATCCTCCGGGAAAAGACCCACCAGATCCCCGTGGCCTCGGTGGAAGAAGCCTGGGAACTGGCCAGAGCGCAGCTGGCAAAGGAAGGAAAGACGGACTACTCCATCAACATCATCCCCCACGGCAGCGCCATCGTACCGTTCTTAAAGAAATAAAAAATCCAGACCGCAGGACTTCGGCCCTGCGGTTTTTTGCGTTCTGTCCTGACCGGTGTCTCAGTGTGAGGCCGTACAGATGGGGCCTTGAGCCTTGAGCTGGACAGGCCCTTCGGGCCGGGTATCGGATAGATGTGTCTACGTAAGAACGGGCGGGGGCTTCTAGGGAAACGCTGATTTAATCAAGAAAATATCGTCAGAAAACACTCTTTCCTGT
>OGXC01001223.1_pt1 | contig 20237 bp, 29 predicted proteins | sample 1576201 | NCBI WGS metagenome assembly OGXC01 (sample SAMEA3541562, study PRJEB24748) | human gut metagenome | biome: human gut; feature: human-associated habitat; material: faeces | place: China | collected 2012 | reverse complement strand
AATCCAAGAGGGTATATAGCTCTTTTAGAGTTTACACAGAATTAATTACAGTCTCAAGCACAAAAGTAATATCATTACTTTTGTGCTTCTTTTTTCTCTAAACACCAGTTTACAAGTTTATAAATGGAATTGTAAAGTTACGAAATCTTTATTAAAGTCTCTTTAAAATAATTGCCTGATCTTTATCAGATACCCTCATCGCTTCCAGTGCTTGCTTAGAGGTCCATTTCATGGAATCCATTAAGTTCTTCATTGTATTGAACAACGTATCAAGTCTCTCTGCTTCTGCTCTGCTTTCTGCTACATCATCAATAATCTGACACATAACTTCTCGACCTCCTTCTGTTTCTTTATAATATTTCACTTGGTTTTTGAGTACATCACTGAACATATCTACCGATCTGGTGCACCTAAAATCATGAACCAGTCTACCAATCGGGCTATTATCATTCTTATATGCACCATTTACATAAATGATATGAGATCCATCTGCAAAATCTCTATTACACTCTTTGATAATTCGTTCTACATGATACAATGGCAAACCATCTCCTATCACATCATTTTGCGTAATAAAAATCACATACGAATCTTGAATTTCTTTAAATTCCTGACCTCCCTTGAGAAGTTTGCTATCCACTAACGCACTGTGGAATCTGGCTCTTTGTGGTATCGCTCCGGCATCTGCACGCTGCACTTCAATATCATATACCTTACCAAAGCTGTCTACCGCTCTAATATCTATTATGATACATCTATAGGGAAGTACATTCTTATATTCGTGCTGACCTTTTACCTCAAGAACATGCATATCCTCTCTCTCAAATATTGTATTCAAGAGATATTCTGTGGCTTCAATATTTTTATCAAAGACCAAGCTCATGAAATCATCATCGAAGAGGCACAGTTTATCAACTGCCTTTAATGTTTCCTCTGACCAATGACCTTTTATGATTTCTGACAAATTATCACCTCTTTCGTAATTCTATCCTGAGATATAATTACTCAATATTATTATATCTCAAAAGTTTAAAATCAGCAATTACTTTTACTTTTGGTAGCTAATCCCAAACTATTTCTGAAATCTTCAAGCTCCAAATCACTTTTCCAGTGCTTATTATTTACAGTGGGTTTCTGGTCAAAAAGATACGCTGCTCCATTAAGTATATCAACAACCGTAATTGCTAAAGCAAGCATATCCTCTTTTAATGTCAGATACGCTTCTTCCGATAGCGGAAAATCTCCCGTTTTCAAATCTCTTACAATCTCTTGCATCGCATACTGTAATTCCTGTACGGCATCCACTATAATCCGTATATTCTCTTTCTTTCCAACTACACATATATTTGCATAAATAAGGCTTCTGCAAATAAAATCCTTTTTTGCCATTCCTGACAGCTTAGCTCTCTCGTTAATAAGAGAATATTGCCAAGAACTGGATGGGCGAAATGCAATCGTTGGTTTATTATGTTTTCCTGGCATTATACATCTCCTTAGCATTATATTTCTCACTCTCACTCACAAATTCTTCGAGCTTGTCTGCTAACTCTCGATTCTTATCTGGATAAAGGTGTGAATAGGTCTGTAAAGTAGTCGTAATCTTCTCATGTCCAAGACGATCTGCCACCAGATTAGGCTGTAACCCCAATTCTGATATCAGTAAGCTTGCATGACTATGTCTCAAATCATGCAGGCGAATCTTCTTAACACCGGATAACTCACATCCTCGGATCATCTCATGCTCCAAATATGATTTTGTAGTATGAAATAATCTGTCATTTTCCATAATGCCGTAGAGCATTCCGATATACTCATTCAAGTCATGTACCATAAATTCAGGAAGCGTTATAACTCTATTGCTTTTGGGCGTTTTCGGATCGGTAATCACATCCCTTCCCTTGATTCTTTGATACGATTTATTTATCGTCAAGGTCTTATTCACCGGATCAAAATCTTTTATTGTAAGGGCAAGGAGTTCACCAATACGAATCCCTGTCCAAAACAATGTCTTGAAAGCATAATAGGATAAGGGCTTATCCCTCACAAATTCAAGAAATTTCTCAAACTCCTCCTTCGTCCAAAACTTCATTTCATCTGCCTTGGATTTCCCTATGCTACCAGCTACAGAACATGGATTTCTTGGAAGATTATAATACTTGACTGCATAGTTAAATATAGCAGATACCTGATTATTAATAGTTTTTAAATATGTCTGGGAATAGTTTTCCTTCATCAGACTATTTTGCCACTGACGCACGTCCGACGGAGTAATCTCAACCATTTTTTTTGAGCCAAAATAAGGCAAAACTTTCAGTTCCACTATATACTCTTTTGTCCGAATAGTATTCTCTCGAAGTCTCTCTTTCATATCTTCACGATACAAGTCCCAAAATGATCTAAATGTCATATCCAGATTATGATTTTGCTGCATTATATATTGATTTGCCCATGCCTGTGCTTCCCGTTTGGTTTTAAAGCCTGTACGATGTTTTTGTTTTCTCTTTCCAGTGAAATCCTTATAATAGAAACGTACTTCCCAATTATTCTTTTTGTCTCTTCCAAAATACAAATTTTTTTACCTTCTTTCTGCCGGCTCCTAATATTCCTTAAGAGCCGGCATAGTACAGCTTAATTTGACATTCCATAGTAATGCTCTGCGAAATATGCTCGTGGTATTTTTCCCGGAATGACAATATAATTCTTCGCAGCCAACTCCGCATTTAACTTTCTCAAGATTTTATATGCCATTCCCTTACTGATGCCAAGCATCTCCTGCACATCCATGGCTGTGTAATACATTGATGATGTCTTTTTTGATTTTTCTGCTTCCATAATGGTCTCCTTTCCTTTCTTCAATAGCATTGATTGTCAGCTTTATATTCTTACTTAGAAATGATATATAAACAAAATTTTATACTTTTCCCTACTCATCTCCAGCTAAGTATGAGCAAACATTTTTCAGTGCCATATAGTCGATTAAATAATGTCTTCTTTGTCTGAACTTTACACTTCGTTTATCCTTATCTTCTATCAGGACTCCAAAATCATGTAACTCCTCCGATACCTTTCTCACTGAAACAGCATGTCCCATACGTTTTCTAAGAATATCTGCCAGATTGTTTGATGTAATATAACACACGTTCTTACTTATATCCCAATAGGCAGAACCAATCCTATTTTCATCATACTGTTTCGGATCTCTGGTAATGTGAATGTCAGAATTATCCTGAGCTCTGTTCTCTAAAATATCAAAAATCTCAAGAATATAGCTCCGCTCATTCTCCTTACTTCTGAGACGTTTTAATTCTTTTGTTTGTTTTTTCCCATTGACCTCTAAGGCATTTCTTAAATCACTCAAATGTGAAATCCTGTCATCCCCTTTACATATAAGCATTCTGAATAAATATTCTGACAGCAAAATAATCATTATATGATGCCCTAATCTGGTAGTGACATCTACCCATTCTGGCACCTGATAATCTTGAACAAACCCCTGAATCAGTTCTTTTGTCTTTTTCACATCACGCATAACAGCTTTTGCAAACGCCTGTGCAATGGATGCCATTTCTTCCTGTTTCATGGTTGTAAGTGCATTTTTATATTTAGCCAGCTCCATAGTCATTTTGGGAATATGTATCTCCAACAATCTGTCCTGTTCAGAAAAAATGCTTTCTCCCTCAATGGATTCTGCCGTAATAAAAATCATCGCCGCCATCTTATTTTCAGAAGCAATTCTCGTAACCGCATCTAATCGATCTCGGTACTTACGTTTGTCATATTCACGATTCTTCTTATGATAGTCATCAATCAAATAATTCAGTCCTACCGCCAGATAAATATTCTTTGTCAGCTTATCATTGGAAATTCTGTCGTCAAACAGCGTTTCTAAATTTGAAGTTGAGACTGTCCACTGCGTATAAATTCTTGCCAGTGTGGTTTTAAGATGTCCCGAAGGAGCAATTAAGGCAGTAACAAATCCCGGAATATTTCCTGTTTCTATCAAAAGTGGCTGAATGATGGTCGATAATGCCGAATAAAACAAAACCTCCGTAACTCCAGGCATAAATTTAATATACTTTCGAATGATGTCGTCACTATATTCCACTTCCGGCAACCATTTATGCTCCGAGATTGATTCAACCGTTTCGGTTATCTCGCTTGGACTAAAAATTTTATCTGCTATCACCATAATTGGTTCATCATTCAGATGATAATACCCGGGTGCAGCTCTAACAGTTACTTCTGATACCAAATCTGCTTTTAAAGCTTCCTTCTGGAGTTTATAAGCCAACATTTTCTTGTCAAAATTTGTGAGCATAATTGTACTCTGGTGAAAGTCTCGAAAATAATCTATTTTCAGAAAATCCGTAACTCTCAATGCTTTTGACTCACCCCCTTCCTGCTTTTTCACTTTGACATCATACGAAACTGTCTCAATATCTGATACAAGATCTTTGATTACATATTTTTTAGATACATAAGGTTCAAAATCGGCAACCTTGTGATTTCCGATATAATAACCCTCATTCAGCTTAAATTCTTCTTTTTCTGCTGCGATTTCATTTCTTTCTGGCATAGTCATACTTCCCTATAATCCGTATCAACGATCTCACTCTGTAAAAAATCCGGTAACATCGTTGCCTTCTTAGAACTTGTTGCATAATAATACGGATTACCCAAACGCTTTAATTTTTTTGTAGCTTTCTTAAGGGAATCTCCCGGAATCGCAATATGCATACGAAATGTAAGCTGCTTTAAAAATTTAGAAATAGCCTGTACCTCTTCCTCAAGCTGCTTATAATTTTTACGAGATTCTTTTATCTTGTCTTTCAAATTAAGCACTTCGCTGATTCGATCACCGTCTTTCTGAATGATACGAGCATTGTTTTTGACCTCTCTTGCCATCATTTGCATCTTCGCTTCCATAGAGTCTACCTTATGCTGCATTTTTCTAAGACTTTTATTCTGGGCATGCACTTGAACCTCATAACTTTTAGTCATTTCTTTCATTCTTTTTGCATACTCATTATCCAGCCACCTCTGAACCTGATTTGTCAATGCCGAAAGGATCTCAGGATCATCCACGACTTTGCTCCATTCTTCTGTCAAATTCAAACTTTTATCATTTCTACTGCTGATACCATTGAGCAACATCATAAACTGCTCATCTGTTAAAGATACATTTTTATTTTTTGGCATTTTGATAACCTCACTTTCTTTTTTGGGTGGGAAAAAGGGGACTAATTTCCCACTTTCCCACCTTATTTACAAATAATTTTTATTTTTTTCTTTCTAAAGCTACAGAAATAAGATTTTATCAGTCACACCATTGCTGATTACTGATGATAAATACTTGAATCATGATTCTGATATAATCTTATCTATAAACGTCAAAATTCTCGACATAAAAATAAAAATGTAGTTTTATGCCATTTCATTTTTATGTTGACTTCTGTACTATAAATACACAAGTTAGCTATTTCTTCAAAAAACAAAAGCGAAAAGCCCAACAAATGAACTTTTCGCCTTGTATTATCATAGAAAAATCTTATTTACATTTTTTCATAGCCTCTGCTGATTCAGACTTCCATTTTCTATTCCTTACCCATCTTTTCTATTCCTCTTTTCTATTCCTCTTCTTATCGCCTCTTTAATACATTCTCCTTCATTGATGTCATCTACTGTCTGCTGAGTAATGCCAAACCTTTTTAACACTTTTTCCAGTTTTTTAAGACTACTTATAAACTCTTCCTCTGTTTTTGAATTATTTTTTATAATCTCTATCCAGCTATCAGGCGTTTCCATATCCAAAAGCTTCTTCTTTACAGGAATAATTTTATTATAATCCGGGTCGAAAAAAATTTTTCTAATCTTAACAAGGTCTGTGTCAGTCAAATTCCATTTTTTCTGATTTTCCTTAGTTTCTGTTACAGCTTTTATAAATAAGTCAAATATTTTCCAACGCTCTTGTTCATCAACAACGCTCCATCCCTCTTTTTTTATTAATTTTCCATCTACATGACCAGGCTCAACACGATGGAATCGTATATCCTTTAATAAAAGTTCATATAATTCCCTCTCTGTATCTGTAAATGTCTCAAAGATAGTATGCGAATCTCTTAACTTGAGTTCTTCATCCCTTATTTTTTCTGATTTTCTTTCTTGAGCTTTATACTCATTTTCAAGTGTCGCTTTGACTGATGAAGATCCTCCATCTTCTTTCCTGTTTTCATCTTTCCATTGTTCTATAATTTTTTCTTTCTTTTTATTAACTTCATCCTTTGATTCATTTAAGTCTTTTTCCCTTTGATTTAGTTCTTCTTGAGTTGGGTCTCTATCAGAATCCCAGTCGAAAATTGCTGAATCCTGTGTATCAGAATTTATTGTCCATATACCATATGGATTTACAAGACATATAATTTCTCCGTTATGATTACATATAAGATTTGCAGGCAGCAACAACTGAAGCCTTTTTACAATCGCACTGGTTGTCAAGTATACTGCATTGGAAGACTGCTGTCCCCACGTTCCTTTGCTATTTGCTATTTTCTGCTGCTCTTTTGCAAATTGCACAAATTTTTTATCTTTTCTTTTTCTCAGATCCTTTGACATAATCCCATAACCTCCAAAATCATCATATCTTTTGTGCAACATCCATTTTTCTGACCTCAATCAATTCCAAACCGAATATTCAGCACTCCCACAGTCAAGTACCTTATTTCTAAATGACATAAATTCCGATCTACTCTTATGCCACTTTTTCCCTGAAAGATAATTCACGGAATCAATCGCAAAATGTATATGCAAATTATCAGTGGATGTATGTATTCCATAATATACTAAATATCCTTCTTCGTAAATTATTTTCGCTACAGCCTTGCTTACTGCCTTTACTTTCAAGAGATTTTTCGTACTCGTGTTAAAAGAAATTATCATGTGATACATTCTTCTTCCATTATTTTTTTTTAATGCTCTTTGCATCTTGATTATCTGCTTTGCAGCCTTATCATGTTCTTGATCTAATCCCTTGCTTCCAATGTAAAAAACCTCTTCTTTCTCTTTATTTGTTCCTTCTCCTGCAATATATTGTGTTAACTCTTGAATATCCTTATCCTTCTCGTATCTATCTTTTAGCATCTTCATTATAGTTTCCATAATCTATCAACAACCTTTCGCAAATAATCGTCATCTCCATATTTTTCTTTTATATAGTTCAACGCCTCCTGTAATTCCACTGCTTTCCGAATATTATCAGATGGATTTATAGGTACGGTCTTTTTCTTTTTACAACAATCTAAAATATACTCAGACAGTTTCATATTATTCTTTAATGCATGAGATTCTAAACTTTTTTTATCTCTTGTAGTAACTCTAATATTAATTCTTTCTGTTTTATTCATAATTACCTCTTTCCGTCAGATATAAATATTGCTTTATAACGTACTACTGTATATCCTTAAACTAAATATGTTATATTATTATATATAGTATTATTATGCATTGATATTAAATACAAGCTATTTTTACTTTACATCAATACATTAACAGGATACGCCATACTCTTTTCTTGAAAATCTGTTTTTATCACTTGCCATTCGAATTTGTCTTATGAAAACCACAAAAATCTTTCTAATTTTTTGTACTCACATTTTCATTATCTACTTGTAAGCACCATAATAAAAAAACACGGTATTAAATGTTATTGAATGACATCAATCAGCATCATTATTTATCATTTAATTTGACTAACATATTACTAATGACAATCAAAAATAAAATTTTATCACGCTATTAACCTGTAAATAACTACATACGCCGAAAAGAAAGGACACGATTATGAATAACTTCAATAAATTACTTACTGTCAATGAAGTCTGCCAAGCATTATCTATTGGTAAAACCACAGGATATAAACTACTCCGGGAAAAATCCATCCCGTCAGGAAAAATCGGGAATAAAATACTTGTAAGAGAAACAGATTTACAAAACTACATCAATGAACATATAAACTCAACTCCTCATTAACACCACCCTCATAAAATCATTTTTCATGCCATGGAACATGACTGTTCTTTATATAAAAAATTTCACTCAGCATAACCATTTTTCGTATGGTTATGCTGGGTGCTACCGCCTTAAATCAAGTTCTACTGTCAAAAAAAGATGATGCAGGTACAAAACCTACATCACCTTATTTCTAAGATCTGAGAATAAACTCTTCTACATCTTCTTTAAACACAAGCCATTTTCCACATACATAATGTGCTTCCAAGACTCCATTATGAATAAATTCCATAATTTTAGTTCTTCCACATCTAAGTACCTTCATCACTTCTTTTACAGTCATTACATCCGGTGCATTCTTTATCATACCTATTTTCTCCTTCCATCTTTAATGAAATGTTCAAATAAAACTTAAAAACACTGTTTATCTGTGTTTATTTGCAACCGGCTTTGATTATCTGCAATCTGCAACATCAATTTTTATTTTTCTTCTTTTACCCACCGATAAAAAGTATTTTTCTTCACTCCACCCAATAATTTTCTTGCTTCTGCCGATGATATTTCTTTTGCTTTCCAACGCACCATTACCTCAGCATAATTATCCGGTTTTGCAATAACAGGTCTTCCAAGATATTTTCCCTTCTTTTTTGCCGCTTCTATTCCCGCTTGTTGCCTTTTTCGAATTGTAATACGCTCCTGTTCTGCAAAACTGCCAAGTACTTCGATGAGAATATTATTTATCATCTCTTTTATCCACTTCTGTTCCTCTGGAAAATCTGCCATCGTTGTCGGAAGATCCAAAATCCTTAAATCTATTCCCTTCTCTTGAAACCATTTAATTTCACTTGTGATATTCTTTTTATTTCTGCTAAGTCTGTCCAAAGACACTACATAAAGTGTATCTCCTTTCCGAAGTCCCATAGGTCCCTTCAAAGCCAGATAACCTTCTCTCTCCAAATCTTTACCCGATTTCTTATCTACAACTATATTCTCTTCTGCCACATATTTTTTCAGAACCATAATCTGCCTGTCCAAATTTTGCGATGTGGAACTTACTCTTGCATATCCAAATTTTCTTTTTTCCATAGAATCACCATTTCTTTTTTCAATATCCTGTTTCAAAAAGTTCTGTACTTTTGGGACAAGTTTCAAAATTCAAAATAAGACTTCTGAAACTAATATTCACATATATTTTCCTGCTTTTGGCTTGTTCCAAAAGGTACACCTTTTGAAACGAACAAAAACATGGAGTCAGAGAATGATCGCCTTTCTCCGGCTCCATGAATAACTATGCCCTTCATGAGCTACTTTCTAAGCTACAATCATCATTGTTTCTGTCTGCTTATCGTATTTATAAACATGATAAGAAAGAATCTCATCTTTTGCTACCTGTGTATCATTAATATCCCGAACGATCTTGGCTATATAGTCAAAATCTTTAATTTCTTCACTGACAGGCACCAACAAACACTCGTGAATCGAGCTTGGAATTACAATAAAATCCTTCTCGAATACATCTGCACATCTTCTGAGTACCTTTGCATCCAATATTTCAACAGCTCCATTCAATCTTCTTTTGTTGGTAAGAACATACATTGGCGGATATGTTCCAGAAAGATCTTCTAAAACTTCTTCACTACCACTACCGATCATTTCTTTAAAGACCTCTTCCATACTGCAAAATGAGCTTTCATCCATCTCATTCATGTTATTTTTTACTTGAAAATAAAGATCTTCCTCTGTCACGCCCCAGAATTTTATGTGCTCATTATTAATACGCATACTGAGAACTCTCTTCTGCTCTTCATACCCCAGTTCTACTACATAAATAAGTGAGAGATCAAGAAACTCTCTGTGTGGCACCTTCTTCAAAAGCTCTGTATTTTTTTCTGTATTAATCAGTCTGCCACGCACATGAGAAGCAGCATTATCATAATCAGAGAAAACACTAACCGCAAAATCATGATTCAAATCATTTTTCTCATAAACTTCCGCAATATCCATAATAATTTCTTTCATATCACATTCTCCACTTTCAAATTTTTTATAGTAACCTTCTACATTAATACAAGGCGAAACACTACTTTCTCTATCTACGATTGTAACTGCATAAACCTTCGTTCCGTTATTCTTGATATTTTCACTCGTAAAAACTTTGAGATTTTTATATCTCTCCTGCAATTTTTCTTTAACCTCTTGTATAAAATCCTCTAAGCTTAATCTGCCCATCATCTGCGTTCCTTTCTTTTAAAAATCCCCGGCAGTATCACTTCTCTTCTGCCGGGAATTGTATAGTTCTAATTACGCTGCATCAATTACTTCATTCTGTACTTCCGACATATCAATGGAAATCTCCTTCTTGATTGTTTCATCTGTGGATAAAGCTCTCTGGAAATCCGTCTTAATTGGTGCATACTTTAAAGCCTGTTTGATTACTGTCTTCTTCGCCATCTCTTCATAATTAGATCTCCAAGGAGAATAATCGCTGTCAAAAGCTTTACTGTATGTCTTGGCATAAATATCCATATCTGCCTTACTCATAACTGCCATCCCATAACCTCCATTGACAGTACGGAAAATTCCATAAAAATAGACCAACTCTCCTCTGTCAGAAAAAGCTGGTCTGTGAAACAATTTCGGTTCCAATCCATATTCATAAGAAAACTCATCATTTTCATATACAGCCTGTGCTTGAATAGTCTGCATTTGACCATTACGATATGCGAGATCAATCAGTCCTTTGTATCCAATCTGGAACTGACATTCGAGAACACCTTTATTTTTATATGGAATTAAATATGCTTGTCCTAATGGTGTATTAGGCTCTAACCCAAGTTGTGCCGCATTCATCAATGCTGCAAGAAAACTCATTGGTGTACACTTCTGTAATGCAGGAGTATTGTTAAGTGCTGATAATGCAATTCTTGTAAATCTTTCCGGTGTCAACACTGTGGGAAGTGCTTTCTTAATTTCAGGCATCATAACCTTTACCATATCCGGAATTGTCATATTTTTGGTAAGTTTCACTTCATCCTTCACTGATTTCTGGCTGCCAGCCTGCTGTGCAAGTTCCTGTTTCAAATCAAATTCCTGATGTATCATCTTCTCATCCCTTTCCATCCGCCCCAAATTCTTATGTTTTCATCCAACTTATACATATTCTTTCGCTATGCTGCATGACTTACTGTAAATCTTCTGTTTGTGCTGCTTTTACAATATTCTTTGTAAATATCCGGCTTTTCTTCCTTCAGTTTCTTCGTATCTAATTTGTTCTGTTCAAAATTAGACCACGATATCTTATAACCAGCTTCCAACGCAACGGTTGCATCCTGCATTTCCATTTTAATTTTCTGATCGATTTCTTTCTTTTCCTTTTCCATTTTCTTAATCAACTTATCCAAATCAGCTCTTCTATCCAGAATTTCTTTATATCCAGAAAGATTGATTGTTTTATTTTCCTGACCTTTAAAGTACATTTTTGCAATCATTTCCGAACAGTTATCGGAACCATCTGGCTCAGGCATAATCCCTGCAAGCACATTGTTATACCAAAATCCTCTTTCAATATCAATCAGATAATTAATAAGCTCCTCATCTCGTTCAATTTTTCTGATCAGAAACTCTCTTCCAAAAACCACAGCAGCAATATACCAACAATCAAAACCGCTGACTGCAAGATAATGCTGAACCTGCATCTGATAATGTAATGGTATATTGCCGTCATTCCATTTATCCGATGAATATGGAGATACAGTTTTACATTCAAGTCCTGCTTTCTGTCCCACTATCAGGCGATCAAAATCTGCAAGCATAAATGGATTCTCTTCATTCTGAAAAATCGCATTTGCTCTTCTCACCTTAAGTCCCGTCTCTTCTGAAAATCTCCGAGCTACATATTCCTCCAAGTCTCTTCCCTGTCTCATTGACTCATTATCAAATTCCTCAATTTCATCAGTAATTTTATCCTGATAAATCTGAAATGCAGATGAATATGGATTCAGTCCACAAATAGCTCCCGCATCCGTTCCTGTAATACCTTTTTTTCTGTATTTCAACCAATCCGTTTTGGGAAGATCAATCGTTGACACCAGTCTTCGCATATCAAAAACCTCCTTCATCATAAATGGACTCTAAAATGCTTGTCCCCTGATTAACCAGATTCATAAGCAGCATATCCGAAATTTCATCTGCCGAAGAAACATATCCCTTATATGTACACGAACATTTCTCCAATTTTGAATTTTCTTTGGATTCTTGCTTATCATCCAACTCCTTGTATTGATGCAATTCAGCGTATATCTTCTTAACAAACTTATTCTTTATTCCCATATGACACCACAACCCCATACATTTTATCTTTTTCATCTATTGCATATATACACTCTATTTCCCCTACTTTGCTCCATATAAGCAGTCCTGCTGCGAACATCATAGTTGTTGCTACTGTAATAAGATTCTTTATATTCATAATCTGCCCCCATTATTTATGCTGTCAAAAGCTGATAAGCCTTATCAATCATAGGATTACCTTCATACGTTCGCATGAAAAGATTCTCATTATAGTTCTTTGATCTTCTTATAGGATCAGCATGAGTTGCAAAATCCGATACCGCATTAATAAATCTATATGCATTATTTCCAAGATTTGAAAGATCCGGGGCATCGTAATATCTCATTCTCATGTCTTCACGAAGCTTTTTAATATTTCTCATAGTAACAGGACTTGCCTTCTGATCCATCGGAAGCAGCATCTCTATATAGTCCTTCACCTGCTGATCTGTTATCTTATTTTTTCGCATCCTCTCAAACTCATTTCCAAGAGCCTCCATGTACTCATCTGCCATAAACAAAGTCTGCTTTGCCTCATCAATTTTTCCTTTAATGTCGCCTGTATGAACTATGCTGAAACACCGATTTGCTGTACTTAATGCCAGATTCAATGTATTATTGCAGACAACTCTTACTGGTGTAATTGCAACCTTTACTGCACCCGAACCATCATGAGTATTGCTAAACACAAGATATGGAGTGATTCTTTCCCCATACATAATGTATTCTCTTGGAAGTCTAGCAAAAAGCCATACCTTTTTACCTCCTTGAAGTGATCCGGCAGTCTCATACTTGACACCTTCTCCCAACAAATTATCAGTAAATGCAAAAGCTTCTGTGTTCTGAACCACTTTATACCTGTCTGTTACCACTCCAAGTACGGAATTATCCGAATCTCTTACATTTGCCTTATAACCTTCAACCAACCCAGAATTTGTAAATAATGGTTTCTGCACTACTCTCCAATCAAGTCTTGCGAGGTTTAATGCATCCTTTGAAGATGGAGCATCCTCTACTACAACACCGAGACCATGCCAAGGTTTTTCTCTTACACTAAACATTGTTTCTACATTTGCTGCCATATTGCTTTTTCTCCTTTCGCTTTTCTATTCATTTTTATTCTTTCCATCTCTCTCACGCAGTTCATTCCAAATAATGACTATCGTAGACATGATCGAAATAATAATCTTCTGCATATAGCTCCTCTCCTTATAATTATTTTTTATCCTTATCATCTAATTTCATAGCTTCCTCAACGAGTCTGAGCACTTCATCATATACACATTCAAATACCACAAGAATGTCACCTGTAATCGGCGGTATTCCCGGACATTCTAAAAGCTGGCACATACTTCTCATTCCATCCACCAACTGATATACATGCTCTAATAAGTCTCTACGCTTCATTTCCACACTCTCACCTCCTAAAAATGAGCATAGAAAATGAGAGATGAAAATACCACTTCATCTCTCGCTATCATAAAATTATGTAATTATCTAGAACTTTCCACTAAGTGTTGTTTCCTTTAGGAACACAATCACTGCTTGAAGTACAGCAAGTCCTATAGCTGCTAACGTATGCTTTTTTATCACACATCAACCTCCTTCCTGTTTATCACAATTTACTGCTATCACATAAATGATATATAAACAGATATGGTTGACATACGGATTCGTAAAACTATATTTGTGAATTACAAATGCTCGTTCTTAAAAATCAAATTTGCAATCTACTCTCATTATTCTATTTCCAGCATATATTTATCGGGATCGTTAATAATATTATATGCTCCATTTCCCTGCTCCGGTAAGTAAGAAAATGAAAACATTTGCTTCCCTTTCTCAGCCTGTTTCCTGGATGAATACACATCCACATAAAGTGCATTGGGAATTGACTGGTCATAACTAAAACGCACACTTTTAAAATTATTTTTTTTGCAGCGTTCTATAATTTTCTCTGCACAAGTCTTTTGATCTGAGATATATAGTTTATTTGTCACAACAGTTAATCGCTCTTCATAATAATTATCTGATGATATTCCAAGTGAACTGCACACATCCATATCCCTGCCATATTGCAAATATCCCAAGAAACTACCCATGATAATTATTATAGCTATTAAACAACCCTTTCTCACTTTTTTCTCCTTTGCATCCCCTGTATTATAATACAAGTGTATGACAAGACAGCTTATTTTTCAATGCAGTTGTATTTATAATTTTAGCAAAAATGAGGTGTCCGTATGATCGTATATATGAACTTGGAAAATCTGCTTAAAGAAAAGAACATCAGTAAAAATAAACTTTGTGAAGCCTGCAATTTGCAGCGTACACAACTTAATAACTACTGTAAAAATAAAGTCACCCGGATTGATTTCACAATTCTTGCCAAACTCTGTGAATTTCTGGATTGTACACCAAATGATATTTTGAAATTAAAGTAGAGCATTGGATTTCTCCAGTGCTCTTTTTCTTGTCTTCCCATTTCATCTAAATCTCTCCATCAATAGTTCATATGGTGTTACTCGGAGTATTCACTTATTTTCATGACCGTGCCCTTTGTTGGAACGTATTTCTATTACGGCAGTTTCAAAAATTATTGTATCAAATTCAGTTGCCCAGGGCATGGATTACCACATCAAATATTCTCAGTATATGTTTATATTTGTATGTCTGCAAATATCTTCCTTACACTTTATGCCCTGCCCAACTTCCTTGCTACAATAATTTTTGAAACTACTTAATGCTGTACTTTTTCATGTATTGTAATAGTTAAGAACCACCTTGATTGAGGTGGTTCTTAACTGTAAACAAAAATTTTTGTCTCTTAAATTTTAATTATGATGAAACTATGTATTTAAGCCAGTTTTAAGCAAATAATGCCCACTGCAATAAACAGAATGCCAAATCCTGCTGGAGCAGTGAAAATGCCAATAAGAATTAATAACCAACCTAACCACTTCATACTATCAACCTCCTAATTATAAATTCACAACAACTGTCCTCATAATCATGAAAATTTCTAATTATTATACATATTAACATTTATAGAGATTATAGTCAATCTCTATAGATGTAATTTCATCAAAAAAACTTTGATAGTCTATCTCTATAAAGAAAAAAACAGGAGGATTATATATATGGAAAATAAACATGATTCTTACGAGTACCCTGTTGGAGATAGACTACGCTTTTTCCGTGAACAAAAGCATATATCCACCAACAAACTTGCCAACCTTGCAGGAATTAGCCAAAGTTATGTCCGTGAGATCGAACTGGGTAACAAAAATCCAACCATAGAAATTATTTTCCACTTGTGCCGGGCACTCGATATTTCATTGAAAGATTTTTTTGATGATGAAAATAATCTTCTAAACAACGATCCTCTTATAACCAGAATATATAGACTCAATACCACACAACGAGAAGCACTGCTTACTTTCCTTAATACTATAGACTGATATACTAATTCATAGCTGAAAATACAAAAGCTGAACCTGTCAAAATAAATGGCAAATTCAGCTTTTTTAGTTTTCTTAAAACTTACATAAAAAACCTTGACAAACCCATTTTTTTATGAGAAGTTGTAAAGTAGTATAAAATTTTTTAAATAAAGACTTTATATTTTAGGTCTTAAATATTTGATTACTTTGGCATTTCCATTTTGAGATCTAATCATTCGATTATTTCAACTAATGATCCTGCACTGAGTAGTATTACTCAAATAAAAAAGTAATACTTGAGTAATAAAAGGTCTGCAAACAAGGTAAACAGATGAAAAAACATCAAAAATAATCTCTCAACAATAGCAGAAACCGATACATATAGCTGAAAAAAATAAATGTTTGAATCGAGTTCGAATAACGGACTAAAATGCCGAAAGCCTGTATTTATGCGGGTTTTCGGCATTTGTTTTATCGAATGGCTCTAGTTTGGCTCTAGTTGTAGGCGGGATAAGGGTTGCGAAAGCACTGATGGAGAAATGAAGGCATAATGGTAAGGAAAAAGTGATATATGCATCTTGGAAGCACAGGAATACTGAAAATTATAAGTTCAGCTGGAACAAAAAGTATGTTATGTACTGGAGAATTCCGGGGATCTGTGGGGAGTAATTGCGGGAAAAAAGGGAAAAGCGTATAATGCAAGAAAATAATGTTTTCACAGTGTAAAATAGAGGAGAGAACTATCATGCAGAAAATACTGATTGTAGAAGATGATACAAATATCAATAATCTGCTTCAGGAAGCATTATCCAAAGCAGGCTATTCCTGTGAGCAGGCGTTTTCTGGAACTGAGGCAAAGCTGCTTTTGAATATGCAGGAGTATAGCTATGCACTGGTGTTGCTGGATTTGATGTTGCCGGGAATTACAGGAGAAGCAGTTCTGGAGGAAATACGGAAAAAGGGAAATCTTCCGGTTATTGTTTTGACTGCGAAAGATAGCTTGGATGAAAAGGTAAAGGTTTTAACTAGTGGGGCTGATGATTATATAACGAAACCTTTTGAAATCAGAGAGGTACTGGCAAGAATTCAGGTACAGCTTCGTCATACAGAAGAAAAGGAAATAAAAGAATCTAACCTTTCGTTCAGAGAGATGGTATTGAACAAAGCTACTTTTCAGGTCAGCATTGGTGGAAAAATACTTCCTAAGATAACAAGACAGGAGTTTGCGATTTTAGAATTACTGCTTAGAAATCCGAAGCAGGTTTTCAGTAAAGAGGACATTTTTGAATATGCGTGGGACGAACCATATATGGGTGAAACAAAAACTCTGGATGTACATATAAGCAATATTCGCAAAAAGATAAAAACAGTTACATCTGAGGAATATATTGAAACAGTCTGGGGAATCGGTTATCGTCTTCATCTATAATCTTTACTCTTTTTTTACTATTTATTTGCGTTTGATTAGGATTATTCCTTTATGATAAATGCAGATAAGAAAAAGGAGATGAAAAACTTGAGCGAAATGTTATTGGAAACAAGAAATTTGACTAAGCAATATGGACACCATAAAGCTGTGGACAGTGTCAATATGCATATTAAAAAAGGTGCTATTTATGGTTTTATCGGTCGGAATGGAGCTGGGAAGACAACTTGTCTGAAGATGATCAGTGGACTTTCCAAGCCAACTTGTGGAGAAATCGAGATGTTCGGATACAAGGGAAAGGATTTGCAAAAAGTTCGATCACGGATAGGATGTCTGATTGAGGCACCGGGACTTTATGGAAATATGACTGCATATGAAAATCTGAATATCAAATGCAAGCTGTTTGGAATAAAGAAAAAAAGTTATATTGAAGAAATATTGAGAATTATCGGTCTGGAGGATGTGGGAAAGAAAAAAACAAAACATTTTTCACTTGGAATGAAACAGCGTTTGGGAATTGGTCTTGCTTTGGTTGGAGACCCAGATTTATTAGTTCTTGATGAGCCAATCAATGGATTAGATCCACAGGGTATTGCAGAGATCCGGGATACGATTCAGAGACTTCAGAAAGAGAAGAATATGACAATATGCATTTCCAGTCATATTCTTGAGGAATTATCGAAGATTGCTACTGATTATGGAATTATTCATAATGGAAGTTTATTACAGGAAATTACAAGAGAAGAATTAATAAGAAGATGCAGTGAACGGATAGAGTTGACATTGGATCATCCGAAACAGGCGATTCCGGTGATGGATTCTATGGGATTTACCAACTATCAGGTAACAGATAAAGAGCATATTCATATTTTTGAACGATTGAATGAAAGTGCAGCGTTGAATATGGAACTTGCAAAGTCAGGAATTCCGGTAAAAGGGATTTCCATAACCAGTGAAGAACTGGAAACTTATTTTCTGAATCTGACGGGAGGTGCGGATCATGCTTAATATAATAAAAATGGATTTATACCGGATGCTTAAAACCAAAAGTATGTATGTAATCTGGATCGTACTGGCAGCAATATTATTGATTACAACATCTTTATGCAAGACAGATTATGAGCTTTCGACTGAAAAGGATGCCATGAAACAGGAGCAGGTTACTGAACCTACTGTGGATAATATTAATGTGGGAATGATGGTAACGCTGCCTACGGAGCCGGGAGAAAAGGTGACGGTATATGATATCTTTTTTGCCAATTCCCAAGGAAAATTGTATGCACTGCTTTTGGTGATTTTTACTGTTCTGTTTTCAACAGCGGATATCAGTAGCGGATATATTAAGAATATAGGAGGTCAGGTTAGAAATAGAGGAACTCTGATTTTTTCTAGGGCAATTGCCTTGGCTGTCTTTACGGTACTGACAATGGCAGGTGCATTCTTATTTCAGGCAGCAGCGAATGGTATTTTTTTCGGGGAATTGGAATGGGGAAATACAAAGGCAATTTTATCTTATTTTGTGACTGAACTGGCTCTTCATTATGCACTTGTGCTGATTTGTATGGCGATTGCAATTATTTTGAAAAATAATGTAATCAGCATGGTCATTGCTGTCTGTCTTAGCATGAATGTAATGACCATTGTGTATGGGGTGATCAATAGTGCTATTCAAAAAATAGGAATTCAGAATTTCCAGATTTATAAGTATACGATAACAGGAAAATTATCACTGCTTCCTATGAATCCGAGTGGAAATGAGTGTTTGGCGGCATTTGGTGTGGCAATAGTGTTCATCGTTATAATGATATCAGTAAGCAGCGTTGTTTTTCAAAAGAGGGATATTTAACGGATGTATATCGTAATTGGGATATTAGCAGGAATTATTATCTTACAATTTATTATTATGTGGAAATACCAGCGGCAGGTGAAAGACATCTGCCGCCAATTGGCGTTTATGATGAAACATGACAGTAACATGTTGATTAACCATGAATTTGATGTGGGTGGAATAGGAAAGCTTTCTGACAAGTTGAATGAGCTTCTGGAACTGCGAAGAAAAGAGAAGCAGCATTATCAGGAGAAAGAAGCTCTGATTGCGGACACTTATACAAATCTTTCTCATGATATCCGCACACCACTGACATCTTTGGACGGATATTTCCAGCTAATGGAAGAATGTGAAAATATAGAGGATCAGAAACGTTATTTAAGCATTATCCACGAAAGAATTCATAGTCTGAATGAAATGTTGGAAGAACTTTTTATGTTTACAAAGTTAAAAAACGAATCTTACAGTTTGGAATTGACATTGTGCTGTATGAACCGGATTTTGAAAGAAACAGTTTTTTCATACTATGATGAATGGGTAAGAATGGAAATTCAGCCGGATATTCAGATTACGGAAGAACAGTTGTATATATATGGAAACAGGCAGGGACTCCGCCGTGTTATCCAGAATGTGATAAAAAATGGGCTGGATCATGGAGAAAAGAAGATTAGCATTGTGTTGGAACGTGATCAAAATCAGGCGGTGCTTAGAATCAGCAATCAGGTTACACATCCAGAACAGATTAATATAGATCAGGTATTTGAGCGATTTTATAAAGCAGATGTTGCCAGAAGTAAAACATCTACTGGATTGGGACTATCTATTGCAAAGGAGTTGGTTAGTCGGATGGATGGAGAGATTGAAGCAAAAATAGAAAAAAAAGAGTTTATTGTTAAAATGAACTTTCCGATTGTAACCGATGCTAAATAGTATTTTGCGATTATTCAAGAGTTCAAGTCGAACGCACGTGAGACTTGGCACGCGATTCTACACTTCGTTTTATTTCATAACGTATATTAAAGTATTAAAGAAACCTTACTGATTTTCAGAAGTCAAAAAACTGAATATCGGTAAGGTTTTTCTTATTATGACAAACTAAGCTGGCAATAAAGCTTCCCAAGAGCGTTTGCTTGAATATAGCGTTGAGTTTGAGAGACTGTAATTAATTCTGTGTAAACTCTAAAAGAGCTATATACCCTCTTGGATT
>OGXC01001221.1_pt1 | contig 20282 bp, 19 predicted proteins | sample 1576201 | NCBI WGS metagenome assembly OGXC01 (sample SAMEA3541562, study PRJEB24748) | human gut metagenome | biome: human gut; feature: human-associated habitat; material: faeces | place: China | collected 2012 | reverse complement strand
ACCTTTCTAAACGTATGCGACAGGCTAAAGTCTGCCCGTATCTGCTACGTAACGCTGTGATCGACTGGTACTAAGCTGACACCAACGCCAAAACAGGGAGAGGGGGGATCATCATGAAAGACATTATGTATGTACTGACGGCAGCAGAGTGCAAAAGCATTTCCAGAGCGGCCGAAATTCTTTATATCAGCCAACCGGCACTGAGCCGCTATATCAGCAAGCTGGAGCGGGAGCTGGGATTGGCATTGTTTGAAAGAAGCGGTGAAGGAATCCGTTTAACGGATGCCGGGGTGATCTATGTGAAATACGCACGGGAGATAATGAGGGCGAAGGAGGAGATGGAACGGGAGCTGAAGCGGCTCTGCAGCGGCAGAAGAAACATTTCGATAGGCACTACATTGAATACCGTCTATATGTCAATTCCAGACATGCAGACCGCTTTCGCCGGAAAGTATCCGGACTGCAGGCTGACCTTTGCGAACATCCGGGCGGAGAATATTATTGACGGTCTGAGAAAGCATCAGTACAGCTTCGCGGTCGGGCCTGATTCGGCCGCTTTCGAAGAGGATATTTCCTGTGAAAAGATTTGTGAGGAATATCTGCTTCTGATGGCTCCTGTGTGTCTGGATTTAAGGCCGTATGCGTTGAAAAAGGAGGGGTGCAGATATCCCTGGCTGGATCTTTCCAGGCTTCCGGAGCTGAATTTCATCCTACAGGAAGAAACCACAGCCATAAGAAAGCAGATCGATCGGGTATATGAGGAGTACGGGATGAAGTCGGCTTCCGGAATGACAACCTCCAATTCGGTGATGGCCATTCAGGTGGCAGAGAACCAGATGGCCTGCTGCTTTGTTTCGGAAGCATTTTTCCCATATATAACGGAAAAAAGCAGGGTTCGGTTTTACTGCGTGGGAAAGACGGTTCAAAGAACCAACAGCTGTATTCTTTATCTGAAGAACAGGAGCTTTACGCCGGAGGAACGCTTCTGTATGTCTGTCGTTCGGCAGACGATGAAGGAGAATTACCAGCGTATAACGACATAAACGAAGAGAAGATAATTTAACAAACATCAGGGCATGCCTGCGGGTTATACCCTGATGCTTTTTTTACATTGGACAGGAGCAGAACCGTTTTTAGGATTTAACAGGTTGGTGTTTTGGGTGTTTTTACCGATAAAGCTGTTTCAGGAAATTTATCGGTCGGATTTTGACGGCGTGTTCCAAACGGAAATGCTTTTGTATGGGGTTATTTCTGTTTTGATTATTTATGTGCTGGACTGGGTCGTGGTGCGCTATTTTGTGAGAGACAGAAGGGACACGCCAACGCTGATTCAGATGGTCTGCCGGAGCAATTACGTGCTGTTCGGACTGTCCGTTGCGGAGAATATGTATCCTGATGAAAATTTAAGTCTGATTTCGGTGATGGCAGCCTTTGTGGTGCCGATGTTTAATATTCTGGCGGTTCTGCTCTTTGAAGTGTTCCGGGAAAGCGAGAAGCTTTCTGCGTTGCATCTGTTAATCGGAATAGCAAAATCCGCTGGTGCCTGGCAGTGCTATCGCGCTTTTGATAAAAGGGGCAGGGCTGGGAGTTGCCGCAAGCAATGTGGTCTGCCAGTTCACATTGTTTTTGCGGATTACACTGTTGAAATTTTGTGGATTATGTTAGATCGGTCTGGAAAAGCATCAGGAAAGCATAGGGTATACCTTTTGCTTATACCCTGATGTTTTTTTTGCATTGGACATAAAAAGGCAGTTCCTTTTAAGATAATCGTATGTACGTTGTGATATTACGGCGGAGGCTTCAGGAAGGCTTGGCCGGGTAATGTAAATCATATAACTCTACAGGGAGGAAGAGCAGATGAAAATTACCAGACCTGCAATGGCAGGAACATTGGAATCCAGCGACTGTCAGGTGACAGTGGAGGAAGGAGACGGCGGGATCTCGCTGACGCTTAAGAGCGCGGTGATCCATCAGTTCGGCAACCGGATACGGAAAGTGGTTTATGAGACGCTAGAACGTCTGGGCGTGGAGGATGTGAGAATTACGATCGTGGACAAGGGAGCATTGGACTGTACCATCAAAGCCCGCGTCGAAGGGGCCGTTTACCGTTCGGTGGGAGAGACAGAGCTTCTGCCCTGGGGAAGGAGGATACGGTGATGAATACCGGTAAAAAGCGTCTGAGAAGAACAATGATGTTTTTAAATGCGCAGAGGCCCGCGTTGATCAGAGATCCCTATATTTATAAGCCGGATTCGATCATGCTGGATCTGGAGGATGCCGTTGCGGAAAATCAGAAGGACGCGGCCAGATTTTCCCTGTTTCATGCCCTGCGGGAGATCGATTACCGGGGAGTGGAGCGGGTGGTAAGGATCAATGCGCTGGATACCCCTTACTGGAGAGAGGATATCCGCTGTGCCGTCGCCGGAGGCTGCGATGCCATTCGTATTCCCAAGACAGAGAGCGCAAGGGACGTGAAGCTGGTGGAGAATGCCCTGGATTTCGCGGAGAGAGAATTCACGCGTCCGGAAAAAAGCGTGCTGATTATGGCGGCGATCGAATCCGCAAGAGGGGTCATGAAGGCTCTTGATATCTGCGAGGCCTCGGAGAGGCTTTTTGGAATCGCCCTGTCAGGGGGAGATTATACCAAGGATCTGCAGACCCATATCTCGGGAACCGGAATCGAATTGATGGGAGCCCGCCAGAATCTTGTAATTGCGGCCAGGGCGGCGGGCGTACAGTGCTTCGATACCGTATATACGGATCTGAACGACATGGAGGGATTCCGCCGGGATGTGGAAACCATCCATTTGATGGGCTTTGATGGGAAATCCATCATCAATCCCAGGCAGATCGACATTGTGCATGAGATTTACACGCCGTCTGAGCAGGATGTTATTTTCGCGGAGAAGGTAGTCAGGGAAATCGATGAAAAGAAGGCGCAGGGAACAGGCGTTTTCACCGTGGACGGGAAGATGATTGACATCGCGTTCTACGACGGGGCAAAAAGGACCCTCGCACTGGCAGAGGCGTCCGGGGTATACAGGGAGAAGAAATCATGATAAACGCAGTTGGGAGAGAGATTCCGGAAGAAATACTGAAGCTGACGGGAAAAGAGGTTTTTCAGGGAAACGATCATTTTGACGGAAGGGAATTCAGGGTACACGGGCCGAAAACAGCCTGTGTGATCAATTCAAACGGAAGCAAGCTGGAAAACAGCATACATGACGTTCTGGTAAAATGCGGGATCCGGGATGGAATGACGATCAGCTTCCATCATCACTTCCGGGACGGGGATTATATCGTAAATATGGTGATGGAAGAAATCCACAGGATGGGGATCAGGGATATCACCATCTGCGCCAGCTCTCTGGGGAAGGCCCATGATCCGATCGTTCCCTATATTGAGGATGGGACGATCACCAATATCCAGTCATCGGGAGTAAGGGGAAAAATCGGAGAAGCGATCTCGAACGGAAAGCTTAAGGGACTTGCCGTTATGCGGTCCCACGGAGGCCGTGTGAGGGCCATAGTAACGGGCGAGACGCAGATCGACATTGCCTTTATCGGAGCGCCTACTTGTGATGAATACGGGAATTGCCGGGGGATCGGAGGAAAAAGCAACTGCGGCGTGCTTTCCTATGCCATGGTGGATGCCCGCCATGCGGACAGGGTGGTGGCGATCACGGACTGCCTGGTTCCGTTCCCGAATTTTCCGGCCCATATCAGTATGACACAGGTGGATTATGTGGTGCAGGTGGATGCGATCGGCGATCCGGAGAAGATAGCCACAGGGGCGGCAAAGCCGACCACGGATCAGAGAAAGCTGATGATGGCTGAATACTGTACGCAGTTTGTAATTCATTCCCCGTACTTTAAGGATGGATTTTCCTATCAGACCGGCGTGGGTGGAGCTTCCATCGCATCTACGATTTCCCTGGCAAGAGAAATGAAGAAGAGGAACATACGTATGCGGTTCGGCGTGGGAGGACTTACCAAGCCGATGTGTGATCTGCTGATCAACGGGCAGGTTGACTGCCTTCTTGATACCCAGGATTTTGATCTGGACGCAGTGGAATCCGTGAAGGATCTTCATCATTTCAGAATCAGCGCGGGGGAATATGCCAACCCGTTCAACAAGGGCGCTGTGGTCAACAAGTTGGATTTTGTGATCCTGGCCGCGTTGGAGGTGGATGTGAATTTCAACTGTAACGTGGTTGTGGGCTCTGACGGGATGATCACAGGGGCGCAGGGAGGCCATCCGGACACGGCGGCAGGAGCGAAGTGCGCCATCGTCATTACGCCGCTTTTACAGGGGCGGATTCCCGCGATCTGTACGGAGGTAACTACGGTCACCACACCGGGGGAGAGTGTGGATGTGGTGATCACGGATTATGGCATAGCCATCAATCCCCGGCGGCAGGATCTGATAGAAGCGATGAAGGATGTGGATCTGCCGTTTACGTCGATCGAAGAGCTGAGGGATACGGCCTATGCCATCAGCGGAGTGCCGGAACGGGTGCAGTTTCTGGACAGGGTCGTCGGTATCATAGAAAGCCGGGACGGGACGATCATGGATGTGGTACGGCAGATCAAACCCTTTACATTTTCAGAGGAAACGGGTGACGGACAGTGAGCCTTGAGGAAGTGCTGCGGTTCAGGGAGAAAAAGGCTCTGCTGCAGGAAAAGATGATCAGGGAGAACCCCGGAGCCGTGATCGTTAGCCTGGGGATGAATATTCCGGGACCGGTAAAAAGCGGCCCCATGATATATGCGGCTTTCCGCGAAGGGCTGGAACGGTTGGAGGAGCTGTCAGGGAAAAAGAAGGGAATGCGGACCGTCAAAGTGCTCATGGAGGAAGCTGCCGGATATGCCGCAGTCTGCCTCACAAAAGAGCAGGATCCATATTCGGTAAAAAGGGCCGCCATTCGTCTGGAGGAGAGCCATCCTCTGGGAAGGCTGTGGGACATCGACGTATTTCAGGACAGTCCCGAGGCGGTGAGCAGAGAGACGGTCGGTGCAGAGAGGAGAACCTGCCTCCTGTGCGGCCGTGATGCAAAGGAGTGCGCGAGAAGCCGGAGGCATGACATCAGAAAGCTGCAGGATAAGGTGACGGAAATTATTGCGGGCTGGCAGACAGGAAACAGGACATGAAGCAGATCGTAGCTGAAAAAGAAGCGGTTCAGATCGGAAACCGGGCTTTCACGGCTCTTCTGGAGGAAGTATATACGTCTCCCAAGCCGGGGTTGGTGGATCTTTACTCGAATGGAGCGCATCAGGACATGAACGTCCGTACCTTCGAACGCAGCGCCGCAATCCTTCGTCCCTTCTTCGTGGAAATGGCGCTGCAGGGACTGGAGCATTACGCTTCGCCGGAAACGCTTTTTGTGAAAATACGAAAAACGGGACAGCGGGCCGAGCGGGCCATGTACAGGGGTACGGGAGGCGTGAATACGCATAAGGGCGCTATTTTCACCCTGGGCCTGTTCAGTGCGGCAGCAGGCTGCTGCCTGGCTGGGGACGGCGTCATAACAAAGAGGCGTCTCCGGGATATTCAGACAGAAATGACGGAACAATCACTGGGCAGGGAAATCAGAGAGCTCCGAAGGAAGCGTGGAATGAGCCATGGAGAAAAGAATTTTCTGAGATACGGGACGCTGGGGATAAGAGGAGAGGCCATACGGGGCTATCCCTGCCTGTGGGAGGTGTCTCTGCCTGTATTCCGTCAGGGAATCGCCGGAGGATGGGACCAAAACAGTGTGAAGCTTCAGACGCTGCTGACCCTTATGAGCAAAACGGAGGATTCCAATATTATTGCAAGGCATGGACCGGAGACTCTGCGCAGAGTGCAGGCGGACGCGGAAGGTTTTCTTATGGCGGGAGGCGTTTACAGAGAGCAGGGAGTGCGGGAGCTGATCCTCATGGATCAAAGATATACGGCGGAGAATATCAGTCCGGGCGGTTCGGCGGATCTGCTTGCCGCAACCATTTTTCTGGAAAAAATCATTAACGGCTGCCGTCCGTGACGGGACGGGAAGCAGACGGAACGGAGGTCGGGCGGATGCTGACAGCGGGCAGACCCTTCAGAGGAAGAGAACTGGATGAATTGAAGGAATTTCTTGCAGGCGCGGGGCTGCGCTATGAGGAGGGCATCGAATATTCCGTATGCCTGAAAGAGGGAGGCGTGATAACAGGAACCGGCTCCGTGGAAGCGAATGTGATCAAATGTGTGGCGGTGGAGAAAAGCCGTCAGGGCCAGGGGATTATGGCGCAGATCATCTCCGAACTGATCCAGTACCTGTACGAAAAGGAAAGGACGCATGTTTTTGTCTATACCAGACCCGAAAATTTGGAGATCTTTGCGGATATGGGATTTTATGCGGTTTATGCAGCGGAAGGAATCCTTCTTCTGGAAAACCGGGAAAAAGGGTTTGACAGCTATCTGAAGCAGCTTGAAGAAGAGACGCCGAAGGAAGCGCTGCCGCAGCCTGCGGCCGGAGGAGATGCCGGAAAGAAAGCGGCCCCTCTTTCCAGGATCGGTTCGGTGGCGGTCAACTGCTGTCCCTTTACGTTGGGCCACAGATATTTGCTGGAGGAAGCCCTGAGGCAGTGTGATTATCTGCACCTGTTTCTGCTTTCGGACAACAGGGGGATTTTTTCGGCCCGGGAGAGATATGAAATGCTGCAGAGGGGAACAGAAGATCTGGACAGACTCATTCTGCATGAGACTTCGGGATATATGATATCGGCAGCCACCTTTCCTACGTATTTTTTCAAGGACAGAGCGCAGGGAGAATCGGCAAACTGCAGACTGGATCTGGAGCTGTTCGGAGCCCGCATTGCGCCCCGTCTCGGGATTGCGGTCCGGTTTGTAGGTACAGAACCATTCTGCAGGATTACCAGAGCTTATAATGAGGAAATGAAGCGGATCCTTCCGGGATACGGCATTCGTGTGGTGGAAACAAAGAGAAAAGCCTTAAACGGCAGGCCGGTCAGCGCTTCGGAGGTAAGAAAACGGATTGCGCAGGGAGATGTGGAGGGAGTGAAGAAAATGGTTCCGGAGAAGGTATACCGGTATCTGAAGGAAAAGATGGGGGAGGCTGTGAGACTATGATGGGAAGAATCCGCCTGACCCGATTGATTCTGATCTCCTTTTTTTCATTGCTGGTTATTCAGATATTGATTGTGGGAATTTTCGGAAAGTTCAGCGCACTCGAATTCCGGCAAAGGGAGAAGGAGTCCGTGGATTATATTTTAAGTATGTATAGCCGAAATATGGAAGGAGCATTAGAGAAAATCGACAATGATCTGGAAGATATTTTGCTAAGCAATTCTACTCTGATGTTGCTGAAAAACAAATCCGACCTGCAAAGATGGCATGCTAGTTATGCACTGTCAGAATTGTTAAATAAGAAGCTTTCATCAACAATGGAGGCAGACGCATATGTGGTTTTTGATGCAGAATACGAAAAATTTATTATGGCCAGGAGCAATAATATTCTTTATGATGATCTGGAACCCATTCAAAATTATCTGTCCGGTATTGCCGGATTAAAGAAAAAAAATACAGGATGGATTTCAGCGCAGATGGGAGAGAAAGTTTACCTGATTAAATGCTATTACTATGGCGGAGTTTGTATCAGTGCGATTATTTCCGAACAGAAAATAAGAGAAATTCTTTCTGATGGACAAAATACGGAAAATCTGTTGGAGTTCTATGTGACAGACGCAGAAGGAAATGTCATTTGCGCTTCAAACCCAGATGTCAAATGCGGACAAAGACTGGAGACGGAAATGGAAGAAAAATACTTTCGCCCCCGTTGGTACAGGCAGGAAGTGATGAACGGAACCTGTTATGTAGTAGCCGTAGTCCGGCAATCTGACGCGCTGAGGGATTCGCCATACTTTTTTATTGTGTTGGTGATGCTGCTGATCTCTCTGATATTTATATTCTGGCTTATGAGATTTATGAATGATGAGGTTATAAAACCTATAAATGTACTGGCAGATACTTCCGGAAAAATCCGTATGGGGGATTTGACAATCCGCCCGGAATACTCCTGCAAAAATACGGAAATGGCCGGTCTCAGAGAAACCTATGTTACTATGCTTGATACGATAATGGAACTGAAGCTCCAGGAATATGAGAATGTGATTCGTGTAAAAGAATCAGAACTGAAATATATGCATATGCAGTTAAAACCTCATTTTTTTTTGAATGCGCTATCTACAATTAACAGTATGGCTTATGAAAATGAAAACGATGAGATTCATGAATTTATTCAGGCCTTTTCCCGAAATATACGGTACATGTTCCGGGTGGGACTTCATACCGTCAGTCTGAAAGAGGAAATTGCCAATATAGAGGATTATCTGGAAATGCAGCGAATTCTGTATAAAGACTGCTTTTACTTTTATATGGAAGTGCCGGAAATGCTGGAAAAATGGGAAATACCGCAGATGCTTCTGCATACGTTTATGGAAAATATATTTAAGCATGCAGTATCCATCGACACCTTTACCACAATTTTTCTGCGATGTTCGTTGGAAAAATTTGACGGTATATCTGTACTGAAAATTGAAATTCAGAATTCCGGAAATCACTTTAGACAGGAAATACTGGAGCGGATTAATGAGGATGCAGGAAAGAAGGAGAACCACAACAGGGGAATAGGGCTGATTTATACAAAGGAGATTCTCTCAATCATGTATGACAGGGAGGATTTGCTGTTTCTGGAGAATGAGGAGGCTGGCAATGTTAAGGTTACGGTACGGATACCCGGAAAAGTACAGATGAAAGGGAAAGGATACAGTGCAGAATGAATTTGCTGATTGTAGATGATGAGGTGATTACAACTCAGGTTTTGAAAGAAAAGCTGAATAGAAAATATCTTGGAATCAGCAGTATATTTACAGCTTACAGCGTGGATATGGCAGAAAAAATTTTGCAGAAAGAAAATGTGGAAATTATCCTGTGCGATGTGGAAATGCCTCGCGCGAACGGTCTGGAGCTTTTGGAATGGGTTCGCAATAATCAGAAGGAAGCGGAATTTCTGTTTTTGACTAGCCATGAAAAATTCGAGTATATCTTTAGCGCCATGCAGCAGGGCGCGTCTGATTATCTGCTAAAGCCGATAGATATATCGAAAATAGAACAGGCTTTGTTTAAGATAACAGAAAAGGTAAGGAAGCAAAAGCAATTAAATGAGATTCAGGAATACTGGAATTATGGAAAGCGCAGGATACTGAAAGCGCTTTGGCGAAATATTATTTTTGGGGAGATTTCAGGGCAGGAGAATATTTTCAGGGAGATTGAAAAGCAGGGCCTGGAGAGGGATATAGGCTGCAGTTATATCCTTGTACTGGTTCTTTTTCAAAAAGAAAACGTATTCAGGAAGAAAGAGCCGCAGGGTCTGAATCAGTTTATTATAGATAATGTTCTGGCTGAAGCTTTGACAGAAAAATTCGAGATGGCCAATTGTGTTCACTGGGAAGAAAACGATGATTATTATGTGGCGGTAGTGTCAGAAAAGCAAAAAGAAGATGTGGAAGCCCGGATGGAAAAAGTAAAAAGCGTATTGGAATATTATTTTGACTGTCCGGTTCGGGCAGTCTATGTATCAGATGCGGGAGACGTCAGTCAGCTCGGAAAATACAGGGAACAGATATCGGTTTATGCTTCATCGCATATTCATGAAGGCGGAAAGGTGTTCTTTATTCATGGACAGGAGAAGGGGCAGGAGAAAATGGCCTATAGGCTGAATACCAAATTTGTTCTTCAATGCTTCGAGAGGGGGGAAAGAGTCAAACTGCTTGAATATTTGCAGAAAAGTATTCTGAATGTTCAGAAAAAAGACAGTGAAAAAATTCTTCTTGAATATTTCCAAATGGATTTGCTCCAGATTTCAGGAGCATATCTGCATCAGCACGATATCAATACCGAGTTCCTTTTTACGGATGAGGGATATAAGAAAACATGGCTCAAATCACATTCCTCCACATTTTTTATGATTCAATGGAGCGCTTATTACGTAAATAAAATTTTTGACAGTATTAAGAACGGGGAGCGGGGAAATGACATTGTGGATAACATGGTGACTTATATTCATAAACATTATGAGGAAAATATCAATCGTAACATGCTTGCAAAAAAGGTGGGTTTTTCTCCGGAGTATATTGGAAAAATATTCAAAAGGAAGACAGGAATGGGAATCAATGAATATATTAATACAATTCGAATTGAAAAAGCCAGAAATCTTCTGGAAACTACAGATTATAAAATTATAGATATTGCCCTGATGGTTGGATATGACAATATGCCATATTTTTCTTCTGTTTTTAAAAAGTATGTCGGTGTATCACCGGCGGAATACAAAAAGGATAACTTAAAATAATAGCCTTAAAAATGAAAGTTTCAGTACTTTTTTGTATAAGAACTTTCATTTTTTTGTTGTTATACTTAGAACAGTTAAAAAAAAGAAGGTAACTCGAGTATCCGGATTCCGGCGCCTGAGCCGGTTGAAAACAGTTAAAGTTATTATAGGAGGAGGTTTGTCGTGGAATTACGGAAGTTTATTGAGCGCACTGCAGCGACTGGAATTCTGGGAGTAAAAATTACGCAGAACGGCGAGGATATGGGTAAACATCTGTGGGATGAGGAATGTAGGCGTAATATTTATTCTGCAAGTAAAAGCTTCACTTCTGCTGCGGTAGGAATTGCTGTAAAGGAAGGCTTGCTTAGGTTAGAGGAAAGGCTTGTTGACGCTTTCTCCGAAGATATACCTGAGAATCCTAATGAATTTCTTCAGCAGGCTACGGTAAGGGATTTGCTTACCATGTGCTTGGGACAGCAAAATGCGGAGCTTATGGGAGGTCAGCGTCCGTTTTATCAACAAAAAGACTGGGTAAGGATGTCTTTGGCATTTCCGTTTACAGAATGTCCCGGAAAAAGATTTTTATATAATAATGTGGGGCCATATCTTGCAGGAATACTTGTACAGAGGCGGGCGGGTTGCGATCTGGTGTCCTATTTGACCCCGCGGCTTTTTGAGCCGATGGGAATTCCAAGACCGACATGGGAAACCGACCCGGTAGGAAATACCTTTGGCGCAGGCGGCTTGTTTTTGACTTTGTCGGAAATGCATAAGTTTGGGCTGCTTTATCTGCAAAAAGGGGATTGGAATGGAAAACAGCTTATACCGGAAAAATGGGTGGATGAAAGCACCAGGATACAGGTGTTGACGGGTCGCGAAGAGGATTATGGTTACGGCTATCTGTTTTGGGGCGGTCCGCATGGATCTTTCCGGGCAGATGGGAAGTATTCTCAGATTTCCCTGATTCTGCGTGACAAACATGCAGTGATTTCAACAGTGGCAGAATGCAGGAACAGTAAAATATTAATGGATGCTATTTTTGAAGAATTATATCCACAATTATAAAGCGAAGGGGAATAGATATGAAGACGAAAAAGAAAGGATACAGGAAAGGAACATTTTCTCTTTTTCTGATTGCTCTGCCTGGTATTCTGTATTTATTTATTAACAATTATGTTCCTATTATGGGTATATTTATTGCCTTTAAGAGGTTCAGCTATGCAAAAGGGATATGGGACAGTCCGTGGTGCGGATTTGATAATTTCAAATTTCTGTTCATTACAGATGACGCATGGGTAATTACAAGAAATACACTTTTGTATAATCTGGCATTTATTATTATTGGAACGATTATATCAGTTTTTATGGCGATTCTGTTAAATGAGCTTGGTGAGAAGCTGCGGGGCAAGTTTTTTCAGTCTACTTTGCTGTTTCCTCATTTGCTTTCATGGGTAGTTACCTCTTATCTGGTATATGCGCTATTGGGAGCTACGAATGGTTTTGTAAATAATACGATATTGGCCGGTATGGGGAAAGAGGGAATAGACTGGTATTCTGTCAAAATGTATTGGCCTCTAATTCTGATTATTGTTTACATATGGAAAAATGCAGGATATACGGCAATTGTTTATATGGCTGGAATTGCCGGGATTGACAAAGAGATTTTTGAGGCGGCGAGAATAGACGGAGCCAGCAAAATAAAGCAGATTATTTCAATTACGTTGCCGATGCTTCGTCCGACTGTGATTATTATGACTCTGATGTCTATCGGAAGAATTTTCTATTCGGATTTTGGGTTATTTTATCAGGTACCGATGAACAGCGGAATGCTGTTTTCAGTGACACAGACGATAGATACTTATGTATACAGGGGACTGATGGAGCAGGGAAATATCGGTATGTCGTCTGCGGCCGGAGTTTATCAGTCACTGGTAGGATTTATTCTTGTGATGTTGGCTAATTATATTGTTCGGAAGAAAGACCCGGAAAATGCACTGTTTTAGGAGGTGACGGTAATGTTAAAAATGGGTGATGAAAAAAGATTCCGGTTAATAGCGACGCTAATTCTTTTAGTTATTAGCATTGTTGCGATTTTTCCCATGGTACTGCTTATTGTAGCATCTTTTACAGATGAAAATGAACTGATTACCCGAGGTTATCAGTTGTTTCCGAAGAAACTCAGTCTGGAAGCTTATCGTTATATGGAAAAGCAGGCTTACACGATCGTACGCGCATATCTTGTAACGATTGGAACTACGGTGGTCGGCACGGTGGCAAGCGTACTCCTTACGACATCGATTGCCTATCCGATGGCAAGAAAAACATTCAAGTATCGAAATGTTCTGTCATTCTTTGTATATTTTACGATGCTGTTTAATGGAGGCCTGGTTCCCCAATATATTATGTGGACTACGATATTTCATATCAAAGATACCTATGCGGCGCTTGTGCTACCTAATCTTCTGATGACTGCTTTCAACATTTTTCTGGTGAGAAATTATTTTACCAACAGTCTTCCGGATGCATTGTACGAGGCGGCACAGCTTGATGGGGCATCGGAATTGGGAATTTTTGCAAGAATTGTATTTCCGCTTGCCACACCGGTGGTTGCGACCGTCGGATTGTTTTCAGGATTGGCGTATTGGAACAGTTGGACGAATGCATTATATTATGTTCAAGATCCGAAGTATTTTGGAATTCAGAATCTTCTTATGCGGATTATGAAAAACATTGAATACCTTCGCTCCGGAGCGTCAGAAATGGCAGCAGAAGGGCAGACAGTAACGCTGCCGGGAAATGCAATCCGTATGGCATTGGCGTTTATAGGTATTTTGCCGATTATCGTTATTTATCCTATGCTTCAAAAGTATTTTATCAAAGGTGTTGTTGTGGGAGCTGTAAAAGGTTAAAAGTATCCGGTTAAAAACATTATACGGAAAGTTATGCTTAAAATTGAAAGTTTTTATTTAAATAATAAACCTTTCATTTTCAAGAGTATATTTATGATATCAAAAAAAAGGAGGATATGTTTTTATGAGAAAGAAAATTTTTGCATCATTCATGGCAGCTCTGATAACGGCAATTTCCCTGAGCGGATGCAGTCGGGCTGAAAACAGCCAGGAGATGGCCAAGAGCAATGCGGGGGAAAGCGAGATTGAAACGGATTCAGGAGAGGTGGATGAGATTGTTTTTGCTTATTTTACTCAAAATAACATTCCTGAGACCTCAGAGCTGCAGAGAATTGAGGATTTATTGAATGAATACACTGTCGAAAAGATAAATACAAAGGTTCATTTGGCGCTTTTTTCAAATGCCGACTATATGAGTCAGGTTAATCTCATGCTTGCGTCAGGCGAACAGCTGGATATTTTCCGGGCGTATGATGTGCCTCAGCTTACTTATATCAAAGATGGGACGGCTCTCGATATTACAGAGTATATTGATAATGAATTGAAAGAGACGAGAGACGTTCTTTATAAGGATTTTCTTAAGCAGTCAACAGTTGACGGAAAAGTGTATGGGATTATGAATATGGGCTCCCAATATGTCCCGGGGGGATTTACTTATCGTACTGATATAGCACAGGAACTGGGACTTGATATGGATTCAGTATCATCTATTGAAGATTTGCCGGCAATATTTGAACAGGTAAAAGCGGCTTATCCCAATATGACGATATTAAATCATGGATCTGGCGGAATGTTTAATGAAATATTCTTTAGCCGTTCGGGCATTTTTGATCCTTTGGGGGATGGAAATATTAAAGAGTCGGTATCAGGGACTGCATATCAGGACGATGCAACCATTGTAAATTTATATGAAACTCCGGAATATAAAACGTATGCCAATATGATGAAGGAGTGGAGCGAAAAAGGATATTGGGCAAGCGATGCGGCGACAACTACGGCAACAGAGGCGGAGCTTTACATGTCCGGCAACTGCTTTGGCGGCTTTACCGGCTTGGGGAATCCGAAACATTCTGCCAATATGTCTGCTAATTATGGATATCCGTTCGAGACCGTTCAGATTAGTGATACTATGCAATGGTCGGTAAATAACGGAACATGGATGGTTAATGCTGCGTCTAAGGCTCCTTCAGCTGCTTGTAAGTTTTTAAATTTACTGTATACGGATAAATACGTTGACAATCTTTTGATTTATGGAGAAGAGGGTGTAGATTATCAATTAAATGAGGATGGGTTCGCAGTGCCGCCGGAGGGTTTTGAAAGCCTGAATGATGTGGCCTATACGAATAACCAGAACTATTATCTTTGGGGAAATAAGTGGATTGCCTATTCGGTGGTAGGCGGCCTGAACGAAGAAGAAAGTAAGGCTCAGTTACAAAAAAATTATGACGCAAAATTATCAAATTACTATGGATTTTCCTATGATTATGAATCTTTACAGGCAGAATATACCGCCTGCCTGAACATTGTGAAGGAATATGAAAAAGCATTATGGCTTGGCGCTGTAGAAGTTGATCAGACTCTGGAAGAGTTAAACAAGAGATTATATGCCGCCGGTCTTCAGAAACTGATGGATGCCAAGCAGGAACAGCTGGATGCGTGGATAGCGCAGCAGTAAACAGGGTTAAGCTATAGATGAAAGAATATAAGGGACACCGTTAAAGTGTCCCTTTATTAAAATTAATGCAGGAGGCAACTATGGCAGTATACATTCACTGTAATTTTAATTCAGAAGTTTTGCGCATGGCAACAGATGTAAACATTTTGATACCGGATAATGATCGCGTAAGACAATTCAGAGAAAAAACAAACGTGCCGGTAAAATATCAGACATTGTATCTTTTACATGGATTTAGCTGTGACTATACATACTATCTTCGAAAAACCAATATTGAAAGGTATGCGGACGAGCATCAGATTATGGTGGTTATGCCGAGTATGTACAATAGTGCCTATACGGATATGAAATATGGATTGGAGTATTATACCTACCTGTCAGAGGAATTGTTGGATTTTGTGGAAAGAACCTTTCCGGCGTCTGCTGAAAAAGAGAACAGGTTTGTGGCGGGAATGTCTATGGGTGGTTATGGCGCCTACAAATTCGGATTATCATGTCCGGAAAAATTTGCAGCGGTGGCCGGCATTGCAGGCTCTTACCATGCCGAACATCGATATCAGGGAAAAGTCAGTACCGTATCGACTTTATGTGAGGCATTATATGGAGATCCGCCGGAAATTACTCCGGAAGTACATGACATATTTACGTTGTTGGAAAGACTGTCGAAATCGGGTCAGAAAATCCCTCGTTTATATATTTGCTGCGGAACAGAAGATGGCATGTATAGAAATTCCGAGGATTTAAAAAAACTTGCAGATCAATTGGAAGTTCCTATGGTTTTTGAACAGGGACCGGGAAAACATGACGACAAGTATTGTGATATGGCTTTACAAAGGATATTAGATTGGATGGACTTTAAAGGGAAAGCAGGAGTGTAGTCAGAAAAAAGGAAAGAGAATGTGTGTCGCGTCGTTTCATGATCCTTCCGAGTGTATGAGAAAATCTCTGTAAATAAGATTCTTCTATGATAATTAAGGGCAATAAGCTTACGGATTAGGCTTATCGCCCTTGTTTTATATATAACAGTTGCTTACAGGCATGTCAAGGGCAGGCGGTTTCCCGCCTGTCTTTTTAAGCTGTCTTTTGATTATTCAGGTAAGCGTCCTTCGTACATAATACTCAGTTCTCCATAGACCTGGCCCCAATCCCGGATTGTGGTAGTCCACTTTTTCGTAGCCTCAAAAGTGGCCAAATACAGGGCTTTTAACAGGGCGGTATCGCTTGGAAATACGCTCCTTTGGCGATTCAGCTTCCGGTAGGTGGAATTCAGTGATTCTATCGTATTTGTCGTGTAAATGACCTTTCTGACAGTGGTTGAGAACTTAAAAATAGGTGAAACAGCATCCCAGTTGTCCTTCCAACGCTTCATGGAATTCGGGTATTTGGGAGTCCATTTTTCAGTTACACGATCTAAGGCAGCCAGAGCTTTCTGCTCGTCAGCAGCCTGATAGATGGTTTTTAAGTCTGTAGCAAAGGCTTTTCTATCCTTATCCGGAACGTATTTCAGAGTATTTCTTACCTGATGAACAATACATCTCTGGTATTCTGTTTTTGGAAACGCTGCTGCAATCGCTTCCTTAATGCCTGTAAGGCCGTCGGCGCAGATGATCAGGATATCCTTAACTCCTCGATTTTTCAGTTCATTTAAGACTGAAAGCCAGTATTTCGCACTTTCATTGTCACCGATTGTAATGGTCAAGACTTCCTTTTTGCCCTCTGTATTAATACCCAGAATGACATAAGCTGCAAGTTTACGAATGACTCCGTTATCCCGCACAGAATAATGGATTGCATCGATGTAAAGGATCGGATATACCTCATCCAGTGGACGGTTCTGCCAGTCTTCAATCTGAGGAAGTATTTTATCTGTCACGTCAGATATGAAACTTTCTGATGCTTCAAAACCATAGATATCTTCGATTGTTTCCGAGATCTGGCGAGTGGTCATTCCCTTTGCATACATAGAAATGATCTTCTGATCAATATCAGAAATATCTTTCTGACGCTTTTTCACAATCTGTGGTTCAAAGGTCGATTTTCGATCCTGTGGGACTTCGATTTCCATAGAACCATACCGACTGTTTACCTGCTTATGTTTATAGCCGTTGCGATAATCATCGTTGTCAGAACGCTCGGACTTTTCGTATCCAAGGTGATCATCCATTTCGGCCTCCATCATTTCTTTAATGGTGCCACCTAAGAGATCTTTGAGAGCATCCTGAATGTCTTCTGCAGTCTCGATATCGTATTCTTCGAGAAGCTGCCGAATGATGTTTCTTTTACCATCGGTCATTTGTACTCTGTGTACAGGTTTCTTTTGTCTTGCCATAATAAAAGGCCCTCCTAATGATAATTATTTTATCATAGAAGGACCTTGCCTGGATTATTTTACAGAAAAAGTATCACAGACTCGCAACATAGGTGCTCAACTTGCCGCTTCCTTTGGGATACTCCCCTGTTCAATAAAGATTCTCTGATTGCATCCTTTGGATAATCTCTTCTGTCGGTTCGATCCAGACCGGTAAAGGTTGCTTTTGTTTTATTGACCAAATCTATAAATTGATAGACATCTTCAAGTTGCTTCAAAATGGAGCCCTTAAATTCCTTTCTGTCACGGAATAGCTCCTTATCCTTCCCTTGAAATAGCGCGACTTTTGTTGTGGTTTCGCACTGGTCTGATAGCAGCAATGCAAGATTCGTATACAAACCATCTTCACCAATCAGTTTGAGTGTCCGCATTTGGGAGGCTCCGATTGATCTTCTCTGCATCTCGGTTTGGAGGGCGTGAAAAGTCAGTTCCTGATTCATACTTCTACACAGTTCAAAGGATCTGCCGCTGTTTTGAAGAATCATCTCTCGAATGTTAGCATCAGCTACGCTTCCTTTCTTGTTCTTTCTTGTTATACGAGAGAAAGAAAGGTCAAGAGGTGTTGAAACAAACATTTTGTCGAGCTGCAAGCATCACATGGTCACCGGAGCGGCTTCCTTGAGGGAACAACGCCAGTATATGAATCGTATCTGCGCTTGAAATAAGGCTACCGCAATCCCACTGGCTTTAGACGGTGGGGTAAGGTAGCTAAAAATCAGAAATTATTGTATACTCATGGTATTGGAACATGGAAATCTGAACTTTTCACGCGAAAAATGGATGCTATGTGGCAGATGAGATAGGAGCAGAACAAATGAAGGATGAAATTTTTTTCAGAGATAAGTTAGAGGATGAATGGGAAGCAAACGAGGTGTATGCTATTTTATCAGAGTGTGATAAGGATTTTGAACCGCCGTTATCGGAGCGGGGAAGCACTGTTCAAAAGACATGGGAGAAAAAATCTGGTGACGGTGTCAGAAATTACTTTAATGAGGTTGCAAAACAGCATACACTTTTATTAAAAAGAGAGAAGAAAATCATTGCTTTTCTGTCATTTCGTTCGATGGAAGAATGTGAGGCTTTAAAAGATTACAGGGATATCTGTTATTTTACCACACTCTGTATCAGAAAAGAGTACAGAGGCCAGGGGCTAGCACTGGTATTATATCAGAAAGCGAAAGAATATGTGGAAGAAAGCAGCAGATATACGGTAATGGCACTTAGGACCTGGAGTACGAACAAAGCACAGCTGCACCTGATGGAAAAAATGGATTTTCACTGTGAAACACGTCTGAAAAATGACAGAGGTGAGGGAATTGATACCTTATATTTTGTGAAAGAAATTACGGGAAAGGGAATCCGTGCATATGGATATACGATAGGAAATGGCAAGTGTGGCATTCGCAATACGATCACGGATGTGCCGGGAGTAAAGGTTGGGCATTATACGGTGAGGAAGGGAAAAAACCAGACTGGTGTTACAGTGATCATACCATGTGATGGTTTTGTCTATGAAAGGAAGCCACTTGCAGCGGTTTATGCATTAAATGGTTTTGGGAAGACGCAGGGAACGGTTCAGATTGAAGAACTCGGTGTATTAGAGACGCCGATCGCACTGACGAATACACTAAATGTAGGAAAGGCAGCAGATGGGCTTGTCACATTTACGGAAAAGGAATGCAGGAAGAACGGTAAAGAGTTAGTAAGCGTTAATCCAGTAGTAGGAGAGACGAATGACTCTAGAATTAATCAGATCACAGAACGGGTAATAGAGGCAGAAGATGTACTTTTTGCAATCGAACACGCAGAAAAAAACTTTAAGCAGGGAGCAGTCGGTGCCGGAAGAGGAACAGTCTGTTTTGGATTAAAGGGTGGGATTGGTTCCGCATCAAGAATTTTAACGTTTGGCGGTAAAGAGTATACAATCGGTGTTTTGGTGCAGTCTAATTTTGGAAAAACGCAAGATCTTACCGTTGCCGGCGTACCGGTTGGCAGACAGATATGTACGAAAATACAAAACAGTGCAAAAGAGGATAAGGGTTCCATCATGGTCATTGTGGGGACTGATCTGCCGCTTGGAGAGAGACAGTTAAAGAGAGTTTTAAAAAGAGCAGCAGTTGGGTTGATACGAACTGGTTCTTTTATGGGACATGGCAGTGGGGATGTATTTATTGGGTTTACCAATGCGAATGGGATACCGGATACGAAAGAAGAGCAGTTTCATATGATGAAGTACTTCCCGGAAAATCAACTTGATAAGGTATTCCGGCTGGTGGCAGAGGCTGTGGAAGAATCTATTTTAAATTCATTGACGTGTGCAAAAGCGATGCCAGGGCGCGATGGTGAAATCTATCATAGTCTAAGTGAATTTTTGTAAAACAGAATAAATATCAGAAAATACAATGATATGGCGAAATACATAGGAAAAAATAGGTGAATTTACCTACGCAGCCGATTACACGATCGTCATTGTATGTATGCAACGAATGCCGCTTTGATAGGACGGCGAACTTGATGGGCAGAGCATGGCCCTTGCCTTTATACATCACGGGAAGGAGGACAGCCGAAAATGGAAACTGAAAAAGTATATGCCATTTGCAAAAATATATCCCATGCTGGTGGCAAAGGCAGTCCGCAAGGGGCGGACACAGGGATCGCTTACTCGACCCGCAGCATCCGATAACCGATGCCGATGTGCGTTTGTATGTATTGCTGCCCATCTTTCCCGTTTTCCAGCTTTTTGCGCAGGGTTGCCATGAATACTCGCAGAGAAGCAATATCATTTTCCCAACTGCTGCCCCAAATCTGTTGCGTAATGTAGGTGTGTGTCAGAACCTTACCAACATTTTTGGAGAGCAGGCACAACAGTTTGTATTCGATGGGCGTTAGGTGCAGTTCTGCACCATCAAGATATGCGCAGCCTGCCGCATAGTCGATTTTCAGCGCACCGTTCGTAAAAA
>OGXC01001213.1_pt1 | contig 20348 bp, 25 predicted proteins | sample 1576201 | NCBI WGS metagenome assembly OGXC01 (sample SAMEA3541562, study PRJEB24748) | human gut metagenome | biome: human gut; feature: human-associated habitat; material: faeces | place: China | collected 2012 | reverse complement strand
TTTTAATAATGTTATTTGTTGCGAAGAATGTACTAAAAACAATGAATCATTTGAATATAGGAGGAATAGAAATGAAAAAATTTAACATAGAAGAGATGGAAAATTATGAGGTTAATGAAATTAAAGATGATTTAGTTATGCTTGAAAGTCAGTTTGAAGGTAGTGGATATGGCAATGTCTTAGCTAAAGCCTTCCACTACATTAACTACCTAGAAGAAAAGCTTGTTAATATAGCTAATAATGAGGAAAGAGCTATAAAGATACTAATAGAAAATGGATATGTAGTCAAAAAGCTTACAGTAGGTCAATTAAAAGATGCTAAAGAATGTGAAGAATGTGGATTTGAAGGAGATTGTTCTTTTTGTAGATGTAGCATTTGTGTAGTTCAGTAAGGAACAATTTGAAACTATTGCGAACTAAATGATCTTTAAAAATTTAATAATACGGTGAAGACTTTATGTGTAACTATAGAATTAACAAAAAATATTGTTAAACAATAAAAAAATAATGCTAAACAATAAAAAAATTGTTTAACATTATATTTATCTGTATAATATAAATAATAAATGAATTATATAAAATGGAGATATATTATGAAAAGAGAGATTATATTTTTTGTTGAATTTGTTAGTTTAATCATATTAATTATAGGATATAAATTATTAGTATATGTTTTAAAAATTAATAATCTTGCACTTATGAATTTTCCATGTTTTATATTTACTGGGATTTTTATTGTTTTATCATTTTTAATTTTAATTCAGATAGTAATAATTATATATAATAGTGTTAAAAGTAAAATATTAAAGGGAACAATAATAATTACATCAATTATAGGTAGTATTATCTTTTTTTTATATTCATTACTAATACTTGCTTTTATGTATAATCCAGAACATATAATAGAAAAGGAAAATAAAAAAATGGTTGCTTGCGTTAAGAGTTTTTTGCAAGTTAGAGTTGCTTATTATGATTATGTAAATTGCTTTGTACGAGGAAACCAGGTAAGAATTTCTGAAGATTATGGCAGTGGCGGATATGACCCATTTGAAATAGATAAAATGCCATCACCACAAAAATATATATATTACGATGAAAATGGAAATATAATTAAATCTAACTGGTAAATCTAATTTTTAGAGTGATTTTGATTGATATTAAGACAATAAAATTATATATGAAATATGAAGAAATACCGTATTATTCAAAAAAGAATATGCGGTATTTTTTAGTGCACAATTCAAAAAAAAGAAAGTGATTATAAGAAATGTTGGAAATAAATAAGGCAAGGGAACAACAGTTAAAAGAAAGAATTAAAAGATTAGAAAGCTATGTTTATGAAGGTGATGATACACCACAGCTTAAGAAAATATATGAAGATCAAATACAATTTTTAAGAGAAGAGTTGAAAGAGTTAAAAAATAAAAATTAATCGAAAATAAAATACTCGTAAGTGAGTAATTATGTATAAAGGAGATAGAATGAGAGAAGAAAAGCTAAAAGACATAAGAGAAAAATTACAATTATACCCAATAAGAACAATTAAAATAGAAGATATGAAACTTGAATTAGAAGAATTAGAGCTAGGAGAAACTTTAAAGTCACAGGGATATGAAGAAGCAGTACAATGTTCTCCAAGATGTAAAAACAATGATGAATTAATTTATAAAAAAAATAGCTTAAAAGCAAGAATAGCTTATTATGAAACAGTAAATAAAAGAGTTGACAATTGGCTAAATTTAATTAAAACTTTAAAAGCTAAAGAAGCTATTATATGCATATATATAAATAAAATGAGTAAAACACAAGCTGCTAAAAGGTTGGATAGATGCAGGAGACAAATAGATAATTTAGTAAGACAAGGTGAAGAAGAAATATATAATTCAATTTATAACAAGAGTGAAAATTTCCATAAAGTTTCTTAGAAATTTCTATAAAATTTCCGAAAAATTTCTCACAAATTTCTAAAAATACATGATATCCTAGTATTATAGAAAATATGGAAAGCGCTTAGACAAGTTCTAAGTGCTTTTTTTTATTAAAAAAGAGGTGAGTGTATTGTGACGATAAGAGAAATATTAAAAGAAGCTCAACCAGATTATTATAGTAAGTTAGTTAAGAATCACTCCAATAAAAAGCCTAAAAAACTAACTGAAAAAGAAATTAAAGAGTTGATGAGGCATAGTTCCTATAAAAGAGGAGCTGGTGGAGCTATTAGGCAGGTGAGATGATTTGTCAAGAAAGAGACCATCTAAGCCTATTAAATCAAAAGAAAAAGTTTTAGATATACAAGATTATTTAAAATATAAAAATGAAAGAGATTATATATTATTTTTAATTGGAGTAACGACTGGTTATAGAGCAGGAGATTTAGTTAAATTAAAAGTAAGGGATATAAAAGAAGCATTAAAACGTGGTGAGTTCACTATCTATGAAGGTAAAAAAATGAACTCCAAAAATATAAGAGAAAAGAACAGAAAACCTAGAAGTGTTGAACTATTACCAAAGGTTGCTAAGATACTCAAAGAATATATAAGAGATAAAAGAGATTATGAATATATGTTTCAGAGTAGAAAGGGTAATAATCAACCAATTGGTGTACAAGCAGTTAGCAATATCTTAAAAAATGCTGCAGAATACTTTGGGTTATATAATATAAGTGCTCATAGTATGAGGAAAACTTATGCATATAAAATATATATAGATAGTGGATGTGACATAGTAGCTGTAAAAGAATTATTAGGTCATAGGAGCATTGAAGAAACTAAAGCTTATATAGGGCTAGATAGGGAAAAATATCATCAGTATAGCAAAGCATTAAATGACTTTGTAAGATGATATTTATTTTTTTAGACTATGAATGTTTAATTTTTGAGTATATCAATATTAAGGTGAAAAAAATTATTGCATATATTAGTAATAAAAAATAAAAATGAATGTGTGATTCTCCATGATAATAAAACATTCAAATGAGAAAATACGAACAATGAAATCAATAATATTAATAACATTTGCTAATAAAAAGAGGTGATTTTATGAATAAATATTTTGCTTATGAATGTACTGAATGTGGATTAATAAGTGTATATAAAGAAAATAAAGATGGTATAGGGTGCATAGAGTGCAAAGGATTTATATTACCAATAGGAAAAGCAGCAGTTAAGGAACAAAATAAAAAGGTACAAGGATTATCAGTAAAAATAAATGTTGATACTACTGAATTAGATGAAGCATTAGAAAAAGCACAGATATTAAAAGATATAACAGAAGCACATAAAAAAGTATTGATAATACAAGCCAAAGCATTAATGAGAAGAGAAGATATCGAAAAAGAAGAAGCTAGAATAAAAGATATTACTGGAATGAAGGTTTGCATAGTCAATAAGCATTTTGAGGTTATTAGGATTGATACAGGAGTAAATAATGGCTAGGGAATTTGCAAAGAAGTTTTACAATAGTCAAAAGTGGAAAAATCGTAGAGAAGAAATATTTAATAAGTATTTTGGTATATGTGCTGAATGTGGTAAGCCAGGGGAAGAAGTGCATCATATAGAATTCTTAACACCATTAAATATAAATGATCCAGAAATTACTTTAGGGGATAACAATGTAATTTTGCTATGTAAAGATTGTCACTTTAATAAGCACAGAGAAACTAATCCATTAGCTAAGAACTTTAAGAATAAGAAAAGAGTAGCTACATCAAATGGTTATTACTTTGATGAGGAAGGAAACCTAGTGCCAATAAGTAAGTATATAGTTTATGGTTCTCCTGCTTCTGGTAAGTCAACTTATGTAAGAGAACATAGAGCAGTAGGTGATTTAGTTGTAGACCTAGACTTGATTAAACAAGCTATAAGTATGGTAAGTAGAACTAATGATACAGATAATTTATTAGATATAACATTAGGGATAAGAGATTACATATACAAAAGAATAGAAGAGAATGATATAAATACTAAATCTATATGGATTATAGCATCACTACCAAAGAGAAAAGAAAGAGAAGAGTTAAGCAAGAGGTTAGGAGCTGACTTAATCTTTATAGATAAAGATATAAATGAATGTCTTAACAATGCATACTTAGATACTAATAGAAAAGATAAGACGTTAGAGAAATATATTATAGAAAAATGGTTTGCTAACTATGAACCATAGGCCCCCCTATAAAAAAGTATAGGGAGGGGTACGGAAGACCGTTGGAGTTGGGACTTCAATTTTACTCCGAACAAAATTTTAAAAAGGAGAGGGAGGGTATAATTTTGGAGATATCCGAACAATTAGAAAGAGAAAAAAAGATTAAGCAGGAAATAAACAGACTTAAGAAATTATACAAGGATTTAAACAAAGATAAAGCTAAGGTACTTGAAGGATTAATTAAAGATGCAGCATTCATGAGAATAACCTTAGATGAATTTAGAGAAGTTTTAATTAGACATGGTACTACTGAAATTTTTAAGCAAGGTAAACAAGAGATAAAAGTTGAAAGACATGAATCTAAACTTTATTTACCTTACATACAAAAATACTCACAAGTGATGAAACAATTAATAGATCTATTACCACCAGAAGAACAAAAGAAAGAAGCAGATGCATTAACTGAATTTGTGAATAGGAAGAAAAATAGGAAATGACCTATATAGAGCTATATTACAATAAGATAATGTCTGGTGAGATTGTAGCTTGTAAAAGAATAAAGCAAGTTTATACAATGCTTGTAGATAAATTACATCATCCAGAGAAATATGATCCTTGGGTATTTGATGAAGATTATGCAGATGATGCAATAGATTTTATAGAAACTTTTTGCAAACAAGCACAAGGAGATTTAGGAGCATCATTACAATTATTATTATTCCAGAAAGCAAAACATCAAGCAGTTTATGGATTCGTTCATAAAGAAACTGGATTAAGACAGTACCAAGAAGTATTGGATATTAGAGGACGTAAGAATGGAAAGACTACAGAGCTTGCAGCAGATGAATTATATATGTTGGTTGGTGATGGAGAAGGTTCTCCAGAAGTCTATAATATAGCAACTAAATTAGACCAGGCTAAAAAGGGGTTTAATGAATGCTATAAGATGGTTCAGCAATCACCAGATTTAAGCAAGCATCTTAAGAAAAGAAAGTCAGATATTTATTTCCCATTAAACTATGGAAGTTTACAAGCACTTGCAAGTAATTCTAATGGGTTAGATGGTTTGAATTCTCATATGGTTACTATAGATGAATTAGCAGCCATTAAAAATAGAGATATATATGACCTAATGAAGCAGTCAATGTCAGCAAGAAGACAGCCACTTTTGAATTGTATTACTACTAATGGATTTATAAGAGGTGGTATTTTTGATGCACAGTATGAGTATGCCTGCAATGTGTTAGATGGGAAAGTCAAGGATGATAGATTCTTGGCTTTTATTTATGAACTTGATGATAAGGATGAATGGGACAAAGAAGAAGCTTGGATTAAAGCTAATCCAGGACTAGGAGTTATTAAAAGCTTTGATTTTCTTAGAGATTGTGTAAATAAGGCTAAAGCAGATCCTGCTTTTAAAGCTACAGTTATGGTAAAAGATTTTAACATGAAAGAAAATTCAGCTTGTACTTGGCTTAGATGGGATGAACTTAACAATGAAACTAAATTCGATATTAAGTCTATGGGATTCAGATATGGAATTGGTTGTTTTGACTTAGCAGAAACTACAGACTTAGCAGCTGCTAAAGTTCTATGTATGAGGCCAGATGATGAAAATGTATATGTTATACCTATGTACTTTATTCCAGAAGAGAAATTAAACCAGGAAGAAGATAATAAGGAAGGTGATAATGTTCCTTATAAGCTTTGGGAGAAACTTGGATTATTAAGAGTTTGTCCTGGTAACAAGGTTAATAAATACCATATGCTTGAATGGTTTAAAGAAATAAGGGATGAATATGATATTTATTTACCTTGGATTGGTTATGATCCTTGGCATGTAGATGATAGTTTACTAGAAGCATATATAAATGAATTTGGTAAAGATGCAATGATAAAAGTAAGGCAAGGTACTTTTACATTATCATCACCTATGAAGGAAATGAAAGCAGACTTAGAAGCACATAAGATTATTTATAATAATAATCCTATAGATAAGTGGTGCTTATCAAATATGCAGGTAAAGACAGATATTAATGGGAATATACAGCCTATTAAGGGTCAGGACAACAGGAAGAGAATTGATGGTGGAGTTACCTTAATAATTGGTTATGTAGTGCTTAGAGATAAAATGTCGGATTACTTAGCATTAATTTAATTACTTGAAAGGGGGTGAGAAAAATAAAAGTATTCAATAAGATAAAAAGTTTCTTTAATAAAAATCCATCAAATATAAGATACCAATTAATCCAGGATAAAGGGAATGGGTTTTATAGTTGGAATGGTAATTTATATCAGAGTGATATTATTAGAAGTTGTATAAGGCCCAAAGCTAAAGCCGTAGGGAAGATGGTAGCAAAACATATAAGAGAAAGTGAAAATGGATTAAAAGTTAATCCAGAGGTTTATATGAAGATGTTACTTCAAGAGCCTAATCCTTATATGTCGGGGCAAATGCTATTAGAAAAGATGATTAATCAATTAGAACTTAATAATAATGCATTTGCATTTATAAATCGTGATGATTTTGATTATCCATGTGAGATATATCCAATAAATGCAGTTGGAGTTGAAGCAATATATGATAGTCATGGACTATTATATTTAAAATTTACTCTTAAGAATGGGAAAACAGTAACATTCCCATACAAGGATATAATCCACTTAAGGCAAGATTTCAATGAAAATGATATTTTTGGGACAAGCAGATTTAAAGCATTAGAGCCACTTATGGATATTGTAAGCACAACAGACCAGGGAATAGTAAAAGCTATTAAAAATGGGGCTGTAGTTAAATGGTTATTAAAGTTCAATAGTTCATTAAGACCAGAAGACTTAAAAAAGGCAACGAAAGAATTTGTAGATAATTATTTATCTATTGATAATGAAGTTGGTGGAGCAGCAGCTGCAGATGGGAAGTATGATGCAAAACAAGTAGATCCTAAAGACTATATACCTAATCCAATGCTTGTAGATAAAACACTTCAAAGAATTTACGGATTATTTGGTACTAATGAGAAAATAATTCAAAGTAAGTACAATGAAAATGAATGGATAAGTTATTTTGAAGCTGAAATTGAACCAATAGCAGTTCAATTAAGTAATGAATATACTAGAAAACTTTTTTCAAGAAGAGAAAGAGGTTTTGGCAATAGCATTATATTTGAAGCTTCAAACTTGCAGTATGCTTCAATGAGTACAAAGCTTGCATTAGTTCAAATGGTAGATAGGAGAGCATTATCACCTAATGAATGGAGAGGTGTATTCAACCTAGCACCGGTTGAAGGTGGTGATGAATACATAATGCGTTTAGATACCGCAGCAGTTAAAGAAACTCAAAATTATACCAACAAAGCTAAAAATAAAGCTTTTAATGGAGCAAGGAAAGCTCTAAATGTTGAATCAGATAAGATTTATGCAGTAGACTTTGATGGAACATTATGCAAAAATATCTATCCTAAAATTGGAGATGCAAAAGAAGAGGTAATTGATTATGTTAAGGGGCTAAAGAACAATGGTAATAAATTAATTCTTTGGACCTGCAGAACAGGAATAGAATTAGATGAAGCTATTACATGGTGTAATGATAAGGGTATAGAGTTTGATGCAGTAAATGAAAATTTACAAGAAACCATTGAACAATATGATTCAGATCCTAGAAAAGTATCAGCTGATTATTACCTGGATGATAAAGCATTAAATGTTAATGAAATTTAACTTGAAAGGAGGTGATAAGAAGTGAGTAGGGGAAAAGTTCCACAAGACAATTTAAAAAATTTCCTAGAGATTAAAAATCAGACTGATGATAGTGCTGATTTATTTTTTTATGGGGATATAGTTTCTAGTTGGTGGGGAGCTTGGGACGATACAGACCAATATCCAGAAGTGGTAAAAAGCTTTTTAGATGGGGTTAAAGGTAAAAATCTTAATATTCATATAAATAGTGGTGGTGGTTCTGTATTTGCTGGAATCACCATTTATAATATGCTTAAAAATCATAATGGTTTTAAAACTGTGTATGTAGATGGGTTAGCAGCAAGTATTGCAAGTGTAATAGCACTTGCAGGAGATAGAGTAATAATGAGAACTGGATCATCTTACATGATACATAAACCAATGTTCAGTACTTGGGGAATGTATAATGCAAATGAGTTAAGAAAAATGGCAGTTGATTTAGATTCTATCGAATCATGTATTATGCAAGTTTACAAGGAAAATATCAAAGATGGAGTTGATATAAAAACTATTGAAGATATGTTAAATGCTGAAACTTGGATGTCAAGTGATGAAGCAAGAAAGTATTTCAATATTGAAGTAGAAACTTCATTAGAAGCTGTAGCTTGTAGTAGTGAATATTTAGAGAAATTCTATGAAGTCCCAGAACAATTAAAGAGCAGATTTAACAATAAGAAGATTGAAAAAGAAGTACAGGCTAAATTAAATCTATTGAATTTAAAGGAGAAGGATATATATGAAGGATAAATACTTAGCAAAAAGAAAGGCATTAATGAATGCAGCACAAGACCTATTAAACGAGGGGAAAATGGATGAAGCTAATGCTAAATTAAAAGAAGTTGAATCTTTAGATTCAGAGTTTGAAAATGCAGCTAAAGCACAAGCAAATATTAATGCAATGAAAGATAAGGCATTAGTAACCAACATAGCTGATAAGTCAGTTAATGTTTTAGATGGGACTACTGTAGATAATGTTAAGTCAGGAGCAGAAGCTAAGAATGAGGCAGAAGTATATAAAAATGCATTTGCTAAAACTATGATGGGTAAACCACTAGATAAGAATGAATCAGAAACATTTAACAGAATAAATGATGATTTTAGAAACGTAACTCAAACAGCAGAAACTCATACAGTAGTAATACCAGAAACGGTTAAGGCAGGTATTTGGAAAGAGATTGGAGAAGCACATCCTATCTTTGGAGATTTAACACCAACATTTGTTGCAGGAGATTTAACTATAATTCAAGATACAGACCCAGATGGGGATGCAGAATGGGTTGATGAAGATACAAAGTCAGAAGATGGTGAAGTTGGATTTGCTACAGTCAATTTAACAGGGTGCGAATTAATGAAGACTATAACTGTATCATGGAAGCTTAAGAAAATGTCAGTAGATGCATTCTTAGATCATGTAACTACTAAGATTGCTGAAAAAATGGGTAATGCATTAGCTAAAGGAATGATTTCTGGTAAAGGTAAGCCAGGAGAATCAGACCAACATAAGCCACAACCAAAAGGAATAGTTACAGCACTTGAAGCAGAAGCATCTACTCCACAAGTAGTAGAATATGAATCAGCTATCACATATAAGAATATGACTGATGTAATGTCTAAAATTAAGTCTGGTTATGCAAAGGGAGGTGCTATATATGCTACTAATACAACTATTTGGGGTGAATTAGCTAATATAGTTGATGGGAATAATAAACCAATGTTTATTCCAGATGTAACTTTAGGTGGAGTTGGTAGAATATTTGGTTTAGTAGTAAAAGAAGAGGATGGAATGAATGATGGAGAAGTTCTATTCGGTAATGTTGCAAAAGGTTATGCAGTAAATATTAATGAAAATATGACAATGTATAATGAGGACCATATAAAAGCAAGAACTACAGATTATATGGGATATGCTTTAGTTGATGGGGATGTACTTACAACTAAGGCATTTGCTTTATTAAAAAAAAAGTCAGTTTAAAACAGTTTAATAATGATGAATTAAATGATAAAACAGTAGCAGAACTTAAAGACATTGCTAGGGCTAATGGATTAACAGGATATTCATCATTAAATAAAGAGGAATTAGTTGAAGTAATAAGAACCACTATATAGTGGCTCTTTTTTCTTTTATCTTTGGGAGACAATATGTTATTTGAAAAAATAAAAAGAAACTTAAGAGTAAGTATAAATGCATTTGATGAAGATATTAGGGATTTAATAAAAGCAGCTAAAAAGGACATGGAAAGTCATGGAGTTAAAAAGCTTGAAGAGGATGATCCATTAATAATAAGAGCAGTTGATTTATATTGCAAAGGCCATTTTTACTTAGAGAATAAGGATTCAGAAAGATATTTAGAAAGCTATAAATCATTAAGAGATCATTTAAGTTTGGCAGGTGATTATAACCATGAATGATGTTATAGAGTTAGAATGTGTTGCCTATAAAGAGAGTGATGATATAGGGGATGCGGTAAAAGGTGAAGCATATTGGAATAGAATATATGCTAAGAAAAAATCTATTACACAAAGTGAATTTTACCAGGCACAAGCACAAGGATTTAAACCAGAATTAAAATTTGAAATTAATTCATTTGAATATGAGGACAATAAAAAGATTAGGTACAAAGGAAGAATATATAAAATTCTTAGGACCTATGAAGTTTCAACAGAGAAAATGGAAATTGTGTGTATAGGTAATATAAATGGCAATTCCTAAGAGCGTTATTAAGTTTAAAAAAGGTAATGTTGAGTTTATTAGTAATGTTGATAGAGTTCAATATACCTTAAATGAATTAACTAGAGCAGCTTTAAGAGATACTGGTAAATTCTTATGTAATAGGTTTAGAAGTGGTTATTATGCCTTATTTAAAAAGAAAAAAGGTAGAGTAGGGAAATATACACAATATTGGGTAAGAAAAAAAGAGTTAGATCTTCAAATAGGTATAAAACCTAACGCTTTTTATGGTGGGTTCCAGGAGTTTGGGACAAGTAAAACTAAGAAATTAGGTTTATTAACCAAGACCACAGAGAGCAATATTGCAAAGATAGTAGAAATACAATCGAAGTATTTAAGTTCTTTGGGGAATGAAGCAAAGGCATTAGCATTAATTAATGAAGGAGAATACAAAGGAGGGGCAGATGGCGACTAAAACAATAGAGCTTAGAAAAGTAGTAACTAAGCTATTAAAAGAAGTTAATAAACAGGTTTACTATGAAAGTGCTACAGATGAAGCGACATTCCCTTACATTGTATATAACTTTGATACTGTTAATCTTAATAATTATCCAAGGGACGATATTTTCTTAACTATAGATGTATGGGACCAAGGGGACACTAGCACAATAGTTGAAACTTTGGCAGATAATATTGAAGAAGCTTTAAACATGGAAAACAAGCCTAGTGATAAAGTGCTACCAACTTTTTATTTAGAGGACAGAAGATCTATATCAGATGAAGATGAAACCATAAGAAGAAGGCAGCTAAAATTTACAATACAAAATTACTATATAGGAGGACGATAATATGTCAAATCCACAAAGATTATTATTAGGTCATGGGGTATATTCTATTGGAGATGTACCAGTTGGGTTAACTCGTGGCGGTGGTCAGTTTGTAGTTGAAAAGGAATATAGAAATATTGAAGCAGATGGGGACAGAGGACCTGTAAAGGGAAGAATAAACCAGGATAAAGCAACACCTAAATTAACAGTAAATGCATTAGAGGTAATAACAGAAAATATACCCAAAATGTATGCAGCAGTTAAGGCAACAGAAGAAACAGAAGCACAAAAGACTATAGTAACAGGAAAAGGCAAAATAGAGGATTCAGACTACAATGACTTTGTAAAATGGACAGGTAAAACAAAAGGCGGCAGAAGTGTAGTAATCAAGATATACAATGCAATAAATCTTGAAAATTTTGATTGGTCACTAGCTGATAAAGACGAAGTAGTTGCAGCACTAACATTTACAGGATGTTATGAGGAAGATAGTCCAGAAGATTATGAACCGTGGGAAATTGAATACTTAGACTAATAAATAGATTAATACAAGGAAGGGACAACCCTTCCTTTTTATTTTAGGAGGAATACGGCAATGAGAAAATTAAATACAAGTGATGTTTTTGCATTTACAAGATTAGTTAAGGAAATTGGATTAAAGGAAGAGATTAAAAATATTACTGCAAAGGTTTCAGAGGAAACAGATGTTAAAGCATTAGGGATTGATATTATCTTTACTTTAATAGAAAAGTTTTCAGAAGTTAATTCAGAAAATGCATTATATGAGTTTCTAAGTAGACCTTTAGAAATATCTAAGGAAGAGGTTGGAACCATGGATCTATTTGATTTAGTTGAAAAAATAATGCAAATAGCAGACGTGGAGAAGTGGAAAACTTTTTTAAAATTAGCAATTCGATAGACTTAATCGAAGTTGAGGAATTGCTTTTAAGTAGGTATGTAAATCTGGATTATATTTTAAATCTAGGATTTTATGAAGGCTATGAGCTTATTATAAAAGCTTATGAGAAAGAGTTAGAAGCTAAAGCTTGGGATAGATGGCTTGTAGATTATAGAAAAATGAGTAAGGAAAACTTTATAAGTTTTGAAGAGTATAAGGAAAACTTATTTACTATGAACACTATCCAGGAAAAATACTTAACAAAAGAAGAACTTCTCAAAGAAGCTGCAGAAATTGAGAGAAAAATCACTAATAAGAAAAGAGGTGATTAGTTGGCAATAGAAGTATTTAAGCTCTTTGGGAGCATCATGGTTAAAAATGATGAAGCTAATAAGAACATCAGCAAGACAGAAGAAAAGGCAGAGGGATTAGGCAAAAAGCTTATTGGTGGTATTGGTACTGCTGCAAAGTGGGGGGCTGCAATAGCAGCAGCCGCAGGAACTGCAGCAGTAGGATTAGGAACAGTAGCAACAAAGGCAGCAATGGACTTTGAAGCTCAAATGTCAAATGTAGCAACCTTGTTAGATGGTGATGTAAATAAACGTATTGGAGAGTTAGGGGATACCGTTAAAAAGCTTTCAATAGATACAGGAACATCAACTGACCTGTTAACAGATGGTTTATACCAAGTTATTTCAGCTTTTGGAGATACCGCAGATAGTATGGGAATACTTGAAACTGCATCTAAGGGAGCAAAGGCAGGTAATGCAACAGTTACCGATTCGGTAAATTTATTAGCAGCAGTAACAAAGGGGTACGGTGATACATCAGCAGAAGCAGCACAAAAAGCATCAGACCTGGCGTTTTTAACTGTTAAGTTGGGGCAAACTTCATTCCCAGAACTTGCATCAAGTATGGGCAAAGTAATTCCATTAGCATCAACTATGAAGGTAAGCCAAGAGGAACTATTTGGAGCTATGGCAACTCTTACAGGAGTAACAGGTAATACTGCAGAAGTTACAACACAGTTAAGAGCAACTATTCAAGGGATGTTACAACCTACAACATCAATGGCTAGTAAAATATCTGAATTAGGATATGAGAACGGTCAAGCAATGCTTGAATCTTTAGGACTTCAAGGAACACTTGAGAAGCTTAAAGAAAGTGTAGGAGGCAATGAAATAGCGTTTAGTGAGCTATTCGGTTCAGTTGAAGCGAAAAATGCAGTGTTAGCACTTACAGGAGCACAGGCAGAAAACTTTACAGAGAAGACAAATGCCATGAAAGATGCAGTAGGAGCAACAGATGCAGCATTTAAGAAGCAAACTGATAATGTTAAAGCCAATTTTGGGAAACTAAAGAATACATTTGATGTAATGATGATTAGTTTAGGTGAGAAATTCTTACCTGTACTTAATGATCTATTAAAATGGGTAGATAGTAAAATGCCATATATTCAAAAAATCTTGGAAACTACATTTGATGCAATAGGCGGAGTAGTTTCATGGGTTGGTGGAATACTCCGAGATTTTGGAGAGGTAGCCAATGGAATTTTTGGATTAGTTGGAGGGAAGTTTGAAGAAATGAAAAACGCCTTCAATAATTCAATGGATGAATTTGACGATTATGGTGAAGCATTTAAAAGTATGCTAGAGGTCATAATGGGACCAATAGGGGATTTACCTATATTTGAGGAAATAGGAAAGATAATGTCAGCTATACATGAAATTATAGCAAGGGTTAAAGGCGGCGAAGGTATTGCAGAAGCTTTTAAAGCAGCATTTGAGTGGAGAGATTCAACCGTAGGAAATGCATTACTTGACCTTATGGGATTTTGCACAACTATTTTCCAAAGTATAGAATCAGTTATAAGAACTGTAATAGAAAACTTAGGTCCAATTTTTGACGGATTGAAAAATCTATTTAGCATTACAATGAGTGCATTAGCTACCGCCTGGGAAAGTTGGGGTAAACCAATATGGGGGTTCTTTGTTGAGGCAGTTCAAAAGGTGGCAGAAGTATTTAATTATGTATGGCCAATAGTAGCAAATATATTTAGTGGTGTATGTGATACGCTTAATAATTTATGGGTAAGCATATTACAACCTGTATTCCAAGCCATAGGGGCATTTTTACAAAATGTATTATTACCTATATGGAAAACAGAATTCAATATGATTATGAACATAGTTAAAGGAGCATTTGAATTTATAGGGGACTTATGGAATACTGTATTAAAACCAATACTAGATGGAATAATTAACTTTATAGGTGGTATTTTCAGCGGTAATTGGTCGCAAATATGGACAGGAATAACACAAATGCTTTCTGGAATATGGGGAGCAATTAAAATGATTATATGGGGGCCTATAGAATGGGCGATTAATAAAATAGGCGGGGTTGTAGAAAGTATAACCGCACCATTTAGACAAGCTGCAGATGCAATAGGAAACATATGGTCAAGTATAAGAAGTGTATTTAAGTTACCTCATTTTACTTTTAGTGGTTCAATGAATCCATTGAAGTGGTTAGATGAAGGGCTTCCAAGTATAGGTGTTGAATGGTACGCAAAAGGAGGGGTAATGCATCAACCTACTGTATTTGGGATGAATGGACCTAATGCAATGGTAGGGGGAGAAGCAGGCCCAGAAGCAGTAGCACCAATAGAAACATTAATGGACTATATAAGAACTGCAGTAGCAGAAGGTATGGGCGATAATGGTGTAGACTATAATAGATTATTCAGCATTATGCTTGAAGCATTTACACAGGCTATTATAGCAACAGGGATGAATAATATGGCTTTCTATGTAGATAAAGAAAAGTTAGGTCAAGCAATGGCAGGAACTAATGATAAAATAGATGGTCAAAGAATGAAACTAGCGGAAAGGGGATTGATTCTTGAATAATGGCTTATGGTATTAGGAAAAATAATAAACATAGTTTTGATGACTTTGGATTAACTATAAAATCCAAAAAAATAGGCAATCCAAAGAAGAATAAAATTAAAGAAGAGATTCCCTTTATGAATGGCTCATATGACTTTAGTTTATTATATGGAGATCAAACTTATTCAGAAAGAAAGTTAGAGTATACTTTTAACTTAAATGAAAAAAATAAAATAGAAATGAATGTTAAGAAAATTCAAGTCCTGGAATGGTTAAATGATGGAGGTAAACAACCTTTATATGATGATACTATACCAGGATTTTATTTTCTGGCAGAGGTCGAAGATGATGACTTTAGCGAAGATGGGAAAAATGGAGAATTAACAGTAACATTTAATGCATATCCGTATAAAATTGCATCAAGAAATGAAGGAAATGACATTTGGGATGATTTTAACTTTGAGTTAGATTATGCACAAGATACAAAGTTTACTGTAGAAGGTGAAAAGAGTATAGAGATTTATAACTTAGGTTCTTCAAGAATAACTCCAACAGTAAAGACAACATCAGCATTTGATGTAACAAAAGATGAGATAACTTATAAATTTAATCCAGGAGTTACAACCGATTGGAGGTTTATACTTGAAAAGGGATTAAATAATATGGTTATTCGTGGAACAGGTAATATTGAATTTATATTTAAAAGAGAGGTGTTATAGATGTATGAGGTAGTTATATTAAATGATGGGGTAGAAACTATAATAAATGCAGTTTCACCAAGTCCAGAAGCACCAAGACTACCATCTGGGACTATAAAGCAAGGAATTAATACTATAGATTCATTTACCTTTGAAATATATCCAAACAATATAGGATATAGCAAAATAAACACATTAACTACATTAGTAGAAATAACAAATAAAATAACCAATGAAAAAGAGTTTAGGGGTAGAGTATTATTACCTACTCCTAAACTGGATTCAAGCGGTAAATTATATACTAATGTAATATGTGAAAGTGAATTAGGTTACCTTAATGATAGTACAACCAGATACGGTGAATACCATGATATAAGCGTTAGCGACTTTTTAAAAGTTATGCTAGATAATCATAATAGCATGGTTGCTGCAGATAAAAGGTTTGAATTAGGTATAGTACAAATAACAGGTAAATTATATAGGTTCCTGGACTATGAAAAAACATTTGCTGCAATAAAGGATAAATTACTTGATAGGTTAGGTGGAGAACTTAGGGTAAGATGGCAAGATGGTAAAAGATATTTAGATTATTTAATCAAAATAGGGGAAAAGTCAGAAACTGAAATAAGATTAAGTAAAAACCTTAAAACTATAGAGCAGGAAAGGGATCCTACATCAATAATACCAAGATTGGTACCTTTAGGTGCAAAGCTTGAAGATAGTGACGAAAGAACAACTATTAAAAGTGTTAATAATGGAAAGGACTATATAGATGATCCAGAAGCTATAGCGGAATTTGGATTAAGTCAAGATTGTATTGTATGGGATGATGTTAATGTACCATCAATATTACTTACTAAGGGAAAAGAAAGACAAAAAGAAATTAACAGGATAAAGAAAAAACATAAATTAGAAGCCTTAGACTTATCAATAATTGGACTTGACTTTAATTCTTTTAAAGTAGGTAATGAACATCCTGTAATTAATCCTATTATGAATATAAATGAGTATATAAGGATTACAGAAAAAACAACTCAAATACACAATCCACAAAGTTCATCATTGATGGTAGGTGATAAATTTGAGGATATGAAACAATATAATCTTAATAATAATAAAACTGCAAAGGTATTAGAAACTGTAAGAGGTCAAATAAATACTACCGTAGATGTTGTTGGGAATGTATCTACTGAATTAAATAATACTGTAGAGGTTGTCAATAATACAGTTGAGGTTTTAGCATCAACTAACCAAACAGTAGCAGCATTAAATGCAGCAGTAATTGATATTAACCAGGCGTTACAAGAAAATATAAATAAAACCTTAGAATTAGCAAGAGTAACTAATGAAATAACAGACAACCTTGAAGTAACAAATCAGAGGGTTGATAAATTAAAAATTAGAGTTAATATGGGGGTTTAAGATATGGAAGAGTATAAAAGAATAGCTGCAGTAGTATTAAATGATACGGAAACAACATTATATACAAATTCAAAGGGTGCTATAGTAAAAACTATATTAATGTGTAATACATCAGCATCAGAAGTAGATGTAACACTATCATTGGATAGTGTTATTTTTGGGTTTAAAATAGCACCTAAAGAAACTGTAATAGTAGATAAAGTAATATTAACAAATGCAGTAAAAGCAAAAGGTAGTGGAGTAAATATTCACATAACAGGGATACAACTATAAGGAGGAAAATTTATGGCTTTAATAAGTGATAAGTTAAATAAAATATTAAGTGCTGTTTTTGGCAAAGATGTAAGACAAGCCTTACATGATGGATTAGATGCTATAAATAGAGAGTCAGAAAATACTACAGCTAGACAAAAAGTTTTAGAAGAAACATTTGACCATTTAACAATTAATGCAGGTAATTCTAATGCTGAAATTGTCGCTGCAAGAGTAAAAAATGATGGTACAAGTTTTGATACAATAGGGAAAAGGTTAAATGATTTTGACGAACATTTGGATAAAACAGTTCGCAAAGGAGAAGGTGGATCTGTTACTTGGGCAATGGCTTCACAAGATTTTAGAGAAAATGTCACTGGTGGAAATACTGCTGTTGTAGGTAAAGACAGTGTATTAAAAGAAAATATAGTTGATGGAGAAGTTATTAAAAGTAAAGCCAGTTTTTATAAAAAGACTAGGAATCTATTTGATAAAGAAAAAGCTATATATGGTAAGTATGTTAGTTCTACAACAGGAGAACTAACCACCCCTTCTGTGGAAGGAACTTTTTATGCTAGTGATTATGTGGAAGTTATAAATGGTAGTAAATACAATTATAGAGCTAAAGATAATTCTTATACTTTATATGCGTTTTATAATAACGACAAACAATTTATAAATGGAGGAAATAGTAACGGTACAGATATTATATCACCAGTTGATGGATTTATTAGAGTTTCTGTATGGAAAAATGTTGATGTAGATACAGTTCAATTTGAATTAGGAGATGCAACAGAATACATAGAACCTTATATATTAGAAGTAGAAGAAGAAGTTGCTAATATAAAACCAAAGATTGAAAAAGTATTAGAAAATCAGGTTGATTATTCGGATTGTAATAGAAATAAATTTAATCCCAATATAGCAATAATAAATAAACAGGTTAGTCCAAGTAATGGATCAATTATAGATGTTACAGCAGAAGGAATTTTTTATGCTAGTGAGATGATAAATGTGAAAGGACATGAAAAAATTAACTGCATAAAAAATGATTTTACTACAATGTATTCAACATATGCCTTCTATGATGTTAACGGAGGATTTGTAAGCGGGGGGAGTGGTGAAATAAATGGTATAGATATACCGTCTAATGCAACAGGCTTCAAATTTACAGTATGGAAAAATATATTGCCAGAAAATATAATGATAGAATTAGATGGTTTAAACAGTTTTATTAGATTTGATGATGATTCAAGGAATCAAGAAGTTTATTTAACTAAAATGAAGTTTAAAGACATTATTATTAATTGCATTGGTGATAGTATAACATATGGATTTTTAACATCGGATACAAGAATGCAGTCTCCTTATCCGTCTAGTCTAAAATCACTATTAGGGGCAAAAGAAGTTAGAAATTACGGTTTAAGTGGTACAACTGTAGCAAATGATAGAACTGTTATTGGGAGTTTTGAGCCGATGTCATCTCCTACAAGAGTTGAAACTTGGGATAATAATGCAAATGTGAATATTGTACTTGGTGGAGTAAATGATTTTATTAAAAACGTTGAGCTAGGAACAATAGATGATGAGGTAGATACTACTTTTTATGGAGGTTATAAATCTTTAATTAGGCAACTTTATAAAAAATACCCTAATAAGAAAATAGTTATAATGACGCCTTTACACTACAATTTAGAATATACCCCCAATAGTAAAGGATATATATTAAAGGACTATGTTAATGCTATAAGAGAAATTGCTGAAATGTTTGGAATTTATTTAATTGATTTATATGCAATTTGTGATATAAATATTAACACTAGGGGTAAGTATCAAATTGATGGGCTACATACCAATCAATTTTATGTAAGCAATATAATGACACCACTTATAGCGGATGGATTAAATAGAGCTATTCAATAGTATAATTCGCAATTGATAAATATTGTTCGTAAAATTAAATAAAAAATCATTAAGAAGTTAGAGTAAAATCTAGCTTCTTTTTTATATTAAAAATTCCAAGCGATTGGAGAAAAGGAAGGTATGTAAATGGAAAAAACAAATTTAATAAAACTAGGGATAAGTGGGATAGGAGCTTATTTATCAGCGAAGCTAGGAATATTATTTCCTATTTTAATGCTATTAATGATAGTAATGATATTTGACTATTGTACAGGAATGTTAAGTGCTGGATATAATGATGAGATACAAAGTAGAAAAGGAATGTGGGGAGTAGTAAAAAAAGCACTTTATGGGGTAACAGTTGCAGTTGCAATGATAGCTGATTGGATAATTATAAATGTTGCTAAAAATGTAGGAGTAGATGTGCCTTTGAGCACATTTTTTGGACTACTCGTAGCAATATGGCTTATATTTAATGAAATAATATCAATATTAGAAAATCTTATAAAGATGGAAGTACCAATACCGCCATTCTTAAAAAGCTTTGTGAATAAATTTAAGATAGTGGTAGAAGGTCAAGGAAATAAAATTGCAGATAGTTTAAATGGAGAACAGGAGTAGATCCTGTTTTTTTAATTTATAAAAATATATAGGAAAGAAGGAATTTAAAAATGAAAATTGGAGTAAATGATGGACATACTTTAAGAGGCGCTGGAACTGGAGCAGTAGGAATTATAAAAGAAGGGGAACACACAAGATTAGTTGGAGAAGAAGTAAGAAGATTATTAAAAGAAAGAGGGAATACAGTTTATAATTGTACTGTGGATTATGCAAGTACTGTAAATGAAAGTTTATCTTTAGTAGTACAACAAGCTAATAGAGAGGACTTAGATTGGTTCATAGCAATTCACTTTAATGCAG
>OGXC01001212.1_pt1 | contig 20365 bp, 18 predicted proteins | sample 1576201 | NCBI WGS metagenome assembly OGXC01 (sample SAMEA3541562, study PRJEB24748) | human gut metagenome | biome: human gut; feature: human-associated habitat; material: faeces | place: China | collected 2012 | reverse complement strand
TGAAAACAAAGAAAATGACGGATATTTCGCAAACACAAGCAGGATGTAAGGCAAAGAGCCTTGGAATCCTTTGTGGATTCCAAGGCTTTTTAATGCAAGATCCCGCTGCGTTTGTAGAAATAGATGATAGTTTCGACTTTTCAGGTACACCCTAACATAAAAAGAAAAGCAACGACAAACATAACGTTTAATCGTTGCTTTTCTTGGTGCGCTGGAAGGGACTCGAACCCCCGGCCTTCTGATTCGTAGTCAGACACTCTATCCAGCTGAGCTACCAGCGCATCTTATTCAGTTCACAGGCGGTTGGCGGAGCGCCTAACCTCAAGTGCTCATTTATTATAGCATACGGCAGCGGAAAGTCAAGGACTTTTTTTGATTTTTCTAAAGAAAACTTGTTTTGAACGATAGTGCGACAAACTATTTTGCAACAAGCCGCACATGGGCGTTGCGGTGCAAAAGGGTGCCGGGCAGGGGATCCTGCGCGGTGATGGTGCCCTCGGTCAGATTGGAGGGGGTCAGAGTGGGCAGCAGCTCCACAATGGCAAGGCGGCGGCGCGCTTCGGCGACCGACATGCCCAGCAGGGACGGCACCTGGCGGAACGGGTCTGGTACGGCACGGGCAACGGTAAGGGTAATACAGTCCCCGGCTTCCAGTGCGGTGCCGGCGGCAGGAGATTGCAGAATAACGGTATCGGCCTGCAGGGTGGGATCGTTGCGGATATAATCGACGGAAACGGTAAAACCGGCGTCCCGCAGGGTCTGGATGGCATCGGAACGGTTCTGGCTTTTCAAATCCGGTACGGTGATGGTGTTTGGCCCTTTGCTGACGGACAGTATGAGTTTTTGCCCCTGTTTGACGGTGCTGCCCGCGGTGGGCTTTTGGGCGATGACGATGCCTTCCGCCTGGGCAGAGTAGCGGGTATCCCACACGATGGAAAGCTGGGCAGCGCTCTGTTCAACCTGGGCCTGCTGCCAGTCCATGCCAGACAAATCGGGGACGATGACTTCCCGCCGGATAGAAAACATGGGGTTGGTGCTTTGGGACAAAATGACAGTGATGGCAATGCCAGCTGCCACAACAGAAAGCAGCGCCAGGCAGGCGAGAACCCGCAGCGGGGTAAGGGAAAGTGAATGGTGAGAAGCAGGCATGGAGGTTACCTCGCTTAATACAGTTTATGGAAAATACATATTGTATAAATGATAATAAAAATACATATGGCAAACAAGAGGGATCCGGCGGAAAACAGGCAGGACCTTTTACAGATAGGAATCATGTCTCTTTGGGTTCAGTATAGCACGCGGAACATGGGGTTGCCAAGTGCGAAGAGAAAATCAGACAAAACGCAAATAGGTTTGTTCATCGGGGGTGAGGTGTTTCATTTTGGCGGGGACTATGATATAATAAAAACAAAAATATGTACAAATAAAAGTGTGCAATGTGTCGAAAAAAGGTGTCTTTCTCTTAATAGAGTATGTAGGGGTGGATAACGTTTCTCGAAGGTGTAAACAAAGAAAATGACGGATATTTCGCAAACACAAGCAGGATTTTGCGTTTGTAGAAACAGACGATATTTTCGCCGTTTCAGATACACCCTAATAATTCAACGAATGAAAGTCATTCGCTGGGCTGCTTACAGGGTAAATGGTATCGGGTGCATAATGCGCCCCTGCAAAAAATTTTTTGACAGTCTGAAATTGCGGTACTTTCTGTATTTTATATGCAGCGGTTTGTGTTGGCCCTGTTCTGAACAGGGACGGTAAAACCGTTGGCTGGTTGGATGGTACGGTTAACATATAAGCAAAAATACAAAACAAGGTGGGAACCATATGAAAATTGCAGTTGCGGGTACAGGCTATGTGGGTCTGTCAATTTCGTGCCTGATTGCACAGCACCACACGGTTTGTGCGGTGGATCTGATCAAAAGCAAGGTAGACAGCATCAACAACAGGAAGTCCCCCATTCAGGATGAATACATTGAAAAATACCTGGCGGAAAAGGACCTGGATCTGACCGCCACGCTGGACGGGGAAGCGGCCTACCGCGATGCGGATTTTGTTGTGATTGCAGCACCGACCAATTATGACAGCAAGACCCAGCACTTTGATACCTCTGCGGTGGAATCTGTCATCGACCTGGTCATGAAGGTGAACCCCAATGCGGTTATGGTAATCAAATCTACCATTCCGGTTGGCTACACGGAGCAGATCCGCAAGAAAACCGGCAGCAAGAACATTATGTTCAGCCCGGAGTTTTTGCGGGAAAGCAAAGCGCTGTATGACAACCTGTACCCTTCCCGCATTATTGTGGGCACCGACCCCAACGACCCGCACCTGGTAGAAGCCGCCCATACATTTGCCGGGCTTTTGCAGGAGGGGGCCATCAAGCAGGATGTGGATACCCTGTACATGGGCTTTACCGAAGCCGAGGCGGTCAAGCTGTTTGCCAATACCTATCTGGCGCTGCGCGTGGCCTATTTTAACGAACTGGATACTTATGCCGAAAGCAAGGGCCTGAACACCAGAGATATCATTGATGGCGTTTGCCTAGATCCGCGCATTGGCAGCCATTACAACAACCCCAGCTTTGGTTACGGTGGCTACTGCTTGCCCAAAGATACGAAGCAGCTGCTGGCCAATTATGCCGATGTACCGGAAAATCTGATCGGTGCAATTGTGGAAAGCAACCGCACCCGCAAGGATTTTATTGCGGACCGTGTGCTGCGCATGGCCGGGTACTATGATTACGGTGAGGAGTGCGACTATAATGTCGCACAGGAAAAGCCGGTGACCATCGGGGTATACCGCCTGACGATGAAGAGCAACAGCGATAACTTCCGCCAAAGCTCCATCCAGGGCGTGATGAAGCGCGTAAAGGCAAAGGGGGCAACGGTGATCATCTATGAGCCGACGCTGAACGATGGGGAAACGTTCTTTGGCAGCAAAGTGGTGAACGACCTGGAACAGTTCAAGGCAATGTCCCAGGCAATCATTGCCAACCGGTACGACAGCGTGCTGGACGATGTGAAAGAAAAGGTATACACCCGCGACATTTTCCGCCGGGACTAAAAAGCAATAAACAAGACATGGGGCATTGCAAAGCGCATGCCCCATATTTTAACGAGGAAGCAAAATGATAGGGTTGGGAACGATCATCAACGTGGATGCAGAAAAAACGCGGCAGTATGATCAGGCCATGGGGCCGGGGGAACCTTGCAGCTGCAATGACTGCAAAAATTATTGTGCACGGGTCAAAGCAGCCTACCCGGCGGCAGCGGAATACCTGGCGGGGCTTGGCGTGGAGATTGAAAAGCCGCTGGAAACATCCCCACTGGAACCCGGTGCGGACGGAATGATGGAATACCGCGCCTGCCAATATGTTGTGCTGGGCAACTGCGAGGAAAACTACCGCCATACAGTTGGCGGGGTGGAAGTGCGCAAGGCAAGGTTTTACCCTGAAACGGGTGTGAAAGAGGAACGTTTTGTGCTGGAACTTTCGCCAATCCGGCTGAAAGGGTGGCAGGAATAGGAGAGCTGGGGCTGCGAACCGCTGAGTTATAAGGCAACACCGCATAATTCCCGCCTTGCGGCTTAAGCACCGCTCCGGCAGCTGCGGCACGGCATCTGCGTTGCCAAAATGCTCGATAAGACATCCAGTATTATCTGCGCTTTTGGCTTGGCATCTGCCGCACCTCGCTCGCCGTATCGGCACTTAGAATTATGCGGTATTGCCATAAATGGCAGAAAGAACAGGAGGAGCAGGCAATGAATATCACGATATATCTTGGCGCAAAAGAGGGCAATGACCCGGCGCTGAAACGGGCAGTGCAGGAACTGGGGCAATGGATTGGCCAAAGCGGGAACGCGCTGGTGTATGGCGGCTCCAAAACCGGGCTGATGGGCGAAATTGCCAAAAGCGTTCTGGATGCGGGCGGAACCGTGACCGGCGTGGAGACCACCCTGTTTATGCAGGATGACCTGCAATATGACGGTCTGACGGAGTTGATCGTGACGGAAACCATCACCGAGCGCAAGACCGAGATGATCAGGCGGGGCGATGCGTTTATTGCGTTCCCCGGCGGAACGGGTACGCTGGAGGAAATCGCCGAAGTCATGTCCAAGGTATCGCTCAAGCAGCTGGATGCTCCCTGCATTTTGTACAACCTGAATGGCTATTATAACGGTCTGAAAACCCTGCTGGATCATATGATCGAAACCGGGCTTTCGACAAAAGAGCGGCAGAAAGGAATCCGGTTTGCGGAGAACCTGGAGCAGATCAAGCAGATTCTGAAAGCATAAAAATGCCGAAATATCACCGTACGCCGCACAGCACTTGACAATACCGCTGCGGCGGGGTAATATATTGATACCAAATGCAGTGCGGGGGAGTTCCGCGGGCAGACGTTCTTTCCAGAGAGCCGGGGCAGCTGAAAACCGGCAGGGCGTGCCCGGTGGTTTGTCGCCCCCAAGCAGGGCAGGCGAACCGCCGTGTGCGCAGTAATCTGCTTCGTTTCGCCCCCGTTACCGGGCGGTCAAGTGGCTTACCTTTATATAAAACATATATAAAACGGCAGGCAATTTGGGTGGTACCGCGGTACTGAACATGTTTTGGAACATTGTCAGGCCGTCCCATGTTTACAACATCATGGGGCGGCCTGATTTTTTATTTCCGTCCCGCACATCAAGGAGGGCCATCATGGCAAAAGAACTCGCCAAGCAGTATGATCCCAAAGGCACAGAGGATCGAATTTACCAGGAATGGTGCGATAAGGGCTATTTCCACACCCAGATCGACCGCAGCAAAAAGCCGTTCACCATCGTAATGCCGCCGCCGAATGTTACCGGCCAGCTGCACATGGGCCACGCCATGGACGAAACCTGGCAGGATATCCTGACCCGCTACAAGCGCATGCAGGGCTATGCCGCTTTGTGGGTGCCGGGCACCGACCATGCTTCCATTGCCACCGAAGCCAAGGTGGTTGCCGCCATGCGCGAGGAGGGCCTGACCAAAGAAATGTTGGGCCGCGATGGCTTTTTGGAGCGCGCCTGGGCATGGAAAAACACTTATGGCAGCCGCATTGTCGGCCAGCTGAAAAAGCTGGGCTGCTCCTGCGACTGGCAGCGTGAGCGCTTTACCATGGACGAGGGCTGCTCCGACGCCGTGAAAGAAGTGTTTGTGCGCCTGTATGATAAGGGCCTGATCTACCGCGGCAACCGCATGGTGAACTGGTGCCCCCACTGCAACACTTCCATCTCTGACGCCGAAGTGGAATACGAGGAGAAGGACGGCAGTTTCTGGCACCTGCTGTACCCGGTCAAGGAGACCGGCGAGATGCTGGAGCTGGCTACTACCCGTCCCGAGACCATGCTGGGCGATACCGCTGTTGCCATCAACGGCGATGACCCCCGCTATGCCCATCTGCACGGCTGCCATGTGGTGCTGCCCCTGCTGAACAAGGAGATCCCCATTGTGTGCGACGAGCACGCCGACATGACCAAGGGCACCGGTGTGGTCAAGATCACCCCCGCCCACGACCCCAACGACTTTGAAGTGGGTCTGCGCCACGACCTGCCCATCGTGCGTGTGTTCACCTACGACGGCCACATGACCGGTGCTGCCGACAAGGCTGCTGCCGATGCCCTGTTCGCCGCCGGCAAGAACGCCATCAATGAGCCGGAGGTGCTGGACTGCGGCAAGTACGCCGGCATGACCACCCTCGAGGCCCGCAAGGCCATTCTGGCCGATCTGGAAGCAGGCGGCTTCCTGAAGGAGATCGAGCCCCTCAAGCACGAGGTGGGCACCTGCTACCGCTGCCACTCCACTATCGAGCCCATGGTGTCCAAGCAGTGGTTCGTCAAGATGGAGCCGCTGGCAAAGCCCGCCATCGAGAGCGTGGAAAAGGGCGAGATCAAGTTCGTGCCCGAGCGCTTCACCAAGAACTATATGAACTGGATGAAGAACACCCGCGACTGGTGCATCAGCCGCCAGCTGTGGTGGGGCCACCAGATCCCGGCCTGGTACTGCGACGACTGCGGCGAGACTGTGGTCGCCAAGAGCGCACCCTGCACCTGCCCCAAGTGCGGCGGCACCAGGTTCACCCAGGACCCCGATACCCTCGACACCTGGTTCTCTTCCGCTCTGTGGCCCTTCAGCACTCTGGGCTGGCCCAATGAGGAGAGCGAAGACCTCAAGTATTTCTATCCCACCAACACCCTCGTCACCGGCTACGACATCATCGGCTTCTGGGTCAGCCGCATGATCTTCTCCGGTCTGGCTTACACCGGCAAGGCTCCCTTCGACACCGTCTGCATCCACGGCATCGTCCGCGACAGCCAGGGCCGCAAGATGTCCAAGAGCCTCGGCAACGGCATCGACCCGCTGGAAGTCATCGCCCAGTACGGCGCTGACGCCCTGCGCTTCATGCTGGTGGACGGCTCTACCCCGGGCAATGATATGCGCTACAGCGAGAAGAAGGTGGAGGCTGCCCGCAACTTTGCAAACAAGCTGTGGAACGCTACCCGCTTCGTGCTGATGAACCTGCCCGAGGACTTCCAGCCCGGCCTGCCAAGCGAGGAGAAGCTGGACATGAGCGATAAGTGGGTGCTGACCAAGCTGAATCAGGTGGCCGGCGCCATGAGCGACAACCTCGACCACTACGAGATGGGTCTGGCCGCTGCCAAGATCAACAGCTTCATCTGGGACGTCTACTGCGACTGGTTCATCGAGATCGCAAAGCCCCGCCTGAACTCCGGCGACGCCGAGCATGCTTCCCGGTCTTCCTCATACCCTTTAAGCATCATCTTCGTCACTTTTTCATCCTGCTTTGTCATAAACGAATCCAGACATGCCGCTGTCTGGAATTCATACTCTCTCTGAAGGGACAGCGCACTTCCTATGACCTGCGGATAAGGCGTACAGTTGACATCCCATTTGTCCAGCATGCACTGTGTTGTCTTATTATATTCTTCTGCCTTTTTCCAGAATGCATCCCAGTCCCACTTCACGTCGTAAGTCTCTTCGATAAACCGGATACAGTTCTTCAGATCCTTGACTGCATACGCATTCGTCTCCGGTTCATTAAACCGCTGCGGCGGGGTCAGCGTAAAGCTTGGCAATTTTTTCATATAACGGTCCATAAACAGAGCCGCGCCGAGAGATCCGTCACACGGCATAGAACTTGTGATAAAAGAACTCCCCACCTGCGGATAGTCATCCACAATCGCACATCCAACCTCTGCGGATGGAAGCGGACACACATCTGCCGCCAGTCCCATACGCTCTGCCGCATCTACATACATAATATTTGCGTTCTGATCAACCTCTCCCGGAAGGCAGACCGGTGACATGGCAATATCGATCCAGTCCAGCATCGGAAAACCTGCCATAATGATCGATGGGGTCATCTCGTCAAACATCACCGTCTTTGCACGTAATTTTGCAGCCCGTTTATTATTTGGTGAATTGAGATTCTCATCTCGTTCAATGATCTTGGCGATCACATCTACCGAGTTATGTACCACTCCGTAAAACTGTTCCTGCGTATAACGGAGCTGTTTTCCGCGCAGTCCCAGCTTATGGCGGTCCAGCATATTCGCCACCGTCAGATAAGAAGCCATCCACGGGTAACGCACAAAGGATTTCGTCAGCGCCACCGGATGCTTTCCGAGTGTCACTGCCATATATCCATATACCTTCAGCCAGGAGGCAAAATCATACGCTGTATCTCTTACCCCTTTCCACTCCCTCTGGTTCAGAGAACGGTACCCTTCCGTATAGTAATCTCCAAGCCCTTCATTATGCAGCTTTACCCTTGGTTTTGCATAATGCCTGACATCCTTTACAATCCCCGGAAGTGCTTGTTTCAACTTCTGGATTTTTGTTCCTCGTCTCATTTTCCGGCCTCCTCTCTGCGCGCTTTGATCTTCTTGATTTCCAGACTCTCCACAAATGCCTGTACCCGGGTTCGAAGCTGTCCGCTTGATTTTGCCTGATACGGCCGGTCAATTGATAAGGTCGGTATCTTATATTCTTCGGCAAGAACATGACTCTGCAGTGTTCTCTCAAAAGACCAGTAGGAACAGAATTTCATCTGCTCATAAATAATACCGTCTGCATGATATTCCTCCACCAGTTTCGCCGCCTGATCCTGTCTGTACTTGATCTTATTTGGCGTGACATACCTCGGACAGGAGGTCTGATCAATATTGATCCGCACAATCTGAGTGAGCACATCCTCTGTATCATTTAATACAATTTCCTGACGTCCCGGGATCGATCCATAACAGAACCGGTCTGCGGCAACATAAGCACCGCTGTCTTCCACCAGTTCGATCATATCCGGATCATCGATCTCTCCGCCCACGATCACAACTCTTGCACGGAATTTTGATTTTTTATCCGGTTCCCTGTGTTTGAGTTCCTCCAGTGTTTCATACAATTTATCCAGGATCAGATCTTTTGGACAGACATAGGTTGCAAGAACAATCTTGTGAAATTCTGCGCCTGTGATCACCGGATTTTCTGCTTTTCGCATTTCTCCCATCTCAGAAATGATCCTGCAGATCTCATTGTGCTTCTCCACAGCTTTTCTCATCGCCGCATCGGATATATCCGTTCCATACCGTTCATGCAGCGGTTCCAGCACCTTTCTTCGCAGCTGCTCTACCACATGCTCCACCGTGATTTCTTCATCTTTTCCCGGCACATCCACATAGCTGATAAAGAAATTCTTTTTCTCTTTCCCCTGGATCTCCAGCAGTTCCATATTTTCGTACTCAAACCAATAAACGCAATATTCAACCATATTTCGATCTGCGATTACCGGTTCATGCATTCACAGATATCAACCCCGGCAATCGCATCCAGAAACTGAAATCCGCCCTCGATTGCCCGTTCCAGCAATGCTCTGGAAAATTCGCAGGCACTGCTTGCCAGATAATACGTTGCAATCTCTGTAGAACCCATATACGGAGCCCGCAGTCTGACAGAAAAACAGTGGTCCAGATTCAGCAGCACTTCCGGGATATGAAAACAGGTGAACCCAACAGCGACCCGGTTCTCCTTCTGCGCTTCCCGGACCAGATCGTTACAGGCACTGTCCAGTAACTTTTCAAAATAGATCATATGTTTTAGATCTTTCATAACAGCCCTCCTGACACTTACAGCAGAATGCCGAACTTCTGCATTGCATCCCGCACATTGACTACCACAGGTGATTCTTCTGGAAGCTCCATAATGCTGCGTCCTTCAAAATCATACAATGCCAGTTTTTTGTCTGACGGGATCGCTGCCAAAAGCTCCAGACCTCTGGTATCCAGTCTTTCGATCATCGCCGGGTCCTCCACCCGGTTCACGATCAGACCGATGCGGTCATATTTCACCAGCTCCATTGCAACATTTTCAATTGTCTTGATGACTTCCAATCCCTTTTTGCTGGTATCCGAGATCAAAAGCAGATGGGTCACTTTCTCCATTACACGGCGGTTGATCTGCTCAATGCCTGCCTCTCCGTCAATGACCACATAATCAAACTGCTCTGAGATCATCGTGATCACTTCTTTTAAATATGAATTGATGCGGCAATAACATCCGGCTGACTCCGGACGTCCGATTGCAAGAAACGCAAAACCTTCTTTTTCGACGATTGCCTCTGCGATCTTATACCTGGACTCAGACAACAATTCCATTGCTTCCTTTGTATTTCCATCCTCCACATTCGCAACAATTTCGTTTCGAATGTCATCCAGCGTCAGTTTGGGATCAATTCCCAGTGCTGTAGCCAGACCAATCGCCGGATCTGCATCAATGGCAAGGATCTTTTCCTCCGGAAATTCCTCAACCAGAAGCTTTACAAGAGCTGCGGAAATAGAAGTCTTTCCCACGCCCCCTTTTCCGGTCAATGCGATAATTTTTGTCTCTCTGCTCATACCTTTTCTTCCTTTCCACTAAATCCGCACTGCAAGATGATATGCACCGCGTACTGCCTCCAGAACTCTTCCTGCCCGGCTGCTGTCTCCAATGTTATAAATCTCTTTTGCCAGATGTTCTTCTCCCGCTTCAAAGAAAAATGTCTCATCCGCTTTTCCCCCCATTGCCAACACGATCAGATCTGCCGGAATCTTCTTCTCCACGATTTCTTCTTTGATTGCTTTCTCCATCGGGTTCGGAATATTCGGAGGAAGCAGCGGCTGCCAGGTATTATACGGATCCGGCACAGTTTGGGACTGATTCTGTTCCACATAAACGCCGTCTTTTGCAAGCGCTTTTACCTTTGTACAGTTATACAGCCGCACCCCTGATTTTTCCAGATAATGAAGCAAATGTCCTCGGTTTGCTGTACAGACCCCCATCATAAAATGAGGCAGCATTTCCAGAACCGTAACGTTCTTTCCATATTCATTTGCCAGCCAGTGTGCAGTCTCACAGCCTACCACTCCACCGCCTACGATCACGATATTATTTGCACCTTCCGCTTTTTCCGGATGTTCCAGAAGGTCTGTTCCAAGGATTAGATTTGCCTCCTCTCTGCCTTCAAACGGCGGAAAGATTTCCTTTGTTCCATACGCAAAAATAACTGAATCATATGCTTTTTCTTTTAGAAGTTCTGCAGTCACCGTTGTATTTTTATGTACCTGAAGCTGATACTGCTCCTGACAAAGCTCCACCTGTTTCTCAAGGTATGCCAGATAGTTGCGCAGGTCAAATTTGATCTTCGGAATACTTCCTACAGCAATCTTGCCGCCCAGCTTCTCTGATTTTTCATACAAGGTTACGTTGTGTCCGCGTTTTGCCGCGATCAATGCAAATGTAATTCCTGCCGGCCCGCCTCCCACAACAGCAATGTTTTTCTTTTTCTCAGCCGGTGTAAAGGTTTCCGGAAAACGTTCCTCGAATCCGGTTCGCGGATTGACTGCACACTGAGGATGCCCTCCCAGAATAAACTCATTAACGCAGCCTTCCTGACAGCCGATACACGGCCGGATCTCCTCCACATTGCCGGCAAACGCCTTGTTGCACCAGTCCGGATCTGCAAGCAGTGGTCTGGCAAGCATCACCATGTCGCAGTCACCATCCCGGATCGCTTTTTCTGCGATATCCGGATACCCCAGTTTTCCGACTGCAACAACCGGAACGTCCACTCCGGTATTCGATTTGATACGATTTCTGCGGAAGAATTCTTTTGCGATCTTGGACATATCAAGGAAACATCCCGCCGGCATTCCCTCCGGTGGATGCGGCAGCCACCAGTTGTCATAGCAGCCCAGATCCACATCAAACAGATCCACTCCGGCACGGACCAGTTTCGCCATATAATGCAGGGTATCCTTAATCGTTCTTCCATTTTTAAACCGCTTCAGACTGCTGACTTCATTCATCCGTTCCTGATATGTTTCGTTCAGTGCCAGTGAGAGGTCAATCCGATACATGATCGGGAAGGAATCTCCCGCCCTCTTTCGAATCTCACGGATGATATCAAGCCCAAACATTTCATAATCTTTATAGCGTCCCATCTGTCTTCTGTTAAATGCCGGATTCGTCATCTGTTCCAGCAGATATCCTTCATGCCCATGCAGGTAGATACCGTCTAATCCCATCTCTTTTGCATCTGCTGCCGCCTGCCCGCAGTTTTTTACAATTTTTTTCAAATTGGCATCTGTCAGCGGAATACATGGAAGCTGCGGAATATAAAAGCTCGGATTCACGGACGCAGAAACCGGAATCTTATGTTTTGTCATCACACAAGTCGGTGGTCCTACTCTTCCAAGTCCCGGTGTAATCTGAATAAAGATTTTACTTCCATACGCATGTACTCCCTGTGCAAGATCTCTCCAACCTGCAAACACTGTTCTGGCATGATCGATTCTCGGAAACAGTGACAGATCATCCACCTCTGTCACCGTCGGATCGATTCCGTGACTGACCGGAATCAGCCCTGTTGTCAAAAGCCCTGTCCCCCCTTTTGCACGAGCGAAAAAGTACTGAAGCATCTTGTCATTGGGACGTCCTGACTCTTCACACATATTCAGATTCCCCATCGGTCCCATTACCACGCGGTTTTTGATCATAGTCTTATTCACCTGAATCGGAGAAAACAGGGCCTGATACGGATACAATTCCTTCGTCATCTCCCCGGAGCTCATCCTGCAGTTTTCTTTTTCCTGTTTCACCCAATCCCCATAGGTTTCTTCCAGTCTGACTAACTTTTCATCGCATTTCAATGTTTTTGCACCTCCTGTTTTACGACATCTTTTACCCAAACTAATTTTGAGCATTTTGCACTAAAATCATATTTCAATTATATCATTTCAGTGCAAAACAAACAACTCAAAAAAGACCCGAAAGGGAGTATATCACTTCCACTTTCAGGTCTTCTCTATTATTTATTTACGGATCATCTCCATATATGGCAGTACTTCATATCCTGCTTTTTTATAGACATGAACTGCTCTTTCATTTTCTTCTTCCACTTCCAGGCGAACTACCACGTCTGCGTATTTTTCTTCTATATATTCAAAAAACTTACTTCCGATACCAAGTCCTCTGCTTTCTGGCTTCATATACAGATCTTCGATCCAGACACACTGCTTTCCAAACTCTGTGGAAAAGCTTTTGGCTGCCATGGCATACCCCAAAAGCTGCCCTTCATTTTCAAACACATATCCTTCCAGATATGGACTCCCTTCTATGCATGTTCTGATATCATTCTCAAAAATCTCATCCGATCCATTACTCTGCACTGCGGGAGATGCGTAAAATACCCGCATCATATCCAATACTTCCTGTTTATCCTGTTCCATCATATTTCTAATTGTAAATTCCATCACTGTCCATCCTTTTCTTTATTCTGCCAATACGCTCTTATGCCGTTTCAGATATTTTCCGTCTCCTTTTTTACCTAAGAACTGATTCTCTTTCACGATCACATGCCCTCTCTGCATGACCAGTTCAATCTCACCTTTCACTGCCATCCCCTCATAACAGGTATAATCTACTGCACTGTGCATATCCGCATGTGTCAGTATGCGCTCTTTCTCCGGATTTAAGAGAATCAGATCCGCATCTGAACCCGGCAGCAGAGTTCCCTTCTGCGGATATAATCCATACATCCGGCTAGGATTCGTACACAGATAATGCACCATCTGCGGCAGTGTAATTCTGCCTTTCATCACACCCTCAGAGAACAGAATGCGCATCCGCTCTTCAACTCCCGGTGCACCGTTTGGACAAGCTGTAAAATCCTGCGCTCCTGCCTGCTTTTCTTTCCCAAAGTGAAACGGGCAGTGATCTGTTGCCACAACATCGATCACACCATCCTTTAATGCCTGCCATAATGCATCCTGATCCTCTTTTTTGCGAAGCGGCGGAGACATGATCGCTTTCAGCCCTTCCTTGGGATCTTCATACATCTCATCCGTGAGAGTCAGATATTGCGTACAGGTCTCCACTGCAAAATTCTTCTGGTGGGATGCCCGCGCTTTCATAACCTCCATCAGCCCTTCTTTGCTGGACAAATGTACAATATACAGCGGTGCATCACCTGCCATGGCTGCCAGATGCAGCAGACGGTCCACTGCCTCCGCCTCACAACGCGCCGGTCTGCTGAGCGGATGATACTTTGGCTCTGTACATCCCGACTCGCGGTATGTCTTCCTAAGATAATTGATCACACCATCATTCTCGCAGTGCACTGCGATCACTATCCCGTCCTTTTTTGCTTCTTTGAGTACCTGAAAAATCTCGTCATCAGTCAACATGTCATCATATGTCGTATATACCTTAAAACTTGTAATTCCATCATTTTCGGCAATCTCTTTCATCTCCCCCAGTATGGATGCATTGACATGCTGGATCACCCCATGAAATCCATAATCAATGACTGATTTCCCATCTGCCAGACGATGATATTCTTCCACCTGATGCCACAGGCTGCATCCCTTCGGGCCGAACGCCATGTGATCCACGATCGTCGTTGTTCCTCCACAGGCTGCTGCCACCGTTCCATCATAAAAATCATCCACTGCACGATACTTTCCTGACTGCAGATCCATATGCGTATGTACGTCCACACCCCCCGGGATCACATATCTGCCTGTGGCATCGATCACCTCGGCATCCTCCTCTTCCAAAACTGTTCCTATGGACTTTATTTTTTCATCTTCGATCAGAATATCCCCCTGAAATACCTGCGACTCTGTTGCGATCATACCATTTTTTACTAATAATTTCATAGGACTCCTCCTTTTTCCGGCATTTCTATCTGTTCATTTGATATTTATAGAATACTCTTATCAGCACATGAATTCAACCTGATTTCTGAAATATTTTCAGATGTCTAAATTTCTTTTAGCTTCTGTTTTCTTTTTATGATATAATGAGCGTTAACGAATCATGATATCATAGAAGACGATTACACATTTATCAGGAGAGGATGTAAACAATGGGATACTCTTTAGATCTATTAAAACAAATTGCGCACGGACTTGCACAGCAGTTCGGTGATTCCTGCGAAATCGTGATCCACGATGTACGCCATGGAATCGAAAACACAATCTTATATATTGAAAACGGACATGTCACTGACCGAAAATCCGGTGACAGTGCATCCAATGTCGTACTGGAAGCGATCAAAGCCGATCCGTCCACACTGCAGGATCAGTACGCTTATCTGACAAAAACAAATGACGGACGTCTGCTGAAGTCTTCGACCTTTTACATTAAGGACGAATCCGGAACGCTTGCCTATATTTTTTCTATCAATTATGATATTACCGCACTGGCTGCAGCGAATCAGTTCCTGCAGTCCTTTATCCAGACACAGAATCCCGCCGAGCCATCCGCTTCCCGCAGTGCGACTCCTCAGATTACACACAATGTCACCGAGCTTCTGGATACCCTGATCGAACAGGCTATCTCCAATATCGGGAAACCGGCAGCACTGATGACAAAAGACGAAAAAATCAAAGTGGTTCAGTATTTAAATGATGCCGGCGCTTTTCTGATCACGAAGTCCGGAGATAAGGTAGCTTCTATACTCGGCATCTCAAAATTCACATTATATAACTATATGGATGCCGGTAAATAAAAAATCCGCTGAAAGTGCAACGTTGAAACACTTTCAGCGGATTCTGATTATACTTCCATCTTACTCTGCATCCATTCGTATAAATCCTGATATACCTGCTCCCGGTCTGTTTCATTCAAAATCTCATGTCGGTCTCCGGCATACAGCCGCAAAGTCACATCCTGTATTCCGGCCGCCCGATACTTCTCATAGATCTTTCTGACACCTTTGCCGAATCCTCCGACCGGATCGTCCGAACCGGACACCATAAAAATCGGCAGCGTCTTCGGTATCATATAGATGCTTTCCCGCTTCTGCGTCTGCTGAATTCCGCAGAACATCTGATAGTAGGCATTTACTGTAAATACAAACGAACACAGCGGATCGGAAACATACTGATCCAGCTTTTCCGTATCACTGGTCACCCAGTCTGCCCTCGTCCTTGCCGGCTTGAATTTTTTACAGAAAGGTCCATTCACCATCTTGTCTACCAGCTTGCTTCGATAATGCCATCCTTTTAAAACTGCCAGTATCCTGCACAGATCTTTTCCAAGCTTGAGTTCCGTCTTATTCTGCTCTGACATGGTCCCCATGATGATCGCTCCACTGAGTCCATTGCCATACATCTGAATATATTGTCTCAGCAGAGACGATCCCATGCTGTGTCCAAGCATAAAATAAGGCACGTCCGGGTATTTTTTCATCGTCCGCTGTCTCAATGTATGTAAATCTCCAAGAACACATGCATTTCCATATTTTTCATTAAAAAATCCATACTCTGACTTACTCTGTACTGACTTTCCATGTCCCAGATGATCGTTGCCGACTACATAAAATCCTTTTTCGCAGAGATATTCTGCAAACTCCGAATATCTGTCAACATACTCAACCATCCCGTGACTCAACTGCAAGACTGCCTTTACCTGTCCTTCCGGTTTCCATTCAATTGTATGAATCTCTGTATTTCCATCTTTGGATGGAAAGTAAAATTCATCTTTCATCTTTCTCTCTACCTGTCATCTAATTTTATATATTCCCGATGAGGAGCCAGCGGCTTATATGCCGGACGGATGATCTTATCCGCATTCTTCAGCTCTTCCAGACGGTGTGCACTCCATCCTACAATACGTGCAGCCGCAAAGATCGGTGTATACAGTGACGGAGGAAGATCCAGCATACTGTACACCAGACCACTGTAAAAGTCCACATTCGCACTGACACCTTTGTAAATCTTGCGCTTCTCGGCGATTACTTCCGGAGCCATATGCTCTACCTTCTCATAAAGCGCATACTCTGCCTCGCAGCCTTTCTCCTGTGCAAGCTGCTTTACAAACGCACGAAATACATCTGCACGAGGATCAGAAATGGAATAAACCGCATGTCCCATTCCGTAGATCAGACCTTTTTTATCAAAGGCTTTCTTATCCAACAGTGCTTCCAGATACTGACGGATCTGCTCTTCATCAGTCCAGTCTGTCAGTGTTGCCTTCATATCCTCAAACATCTGTGTCACTTTTACATTCGCACCGCCATGCTTCGGTCCTTTCAGGGAAGCCATCGCTGCTGTAATCGTAGAATACGTATCGGTACCGGAAGAAGTAACTACATGAGTCGTAAAGGTGGAGTTATTACCACCGCCATGATCCATATGAAGCACAAGTGCCATATCCAGGATCTCTGCCTCAAGCGCTGTATACTTTCTGTCTTCACGAAGCATCATCAGGATATTCTCCGCTGCGGAAAGCTCCGGATGAGGTGCATAAATATAAAGATCCTCACCTCTTCTGTAATTATATGCATGGTAGGCATATACCATAAACATTGGGAACTGACTGATCAGATTCAGACACTGACGAAGTACGTTCGGAATCGAAATATCATCCGCTTTGTCATCGTATGTATACATACTCAGGATATAGCGGGAAATGTTGTTCATCATATCACTGCTCGGCGCTTTCATGATTACATCCCGTACAAAGTTCGGCGGAAGTGTCCGGCGCTCTGCGATCATGGCCCGAAATTCATCCAGCTGCACCTTTGTCGGAAGTTCTCCAAACAAAAGGAGATATGTTGTCTCTTCAAATCCCGGGTGCTCTGCTTTTAAAAATCCGCCGATCAGCTCTTTGATATTATATCCACGGTAGTAGAGGCTTCCTTCACACGGAACTTCTTTGCCGTCTACGACTTTGGTATTTACAATATCTGAAATGTTGGTCAGACCTGCAAGTACACCTTTTCCATTTAAATCACGAAGACCTCTCTTCACCTCATACTTGGTATACAGTTCTTTGTCAATCGCTGTATTCGTCTCACAAATATGTGCCAGCTCCTGAATCTTGGGTGTATTTTCAAAAATGATGTTCTCAATGTCTCTCTGCATATAGCCTCTCCTTCCGTCATTTGTTTTATATTTCTTTATTATACTAAAGATTTTGCTCCTATACAATTAACTGTGTATTAAATATTTATGAACTATTGCTGTTTATTCTGTTTGGACCTGCACAGAAATCATTATGCGATTTGATCACTTAAATAGTTCGCAAGCTCTGCAAATTCTTCCAGAGTCAGGGCTTCTCCACGGATACTCGCGCCTCTGCCGAGATGTCCGATCGCCGCTTCGATCTGCTCCTTCGTAAAATCCAGCTCCGGTGAATTCTTCAGGCCATTCGCAAGCGTTTTTCTTCTCTGATTGAACGAAGCCCGGATGATCCGAAACATCAGTTTTTCATCTTTTACCTGCACCGGTGGTTCTTCATATCTGTCAAGACGGATGACTGCAGAACCGACCTTCGGGCGCGGCATAAAACAGTTCGGCGGTACATTGGCTACAATATATGGTTTTGCGTAATACTGGACCGCAAGTGACAGCGCTCCGTAATCCTTCGTTCCCGGTCCTACCTGCATCCGATCTGCTACTTCTTTCTGAACCATGACTGTAATACTCTTCATTGGAACATGATTTTCAAACAATCCCATGATGATCGGAGTCGTAATATAATATGGAAGATTTGCCACAACTTTGATCGGCTTTCCTTCATTCTCCTGTTTTGCAAGCTCAGCAATATCCACTTTTAACACATCCTCATTGATGACCTGCACATTGTCATAGCCATCCAGAGTATCCTCCAGAATCGGAATCAATGCCTTATCGATCTCTACTGCCGCTACCTTTCCCGCAGCGCATGCCAGATACTGTGTCATCGTTCCGATTCCCGGTCCGATCTCCAGCACAAAATCATCCTTAGTAATCTCTGCAGATCCGATGATCTTATCCAGTACATGCGTATCTATCAGGAAATTCTGTCCGAATTTTTTCTGAAACACAAAGTTATACTTCTGAAGCACCGCGATCGTATTCTGCGGATTTCCAAGTGTTGGTTCTTTCATCTGCACACCTCTTTCTCTACTTTTTGAAACGATATAATTTTTTTGCATTTTCTGTTGTCTGTCTTACAACCTCTTCGTAAGAAATCCCCTTTAATCCTGCGATCTCTTCTGCAACATACACAAGATTCAGGGAACTATTGCGTTTTCCACGATTCGGAACAGGAGCCAGATACGGGCTGTCCGTCTCAAGAACCAGTGACTCCAAAGGGATCTCCTGCACCACTTCTTTTAATTTCTTTGCATTTTTAAAGGTTACGACACCGCCGATTCCAAGATAAAATCCCATCTTTACATACTCTTTCGCCTGCTCCGGGGAATAGGAAAAACAATGGATCACACCGCTTAATTCTCCTGCATACTGCTTCATAATCTCCATCGTATCTGCGGCTGCTTCCCGGCTGTGAATGATCACCGGCAAATCCAGTTGTCTCGCAAGTTCCAGCTGCCGGATAAACCACATTTTCTGTAAATCCCGGTTCTCCTTATCCCAGTAATAATCCAGTCCGATCTCTCCGACAGCGACCATCTTTTCCCTGGCAAGCAGTTGTTCCATCCGCTTCATCTTCTCCTCGTCCAGTTCACCCACTTCGTCCGGATGTACCCCGATCGCACCGTAAATGAACGGATATCTGTCTGTCAGCTGCTCAATCTTGTCCCAGGACGCAATATCAGAACCTGCATCTACGATCAGCTCTACGCCATTTTCCCGCATAGAACCAAGCAATTCTTCTCTGTCTTCTTCAAACTGTCTGTCATCATAATGTGCATGTGTATCAAAAATCATCTGCATTTAACCTCTTTTCGCGGATATACGGAAAAAGGAGAGAATCTGTCTTGTTTTCTCTCCTCTTTCCTTACCGTTTTCTATTTAAAATAATACCATACTGCCTGAAAATGTTCAATGCAGGACTCTCAATTATCTCACATGATTTACGAAATCGGACGCACGTTTCTACAGATTATCAAAGATATCAAACTGAGTCAGGCATACTAGGCGCTACGTGAGACCACACTTAGTATCCCTGCAATCTGCGAACTGGTTTGACATGAAAGCCTGGAACATTTTATGTGGATATTCCCAGTCGCCCATTGACCCTACTTCCAATATTTTTCCACTTCCTGTGCTGCTTCCTGTGAAGAAATGTGAAACTTTTCCTGAACTTTTCCACATATCACTTCTTTTTCCAGTTCCATTTCCTGAAGCAGCTCCACAACAGCCTGTATGCCTTCTTAATGTATTCACTTTTTTCTGCTGCCATTTCAAATTCCTCCTCTGTCTCTGCATTGATGAACTGAAGCCATTTCAGCAGCTCTGTCTCTGGATAATCATGTTTTGCCAGCTTCGGAAGTTCCAGTGTATGAATCTCAAATTTATCACTATACAACTTCCTCCCCTTATCTGACCAGAAATGAAAACGGCAATAATATTCTTCATCATCAAACATTATAAAATTCAGAATCCCCAGCTTATCGTCTTTATCCTTCTGACGCAAATGGGACGGCAAAATCTTACTCTCATTGATTTCCTTCAGATTGATCCCAAGTACTGCTGCCAGAAATGCGTTACGCACCTCTTCGTCTTCCATCAGTTCTTTAAAACAGAAATCTACTTTTGGCTTCATTAAAAATTGTGTTGGTTTTTTATTCTCCATACATGCTCCTCCTTTGTTCTGATGGAATTTAAAATATTTCGATGAGCATGTACTTGTATTTCTGATTTTATTATATCCTTTGACGCGATGTTTCACAATCGCAAATACAGACAAACTCCCGCTCTTTAGTTACTGTTCACCCCGATCAATAACTTCTTTTATCCATCTCTTTACTCTTTATCTGGGAATAATTTTTTGAATGGCAGTCTCTCTGCCATATTTGAAAATTGAAAGGGATTCCTTTCAAGATGAATTTTATTATACTTG
>OGXC01001180.1_pt1 | contig 20696 bp, 16 predicted proteins | sample 1576201 | NCBI WGS metagenome assembly OGXC01 (sample SAMEA3541562, study PRJEB24748) | human gut metagenome | biome: human gut; feature: human-associated habitat; material: faeces | place: China | collected 2012 | reverse complement strand
CCATGCCGCACAGGCCCACGCCGCGGCCCCGCAGCTTTGCCACCAGATCCTTATTCACCTTACCGGCCAGCACCTGCTGCACGATCTCCATGGTGGCGTCATCGGTGACGCGCAGACCGTTGGCGAAATGGCTCTCCACGCCCACCTTCTTGAGCATCTCATTGATGGCCGGGCCGCCGCCGTGCACCAGCACCACCCGCACGCCCAGCAGGGTAAGGGTGACCAGATCGTTCATGACGGCGTTCTTGAGTTCTTCGTTGATCATGGCATTGCCGCCGTACTTCACCACCATGGTCTTTCCGTGATATTTCTGGATGTAAGGGGTGGCCTCGGAAAACAACCGGGCCATTTGTTCGTTTTTCATAAGTCGATTTCCTCTTGACCCTCTCAGTCAATGCCTTGCGGCATTGCCAGATTCCCCCTTTTGTCGCTTATGCGACATCTTCCCCCGGTGCGGGGGAAGTCTGTCCTCTCGAGGGGGAGCTTTTGTCGAATGGGTCACCTGCTCCATAAAATAATCTCAGCTGCTTGTCTTTTGTTTCTAAAGCTCCCCCCTCGGGAGAGCTGGCGCGCAGCGCCTGAGAGGGTTATCAGGTGCGGTAGTCGCCGTTGATCTTGACGTAATCGTAGGTCAGATCGCAGCCCCATGCCTTTGCGGATGCATCGCCGGTGCCCATGTCCACCTTGACCAGCACATCGTGCTCAGCCAGCACCTTGGCAGCTTCGTCCTCGCTGTAGGGGTGGTAGGCGGCGTTTTCGCACACATACACCTCACCGGCCTTGCTGGAAAGCCACACGCAGACCTTATCAATGGAGAAATCGCCGGGGGTGTAGCCGATGGCGCACAGGATGCGGCCCCAGTTGGCATCGCGGCCGAACACTGCGGCCTTGAACAGGTTGGAGCACACCACGCTGCGGCTGACGGCACGGGCGGTCTTCAGGTCGGGGGCGTGGGTCACTTCGCAGGTGATGAGGTGGGTGGCACCCTCGCCGTCACCGGCGTGCTCGGCACACATGTGCTCTGCAATGGCGGTGAGCGCGGCATGAAGAAGCGGCGGCAGTGGACAACATACAGCGGGAGCGGGAAGCGCGTTGCGCCGCGAACGCGCACATCGCGCGTGTCTCGCGGCAAGGAGATGGGAGTGCCGCGGCTTTGGGTGCAGCTCATCGTCTGCGGGGCGCTGTTTGTGGCGCTCATTGGTCTCAAGCTGCTGATGCCGGGGAACTTAAGCGCGCTGCGCGGGACGCTGGGGCAGTGGCTGGTGCGCGACGCGGACTTCATCTCGGCGTTTTCCGCGGTCGGGCGTGCGGCATCCGGCGAGCAGGACTGGGGCGATTCGCTGTCGGAGGCCTATGTCGCGGTGTTTGGCGGCGAGAGCAAGGCGCAGGAGGTCTCGGGCAATCTGATCGGCATGACGGTCTCGGAGCAGGACGTCTCCGACCTCACGAGCGCGCGGGAGCTGCCCGCACTTGCCGTGGGCGAGCAGCGCATTTTAGGCTTTTCGTACACGACGCCGCTGTCCGGCACGGTGACATCGCCGTTCGGCTGGCGCGACGACCCGAACGGCGCGGGCGAGTGCTTCCATTACGGCATGGACATCGCGGGCGAGGAGGGCGCCCCTGTCGCCTGCTTTGCCGACGGCACCGTCGGTACGGTGGGGGAGAGCAATATTCTCGGCAACTATGTGACGGTCAACCACGAGGGCGGATTTTCAACGCTCTACGCCCATTGCAGCGCCATCACCGCGAGCGCGGGACAGAGTGTCAAAAAGGGCGATGCGATCGCTAAAGTTGGCTCGACCGGCAACGCCACGGGCTCGCACCTCCACTTTGAGGTGCACGACGGGGAAGAGTATCTGAACCCCGTTTACTATGCGGTTCCCTGAATGCGGGCTCCACGTTTCGTGGAGCTTCTGGCTGCTCATTCTGCTCGCGGCCATCGTCAGTCCGATCACGATCGTGCTCTCGATTTTGCTGGCCGCCGCGCTGCACGAGTGCGGGCATCTTCTGGCGCTGCGGGCATTCCACGTGCCCATCGAGGGGCTGCGTCTCAGCGCGTTTGGCGCGGTGCTGCACGCGCGCGGAGCGCAAAGGCTCTCTTACGGGCGTGAGCTTGTCGTCACGCTCGCGGGCTGCGGCATGAACCTCGTCTGCGGCGTTCTAACGGCGTGGTTTTCGCTGCACTATGTGTGGGTGGAGGGCTTCGTCTTCGCTGGCGCGCACATTCTGCTCTGCGCGTTCAACCTGCTGCCTATCCCGCCGCTCGACGGTTCACACGCGCTGGACCTTGCGGTCTCGGCGTTGCTTGGCCCGCTCGTGGGCGACGCGGTCGCGGCGCTTGCGGGCGTTCTCTGTTCACTCGCGCTGCTGGGCGGGGCGGTGTATCTCTATGTGCAGACGCGCGGCGGCGCGCTCGTCGTTTTTGCCGCACTGGCACTGCTTTTAAGCGCGCTCAAAGAACTGAGACTTGCGCGTCGCGCAATAAAAGTGTAGAATAGCCGAAAATGGATGTTTGTGCCCATTTTCGGCTTTTTATTTTTGCTTACTTCAGAGGAGAACTTTTGTGGATAAGAGATTGGAACGCATTTTGCCCCGCGTGCAGAAGCCCGCACGCTATGTCGGCGGGGAATTCAACGCGATCATGAAGGACAAGAGCAAGGTCGACACGCGCGTCGCCTTCTGCTTTCCCGACACGTATGAGATCGGCATGTCGAACCTCGGCATGCGCATCCTCTATGGCGTGATGAACAACATGGAGGGCGTGTGGTGCGAGCGCTGCTTCGCCCCCTGGGGCGACATGGAGCAGGAGATGCGAAATGCGAACATCCCGCTCTACGCGCTCGAATCGTTTGACCCGATCAAGGATTTTGACATCATCGCCTTTTCCATCGGCTATGAGATGGCGTTCCCTGCGATGGTCGACATGCTGGACTTAGCAGGCGTGCCGCTGCACGCGAGCGAACGCACGGCGCTTACACCGCTCGTTGTCGCGGGCGGCACGGCGATGTACAACTGCGAACCCATCGCGGATTTTATCGATCTTGCTCTTATCGGCGAGGGCGAGGAGTGCAAAGCCTGAACAGCATTGGCAACCGGACGAGCTTCAATGTCTTTTGCCGTAGCCGTACCAACAGAACCTGTCAGATTGACCTTCTTCTGTGTGGCAAAACCTACAACAACCACTTCCTCAAGCATCTCGTTATCCTCTTTCAAGTCGATAGTGAAGAACGTTTTTCCTGCAACAGGGATTTCCTGAGCTTTATACCCCACAAAACTTACGATTAACGTACTATTAGAAGATACATTCAGAGAAAAATTACCATCTATATCAGTAATTGTTCCATTTCCGGCGTTACCTTTTTCCACAATGCTGGCACCGATAACGGGTCCCATTGCATCATTCACCACACCTTTCACTTTAATTGTTGAATTCTGAGCGCCCAAGAAAGGGGCATTCAACAGAAGAGCCATACAAACCGCTAAAGTGACACACACTTTTAGCCTGAGTTCTTCAAAGAATCTCTGTTTTTTCATTGCATAAACTTTAAGATTAAACATAACCTAAACAATTCGTCGGCCACCAAACAATTATTCTACACACTGAATGGCAGGCTATTGCAAACACGTGACGTCAGTTATATCAATCCTACATTATCCCCCGGAATCTTTGAATTCTAATACTATTATGACTGAACAAATAACATTTCCGGAAAAGGGACACATCAACAATTGGCAAACGATTATAAACTAGCATTTTAAAGTAAAATAATAAAAGAATCTACATTTTCAGGGCGTTAAATTAATGTAAAAAACTGTTTCATTTCCCATCCCCCTTACCTCATTTTACTACTTTTGCGCACACTCAGCCTATAAATGTGCAAAAGTTATCATGGAACTAGAACAGAGTTTTATTGCTCTTATCGAGCAAAGTATAAAAACAAATTGGTATTTAAACGCTCTTACAGACTATAAAGGCATCACATTACAATACAGAGATGTGGCCCGTAAAATAGAGAAAATACATATCTTGCTGGAAAATGCCGGCATTGAGAAGGGAGATAAAATAGCCATCTGCGGGCGTAATAGCGCTCATTGGACAGTAACTTACCTTGCCGTCATCACCTATGGTGCCGTAGTAGTACCTATCCTACATGAATTCAAAGCCGATCAGGTACACAATATTGTAAACCACTCTGAAGCCCGCCTGTTGTTCGTAGGCGATCAGATATGGGAGAACTTGAATGAAGCAGCCATGCCTCATTTGGAAGGTATCATAGAATTGAAAGATTTCGGTGTACCCGTATCCCGTTCGGAAAAACTGGCTTATGCCCGCGACCATCTGAATGAGATATTCGGGCACAAATTCCCTTGCAGATTTCGTCCCGATGATATTTCTTATGAAAAAGAAAAATCAGAAGACCTGGCCATCATTAATTACACTTCAGGTACTACCGGATATTCCAAAGGCGTAATGCTGCCTTATCGTAGCATACTCTCCAACGTGCTCTACTGTAAAGAAAAAATAGGTCTGAAAGCAGGTGACAGCGTCGTATCCATGTTACCTTTGGGACACGTATTCGGCATGACTTTCGATTTTCTTTACGGTTTCACAGCAGGCGCCCATCTATGGTTTCTTACCCGCATGCCATCGCCCAAAATCATAGCCGAATCATTTGCGGAAATCCGCCCGCGCGTCATAGCCTGCGTGCCACTGATTGTGGAAAAAATATTCAAGAAAAATATTCTTCCCAAGGTAGACAACAAATTAGGTAAACTGCTATTACATGTTCCCATCATCAGCGATAAGATAAAAGAACTTATCAAGCAGAAGGCGATGGAAGTTTTCGGCGGAAATTTCATCGAAATCATCATCGGAGGGGCTCCTTTCAATGCCGAAGTGGAAGCCTTTCTAAAAATGATAGATTTCCCATACACCATTGCATACGGAATGACTGAATGTGGTCCCATCATCTGCCATAGTCATTGGACAGAACTGAAACTGGCATCTTGCGGAAAAGTTGCCGCACGTATGGAAGCCAAGGTACTGTCTCCTAACCCATCAGCCATTGCGGGTGAACTGGTATGCCGTGGAGCCAATCTGATGTTGGGCTATTATAAGAACGAGGAAGCGACACGGCAAGTCATTGATACTGAAGGATGGTTGCATACAGGCGATATGGCGACAATAGACGAAGACGGAAATGTTTTTATCAAAGGACGTTGCAAAAACCTGTTACTCACTTCTTCCGGACAAAACATTTATCCGGAAGAAATAGAGTCCAAGCTAAACAATATGCCATACGTGTCAGAGTCACTGATTATTCTGCAACAAGACAAACTGGTGGGCCTAATCTATCCGGATTCCGATGATGCTTTTGCTCACGGCTTGAGCCAATCAGACCTTGTACGGGTAATGGAAGAAAACCGCCTTGAACTGAACAAACAATTACCGGCATTTTCCCAAATAGCCCGCTTCAAGCTATATCCTGAGGAATTTGAAAAAACAGCCAAAAAAAGTATCAAGCGCTTCTTGTACCAAGATATAAAAGAATAAATCAAAAAAAGCTCTCTTCATAATATGAAGATGTATCAAAAGTAAAATGGCGTATCATTTTGCCAGTAGGGGCAAGGTTCGCTCGCCCAAAAATAGTTTGCTTATGCATTTGGGCAGGCAAACCCTGCCCCTACAGTTGACAACATGATAACACAATCGGACTTTTAATCCCTCCGCCCCGTATGTATAAATCCACACATACGGTATAACTACAAAAGTTCAGATAATTCGTTCTGCAAACGTCCTGCCACTTCTTCCATAGGCACTTCGCACCCCAATTCTTTCTGTAATGAAGTAACCCCTTTATCCATGAATCCGCAAGGATGGATATAACTGAAATAGCGCAAATCCGTATTTACATTCAGCGCCAATCCATGCATTGTCACAAAATGACTGCTTCTCACTCCTATTGCACAAATTTTCCGTTCCTGCGGAGTTCCCGCGGCCAGCCATACTCCGGTCGCTCCCTTCACTCGCCCGGCCTCAATGCCATAAGATGCGCAGACCCTGATCACCGCTTCTTCCAACACATGAATATATTCCTTCAACCCCAAATGATAATCCTCCAAATTCAAGATAGGATAACAAACCAATTGTCCGGGACCATGATAAGTAATATCCCCTCCTCGATCAATATGATAAAGGGTGGCACCAATCATCTTCAATTGTGCCTCTCCCAGCAGCATATTCGTTTCCTTTCCACTCTTGCCTAATGTATAGACATGCGGATGTTCTACAAAAATAATTCTATTCTCATACGTTTTTCCCACTTGTTTAGCTTCCACCACGGCATTAAACAACTCCGTCTGCCGTTTCCAAGCCTCAGAATAGGGAACTAATCCCCAATTTTCAATTTTCATGATACCTCCCAGTTTTAAATGTAAAATAGGATAGGGTTCGCCCGATGCGTCTTTTGCATCCCTGCCAATAACCCGAAATCCAAAATGGCCATAAAAGCCGGACGCGTTCTTATTTTGTTCGTTTACATCGACATAACGTACATGGCAATGCTCCAAAGCATAACGCATCAATTGTTTCCCTATTCCCGTACCTATGGCACGCGGATGAACAAAAAGCATTTCAAGCATAGTCCCATTAATACCCATGAATCCTTCTATACCAGCATTGTCACGAATCATGTAAAGCGGCATACTATGAAGATAAACACTCCATACCAGTGGCTTTAACTTCTGAATATATGCTTCAGGTATGAAATGATAAGTAGCACGCACCGAAGCTTCCCATAAACAGGTCAATTCATCAAAGTCATCGGGCGTAGGTTGAATTATTTGATACATATTACTTTTTTCTGCAAAGGTGGGATAATTATTGTATATTTGCAACCCCAATCAAAAGAAAGAATATGTTGCCGTACATCAATGATTTTCCAATAGAATTCCGCGACTATATCGCAAGTGAAATTATCCCACGATACGCTGGTTTTGACAAAGCACATCGTGTAGATCATGTATTGAAAGTTATAGCAGAAAGCCTCAATTTGTCTCAATATTATGATGTGAGCCGCATGATGGTGTATGTTATTGCCTCTTACCATGACCTGGGACTCTGTGAGGGACGGGAGTTCCACCATCTCATTTCAGGAAAAATACTATGGGCAGACCAGAAGTTAAGGCAATGGTTCCCTGAAGAGCATATTTTGATTATGAAAGAGGCTGTAGAAGATCACCGTGCATCCAACAAGCATGTTCCCCGTAGCATTTATGGCAAAATTGTAGCGGAGGCCGACCGCATTATTGATCCGGACATCACCTTGAGACGGACGGTACAATATGGTCTTTCCAACTATCCCGAACTGGACAAAGAAAAACAATACATACGTTTTCTGACACATTTGAAAGAAAAATATGCTGAAGGTGGTTATTTAAGATTATGGATACCTCAATCAGCCAATGCTGCACATCTGCAGGAGTTGAGGCAACTGATAGCCGATGAGGAAGAACTTCATAAAGTATTTGAAAAGATCTATTCACAGGAAACAGAAACGATACAGAATTTAGAAAATATCCCTATATTTGTCCGGAACAAAAAAATAACAGTATATGAAAAAGCTGGTTCTATCCATTTCTATGTTTCTGATTGCCGCTACTACCTTTGCGCAGTCCGAAGTGGTAACAGATAGTATTCCGCCCATTTCATTGGATGGTTACAAGAATTTTAACGGATTTATGCTGGATATGGGTTCCATGATTATGGCCCCTCCCCCTCTGATAGCCCCGCAACTTTATTATCAGCCTTACAACAATAATGCAATTGCGAATTACAATGAAATATTCCGTCCCAATATGAATATCATTTATGACAGAGGGTCTTACAACCATGTATTTACCCCCATGTATCCGGGAATGGGAATCTATGGATTCGGAACAATGTCAATGCCTCCCACCTTACAAAGTGCAACCTTTAAATTGAAAAACGGATTACACATCACCACATACGGTGAATATGATGCCGACGGGAACAAAGTACGGAATCCAAGCGCATTGCCTTGGGAAAGAAATAATTTCAACGGAGCTTTCGAAATGAAATCGGAGAATGGGAACTTCGGAATACGAATAGAAGTACAAAGAGGAAGAAACAATCCTTTTTGAATTATAAACTAAAAGATAGAAAAATGAAAAGCAGCCATGCAAAACAAAATCTATGCACGGCTGCTTTTTTATTTATTTTTAATTCAATCACAACTTTCTCCAATTCAGGCTCAAGCTGTTCAACACTACACTGACAGAACTACATGCCATGGCAGCACTGGCAATCATCGGGTTAAGCAAGATACCATACAATGGGAACAGAATACCTGCCGCCACCGGAATGCCTATCAAATTATAGATAAACGCCCAGAAAAGATTCTGATGGATCAAACGTACAGTTTTATGGGAAAGTTTAAAAGCTTTGGGTAACAACAACAAATCCGAAGTCATTAACGTAACCATCGCTACATCCATGGCAATATCCGTACCTTTACCCATTGCAATACTTACATCGGCACGTGCCAACGCCTGTGAGTCATTAATGCCGTCACCTACCATAGCTACGACTCTTCCTTCAGCTTGTAATTCTTTAATAACATTCTCCTTATCGACCGGCAAAGCATCCGAAATAAAACGATTCGCATCAATTTCTCCGGCCACATTCTGTGCAGTAAGATGACCGTCACCAGTCAACAATACAATGTACTTTCCACTCTCCTTCAATTGTTTGACCGCTTGTCTGGAAGTATCTTTTATTTTGTCACTAATGGCTATAACCGCCAGCAATGTATTTCCCTCGCCAAAATAAACCAGACTCTTGCCACTCTTCTCATAATCCTCCACCATCCCTTTCAACAAGTCGGAAATTCCCGCTCCAAAATCTTTCAGTAACCGATGGCTTCCTGCCCAAAAAGTTTTATTTCCACGGGTCACCACAATCCCCCGTCCTGTCCGACTCTCAAAAGAATCAATGAGCGCCGGCTTCTCACCTTCCTTTTTCAAAGCCTCGACAATAGCCAAAGCCAACGGATGTTCCGATTTCAATTCAGCAGCATACAGAATTCCCTTATGCTCGTTCTGCCATCCGGCATCATGCAACCATCCGGTCACCACAGGGCGCCCCTCAGTTACAGTACCCGTTTTATCAAGTACCACTGTATCCACTTTCCGCATCTGCTCCAAGGCTACCGCATCCTTTATCAAAATATGTGATTCGGCCCCTCTACCAATTCCTACCATCAATGCAGTGGGAGTAGCAAGTCCCAAAGCACACGGACAGGCAATAACCAAAACAGACACTGCTGAAAGCATAGCATAAGAAAAGTCATCCGCTCCACCTGCCACTATCCAAACAAGGAAAGTAAAAACAGCCACAGCAAGGACAACAGGAACAAAAACCGCCGTCACTTTATCCACAATACGCTGGACCGGAGCTTTAGACCCCTGTGCTTCCTGCACCATGCGGATAATCTGTGCCAACACCGTATTTTTCCCCACCTTTTGAGCAGTCATAGTAAATGCACCGTTCTGATTGATAGTGCCGGCCAGCACCTTATCACCCTGTTTTTTCTCTACAGGAATAGGTTCACCGCTTATCATGCTCTCATCTATAAAGGTGTTTCCTCCGACAATGACTCCATCCACCGGAATTTGCTCACCGGGACGGACACTCACCTTATCGCCAACCTGAAGTTCGGCTATCAAGATATCCTCTTCCCTGCCGTCTTTCACCACACGGGCCGTCCGAGGCTGTAATCCCATCAGTTTACGAATAGCTGTGGAAGTTTTTCCTTTTGCTTTCTCTTCCATCAGCTTGCCAACCAATACGAAAGCTATTATAACAGTGGCAGCTTCATAATATACATGAGGTTCCAATCCGCGGCTGTACCAAAATTCGGGATAGAACGTATTAAACAAACTGAACAAAAATGCGATGGAGGTGCTAAGTGCCACCAACGTATCCATATTACTGGTACGCTGAAGCGTCTGTTTCCAGGCATTCATATAGAAAGAACGCCCCGAATATAAAATAACAGGAAGTGAAAGCAACAGCATCCACCAGTTTACTCCCGGAACATTCATCAGAAACATCCCCAAAACAGCTACCGGTAAAGCAAAAATCCAAGCAACGATAGTCTTCCGCTTCAACTGTCCGTAATAAGATTGCTCTGCTTCCTCCTGCTCCTGCACAGAGTTATCCTCATCTATTATCAAATCAAAACCTATTTTCATCACAGCCTCTTTCAGTTGTTGCGGAGACACAATATCCGGATTATAAGTCACCGCCAAAGTAGCCGCCGCCAAATTGACCGATGCATTTTCCACGCCTTCTTGCTTCCTTACAATCTTCTCCACGTTGCCGGCACATGCCGCACAATGCATTCCCGTAACGGGATATAGTTTTTTTGTCATATCGCTCATATTCATTTCTTTACTTATTTATTATAGCTTATCAACGGACAAATTTAGCAAAAAGTTCATGCAATCTTGTTGCAAACAGATAAATATATTTTCGCTTTTTAGATGGACATTTCACGAAGTTATTCTATATTTGTGGAGAAAGTTAGGATAAGTAATCCATGCAAATAAACAAAAAGTTATGAAAAAAAGAAATCTCGTATTGTCTGTTATGACAACTTGCCTTGTATCCTGCTTTTTATTATCGGGATGTAACGGACAAAAACAAATTGATAGTGAAACTGTAAAGACTGTAAAGGTGGAAGAACAAGCCCATTTACAAGATGACACAGTCTCTCCCGCCTGTAAGATTACTATTGATTATAGTTATTTAGCAGAATCTGATGCTGCGGATAGCATAGCACAACGCATCAACCGTACCATACAAGCCCACGTTTTGGGAAAAGAATATATCCGGATGAATCCGGAAGTTGCTGTAGATTCTTTTAAAAATACCTACATTAACAACTACCGCAAAGATGTGAACGAGTTCTATCAGGAAGATATAAAAAATGGAACTCCCAAAGACGAACTTCCCACATGGTACAATTATGAATACGGACTGACCACCCATTTCAGCGAAGGCAAAGAAGGTATTCTGAATTTCATTGCAGAAACTTTTGAATATACAGGCGGGGCACATCCCAACTCATGGAACAAATGGATGAACTTCGAAAAGAATACCGGCAAACTGCTTGCTTTGAAAGATGTATTTATGGCAGGATCGGAAAAACCGATGAGCGACATGTTGCTGGAAAAACTGATAACAGAGATGGCTACCCGTCTGGAAGACAGCTCCATCACCTCACTGGAAGGACTTCAGAATGCAGGCATCTTGAATTCTACCAATATGTACGTACCCGACAATTTCTTGTTAGAAAAGGAAAAAGTATCTTTCCTGTATAACAAATATGATATCGCTCCCTATGCTGTAGGAGTCATCACCCTTTCTTTGCCCTACACATCGGTAGAAAAATATATGATACATTAAATAACGATTTTAAGTATAGAATGGAATTAATACTGAAATATTTCCCTAACCTCAGCGAACAGCAGAAAACACAGTTTGCCGCATTGTATGATTTATATACGGATTGGAATAGCAAAATCAATGTAATCTCACGCAAGGATATCACTAATCTGTACGAACATCATGTATTGCACTCGCTAGGCATAGCCAAAGTGATAAACTTCACTCCTGATACCCAAATTATGGACTTGGGCACAGGGGGCGGTTTCCCGGGTATCCCTTTGGCCATCTTATTCCCTGAAGTCCAATTCCATCTGGTGGATAGTATCGGAAAGAAAGTGAAAGTAGCTACAGAAATAGCCAATGCTATCGGACTGAAGAATGTCACTTTCCGTCATTGCCGCGCCGAAGAAGAAAAAAGGAAATTCGACTTCGTGGTAAGTCGTGCTGTCATGCCTTTGGGCGATCTAATAAAAATTATCCGTAAAAACATCAGACAAGAACAGCATAACGTCCTGCCCAACGGGCTGATTTGTCTGAAAGGCGGAGAGTTGGAACAAGAAACAATGCCCGTGAAGCACAAAACAATGCTTTATGATCTGAAAAATGAATTCACGGAAGATTTTTTTAAAACCAAGAAAGTGGTTTATGTAACCATCAGCGGTTTATAATTATAGATAAAAAAAACATGAAAATAAAGAAATTTGAATTCAATATGTTTCCGGTAAACTGCTACGTGCTATCGGACGAAACAAAGGAAGCCGTCATTATTGATGCCGGTTGCTTTTATGAAGAAGAAAAGCAAGCCTTAAAAAGATATATTGACAGCAATAGCCTGACAGTGAAACATTTGTTGAATACGCACCTCCATCTGGACCATATTTTCGGCAACCCATTCCTGTTGCAAGAATACGGGCTAAAAGCCGAAGCAAATCAAGCGGATGAATTTTGGCTGGAACAAGCACCGGCACAATCACGTATGTTTGGTTTCCAATTGCCCGAAGCACCCGTGCCATTAGGAAAATATATCTTTGATGGAGATATCATTACTTTCGGCAATACCCAACTGGAAGCTATCCATGTACCGGGTCATTCGCCGGGAAGCATTGTTTTTTACTGCAAAGAAGCCCACTGTATCTTCAGCGGTGATGTATTGTTCCAAGGAAGTATAGGACGTGCAGACCTTACAGGAGGTAACTTCGACGAACTTCGCGAGCATATATGCAGTCGTTTGTTTGTACTCCCCCCCGACACGGTAGTCTATCCCGGTCATGGAGACCCGACCACTGTGGGAGCAGAAAAAGCGAACAACCCTTTTTTCCGATAAGATAAAACTTAAAATTCAACTTATATACTACTACCATGAAAACAGATTTATTAGCAGACCGACATATCGGTATACAGGAAGAAGACCTTCCCGTTATGTTGGAAAAGATTGGCGTAAAGAGCCTTGATGAACTGATTAACAAAACAATTCCGTCCAAAATCCGTTTGAAAGAACCTCTGCCACTGGCTGCTCCCATGACGGAACGGGAGTTTGCAGAGCATATTACCGAACTAGCTTCACAAAACAAGATTTATACCTCTTATATAGGTATGGGTTGGTATGACAGTATTACTCCGGCGGTCATTCAACGCAATGTATTCGAGAATCCTGTGTGGTACACCTCGTACACTCCTTATCAAACCGAAGTTTCACAAGGACGTTTGGAAGCACTGATGAACTTCCAGACTGTCATATCCGACCTCACAGCCATGCCATTGGCAAACTGCTCATTGCTGGATGAATCTACCGCCGCTGCCGAAGCCGCCACCATGATGTATGGACTTCGCACCCGCGACCAACAAAAAAGCGGAGCCAACGTATTGTTTGTGGATGAAGAGATTTTCCCACAGAATCTGGCAGTCATCCAGACCCGCGCCCTTCCGCAAGGCATGAAGATCCAAGTAGGAAATTACAAGGAATTGGCATTTACTCCGGAAATCTTTGCCTGCATCCTTCAATACCCCAATGCCAGCGGTAGCGTGGAAGACTATCGTGAGTTTGTGGAAAAGGCACATGCCGCCCATTGTAAAGTAGCCGTGGATGCTGACATCATGAGTTTGGCATTGTTAGTTCCTCCCGGCGAATGGGGAGCAGACATCGTATTCGGAAGTACCCAGCGCCTGGGTATCCCCTTGTTCTACGGAGGTCCGTCCGCAGCCTACTTCGCTACACGTGACGAATATAAACGCAATATGCCGGGACGTATCATCGGCTGGTCTAAAGACAAATATGGCAAACTGGCCTATCGTATGGCTTTACAGACCCGTGAGCAACATATTAAACGCGAAAAAGCAACTTCCAACATCTGCACCGCACAGGCATTACTGGCTACAATGGCCGGCTTCTATGCCGTTTATCATGGGCAGGAAGGTATCAAAAATATAGCAAAACGCATTCATAGCATTACCACCTGGTTGAACAAAGCCCTAACCCGCTTGGGATATGTACAGCATAATGAATTATTCTTTGACACCCTGCGTTTCAGTCTGCCCGACCATGTTTCGGCTCAGAAGCTGCGTACCATCGCATTGAGTAAAGAAGTAAACCTCCGTTACTATGATAATGGCGATGTAGGTTTCAGCATTGATGAAACCACCGACCTGAAAGATGTAAACCTGTTACTTTCCATCTTCTCCATTGCTGCCGAAGAAACCGTTCAAGAAGTGACAGACATTCCCGAAGCATCCTCACTGAATCGTGAACTACGCCGCCGTACTTCCTTCCTCACCCATGAGGTATTCAACAAGTATCATACTGAAACCGAAATGATGCGTTATATCAAACGTTTGGAACGTAAAGATATCTCATTGGCACATTCCATGATTTCATTGGGTTCTTGTACCATGAAACTGAATGCCGCTTCGGAAATGCTCCCACTCAGCAACTTAGGCTGGATGGCTATACACCCGTTAGCACCTGAGGATCAAACAAAAGGCTATCAGACATTAATTAATAACTTAAGCGAGCAGTTGAAGGTTATTACCGGATTTGCAGGAGTCACTTTGCAACCTAATTCAGGTGCAGCAGGAGAGTATACAGGACTTCGTATCATCCGCGCTTATCTGGAAAGTATCGGACAGGGACACCGCAACAAGATATTAATTCCGGCATCAGCCCACGGTACGAATCCGGCTTCAGCCATTCAATGCGGATATACCACAGTGACTTGCGCCTGTGACGATAAAGGTAATGTAGACGTAGAAGATTTACGTGCAAAAGCAGAAGCCAACAAGGATGATCTGGCTGCATTAATGATTACCTATCCGTCCACTCATGGTATCTTTGAACCGGAAATTGCAGAAATTTGTAAAATTATTCATAAATGCGGAGCACAGGTTTACATGGATGGTGCAAATATGAATGCACAGGTAGGTCTGACCAATCCGGGTACCATCGGTGCTGATGTATGCCATTTGAATCTGCATAAGACTTTTGCCAGCCCTCACGGTGGTGGCGGTCCAGGTGTAGGTCCCGTTTGTGTAGCCGAACATCTGGTTCCGTTCCTTCCGGGACATCAAGTTTGGGGTAACAGTGCCAATCAGGTTTCTTCAGCTCCATACGGTAGCGCAGGAATCCTGCCTATTACTTACGGTTATATTTGCATGATGGGCGCCGAAGGTCTGACCAATGCCACCAAGACTGCTATTCTGAGCGCCAATTATCTGGCAGCTTGCTTCAAGGATACCTACGGCATTGTATATACCGGCGCTACGGGCTTTGTGGGCCATGAAATGATTTTAGATTGCCGCTATCTGCATGACGAAACCGGTATCAGCGAAAATGACATCGCCAAGCGTCTGATGGACTATGGCTATCATGCACCTACCCTTTCCTTCCCGGTTCATGGAACATTGATGATTGAACCGACTGAAAGTGAAAGTTTATGGGAACTGGATAATTTCGTCACTGTGATGCAAACCATCTGGCAGGAAATTCAAGAAGTGAAGAATGGCAGTGCCGATAAAGAAGATAATGTATTGGTCAACGCCCCGCATCCTGAATATGAAGTGGTGGCCAATGAATGGAATCACAGCTACAGCCGAGAGAAAGCCGCTTATCCTATCGAATCGGTACGTGATAACAAATTCTGGATCAATGTAGCCCGGGTAGATAATACATTAGGTGACCGCAAACTGTTGCCTACCCGTTATGGTAAGTTTGAATAAAAAAGCATTGTACTAAGAAGAAGAGAGGATCAAAATTCAGTTTTTGAAAATATGAATTTATAATTTGAAATTTGAACATCCTAAAAAACTAAAGAAAGGGTCGTATCATTACTCAAGACAGAGCTTGATACGACCCTTTTAAGTTTATAATTACTATCTGTAACTTTTCGGAACTGTCATTTTAGTTTTAACACACCTCCTCCCTCTTTTCAGGAACTATCCTTTACTTTATCCACAGTAGGAGCAACTTGAGTTCCATAGCAGTCCGAACACATAATATCAGTATCCTAACTCATAAGGCTGTTCTACAGCCGGAACCCCATCGGACATCCATCCAGGCATTGCTTCTTTTTTCAGATAATGATTAAAGAACTGGAACATACGTTTTTGAAAATCTATTTTGTTGGCAATCTTTGTCGGCCAATGCGGTTCGCCTGTATAGTTCAGCATCCAGCAAGGCTTTCCAAGACGTTTCATTGCCACAAAATATTCTATTCCCTGATACCAGGGCACATGTCCGTCAGCGTCATTATGCATGATTAAAACAGGTGTTTGTACCTTGTCCATCGTGAACAGAGCAGAGTTTTCCAAGTAACGCAACGGAGTACTCCAAGGCGTACCGCCCAGACGGCTCTGAGTATGTTCATACTGGAACGAGCGTGCCAGCCCCGATCCCCAACGGATACCTCCGTAGGCACTGAACATATTGACCACCGGAGCACCTGACTCAATAGCCGCAAACAAATCAGTACGTGTAGCCAGATAAGCCACTTGATAACCGCCCCAACTATGTCCCTGCGCCCCTATGGCTTTCTCGTCAATATAACCTTTACCTATCAGCATGGCAACCCCCGGCATCAGACAGTTATAGCAACTCTCACCCGGATAACCGTCTACATAACGTATGTCCGGATTGAACACAATATACCCGTTACTGTTATAAAGATGATAATCAATGGTAGACCGATGGGGTTCCGGCATCCGGTAATTAAACAGAGTTTCCGAATTTCGCTCATAGAAACTCACAATCATCGGGTATTTCTTGGCCGGATCAAAATCGGCAGGCTTGTACACCACCCCTTCCAACTTACGGCCATCTAAAGATATCCACGAAACCAGTTCGGCAGTTCCCCACAAATAGTCTTTCTGTTGGTCAATGCCATGAGTCAGCCGAATAGATTTCTTGAAATCGAGTGTAGCATAATGAAGGTCAGGATATTGCTCAAAACTTTCCATCGTATAGATTACATGGTCTGTATTTTTCGCCTTAGAAATACTGCGTAACATATAGTTACCCGCCATCAATTCTTTAGGAGAAGCAGCGGTGGAAAGACGAGCCTTGTAATACCCGTTCCCTTTGGTCACTTCGTTAAAGCCTTTCAACAACTGTGGCTTGTTCAGGTCAATCACACGCTCCTCCTTATCCAGTTTTACCAAACGATATGAAATCCGGTTCTTACGTCCATTCATCGTCAGATTGACAGGTTCCTTCATGGCATCCGGATCGAATTTCCAAATATCATAACGGTCATAAATTAAAAGGGACTCATCCCGTTCCGTCCATCCGGCAGTTCCATGTGCGTTCGGATAGTCAGGTACATCATTCTCTTCATCCCATGCGAGGAAAGAAGCGGGGCTAGTCAACTGATTTTTTTTCCCGTCTGCCATAGAAAGAGTATACCAACAACTGTCTGTTTCAGCATACCAATACGCATACTTGCCTTGTGGTGAAAGACGGTATCTGCCATAATCCGCCGATGCCAGTAATTTACGGCTGCCATCTTCCAAAGACACTGTGTAATAATCACTGCGTGTCCGCCCTTCCCACATGGAGGACAATGAATAAGGACGCGAAGTGGAAAGCAATGCCAACGGGGCATCTCCTTCATCTCCCAGCAAAATCTGAGACAGCTCCTCATCTGCCAGCTGACAAATACGACCACCATTTATATGATAAACTGCTTGATAGCTTCTTTTCAGCTCTTTCTCCTTATTATAATCCTGTACAGTATATTGCACCGGCTCGTCCCAACTCCACACCTGCACATTGGGACGGTTCTCCGCCAATTGCAACGTATCCTTTTGTCTAGGCTCAGGCGATGTGCCAAAAAACAACCGGGAAGCACTCTTCGAAAATTGTAATTTCCCATGCTCGCTGATTACCCATCCTTTCGGAAAAGCCCGATTGCCACGTGCCGCAACTTCTGTTGCCGGTGCTCCCTGCTGTGACAGCCACAAGCTCATGGCTTTATAACAAGAATCTTTCTGTGCACAATATAAGAAAGCCAAGTTTGCTCCATCTTCATCAAAAGTTACCTGTTTAAACACCCCGTCACCTTCTTTTATCAGCGTCTTCACACCTGTTTCCGTATTCAGAAGATACAATCCCGGCTTTTCCTCTGCTTTATCACCTGCGGTAATATAATAAAGCATTCCGCTTTTCTCCGCAAAGTTGAAAGCTTTCACAGCAGGAGCCTCATACCGGGTACTGAGGTTTGCATTCAACGGTTGGACATACAAAGTCGAGTCTTTCCTTCCCTTCTGAAAAGCAACCCAGTCCGCCTTCTCTGCCAGCCTGAATGTTTTCAGTGAATCAATCACTTCCCTGCCGCCCGAAAGCGAATAAATGACCAATGCATCCATCGGCATCTTTTCTTTCTTCGTTTTCTTTATTTTCAGAGAATCCACTATCATCTTGCCGGGTTTCTGCGACACAACCAAATAGTCGGAAGAAGCCGAGAAAAGAAAACGGTCCGCCCGCGGAAAAGTGGCAAGTTCCTTCCCTTGTGCATCATACAAATTCACCACAGCATCTCCTTCCCAAGGTTCCATCTTGCATGCCACCCACTTTCCATTATCAGAAATAGCTTGCCCGCTGATACGCTGCCAGGCAACTAAATTGTCTACTGTGAGACTTTTCGAGGCTGTCTGCGCCATCACAGGCGACAGATTCCCTATGCATAGGACAAGAGCCAGATACTTTACATGTTTCATATCCATTTTATCGTTACTGATTAGTTCGATTTTTATAAAAGCTTATCTTTCTCATATTCCGTTTTATCTTCGGCCGCAACCAGATTTAATTCCCTGCCGCTCTCTCCATACGAAACCGCATGACGTACTGCAAAATTTTCCAAGAACAAATGGTTCAGCGTAAACAATGCCCCATTCAAGTGCTCATTTCTGACAGAAGGTTTTGTATTCCTACTACGAATCCGAGACATGCATTTACGATGCTGTCCGGGAGTCAAGACACCCGCCATCCATCCACTTTTTAAATAATGCAAATATATAAAAAACGGATAAAAGTCTGATTCTAAACAATAATTTTGTACTTTTACTGTCGCATTTCGCTGCGCGGAGTTGCCCCTTTTTAAATCTGCGGAACCGGCTTCCCTTCTGGGCGGCCGGTTTTGTTTTGCGTGCGCGATGCACGCGAAGCAGCTGCCCCCCTTTTGCGCGCTTCCTCGCGGTATTTATCCCTCGTTGCATTGCCGCCGCGGATATGCCGCTCGCTTTTGTTCCGCAGCAGCACCGCCTGCACCTCGGCGTACAGCACGGCGTTCTGCCGCTTGAGGCGCGTGGTAATATCCTTATGTACCGTCGATTTCGATACGCCGAATCGCGCAGCGGCCTGACGCACCGTCGCGCCGTTGTCGACCATATAATGCGCGAGTGCTATCGTTCTTTCCTCGGGTAAGCCTTTCACCATCGTCCCCCCTCATCACTGCCACTTTATGAGGCGGTGACGCCGGTTAGAACTCCCCTGCGCATAGAAAAAACCGGAGTACAGGCCGTTTTCGTGCCCGTATTCCGGTTTTCTGTTACTCGACGCGAAGCGCGTGTATCCCCTTTGTGTGATAATCGAGCAGGCGGTTCATGCACACGCGCACCTCACGCGGTCTTACGCGATTTTTAAGGATCTGGATGATGCCTCCCACGAGATTATCCGCCATGATCTGCGCGAGCAGCAGCGCGTTCTCCTCGTCCGCAAGCAGCGGTTCGATCTGTTGCGCGATAAGCGCGACCATCGTCGGACGCAGATGCTCGTAGCGTGTGCCTTTGCCCTGCTCCATGATGAGCAGCAGACCGTATTTTTCGGCGAGCAGGAGACTGAGGATCTCCTCCTGCAGCAGAAGCTGGAACTCGCGCGAATCCGCGATATTGGAAAAGCGGCCGCTGCGCGAGCGCAGGATCAAATTTTTCAGTCCTTCCGCTGCACTGTCCGTCAGCTCGTAGAACAGCTCCTCCTTGTTTTTGAAGTAGTGGTACAGGTTTCCCTTGCTGATATTTACCTTGTCCGCGATCATCTGCATCGAGGTGCGGTCATAGCCGCGCTGCAAAAACAGATGCTCGGACTCAAGGAGAATCCTGTGCCGCAGCTCATCCTTCAGTACCTGCATGTTCTTCACCCGTTCATTCTGAAAATTCAGCCGAAAAAGGAACGGTCTCTCATGCTGAAACCGTTCCTTTGCTCGTTTTACGGCTTATTTTGCGCTCTCAAGCGCCTGTCGAACGCCCTGCGCGAGCTGATCCGAGCAGCTCGTACCGCGTCCGTTGCAGGAAATACCGCGGAAATAGCCCTCGATCTGATCGACCGTCATGCCCTCGACAACGCGGCTGATGGCCTGAAGATTGCCGTTGCAGCCGCCCGTAAAGCTGACGTTGTGCACGGTATCACCCTCCAGATCGAACGAAATTCGCATCGGGCAAACCCCATGCGGCTTGTAATCAAAATGCTGCATCCTGTTCCTGTCCTCCTAAGTTAAAAAAGCGTGCGGATGTGGTCCGCGGCCTCAAGGAAATCGTGCGCCTCGAAGCAGCTTACCTCGCTCTCGGGGCGTTCCTTGTGCGTCCAGTTGAGCCAGATACCGGAAATACCGGCCCCATGCGCGCCGCAAACATCATGTGTGAAGTTGTCGCCCACCATGAGCGCTTCGTCCGACTGCACGCCGCATTTGCGCATAGCGAGATCAAAGATCGTGCGGTGCGGCTTGTCAATGCCGGCCTCCTC
>OGXC01001174.1_pt1 | contig 20756 bp, 15 predicted proteins | sample 1576201 | NCBI WGS metagenome assembly OGXC01 (sample SAMEA3541562, study PRJEB24748) | human gut metagenome | biome: human gut; feature: human-associated habitat; material: faeces | place: China | collected 2012 | reverse complement strand
AACATATCTTTTTCATCTGCACCGTCATCTAGCTTTGGTATTTCTATAAAATGAATTTCGGCTACATTTGTTAATTCTTCATTGCTATATATTTCTTTTAATCTATATCCACTATGGAATTTTCTTGTTTTTAAATATTTAAAATTAAGAATATTTATACATATCGTTCTCACGTTGAAACTCATAAGTGCCAAACTCACTGTATTCATAGTGTGGTCTACCATGAACTTCAACAATAATATTATAATCAGTTAAATAAAAATCATATCGCTTAGGATTTATGAATTTAGGTGAATATTCTTTTTTATAATTTATTTTGTTAATATTTAAAATAGCCATAAAAACTCTCTCAGGAAATGATATTCCAGGTCTACACTTGGGGCAACTAAATCCATATGTACTTAATTTATCTAAACTTGTTATTTTGCGATAGCCACAATTATCACATTCTAATTCTGCTTTTTTAGAACTTCCGTATGAATAATTATAAGGTATTTCTTTGTCTACAAAATACTTTACAAGTTCGCTATTTACGGTGGCAAAATCATTTACACCTTTTACTAATTTCGCCATTATTATTCACCTTTTAGGTTTTTAAGAATTCCCATCAGTGGATCAGCTTCTTCTTGTTTTTTCTCAATCTGCGTTGCTGCAATTGTAGCCCTTGCAGATGGATCAAGACCTAATCGTGACGATAATTGAACATATTTTGTCATATAATCTTGTTGAATTTTAACATGAGGATTAGGTGTAGGAGTAACATTTCCTCCATGCGTCTTATTATAAGTTAATCCATTTTCATTAATATTCAACTGACACTGATAAATCTTGCTTAAACAATCTGAAATAATCTCAATTAAAGGTTTATCTAAATTACTAATCGGAATCTTACTAGACTCTAAATTTTTAACTAAATACTTATAATAAACTTGTGCAGCAAATTATATATGCTGGCGAAAAGAAAAACAGTATTCTTCTTTTCGCCAGTTTTGCTTTTATGGTTAGAGAGCTTTTGTTACCTTTGCACATGAAGCCCACCGCAAAGCGATTTCTTCGTTTTTTTTGTTACTATTTTGTTACCCACTATTAGTAATAGGTGGGCTTTTGCTTTGATAATCAGAGTTATATTATGCTGTATGTATAATATGTGGCAGTACAAAACAAAAAACTACATCGGCAAAGATGCAACAAGTCATTCAGCATCTTCATTGTACATTCGGCAAGGTTTACTGGCAATGTTTGAATCTCATCGAAGATCACAATTGAATCTTGCAGATTGTGTAACTTGCGGCATTTGGAACGTTGATTAGAGAATAGAGACTCAAAAAATTGAACTGCAGTAGTGATTACTATAGGATAATCCCAGTTTTCTGTTGCCAAATATTTGGAATCTTTGCAATAGCTTTCTTCTTCATCGGCTTCTTCATAGTTCACATTTGAATGATGTTCAAGTATCACATCATAATCTTTGAATATGGTTTTAAGTTCATTTGCAGTCTGATCAATGATGCTGATGAATGGCAGAACAATCACTATTCGTTTGATGTTAGGATGTGCTTCAGCATGATAGAGAGCCCAGTTTAGGCTGGTCAAAGTTTTTCCCATTCCCGTTGGCAATGTCATGGAGAAACACCCTTGGTCTGCATTTGCAAGACTTTGGGCATAAAGCCTTACATTTGTCCTCAACTCGTTCAGAGGAGTAACCTGTTTGAAAGAATCGAACCGCTTGTTCAAGGCTGCCAAGAGCGCATCCACATCAAGAATTTTGCATGAACGTGCATCATACTGTTCTTTTTGGAAATGTCGCTCCGTATCAAGACTATCCGCATCAACAAGTGCGCTATAAAGCAATCGTACAAATAGTTCCTTTTGAAAAACATTTCCTATTTTATTAAATGAACTATTGTCACACATTGATATAATGAAATAATCTTCTTCCATAGCCTGCTGGATATTCTTCCACCTGTTTTCATCTTTCGCACATAGTCCTAATGTTTCAACCATAGCATCTCTATTGGGAAGTCCTGCATGATGTCCTATTACAGGAAATGCAATATTGACAAGTTTATTCATTAGAGCTATATAAGCCCCTCATTTTGCATGAGGTTCCTTTTCTTCTCTTGATCTTATATAATTTTGAAATCCCTTGCTGTATTTGCCAATATCATGCAGCAAGCCACAATACGAATATATCTCGGCAAAATCATCCGCCAAAGCAAAAGACCTCATCAATTCTGCGACACTTTCACTATGTTGCTTCATTGACTGCTCTGCACCATTACTATTTTCAGAATGTGCAATATATTTATATTTACTTTGTTTCATTATATATATCCACTCACTGGTGTCCCGTTAAATTTTCATTCATGTTATTTTCGAATAGGATTATAAAGATAATGTTTCATATCCTTATCGTCAAACGTGTTTTTCCTGCAATACAACTGATAAAAATACTCTGTCATCGTAGAAGGGTCAAACCAATCACTATTTGCAGGCAAATTCAATCGTGCATTGTTTGCAGCCTTCATTGCCCCAAATGGAATACGTTTCTCTGCGGCGAGACTGAACACAAATGTGGTACCAACAGTATTTCTTCCTTCACGGTTACAACGCCCCGCTGCCTGTAAAATAGAGTCAAGACCTGATTCCTGTCGAAATACAACAGGGAAATCTATATCCACCCCTGCCTCTACAAGCTGGGTAGCTATCACTCTGACAATCGGATGTGATTTATCTTTCAGCAATGCCTTGACCTTCCGTATGGTTTCACTGATATGGGCGGGACACATCATTCTCGATAGATGGAGCTTTATTCCTTCATTAGGTAAACGGTCATACAGTTCCTTGGCATCCTTTCGGGTATTTACGATACATAATACTTTATTATATATAGCAACTTCGGCGGCAATCTCATCGTATGTCTTTCCTGTGTTGTCTATTACTAACTTCACACGACGAAGCTTGTCATGCAAAGCAAACTCATTCGGTATGATTTCAATAATACGGTCTATTCCCTCAAAATTGGCCTTAGGATTAGTTCCTTCTATCAGTCCGCTAAGTACCGGCTGACTGGCAGTGGTAAACAGTACCGACACTCCGAATATTTTCTGATATGCTTTAAGTGCATCCACTATCGGTTGTAAGAAATCAGTCGGCAATGTCTGCGCTTCATCCAAAATAAGAACTGAATTCACGATATTGTGCAATTTACGGCAATCGGACGGTTTGTTGCTAAACATTGACTCAAACAGCTGAACATTGGTCGTAACGATAATCGGATAATCCCAGTTTTCCGTGGCTAGCTTTGCCTTCTCACGTACCTCTTCATTCTTTATCTCATCAGGATTAAAGTTACTATGATGCTCCAGTACGTGCTCTTCGCCGAAGATTTCTTTCAAGAGGCCTGCCGTCTGCACAATAATACTAGTGTATGGGATGGCAATGATAATACGATTCATACCGTGATTTACAGCATGCTTCATGGCCCACAACAACGATGAAAGAGTCTTGCCGCCTCCCGTTGGTACCGTAAGGCTATAGAATCCTTTCTCTTCAGAAGAAGCTTTACGGCATCGTTCCTGTACTTTCTTGCGAATGTGGTTCACTTCTGTATCGGGTGCATACAATTGCAGTTCACGTAAATGCGCCTCCAATTTTGGCAATAAGTCAGTGAGTGTAGACGAGCATCCCCGTTTTTCCCACGATTCTACATCCATAAATTGCTCTGTATTGAGTCTGTCGGCATCCACAAGACAGGAAAAAAGCATGCGGGAAAGGTGATGAAAATGCTTCATGTCCACCTTAAGTTTAGAAAAAGGAGATTCAAGAAGTTCTTTTCTCAACTGGGGTATATTCAGAGCTATGTCCCCTTTGTTTATCTCTTCGGGAAGTTGCCTTTTCTCTATGACGCTCTCCGCATCTACATAATCATGTAGGCCTGTATGATGAGAGATTATCTGGTTGGCAAGAAGATTGAATACACTCTTCCCCATAAGGTTCGTTACCAATATTCCACCTACAAACGCATGATGATGCTCTCCATACGATTTTTCGTCAGTCACAGGTAGACCGCTTGTCGTACGGATATATTGCTGAAATGCATCACGCTCTTTTCCTTTGTCGTGAAGCATTCCAAGCGTATGCCCCCAAGATGGAAGTCCGAACAGTCCAGAAAAGGAGGTTGCCATTTCTGCAACACCCCTTTGATGTTCATCGTTGGTTTGTATTATCCATTTTCCATTTTCTTTGTTTTGGTATAAATGGGATATCAACTGTTTCTCTGTTTCCATTTGATTAGATTCATAAGGTTATACCTTACAAAAGTAGGAAAATAAATCGAAATATCCGTATCTTTGCGGCATGGCAAAACAAAATTCTCCATTGGTATTAGGGACCGAGCCTATCGGTAAATTACTTACGCAATATGCGATTCCTGCGATTATCGCTATGACAGCTTCTTCTTTATATAATATGGCCGATAGTATTTTTATTGGCCATGGAGTGGGGGCGTTAGCGATTTCCGGCCTAGCCTTGACCTTTCCGTTGATGAACTTGGCGGCCGCCTTCGGTTCGTTGGTGGGAGTCGGTGCCTCTACGTTGGTTGCCGTGAAGCTGGGGCAGAAAGATTATGAGGGGGCGAATAAGGTATTGGGGAATGTGTTGATCTTGAATGTGGTTCTGGGCGTCGCTTTCACGATCGCTTTCTTGTTCTTGCTTGATCCCGTGCTGTACTTTTTCGGTGCTAGTGAGAACACGATCTCATATGCCCGTGATTATATGCGGATTATTCTGTATGGCAATGTGGTTACGCATATGTATCTGGGATTAAATGCGGTCTTGCGCTCCTCTGGGTTCCCGAAGATGGCGATGTATGCTACGTTGGCGTCGGTCGTTATCAATTGCGCCTTGAATCCGTTGTTTATCTTTGGGTTTGGATGGGGTATAAAGGGGTCGGCTTGGGCGACGGTGATCTCGCAGGTAATCTCGCTTACCGGACAGTTGATCCATTTCTCGAGACCGAAGCAACTCCTTCATTTCAAGAAAGGTATTTATAGGCTGCGCTCGGAGATCGTGAAAGGTATCTTGTCGATCGGTTTATCTCCGTTCTTGATGAACCTTTGTTCCTGCTTGATCGTGATCCTTATCAACCGGGGATTGAAAGAGCATGGGGGAGATATGGCGATTGGCGCTTATGGTATCGTGAACCGTATCGCTTTTCTTTTCGTGATGATCATCATGGGATTTAATCAGGGTATGCAACCGATAGCCGGTTATAATTATGGTGCCCGACTCTATTCCCGGGTGACGGACGTGACCCGGCTGACGATGCGCTGGGCGGTAGGAGTGGCTACGCTGGGGTTCTTGCTTTGCCAGTTGGTGCCGTCGTGGATCGTCCGTATGTTTACGAGTGACGGGGAGTTGATCAGTGCCGCCTCTTATGGCCTGCATATCGTCTTCGCCGTATTCCCGATCGTGGGCTTCCAGATGGTGGCGACTAACTTCTTCCTTTCCATCGGCATGTCTAAGAAAGCGATCTTTCTCTCCTTGACCCGGCAGATGCTTTTCTTGATACCCTGTTTAATCCTCCTCCCCCCGTTATTCGGAACTCTCGGTGTCTGGATCAGTATGCCTATCGCCGATACGGTGGCGGCGATCGTGACGGCGATCGTGCTTGTGAAACAATTTAAACAATTCAAATATGGAACATAACGTGATATTACCTGCGGAATGGTATCCGCAAAGTGCCGTGCAGCTTACGTGGCCGCATGAGAATACGGATTGGGCCCCGATATTGGACGAGGTGATTCCTTGCTTCGTGGCTATCGCCAAGGAAGTGATCAAGCGAGAGAAGTTATTGATTGTCTGTCCGGACGAGACCGCCGTACGTGAACAATTGGGTGAGGTTGATTACGACCGTGTCATTTTCCGTGAGATGGATACGAACGATACGTGGGCACGGGATCACGGGGGAATTTCCGTCTTCGATGAGGGAACGCCCATGCTTTATGATTTCGTGTTCAATGGCTGGGGAATGAAGTTCGCCGCCAATCATGATAATCTGATTACCCGTAACCTTTGTCATATGAAGACCTTCTCCGGTGAGGTGGTGCCCGCTAATATGCAACCTTTCGTGCTGGAAGGCGGTAGTATCGAATCGGATGGGAAAGGTACGTTGATGACTACCGTTGAGTGTCTGGCATCCGTAAACCGTAATGAGTATTTGCAACAGGAGGAATTGGAACGTTATTTGAAAGACGTATTTGGCTTGGATCGTATCCTTTGGATTACCAGCGGTTATTTAGCCGGAGACGATACGGATAGCCACGTGGATACGCTCGCCCGTTTCTGTAGCGAGGATACGATCGCTTATGTCCGTTGCGAGGATGAGGAAGACGAGCATTATGAGGAATTGAAGGCGATGGAGGAGGAGATCAAGGAGTTTACTAGGGCGAATGGGGAGCCTTATCGTCTGATTCCACTTCCGATGGCCGATAAGGTGGAATGGGAAGGGGAGCGCTTGCCCGCTACCTACGCTAATTTCCTGATCATGAATGGGGCCGTATTGGTTCCGTTCTATGACTCACCGAAAGATGAGATCGCTAAAGCGGCTTTGCGGGAAGCGTTCCCGGACCGTGAGATCGTGGGTATCAATTGCCTTCCGCTTATCAAGCAACACGGTTCCCTGCATTGCGTGACGATGCAATATCCGGAAAGCTTTATCGAATAATAACTACAACCAATTAAATATGAAAGTAGGATTAATACAACAAAAGAATACCGCTGACAGAGCGGCGAATATAGAGAAGCTAAAGGTAAATATCCGTAAGGCTGCCCGGGAGGGAGCGGAATTGGTCGTCTTGCAAGAACTGCATAACGGCCTGTATTTCTGCCAGACGGAAGATACGAGCATGTTTGACTTGGCAGAGACGATCCCCGGCCCATCGACGGAAACCTTCGGTGCCTTGGCGAAAGAATTGGGTATCGTCTTGGTGCTTTCCCTTTTCGAGAAGCGTGCCCCGGGCCTGTACCATAACACGGCCGTCGTCTTGGAGAAAGACGGTACGATCGCCGGGAAATACCGCAAGATGCATATCCCGGATGACCCCGCTTATTACGAGAAATTCTATTTTACCCCCGGTGATTTAGGCTTTGAGCCTATCGATACCTCTGTGGGGCGTCTTGGTGTGTTGGTTTGCTGGGATCAATGGTATCCGGAAGCAGCCCGTTTGATGGCTATGCGTGGCGCCGAGATGTTGATCTATCCGACCGCTATCGGCTGGGAAAGTAGCGATACGCAGGAAGAGAAGGACCGTCAGCTGGGTGCGTGGGTGACCATACAGCGGGGACATGCCGTGGCGAACGGACTCCCGGTCATTTCCGTAAATCGTACCGGGCATGAGCCGGACCCTTCGGGGCAAACGGGCGGTATCCGGTTTTGGGGAAACAGTTTTGCGGCCGGTCCCCAAGGTGAGCTATTAACCGTATTCCCGAATGACGAAGAGGAGGTACGTGTGATAGAGATCGACAAGACCCGTAGTGAGAACGTGCGTCGTTGGTGGCCTTTCTTCCGGGATCGCCGTATCGATGCGTTTGGTGGTTTGACAGAACGATTTTTAGTATAATGACCGAATACACGCAAGAAGAGGCCGTCTTCCGCATGAACGAAATGGGGAAAGCGGGACGGCCTTTTCTTTTTATCATTGATTATAAACGAGAGCGGATCTATGTGGAGAGTCCGGAAGAGATCGCTCCCTCCGAGTTATTGTACGATTTGAACGGCTTTACGAATACAAATCACGAATGTAACTTGCGGGATTCCTCTCATCTTATATCCGGAGAACCTGTTGAATGGCAGCCCTCGTATGTTTCTTTCGAGGAGTATGTCCATTCATTCGAGACCGTTTCCCGGCATATCCATGCGGGTAATTCTTATTTGGTAAACTTGACATGCGCTACTCCGGTATATACGAACCTCTCCTTGAAAGATATCTTTTACCATTCCAAGGCGATGTATAAGCTTTGGATGCGGGATCGTTTCGTGGTATTCTCGCCCGAGATATTCGTGCGGACGCGGGATGGTCTCATCTATTCGTATCCCATGAAAGGTACGATTGACGCTACGCTGCCCGATGCCCGGAGACGTATCCTCGATGATCCCAAGGAAGCAGCGGAGCATGCCACGATCGTGGACTTGATCCGGAATGACTTGAGTATCGTAGCCTCCGAGGTTTGTGTTCCCCGGTATCGTTATATCGATGAACTGCGTACGCATAACGGAAGTTTGTTGCAGGTCAGCTCTGAGATAAGAGGCCGGTTGCCGGAAGGATGGAACGGCCATGTCGGGGAGATTTTGTTCAGCCTCTTGCCTGCCGGCTCCATCACGGGCGCTCCCAAGAAAAAGACCTTGGAGATCATCGCCGAGGCGGAAACCTATGAGCGGGGCTTCTATACGGGGGTGATGGGGTATTTTGACGGCCAAGATTTAGACAGCGCCGTGATGATCCGTTTTATGGAACAAGTCTCTCCCCATTCGTTTGTTTTCAAGAGCGGTGGGGGAATCACCTCTAAAAGTGATGTGAGATCGGAGTATAACGAAATGAAACAAAAAGTATATGTGCCCATCTATTGAGACCTTATCAGGGAGTCCGTTTGTGGAGACGATCCGTATCGAGAAGGGACGGATACATAACCTTCCGTACCATAATGCCCGGATGAACCGTACCCGCAGGGAGCTATTCGGAGCGAGAGAAGAAATTGATCTCGCAGGTTATATTCATCCGGGGCCTCATCAAGAACGTACCAAATGCCGGGTGGAATATACCCGCGAGGTCTTACAGGTAGAATACGTTCCTTACCGTATGCGTCCGGTTCATTCCTTGCGATTGGTTACATGCGATGAGATCGATTATTCCTATAAGAGTACGGATCGCCAATGCTTAAATGATTTATTCGCCCAACGAGGGGGACATGACGATATCCTGATCATCCGTGACGGTTTGCTGACCGATACTTCCATTTGCAATGTCGCCCTTTGGAATGGCACCTCTTGGATCACTCCCGCACGCCCTTTGTTATGTGGTACGATGCGTGCTTACTTATTGGATAAAGGCTTGGTACAGGCCGGGGATATCCCGGTAGAGGATCTGCCTAAGTATACCCGGATCCGTCTGTTTAACGCCTTGATCGGGTTCGGCGAAATCGATGAGATCACACGTATATACGTATGACACTACGCGAGTATCGGCGTGGCCCAGTGCCTATACAGGTAAGGGGTTACGCCGATATCTGTGTGGTCTCTTACCTGTATAGGCATGAATCAAGGTGTTTCCTAGAACAATATATCCACCTCCATATTGCTGATCCATTCTACGGGACGGCCGGCCACCTTATTGCAAGTGACGGCGAATTTCAAGGGGAGGATAATTCCCAACGGGATGCGTAACCATCCCGGCATATTGAAATTATGGACACCGATCAGGGAACCTAGCTGGATACCGACCGAGGGAGCTACCAAGAAACGGGTCTCGTCATTACGGCGGTCTATACCCATCTCGAAATAACTATACAGGCCGAGGAAACGTTTCGGGGAAACGAATATATCCATGTTATAATTGGCGCCCGCCTTCACGTTCCAGTTCTTGATCGTGTAGGAGGAGGAAGGGGCGTGCATATAATAACCGGAGATCGTAGGGGATACCCAATGAGCGATGTCGCCCAGCTCCATGATCATGCCTTTCCCTTTCCCGAACTTATGCCAATTGATCATGCTGACGTTCAAGCGACCGCCATACGTCATGACACCATCCCGGTTGCTATGGATCGGCGTGCCGATCAGGAACATGAAGGAGTTGGCTACCCTCGACCGGATAAAGTTGCGGGTAAAAGGCTCTTGTACGATCAGCTGTAGCTCATCCTTGCGGTCGGCGACGGAAGCTTCCAAGGGGACGTCATCCAAATTCGTCCCGAAGGGGATCGGGAAATCCTTGATTACCGGGAAACGATCGTAGACGAACTGAGGTAGGTCGTCTCGTTCGGAAGGGATCTCGTTCAAGATATTCTCGTCTGATCCTTCCAAGGCATTCTGGTAGGCTTTCCAGACTTCTACGATAGACTCGCAGGTGGCGGTCACGACTTGGTAGAATACCTTCGTCTCCCGCTCGTAGCTATCGCCTTTCTCCAAGGAATAAGGATGTTTCTCCGTTACCCGGATATGCCGGTAATCATCGGCCTCGTTGTACTCCATCATGTTTTGGTTCAGACGTTTATCGCCGTAAGCACTCCATGTCTCGCCTTTTAGGTTAGCGGTCTGTACGGGGATGGTATTGTAGAAATCGTGCAGGCTCTTATTGTTGGATACGGCGGAGGCGGAGAAGCCCCTACGTACCATTTGGTGTCCGGAGGCGAAGGAGTCTTGTAGGAAATGCTCGGCGAAAGCCTCGTACATCGTGGCGTAGAACATAAGGTTGCTCGCCATTCGCGTATCTCCTTTACACATCTCTTTGCCTGCCTCTTGTGCTAGATAGATGGCGAAGATGTGGATGCAGAAATACTTGCTCATGGAGGGCAACTGATTTAATTTATCGAAGACCTTGTTTACTTCCGAGGGGCGTTGAAGGCGGCGGATCAGCTCGGGGTCGATCATCTTCAGATGCTCGTTCAATCCCTTGCCATAGGCGTAGAAGTGGGAGAGGTCCTTGATTGCTAGGATACCGTAAGCCAGATTGATGTCGAGCAACTCCTTGCTGTTGGCTCCGGTGAGGAACTCGTTCATGGCTTGTGTCTCCAAAGCCAGCGTACGGTTCGTCTTGGAGAAATGGGTCTGCAGGCCTGTCTCCAAGAGCATGGGATTTTCCACATGGTCGCCGGCCAATCCGCAAAGCGTACCGTAGGTCACGATATTCGGCAACTGCGTCAGCTCATTCATGGCGTAGGCGTTCGAGCCGGGCATATGCGACATGTTGAGGATCTGCAGCAAGGCGCTATCAGCGACGGCCTCGTTGGGGAAGATCCCATTTTCCACCAGATAACGTGGGAGAAGGCTCATGGCACGGTCGCCGATCTTACGATGCTCGGCGAAATCCCATGCGAAGGCCGAACTTGTTATTGCGCTGATACCCATAAGTAGGCATCCGCGGTGAAGAAGTTGTTTAATAGTGTTTCTCTTGTTCATATCTATACTTGTTTATAATTATCTGAATAACTCAAGCGCGAACTTCAATCCGACGCTTTGATACTTGAACTTCTCGAAGCCTAGGAAAAGCGCTATATGAAAAAGGTCGCTACCGATACCATACCCGAGCTCGCTGTAATTCGGCAATACGGGAGTCCATAGCTGGCTGAGGTAGAAACGTTCGGACACGAGGTATTTATGCGCCTTGGGATTGGGCTTGAGGAATCGCAATAGAATGAATGGGCTCTCGTACATGAGGTGCCCTTGAATATATTTGTCGGAGGCATTGCACCAATCCCCACCTAGATTATGAAAGATCCCGCCAAACCGGTCGCCCCAAGGCTCGGGGAAATAACGTTTGGCGAAATAGCTGAAATCGGCGAAGTACATGTTATGCTGGTTAAAAAAGAGTCCACCGCTTAGATTGTAACTCAGTCGTTCGGATAAGCCCAGCCGTACGGTCTGGTTCATGCCGGCCTCCATCCGCCAATAATTTCCCGTACAGCCGAGCAGGTCCGGTATGCTTCGTGCCAGCTCGATCCGGAAGGTCGGGTAATGGGAATGCAGGTACTCTTTCCGGTAGCCGTCCATCCAGTAATATTGCCGGGGCGTGTAGGTAAGGCCGATAACCGGGGTGAACTCATTATGATCCTTAATATCCAATCCGGTATCCTTGCTCTTTTTCACGGGCGTACGATGGTGGTATGCGAGTCCGGCCGAGAGCCGGAAGCCGTTCATCAGTTCTATCTGGTTCATCAGCTTGGCATAGTAGTGCTGGAAATACTTCAAGTTGAGATCGTCGAAACGGATTGGGGTATCTTTTAGGATCTCGTTGATCTGGTGGATCACTTCGGAGGAATAGCTTTGGTTGTCATTGGCTATCGTGAGGTTGAGGATGCCTTGACGCTCGGGGTGATACTCCCAGTCGGTTGTTAGCCGTAGGCGTAGCTCTTTCTCCTTGAATAGGAAACCGATCTCGGGGTGGAAGCGTAGCTGACGGTCATGCTCGAATGTCTTACTGATACGTGCTTCTTGCTTATAGGTGATCCCGTTGCTTCCGAAAGATAGCTGGAACGGGTTGAGAAGGCCGGAATACTTCACACGAGTACTCTTGTAATCCCTGTTGACCGTGCTGGTGAGCCGCTCGCCGAGTTGGAGGTAGCGAGTGAGAGCGCTGCTGTCCGCTTCCGTCCTCACCACGTTCGTTCCGGTGGTGTACAAGGCTTTCTCATCGGTAGTGAGCGGCTTGTCCCTCCGGCTGTTCCAATAAGTGCTGTCTTGGGTAAAGGAGAGTGTGTCGGAGGTGATCGTATAGTATTGGGTTTGATCGAGCGAGTATAATTTCCTGCTCTCATGGTCTTCCTCTACCCAAGAGATCGATTTATAGCGGAAAGCGGCGTGGATGTCGCTCTCTATCCGGTTGCCTAGGGCATGGTAGCAGACTTGCAGGTCAGCCTCTTCCGGGAGGATGAAATGCTTCTCGTCACGGTTGAAACGTATGCTTAGGTTGAACTCGGAGAAAGAGGAGTGCCCTTGTATCTCGATACGGTCGATGGTCCAGAGTTCGTCGGTTACGTACAGGTTTCCGGATAGTAGTTTCTGGCTCCATTGGCGAGGGGTGAAACGGATGTTATACACAGGGATGCCGGAGATCGTGTCCGTGCCTTCCTGCCGAAACGTGTAATATTTGAAAGCATCGGGCGAGAGTGGCATGATCATTCCCTTATTGTAGATCGTGGGGGAGTAGACGTTCAAGTTGACGAACGAGGCTATCTCCTTGTAATGCCTTCCGGCGGCGAGATGGCTGCTGTTGATGGCTACAATCTCGTTGCGATAATGGTTGGGAGCGTCGTAGCGGGTGAGGCCACTCATCTCGAAGAAGGCATCGCGGGGATGACGCTCTATCGGGAAGACCAGATAGGCGTATCGTAGCAGCTTGTTCTTCCGGGGAACGTGCGTACGGCCTTTCACGTAGGTCTCCGCTTCATAGCTCTCGAGGACGTGCTCGTAGATGGGGGCTTGATGGATTACCTGCCGCATGATGGAGTCGGCTCGTGTGACGGGTGTCTTCTTTTGTGCCCGCAGGTCTGAATGGACTAGCGGGCACAGAAGAAGTATGGATAGTAGAATAAGGTGTCCCGTCTCGATCCTCATCCTGTCAATGTATGGCGAAGGTTGGGCATACTAATGCGCAAAGATGGCAGCCGACACATTTTTGCTCGTCTATCACCGGTTTGCGCATAGAGGTGAAACGGATAGCTTGATGTCCACCGTCGTTACAGGAAACGAAACAGCGTCCGCAGCCGAGGCATAGGCTGTTATCTACTGTCGGGCGGTGTATCTGCGTACGTTCCAGTTTCTCGGGGGGTACGATGTTCGGTAAAGCGATACCTATGAGGTCGGATAGGGTTTTATATCCGTTCTCTTGCATGAACAGTCGTAACCCTTCGCATAGATCGTCGATGATCCGGAAGCCGTATTGCATCACGGCGGTACATATCTGTAGGTTCGTGCAGCCTAGTAGCAGGAAATCGAGGGCATCCCGCCAAGTCTCTATACCGCCTATCCCGCTGATAGGCATCTTGCCGGCAGAAGGATCGCTCGCCAGCTCATGTATGAACCGGAGAGCGATAGGGCGCACGGCTTTCCCCGAATAGCCGGACACGCTGCTCAGTCCGCAGACAACGGGCCGGGCCGTAAGTGCTTTCTCATCGATACGGGTGATACATTTGATGGTGTTGATGGCGGCTATCCCGGTGGCTCCTCCTTCGTGGGCGGCGAGCGCCACGGGTGTCATCTGCCCGATATTCGGTGTCATCTTCGCTAGTATCGGCAGATGGGTACCCCGGCGTGTGGCGGCGGTGAACCGGCGTACCAGTTCCGGGCTTTGTCCTACGTCGCTGCCCATCCCTTCTTGCGTCATTTGTGGGCAAGAGAAGTTGCACTCAATGATATCGGCCCCAGCCTGCGTGGAATATTGGGCAAGCCGTGTCCACTCATCGTCTGTCCGTCCCATAATGGAGGAGATGATTAATTTGTCAGGATAGCGTTGCTTGAGGCGATAGAGAGTATCGAAATTCTCTTCGACAGAGGCTTCCGACAATTGTTCCATGTTCTTGAATCCGATGAAAGGCACGCCATCCACCTCCATTTGGTCGAAGCGGGGGGATACCTCATGGCTCGGATAGAATGATATCGTCTTGAAGCAGATACCGGCCCAACCGGCTTCGAGGGCCCGGACGCACATCTCGTAATTATGGGCTACGGGCGAGGAGGCCAGTATAAAGGGGTTGGCGCAGCGGACACCACAAAAGTCGATCGCCAAGTCCGGAGACGAAGTGAGGGGAGAACTATCCGTCGGGTTTGGCATATCTTGTAATTGCCGTACGATCTGGGTGATGGATATCGCCCGGTCGGTTCGTCCGCGGAGGCAGGCCTTCTCGCAAGGATGCCCGTCGCAATCCTTGCAGGCTTCCATCCGGTAGGCCCGGAGGATAGCTCCCGCTAGGTTGTCCATTTTACAGGCCCGCAGCAAGCGGCCCGGATCTAGTCCGGGCTTGCATGCCTTCGTGCAGACAGGGGCATCGCACAGATAACAGCGATTCGATTCTTCCGTTAGGAGGCGTTTTCTCTGGAGGAGGTTTGTCTTCATGGCTTCTAACTGTATTATCTCACTACTTTCTGTACTTTCCGGTAACGTTCGGTCACGACCTCCACGGTGTACAGGTGTCCGGGCAGGCTGAAGATTGCTTTTCCGGATACCGCTTGCTGGTGACCAGCCAACGTGCCGTTCATGCTGTAGACGTTGACGGTGGCTCCCGGCAGGCAGTCTACCGTAAGCATGCCGTTGAGAAAGCGGATAGATAGGGGCTCGTCGGCCGTTACCACCTCATTTCCGGTGATGCTCACGTCACCTCGTACATAGGTGATGTTGTTGATGTCCCACGCCAATACGAAGGGTTTGTCGCTGTTTACCATGAAGGGAAAGGTGTCGGTGCCGAAGCTAATCTTCCGTTCGAGTAGCTTGGGGTAGTACTGGTCACGGAGCGTGTTCGACTTCTCGGCAGTGAGCAGATAGAGGGTGGATGAGAAGGACTCGGCTGTCTCTTCCGGCCTGACGTGCTTGTCCGTGCGTCGTATCTTCGAATAGGATGCGCTGATACCCTGCGAGGTTGTCGCCGTGGTCTGGTCTGTCCATTCCCAAGAACTTTGGTTCTCCAGTTGAAAGAAGGGGAATTTCAAATCCATAAGGCTGATGGCACCTTTGGTCTGACTGTCGGAGATTGTGCCGCTGGTTTCCAGCGTCATGTCGATCCGTTCGGAGTTGAGGCTGAAGTTGACGGACTTGCTGACATTTGGCTCGCTGGCGGTCATGGTGAGGATCTCACGGGCCTCCCAGTCTCCAAGTTTGCTTGGATTGTCTATGCGGAAAGGCTCTAGGTCGAGAGGCACTTCTACTTGTTTGATACTCTGTCGTGTCATGTAAGTATAGCTGAATATGGGCATTCGTACACTCTGTCTCCGGGTGGGGGAGAGGTATTCTAGGTCGCAACGGGTCAGAATGGGTACAGAGTAGAGGGCGATGGCCCGGTAGTCTGCTGTGTCGTTTGCTTCGAAGGTAACGGTGATGGACTCGGACTGGCTTGTTACTTCCTCGTGTTGTTTCTGGAAGGAGTATCCGCCGCCGAATGCTGCCGTGAGTTTATCCGTATGCGGTCCGAAGGAGCATTTTAGATCACTTTTATAGAGTCGGCTCACGGAGTTGCTGGTGCCCGATCCCATGGTGAAGGCAAGGCTTGAGGCTACGCCGAGGTCGCCGAACCACTCGTTATTATCCACTACCGTTGGAGGTGGTCCTTCGATGATGCCGACGAGGCGCACGAGATTGCGTAACTCGCTGTTGCCGAATAAGGCCTTCTCGTCGTTGAAAGAACTACGTCTCTCCACGATCTCGTTAGATCGGATGGAGGCGACGTAGGAGTGCTTGAACCAGTGGTATGGTTGCTGGTTACCCCGCAGTAGATAGATATATTGCTTGTAGTAGAGTCCTCCGCCGGGAGCTGTCTCAGTGGTAGGATCTGCTGCGGTGGCTACGGCCGTGTAGCCGTAGGGCAGGTCAGTGTAGATGGGTGCGTCGGCGGCGAAGCTGTTGCTGCCGGGGTAGAATTTCTTTAGGAAGTGTTCACCCGTCCCTTTGCCATCATAGGAACAGTAGCTGAAGATTAGGGGATTTGAGGACGCTTTGTAGCCATTGGTATTGTCGGCCGCATAGCCTTCGATGTCAGCTTGGATGAGCTTGAGTGAGAAGGTCTTCGAGCGGCCTATGTCGTGGTGTGCGTATTCTTCCCACTTGGAGGGCCATGTGTTATCCTTGCCATATTCGCCGCTGTAGCTGAATGCCTCGAATGCACCGCTCTTGAGTCGGCCTACGATGAGTTTTTCCACGTTCTTTTTCTCGGTGTCGTCGTAGCCGTACCACGAGGTGGCGTCCCAGTGGTCGTCGGGATCGTATTCCATTGATATGCCTGTTGAGCCTTTTAGCTCGATATTATCGTGTCCGGCGTTGCGCACGGTGCCGCACCAGTCCCAGCCGCTGTTCAGCTCGGGGTCGCCGTATTGGTAGACTTGCAGTTTCTTGTTGGTGCGGCGGTGTAGGATGACGCAGATCTTGTCACGGTAGATGGTGGCGGCGAAGTTGGCGTAAGTTTTCCCGTCATCGAGCATACGGGTTTTCTTGTATTCTCCCTTTTTCATATCCACCTCGCCGATCCATATCTGGCCATTGGTATTATTCTTCCAGAGCACATAGAAGCGATTACGGTATACGATGATCTCGGCATCTTGGTATACGCCGAACTCATTGAGACGGATCTCTTTTTTATTGGTTTCACCAATGGTAGATTGCTTCATTGTCTGGGTCTCGCCGTTCACCTCGAAAGCCGTGAGGCATACGGCTGAAGGTCCGTTATTATTTATGTAGACCCCGTAGAGCTTCCCTTGGTAGTATTGTGCATCGGTGAAGCAGTAATAGGCACCTCCGTCTGATTCGTAATTGTGGAATTCTTTCACCTTATACAGTTCGGGATGTTGGCTGATCTGTGCCTTGACGGTGGTGGTAGAGGCGGTGATAAGCAAAAATACGGCGATCAGCCGTATAGCTTGTGCTTTGAGTGTCGTTCTCATGTATATATCTGTTTAAGAGGTTTAGAAACTGATATTGAATTGTAACTGTACGGACTGCCTCTTGCCGAAGCTCCCGTTTACTCCGAGCGAGATGTTGTCAGCGAGGAAATAGTTCACCCCGGCCAAAGCGTACAGCTTGTGACGGGCGTGGAAGGTCTCGTCGATACGAACGGTATAGTCCTCGCCGGCATATGTCTTGGTGAACTCGTACCGGTCTTTCATCGTGTAGTCCTTGTAGAGGATGCCGGCATAGAGCACGAAATTGCCCAGTGCGTATCCGGCCACCACGGGCACGGCCCACTCTAGGTAACGGCGGTTGAGGCTGAGGTCTCGCAAGGGGATGGTCTTGCCTTGGTAATACACCTCGGTGGTCATGTTATCGCTGTTGGCATAGCGCACGCCGGGTTGGGTAGACATGAAAAAGCGGTCGGTAAAGGCATAGCCGTAACCTAACCCTCCGCTGTAGATGGGTACCATGTTCTTGCTGAAGATGGTACTGCTTAGGTCGTCATCATCTCGGAAAGTCTCCTCGTGGGTGAAGTTGGTGGTACCGATGCCTGCCCACAGGCTGAGATTGTCCCATACACGATAGGAGAGGCGCAGGGAAATACTGTTCATGATGAGTCGGTGACTTACCGAGTGATTGTCCTCGTCGATTTGTTCGGAAGTCCAATTCTCCGGGTTTCCCATCTGCCCATCTTCATCCACGCCAAATGACGTGGTGGAGAGCCAAGGGGTACTGGTATCGTGACTTCCGTTGATCTGTAAGTTGAAACGTTTTTCCCCCGTAGGATATTTGTCTAAGGGGATCAATATATCCACTTTGGCTTGATAGACAGTAAAAACGGATAAGAGTAGAAGTGTAAGATGTCTCATATCGCTACTTATTTAGTTGAATGATTTACGTTGTCGTAATATAGGTTGGCGAAGTACTCAATGGGGGTATTACCCGTCACCTCCTTAAACTGGCGATAAAAAGAGGTACGGGAGGTAAAACCTGCTTTCTTGTATAGCTCCTTAGGTTCCTGTGTGAGACATTTGGAGAACTCCTGTATAAGATGCTTTACCCGATAGTTGGCTAGCCAGCGACTGAAGTTCATACCCGTCTGATTGTTCAAGGTGGAGGATAGCCGGGTACGGTTCGTGCAAGCGAGGTTGGCCAACTGGCACAAATTGAACTGTGGATCGAGATAAGGCTTCTTATCCTCCATGATTTGTAAGATACGGGCATATAGCCTGCGTTCGATTAGGGATGGCTTTTGCTTTTCTTCCATATTGGTACTGTCTTAAGTAACCCGCATAAGAGGGACTTGCGAGGTCAAATATAGACAGTCCCATTTGGTATACCAAAGGAAGGGAAAAGATGCGAACGTATTGAAACTTAATCCGAACGATCTGGTACACCAAGGGCCGTAAAGACCTTGCGTCAAAGGTAAGGCCGGTACTTTAACAGATTATTTGCCGGTCTCTTTTCGTACGTTTCTGTATTGGTTGGGCGTAAGTCCGGTGACTTGCCGGAACTGCCGGAAGAAGGAGGTTCGGGAGGTGAAGCCTGATTCGGAGGCTAGTGCGGTGATGTCGCTGTCGGGACGTAGGGCGACGAGCGAAAGGAGGTGGTGTACCCTGTATTCAGCCAGCCAACGACTAAAGTTCATTCCCGTCTGCTTATTGAGGGTGGTGGATAGTTGTGTTCGGTTAGTACCCACTAGACGGGAGAGGGTCACAAGGTCGAGATTAGGATTTAAGAAAGGCTTTTGCTCTTTCATAACTGATAGGATTCGTTGATATAGGAGATTATCAGCTTTTGTTGTGACCTCGGTGTTTGCCTCTGAATGATCTGGTAACTTTATTTGTGGCCGGGAGATTAGCGGAAGTGGATCGTGTATTAGCAACCAAGCTGCATGATGGCTTATCAATAAATCGAATAACTGGCGTAGGCGACGGCGATGATTTCTCCACCAAAGATATCCTCCGGTTAGGATAGCCATGAGTAAAATAATGATTCCGGTTAGGATATACTGGATGAGCCGTGCCTGTTCCGCCTCCACCTTCTGACTTTTTAAGCGGGTGGATAATAGTTCGTTTTGTAGGCTTTCGCTGATCATCTTTCTGCGTATGTTCATTTGCTCTTGGGCATAATGGGATTGTAGGGAGTCAGCCCGGTTTGCCTGTTGGATGGCTTCCGATTGATTTCCGGTCGTATAATAGCATTCGGACAACATACGTGCCACACGCACCTTATATTCCTCGATATTGTCTTTGTTCCTCAAGAGAGGCGTGGCGACATTATTGAATGAGACTTTGTCTAATTCCTCCAATACGGATAGTGCCTCTTTGTTTTTTCCATGTTTCCGGAGAGAGACGGCGTATTCCATGAAGAGTTGATATTGCAGATAGCTGATCGTGTGTATTTGGTGTTTCGCCTGAAAGTGGCGGATATCGGTAATGCATCGTTGGGTCCATTCCTCCGCTTCGGCGGTCTTTCCCGTACGGCTTAATGCTATAGCTTTTACTAAGTGAGGAGAGCTTATCACTTTATATTTCAAGTTCACCAATGCTGAATCCGCATAGATGAGTGCTTGGGGATATAATCCACATTCAAGACAAGCGTTAGCCGCCGTGATATACCAGTTTTGAGGATTTATATATGCATATTTTCGTGCCTCGTTTATCCATCGCTCGCATTCTGCGGGTTGGCGTGTCTGTGCGTGAAGAAATGCCATACGCAGGTGATTCATGAGAAGGTGCTTGTCTTTTATGCGGATGGCGTAAGGTTTCATGCGGTCGAGTAGCATTCTCGCATGAGCCGTGTCCTGTAATCTGCAATAGCGAGTGTATATGATTTGGCGGGTTGCCAGCAAAAGCGAGTCATTCCCTATTTCTTGGGCATGGGTTTCTATCTCTTCGCATAGCTGGTCGTTCAAGGGACCGCTCAACAAAGAATAATCATTCAGTTGCGCTATTTGCTGATCCAATTGCTGCTTGGGTGGAAGAAGAGAGTGGGAGTCGCAGGCGTAAAGGACTGACAGTAGGAATATGTAAAGTATGCTTGTTTTCATGATGTCATAGTTTTATTTGTAATTCCAGACCGAAAAAAGGCTGGGTATTTTGTTGAAGGTAAGATCTCGTGCTGGCTGAATAGCGAGTGGGGCGTAAATCGGCGAGGTTGTTGGCAAAGAATGCCAGCGTGATGTGCTCTCCGAAAGCTTTGTTTACCCGAATATTCAGCATACCATATGGTTTATAAGAGTTTGGTAGGAATCGTTCCGGTGCGGTGGTGGAGAGTAAAGGCGCAAAGGCTGGATCCTCTTTCTGTGCCTCGGTGAACGGATGTATGATTCCGTCTGTTCCACACCAATATAGGGGCCATACATTCTCGCCAGTGCTACCGTTGTAGAGCGTA